>Ga0181523_10002607_pt1 | contig 17305 bp, 13 predicted proteins | sample PEATcosm2014_Bin_43_FD_119752 | JGI IMG/M metagenome (GOLD analysis project Ga0181523, IMG submission 119752) | Peatland microbial communities from MTU Mesocosm Facility, Houghton, MI, USA - PEATcosm2014_Bin05_30_metaG | ecosystem: Environmental > Terrestrial > Soil > Wetlands > Peat | place...
AAATTCCAGCGTTCGCGCGGCCTTCTGCGCCCGCTCGTGCAGAGGTTTCAGGTCGGCGCTCTTCACTTTGTACGTGCCCTGCATCTGGCGCACCAGCAATTCGGAATCGCTCTGGATGCGCAGCCGGCGAATGCCCCGTGCGGCGGCAGCGTCGAGAGCGGCGATGAGCGCGTAATACTCAGCGATGTTGTTGGTCGTGCGGCCGATGTGCTTTCCCAGCGCATCGATTGCGCTGCCGTCCGGCCCGCGCAGGATGACTCCGTAGGATGCTGGGCCGGGATTGCCGCGCGCCGCACCGTCAATTTGCGCGAGGAAGGAAGGAGCGGTGTCGCCGGGAGAATCGGGCTCGGTGAACAAGCGCGCCGAGTGTCGCGCCGGGTGTGGCGGAGAGGAACGCTTCATACTTCAGGAACGGGCGCGCCGCCGGCCGCGGCCGCAGCAGCCCCGCCGAACGCCTTCGGAAGATAAAGGATGCGCGTGCAGGTCTCGCAATGGAAAATTTCCTGCGTGTCGTCCCGACCCATGGCTTGAATCACGTGCGGCCGGATCATCACGCCGCACTGCGCGCAACTTTGCTTGAAGACTTCGGCGACGCCGATCCCGTTGCGGCGCGGGGCGATTCGGTAGTATTGATCGAGCAGGTCTTCGGGGACTCCGGCAGCCGCTTCGACGCGTTCCGCTTCCGCGGCTTCCAATTCTTTCTGCGCCGCTGCCTGCTCGGCTTCGATCTCCCGGCGCTCGGCGGCTGCAGCCACTTCGGTTTCCGCAAGAGAGCGTTCCGCGGCTTTTATGTCTCGCTCGTACTGCTCGCCGGAGACCATACGTTCGAGCAGCCGGTCTTCGGCTTTGGCCATTTCCCCTTCGGCGTTCTGAATCTCGTGTTGCAGCGCCCGGTAAGCCTCGTTCGTCTTGACCTCGAAACTCTGGTTCCTGTATTTCGCCGCCTTCTCTTTCCACTGTTCCACGTCCAGCTCGTACTTCTTGCGATCCTTGAGTGCGCCGATATGAGCCTCGCGCGCCGCCGCAATCTGTCCGCGGGCGGCCTCCACGCGGGCGTTGCTTTCGGCGATGCGGGCCGGAAAGTGAGAGATTCGTTCGCGCAACCCAATCAGCCGCAAATCCACGGCCTGCAGTTGCACCAGGTGATCGAGTGCGGGAGGCATCGGGCACATTCTATCACAGCGATTCCGGTCACCCCGGAATCGCACGGCTGCAAGCAGGATTACAGCTTCCCCCAAAAGGCGAAGGCCACGGCGCCGACAAGAAATAGAAAGGACACCGCGTGATTCCACCGCACGCGCTCGCCGAGATACGTCCAGGCGAAGATCACAAAAACGCACAGCGTGATCACTTCCTGGATGATTTTCAATTGAAACGCCGTGAACTCCCCGTACCCGATGCGATTCGCCGGCACCTGAAAGCAGTACTCCGCAAAGGCGATCAGCCAGCTCACGACGATCGCCGCAATCAGCGGCGCCTTCCGGTATTTCAGGTGGCCGTACCACGCAATCGTCATGAAGATGTTCGAGCAAATCAGCAGCAAGACGGTTTTCATGGTTCCAAATCGTATCACGAGAGAATTCCGAATTCGGCCGTTCGTTGACGTCGAGAGCGCGGCTTTTCCCCCTGTCAAATCTCAAATTTCAAATCTGCGATTGTCTTTACGGCGAAACCGGGGGACGAAACCGGGGGACGGGAGACCGGGAGAGGGACGAGACGCTTCTAACACATTCTGTCACGGCTCGTGCGGGCCAAGAAACGCGAATCCACCACCCGCGTTTCCGCGCCGCGCGCGTGCATTCTTCATTTCGCGGCGGTCTTCCACTGGCTGAATCGTTCCCAATTCTGCATGTCGATCTGGCCCTCCCAAGTGCGTCCGGCAAAGTTAAATCCGGCTGGGTTCGTTCCCCCGGGAGCGGGCGTCCCCATCAATGTGATTCTTGACGCGTCGCGGGACGCCACGATAATCAGACGCTGGTTCATATCAAAGAACAGGCCGAAATCGTCGAGGAGCTTCCCTCGAAAATCATGGAGCGATTTCTTCTCCTTCACGCGGAAGCGGATGACATCGCTGCCCGCGTTTTCGGAGACAGCCGATTTCAAGGCCGCATCCAGCCATTTGGAGCCGGGTTCATCCGGCCGGGCCAAGGGCAGGGACGAGAACTTCCGATATCGGGCGAAGCTCTTGAATCCCCAAATGATTTGAAACAGCGCCAAAAAGGCAAATCCGCCAGGGCCACCTGAGGAGGCGTTGGAGATTGTTACGAAGATGTTCCAGACTCCGAGCGCAATCAACGCGAAGCCGTCCACGATCATCCCCGCGGGGCTGGGGGAAACCAGCAGCCACACTCCCTCCACAGTAAGAAAGATTCCGAGGAGAACCAGGATGGCATTCACACCGTTATCTTCGAGAGTCGCTGCCCCCACGACTATCCCGATAATCCCAAACACTATGCTGCCGATGCCTGGGCCACGCAGCAGCCGCGGGAGAGTGCGAAAATTAACCGCCGCCTGCACCTCCGCGGCCTGACCAGTGAACTTTGCAGGCTCGGGCGCCAATCCAGATTCGGCTGGACGAAAACCCACGAGCGCCAGTCCACCAACGAATACGGCGGTAAATACCACCGCCGAACCAAAGGCATACCCCAGGTTCGACATCTCGAACCCGAAGCCACTCGGAACGCCCCTTCCGGCGAATTGTGCCAGGGAAATCAGAATTTGTGCCTGTGTCGCAAGAACGGATCCCGCGACCGCTCCCACCCCGACGCCGAGCCACATGGGACGAATCCGCGGAAGGATGAAGGTCAATGGGGCGAAAAAGAACAATATGCCGGTCAAGGAACGCAAAACCGCTTCCGGAAGCTCATGCACGTTAAAACTGAAAACTGAGGACGGAGGCGCAAAAATTGCAGACAAAGCTATGCCCGCTGGGATCATAACGACAGCGTAAGCCACAGTGGCCAACGCCAGAGCGCCCACTGCCGACCGAATCCAGCGAAGACAAAACAGCACCGCGAGCCCCATGACAACATCTACGAAAAACGAACGTGTCCATATTTCAGCTGCAAACCCAGGTGGGAGGTGGCTGGGGTGCAACAGAAATTGCGGGACGAGCCACACCAGTTCGGAAAGGATCAACGCCAAAACCAGCATCAGCCATCGCGTCCACTGGATCGTTGGTCCACGGGCCCCAATCAGTTCGGCGAGGCTGACTCCTTGCCCGCCCTGCGGGGCCAACGGAGGAGCAAGCCCGGGGACATCTCGTGGAGGCGTGGACATCGGAAGATTTCCCTTTCTTCGACCTGATAAACGAAAAGCTCGAAATCAACCAACCCATTAGCGAAGTCCACGCGAGTCTCGCCGCCCAGGTTGCCCCGGATTGACTGCCCGCGTTTATTTCTGTGCGCCCTCTGCGCGGAAAACAGGCCAATTGAAAAAATTGAGACAACAAATAGAAACAATTTTCTGCGACGCAGAAATCGTGCTTCCCTGCTGCAGCCTTCTACCTCGATGAACGGGGGTTGTCAAAGGGAAACCGGAGACAGGCGGGAAGTTTTCTGATCATTGGGTGGGCGCCCCTCGATAGGCGCGATGAGGCTCTCAAGGCACACCTTTCGCGTCCAGTGTTTTTCGCACCGCGTCGTTGCCAGAGGCGGAGTCTGCCTGCCGGTACGCATGCGACGAAGAACTCCGGAACTCTCACGATTCACCGTGAACGTTCTCCGTGAACGGCGAAGCACACCTCGGTGAAACCAAGCGAATCACCAACCATCGCTACGGCTTGAACCTCACCCCAAGCCCACACTCACCCGCGACTCGATGAGTCTTTTTGCCCCCCTCAAACGTATACAGGTCGGGCATGATGCATACCGCAGCAGCGACGGTTTGGGAGGCCCCGGTGGGCGTCGAAGACGAGCTCAGCAGGCTCCGGCGCGGCGATCCGGAAGCGTTGGGCGCGCTGGTCGAACGCTACCAGCACCGGCTTTACCGGTACCTCTGCCGCCTGGTGGGGGATCCGGCCACGGCCGAAGACCTCTTTCAGCAGACCTGGCTGCGCGTCGCCGAGCAGATTCATCGCTACGACCAGGGCCGCAATTTCGACGCGTGGCTATTCCGCGTGGCGCACAATCTGGCGATCGACTCGCTGCGCCGGTACCGTCCCGAAAGCCTTGACGAGCCGCTGCCGTCGGGCGAATCGCGCGTGGAGCGCGTTCCCGACGATGCGCCTTCGGCGCTCGATTTGGTGGTGGAGCAGGAATGGAGCGGGAGGATCGCGATCGCCATTGGGCAGCTGCCGGCGATCTATCGCGAAGTGCTGGCGCTGCGCTTTGAGGAGGAAATGAAGCTCGAGGAGATTTCTGAATCGTTAGGCGCGCCGCTTTCGACCGTGAAAACTCGCCTGCGTCGCGCGCTCGAATCGCTCCGTGCACGGCTTGCATCGAGCGGCGCAATTTCTGAGGTAACACCGTGAACGCGAAAGATCATTCCGCTCTGCGCGAAAAATTGACGCTTGCAGCCGCGGGCGCGCTCGACGGCGCGAGCCAGATGGAAATCGAGCGTCACGCCGCCGCGTGCCCGGACTGCGCCGCAAAACTCGCGCAATGGCGGCAAATGGGCCTCGCGATTCGCCGCATGCCGAAGCCGCTGGCTCCGGCGGGCCTGGTCGAGCGAACGCGAGCTCTCCTGATTGAGCGCAGCGCCCGGGAAGCCGAGGCTCGCTCGAACTTTCGCGGGCTCGCGTTGCTCGTGCTGTTTGTCTGGGCGATGACCCTTCTCGCATGGCCGCTCGAACGGCAACTAGTAGCCGGAGCGGCGAGCTGGCTCGCGCTTGATTCCACGCGCGCGGGCGCCTGGGTGTTTGCTTATACGATTCTCGGATCTATCGCGGGGACGGCGGCGGCCGTCGTGCTGGGTCTGCATCGACGTCAGGGAGCGGGGAGGGTGGCATGAACAAATTTGTGCAAGGACTGCGAATCATCCGCTGGCCTGCGTGGCTCGTGGCGTTTGTGTTGTACGGTGCGCTGGGGAGCTTCCTGTTCGGGTTCGCCATTCCACACGATCCGAAGCTGCACCTCTTGGCGGAATGCCAGAAACTTCTAATCGCGTTCGGAGTTCCATTTATTTTCGTGCCGATGATTCTGCTGGTGGGATTCGTTTACAGCGACGCCAAGCGACGGAATATGCGCTACGTCGTTTGGACGTTTCTCGCGGCGCTGATTCCGGACGGCATCGGCATCATTCTTTATTTTCTGTTGCGCGACCCCCTGCCACTGCCGTGCCCGAGGTGCAGTTCCCTGATTCCGCACTCATATTCCTACTGCCCGCACTGCGGGACGCAAATCGTGCGCGCTTGCCCGAAGTGCCAGCGCAAGATCGAGACCAACTGGGCGAACTGCGCCTATTGCGGGACAAAACTCTCCGGCGATTCGCAGGGCGGCAGCTAAAATTTTGTCCGCGCGCGGTGAGCTGCTTCAGTCGCTCTGGTGGATCTCCATCGTCTGATCGATTGTAAGTGTGGGGTAGTGCTGCGGAAGCGCGCCCGTGGGCGTAGGAGCAATGGGGGCTGTGTAGGTCGCCGTCGCGGTGAAGCCGTTGTCGGTGGCGTCCACCGAGTAGGTGTAGCCATCGCGGCCCGATCGCGTCATGGTCAGGGAGCCGCTGGACGTGAGCTTATCGAGATCGACGTAGGTGCCGTTTTGTGCCCAGTACATCCGCTCCGCCTGCGCAATCTGCAAGAGGTCGCCCTGGACTCCGGTCAGAGATATCGTCTGGATGGGATTGACACCCGTTCCCGAGACAGACTGTTTGAAAAAGTAATAGTAGGAGCCGATGGCAATCGCCACCGTCACCACCAGGCTGAGTAATCCCATTATCGCTCGCATGAACTAATGATACGAGCGCGCAACCCGCCCAGAACGATCAGCGCGAAGACGTGTGTCCATTTCGGCCACCCCCAGGAGCCCGGGGGCTTGAGCGCGGATCAATTGCGTCGAGTGGCACAGCCCCTGGCACCCCACGTAGCGGATAAAGTACACAAGGCGCGGCCAGCGTTGACACACCCCCCTTGCCTCCAGTAACAAAGCAGGTGTCAATTTCTCGTCCTTGGGGGGAACAACCATGCACAAGCGATCCCCGCTTGCCGCAGTCATTGTCACTCTACTTTCTATTGCCATCGCGCTTCCGCCGCAAGTGGCGGCGCAAGCGCCGCGGCGCGCCGGAGAGATCTCGCGCTTGATTCCAACCGTGGATATCCAGAGAGGTTCACAGCAACTGAGCGCCGAATTGAAATCCCCGGTGGACTGGGGCGACTCCGTCCAGACGCAGGCGGATGGACGCGCCCGTCTGGCCCTGGACGACGGCTCCGTGCTAAATGTGGGCGCGGATTCCACGTTTCAGGTCACGCAGCATAATCCCGGCGACCAGCAGACTCAGGTGGACCTCACCTACGGCCGCATCCGCTCGAAGGTCGTGCATCTGACGCGCCCGGGCGCGAAGTTCGAGGTGCATACCCCAGTGGGCGTGGCAGGCGTAGTCGGAACAGATTTCATCGTTTTCTACGAAAATGAACAAATGCAACTGTTGGTGATTGAGGGCCTCGTGCACTTTTGCAATACCACCGGCCTGTGCGTCGATGTCGCCGCGGGCCAGTTCTCCACCATTCGCTCCGGCCATGCGCCCGACCCGCCGAGTCCAGCCACTGACGCCGAGGTCGCCGAAGCCATAGCGGGCACATCGCTTGACGGCGCGTCTCCGGGCAACAACGCACCGATTCCACACCACGTGAATCCGTGGGTAATCACCGGAGTTGTGGTGGGCATCGTGGTGCCGTCGGTCGTCATTCCGATCGTCACACGCAACAACACGCCGACGAACCCGTGCGGCGGTGTCGTTGTCGGCGTCGCCGCTGGCTGCGGCGCGCCCAAATGATTCCGCAGAGAGGTTGGACCAGCTCGGCCGCAAGCTGCCTTATTTCGCGCAGGCGCATCCAACTTTAGAGCGGTAGGGTGCGCCGGAGGCGACGCCATTGCTTGGCGGGAAACCTATGGACTCCGGCCGCGTCTAATCGTTAGCATTACATCGGAATGGCGGGGAAGCCTGAATTAGCCCCAACTGGGAATCCGGGAGATCAACGTGGTGAAATTGCGATGGCTGTCGTGCGCACTGGCGGGGGTAATCCTGCTGGTCGCGCCGCCGGCGCGGTGTCAGGAACAGCAACAACAACCGGCCGCGCCCGAAGCCGCCCAGCCCGCCCAACTGAAATTGGTGACGCGCACCCTCTCGAACGGTCTTCGCCTGGTGATGGTGGAAAACCACGAGGCGCCGGTCGTCAGCCTGCAGATGTGGTACCACGTCGGCTCGAAAGATGAGCGGCCCGGCCGGACGGGTTTCGCGCACTTGTTCGAGCATCTGATGTTTCAAGGTTCGGCGCACGTTGCGCCGGAGCAGCACACACGAATCATCGAAGCTCTGGGCGGCGAAGCGAACGCCGAAACTCGCGACGATGTCACCGAATTCTACGAGACGTTTCCTAGCAACGCGCTCGAACGCGTGATGTGGCTGGAAGCGGATCGCCTTGGCGGCCTCAGCATCACCCAGGAACATTTTGAGTCCGAGCGCGAAGTCGTGAAAGAAGAGCGGCGCCTCGACGTGGACAACCGTCCGTACGGCGAAGTCTACGACGATCTGTACGCCGCCGCGTTCACGGTGCATCCCTACCACCACACCACGATCGGCAGCATGGATGATTTGAATAAAGCCACGCTCGCCGACGTTCAGGAATTCTTCAAGACCTACTACCGCCCGGATAACTGCACTATGATCCTGGTCGGAGACTTTTCTGCGGACGATGCCGCGGCCGCTGCGGAGAAATATTTCGGCGGGATTGCAAAGCCGGCGGGAGATATTCCGCGCGTTACCGCTGTCGAGCCGCCGCAAACCGCCGAGCGCCGCCTCACGAAGTCGTACCCGAATTCGCCGCTGCCCGCGGTCGTGTACGGCTACAAAATGCCTGCGGCTTTTTCGCCGGACTCATACCCGTTGACGCTCGCGTCCAACATTCTCGCCGGGGGCGAAAGCAGCTGGCTTTACCGCACGCTCATCTATGACGACCGAATCGCTGTCGGTGTGGACGGCAGCGGCAATTTCACTGAGGATCCGAATCTTTTTTTCTGCATCGCCGTGATGAATCAAGGCGCCACGGATGAGCAAGGCGAGAAGGAAATACAAACCGTACTGGATCGCCTCAAGGCCGCGCCGCTCGACGCCCATGAACTGCAGAAGGCGAAAAATCAGGAAATCGCTGAATTTATTTTGGGCCGCGACAGCGATGAGGACATCGCCTCGGCCATTGGTCCCTATGCCGTCCTCGCGGACGATCCCGCGCTCTTCAATACGGAGCTCAACCGCTATCTGAGCGTGACCCCCGAGGACATCCAGCGCGTCGCCCGCGAGTATCTGATCCCCACGCGCGCCACGCTTCTTGAAATTCAGCCGCCCGTCGGTGGACCCGCCGGGGCCGGAGACAACCAATGAGCACGACGCGCCGAATCTCTGGCCGCTGGTCGCGCCTGTCCGTCGCTGCCGCCGTGGCAGCTTTCACGCTCGCTGGCTCCCTCGGCGTCGCGGCACAACAGACTCCCGCGAATCCGCAAACTTCCGGCCCGCAACTTGTAAGCCAGATGCCACCGCTCGCGCCGCCGCGGCCGTTTCATTTTCCGAGCGTGGCAACAAAAACACTACCCAACGGCCTTCGCGTCTTTGTCGTTTCGGAGACGAATTCCCCAACCGCGCAGCCCGACGTGAGCGTGGAACTCCTGCTTCCGCAAGCGGGCTCGGTCGCCGATCCGCCGGACAAACCCGGCACTGCGGCGATGGTTGCGAGCCTGATCACTGAAGGAACCGCGCGCCACACGGCGCAGGAGATCAACGGCGCAATTGATTTCGTCGGCGGTTCGCTGACCGCCAGCGCCACCTCGGACGCCACAACGGTTTCCGCGACGGTCGTGAAAAAAGATTTCGATCTGGCGATGGACCTCCTCTCCGACATCACCCTGCACCCAAGTTTCACGGCGGCCGAAATTGCGCGCCGCCGCCAACAAGCGCTTTCGGACCTCGCGCTCAATTACGACGATGCCGAGTATCTTGCGTCCGCCACGTTTCGCCGCGTCGTCTACGGATCGAATGCTTACGGACTGCCGCCCGATGGCACTCCGCAAACCGTTGGCGCTCTGACGCGCGAGGATCTCGTCAGTTTTCACGACAGCCGCTACAACCCGCAGGGCGCGCTTCTGGCCATCGCCGGCGATGTAACGCCTGAAGAAGGCTTCGCCGCCGCGGAAAAGTATCTAGGCGCTTGGCAGTCCGGACCTGCCGCTCCTGCCGTGGCTCCCGGCGCGCCGCGTCCCAAAGGCCCACGGATCTTTCTCATCGAAAAGCCCGACGCGGTGCAAACGCAGATTCGCGTCGGCCGGACCGGGATCCCACGCAACAGCTCCGACTATCTGCCGCTCACCGTCACGAACCAGATTTTCGGCGGCTCCTACAACGCCCGGCTCAACACGGCGGTCCGCCTGAAAAAAGGCCTTACCTACGACGCTTCGTCTGAGTTCCTCAGCTATCGCGGGGCGGGAAATTTTGTCGTCAGCACCTTCACGCGCACGGAAGAGACCGTCGCCGCGACGCAACTGGTGATGGATGAAATTCGCAAGATGTCCTCGGGTGATGTGACGCCGGAGGAATTGGATGTCGCGCGCGATTTCCTTGCGTATGTTTTTCCGCTGCACGCGGAAACGCCCGAGGATGTCGCCGATCGCGCGCTCGGCGTCGCATTCTACGGACTGCCCGCGGATTATCTGGACACGTACCAGACGCACGTCCGCTCGGTGAGCGCCGCGGACGTGAAACGAATCGCCCAGACCTATTTTGATCCGTCCGATCTGGACCTGGTATTGGTCGGAAACGTCGCCGGATTTCGTGACGCTCTGCAGAAGATGCTCCCGGGCGCAAAGGTGATCGACATTCCCGCTGAGAGATTGGATCTTCTCTCGCAGGATCTGCGGCAACCGGCGGCAACTCCTGCGCAAGCCGGCGCGCCCACGCCGGGCCCCGCAGGCGGGCAGCAGTAAGATTTAGAACTACGTCGGAATTTTGAGATTGGCAGTCAGCGGGCATACACTGAATAAATCTGCTACGTGGCTGACTGCGTCGAAGGAGCACTCTTGAAAATCATTCGTCTTTTCCTTTTTTGTGTTGTTGTCTCGCTGGCGTTATCGCCCGCGGGAATCAGCGCCGCTCGCGGCGCGGGCAAGCACCCGGCCGCCGCTCCGCAAGCCACGGGAGCCGCGCCGAAAGGCCCGCAAGTCGCGCCCTCTGCGAGCTTGGTCACCATGGGTCAGGAACTCGATCGCGAAATGCCCATTCTCAGCAAGGCCGATCCGCCCGCCTACTTCATCGGCTACACGCTCACCTCGATGGACCATGCCGAAGTGATGGGCTCGAACGGCGCGCTGCTCAACAGCGACGAGTCGAAATCGCGCTGGCTCGAGGCGCGCGTTCGCGTCGGCACCTATGATCTCGACGACACCCATCAGATCGGCAACGGCCCTTCGCAGCAGCAGACCAGTTACGGCCGCGCCGCTCCCGTGGAGGACGACCCCGGCGTTCTGCGGCGTTCATTCTGGCTGGAGACGGACAAGCAGTACCGCGCCGCGGCGGAAGCGTTCATCAAAGTCCAGACCAGCAACGATGTTCAGGCGCAGACCGCCGAAGCGCACGCGCCGGATTTTTCGCACGAGCAACCCGAAGTCTCCTACGGCCCCGAAGTTTCCCTCAAAGTGGATCGCAAGCCCTGGGAAGACAAAGTCCGGCTCTACACGAGCAGGTTTCGCAGTTCCGCGCAGATTTTGAATTCCATCGTCACGTTCACCGCTCAAGCGGACAACCAGTACCAGGCCACCACCGAAGGCACGCGCCTGCAATTTGGCCAGATTCGCTATCGTCTCGAGCTTTACATTCAAGGCAAAGCGACCGATGGCATGGACATCAACCGTTATTACAATTTTGATTGGAACAATCCCGCTGATGCCCCGGATGACAAGACGGTCCTCGCCGAATGCGATGCCTTGCGCAAGGAGCTCGAAGCGCTGGTCGTTGCGCCGATCGTTGAGCCGTATGCCGGGCCCGCTCTGCTAACCGGACGCGCCACTGCGGTCTTTTTTCACGAAGTTTTCGGCCACCGCGACGAAGGTTTCCGCCAGAAGGACATCAATGAAGGGCAGACGTTCGCGCGCAAAGTCGGCGAACAAATTCTGCCGGACTTCATCTCGATCTACGACGATCCGACCACGCACAAAGTCGGCTCAACGGTTCTCTTGGGCGATTACCCGTACGATGACGAGGGCATTCCCTCCTCGCGTGTGCTGCTGGTGGACCACGGCGTCCTGCGCAATTTTGAAATGTCGCGCCAAGCCATTCTCGGTTTCCTGCAATCCAACGGCCACGGCCGCCGCCAGATCGGCTATCAACCGGAATCGCGCCAGGGCAATTTGATCGTTGAGAGCAGTCATGCCGTTACGAACGCCGAGCTGCGCAAAATGTTGATTGCGGAAATTCAGAAGCAGGGAAAGCCCTTCGGCTTGCTGATTGACGATATCGAAGGCGGCTTCACCATGACCGGCCGCAGCCAGCCGCAGGCCTTCCAAGTCGAGCCGCTCGTCGTTTACAAGGTGTTTCCGGACGGCCGCCCCGACGAGATGGTGCGCGGCGTAAATATCGTTGGCACGCCGCTCGTCTCGCTTACGAAAATCATCGCTACCGGCGACACGCCGGAAGTGTTCAACGGATATTGCGGCGCGGAATCAGGTTCGGTGCCGGTGGCCGCGGTCGCTCCAGCAATTCTAATTTCCGAAATGGAAGTGCAGAAGAAGGAGACCTCGACTGACCGGCCGCCGATCCTTCCGCCTCCCGCGCACGACCCGCAAGCCGCCGGAACGTCCGGCTCGAATGGAGGCCAGCAATGAGCCGGGCGTGCAGAACGATTGGTCTGATCTCCGCGGCGTGCTTCGCGCTCGGCGCGTGTGGCGCCGTGAATGCCGCCACACACGCGAAATCCAACGCGGCGACTCCGCCGGCCTCGAAAGCCGCTCCCGCGCCGCAAGCGCCGGCCACAAAAGTCGATCACACACTCGATGCGATGCGCGATGAAATGCAACGCTCTCGCGACCGCCTCACGCTTCAGACCGGCGATCCGACCACGCCCTCGAAGCCGTACTATATTGAATACCGCCTGCTCGATCTCGACGAACGCACGATCGTGGCGGAATTCGGCGCGCTCGTCTCCTCCACCACTTCGCGCAACCGTTTCATGAGTGTGGACGTTCGCGTCGGCAACTACAAAGTGGACAGCTCGAATTTCATCACTAGCGACGGTTTCAGCGGGTTCCTCGGCTCGACTGGTTCCGTCGGCATCGATCACGATTACAATTCCCTGCGCGAAGACTTGTGGATAGCCACGGATCAGGCGTTCAAGGCCGCTCTCGAAAGTTATTCCAAGAAGCAGGCGTTCCTGAATCGTCTCGCGCACGCGCCCACGATCGACGATTTCGAGCAAGAACCAGGAACCGTGCAAGTTGATCCGCTGCAGGATCCGGACTGGAGCACACGCAATTGGGAGGAAGAGGCCAAGGCCGCCTCAGCCGCGCTGCGCGCGTTCCCGCAAATCTACAGTTCGCGTGTGACGTATCATCTGATTTACGCCACCACCTACATGATGAATACCGAGGGGACCACGCTCCGCAAGAACACCACCCTGGCGTCCATTGAGGCGAGCGTAGAAACTGAATCGGATGACGGCACGGCCATGCACGATTTTTACGCCACCTATGCCACGCATCCCGCGGATTTGCCTTCCGTTCAGGTGGTTCACGACGCGCTCACGCATACCGGCCAGCAGATGGTTGATCTGCGCGCTGCGCCGCCAGTTGCCGATTATGATGGCCCGGTATTGTTCGACGCGTCCGCCAGCGGCTCGTTGCTGGCGCAACTCCTGGGGCCGTCGATTTCCGGCGCGCGCTCCCCGCTTTCGATGATGCCTCAGTTTGACGAGTTGATGGATCGCCTCGGTGGCCACAGCGATTGGACGGGCAAAATCGGAACGCGCGTCCTGCCCACTAGCGTGACGCTGGTGGACGATCCGACCGCGACGCAGTGGAACGGCCACGAACTCATCGGCGCGTTTGGTTTGGACGAAGAGGGCGTGCAAGGGCAGAAGGTGACCCTCGTCTCCAACGGAATGTTGCGGCAGCTCTTGATGTCCCGCAGGCCAGGGCCGGACTTCGATGAATCGAACGGCCACGGCCGCTCGACGTTTCTTTCCGATCCCAAGCCGCTGATCAGCAATCTTTTTTTCCTGTCGAGCGACGAACAAACCGCCGCGGCGCTGCGTCAGAAATTCCTGGACGCCTGCAAGCAGAACGGCCAGGCCTGGGGCCTCGAAGTCCGTCTAATGGATAATCCGACCGTGGCGATCGCGGATCAGGACAACGCTTCCGATTTTCTTGCCACGGCTGCCGCGGGAGCCTCTACCGGCGAGCGGTTGCCGCTCCTCGTCTATCGTGTCAATTTGGCCGACGGCCACGAGGAACTTGTGCGTGGCGCCCGGCTCGAAGATCTCACGCTCAAAGACCTTCGCAGCCTGGACGGAGTCGGCGACGATCAAACGCTCTTCTCGTTTGCGCAAAACCAGTCGGCGGGATTCAACGGCACCGCTCTGCAGCCCTTCGGCAGCTCCGAGGGCGGCGTGCCGAGCACGGTCATCTCGCCTTCGCTGCTGTTCGACGAAATCGAAGTTCGCGGCCCGCGCAGCGAGCCGGAGCGTCTGCCGCTGGTGCCGGCCCCGCCGCTCAACTGAGTCGCGTGTCTGCGCGCTGCGCGGCCGGCTATTTCACGATGGCCAGGATGTCGTCGTTTACGTTGAGGCCGATCTTCTCCGGCGCAAACGGCAGCGTGAAATCCATCGTTCCCCGATCGGCCATAACGTACATCCAGCCGATGAGCATCGATTTCCCGCTCTTGAAGAGATAAATCGGCAGAGTGTCCTTCCAACCGGCCGGCACCCCTGTCCGGTCCACAACCACGGAAACCTTGGTTTTGCCATCGGGCGTCGCTGACGTTGTGTACTTGAAGTGGTATTGCGGCACTCCCGTCCCGTAGACGTACTGATTGAAAAACCAGTCCATGCGGTGATTCCCGTCGAGGTCCATGTGCTGGAGCATGTGCTTCTCGACGATGCCCTTGAAGTCTCCAGTGGAGGCCGCTTTGTTCTTAAACGTCTCCGTATAATCCTGCATCATCGCTTTGAAGTAGGCGTCCGGGTCCTGCGCCGTCGGCTGGTAAAGCATCATTCGCAGCATATGCAGGACGTAGCCGCCCTTGTTGTAGACGACGGTTTGGTAAGCCTGGCCTTCGTCCGGGGGCGCCACGCGTTCGCCCATCCAGATGGGACCCAGTGACTCGTACGTCCGACCATGGATGTCGCTGGTCAGGAGTTCGTCGCGGTCCTGCTGGATTCGATTCAGGTAATTCTTCCAACCGTCGCGGTATTGCACATACAGATTGCCGGAGAATTGCGCAAACCCCTCCGAGAGCCACTGGTCGTGATAACTCTTCCAGCCCACTTCCTGGCCCCACCACTGATGCGAGGTTTCGTGGCCGCGCCAGTAATCGCTGACCCAGATGAGATCCTTCAAATCGAGTCCGAGCTCATGCTGTTGTGTCGAATCCAGGAAGGAGAGCGCGGACAAGTAGATCAAGCCGGGCCAACCCTGGCCGTAATCGCCGGGAATGTTCGTGATGGCCAAAGAGTGATAGGGATACGGGCCATAATAGAGTTGGAAGACGCGAATCATGTTACCCAGCTCGATTCCCATCGTCTTGGACATTCCTGCCGGGCTGAGCGTGCCCAGAGGCGCATCCGGCGCGTAGATCTTGATCGCCTCGAACGTGTCGTCAGGGTCGCGATTGGCGTAGACATCGATGCTCGTGTCCCCCGTCTTCTGCTGCTCGACTTTGTAATTGCCGAATGCGAACCCGGCCGCAGAAATCGCCGGATCGCTTTTCCATTTGGTCACCAGCCAGTCGCCGTCGGTGCTCTCGCTCACTTTGTCACCGGTGGCGACGAGCTCGTATTTCTTGGGTGACCGGAACGTCAAATCGAAATCGCTGCGCACCGCAAAAAAATTCTCAACCGCTGGATACCAACCGAAGCTCTCGCAGAAAAAGTTTCCGGCTCCGACCTTGCTGACCACGTGCCTCCCCTCATAGTGAAACTCAAGCGTGGCCGGCTGAAACGAACTCGGCTGCGCCAGAACGACTGCCACAAAGTCATCCAGAAACGAATCCTTTCCGCCGGGGTCGGGGGGTTGGAAAAATGTGAGCGCGTGGCCGGCGTCGTCGGCGACCCGATCGATGCGCAAATGCGGATCGAGATGAAAGAGCAGCACCTTTTCGCCGCTAGCCTGCATTTCGAGTCGCGCGTGCACGGTCGCCTGCAGTTCAGCCGAAGGCAGGATCGTTGCTTCGATCTCATAACTCGCCACGTGGTAATCCGCCTTAGCCAGCGGATCGCGGATCGCCGATTCGACAAAGTGCCCGTGCGCCGGAAAACTCAGCCACGTTTCAAATACCGAGTAGTCGGCGACACGTGCCCACCGGCCGGCGGTGATCTCCTCTTGTTCCAGCGCGTCGTCTTCAACCTGAATCCAACCCTTTGTGGACGTGTTGAGGTCTGCCTCAAATAGTGCCGTCCGTTCGTGATCCAGCGAGAGAATTCCTTTGAGCAAGCGCGCGCGTGGCGCTCCATCGCGTTCCGTGCGCTCTGCAAACAACGAATCGCTCCCTCCCGCCACGGGATTCCAGTGCGCCACTGTGGAAATTTCCTCATACGTCTTGTCGGTGAACCACAACACGCCTTCGGTGAACGGCATGCTCAGCGCGTCCTGCCCTGTGTAAAGATGAAGTTGTTGCTGCTCGGCAAAATTCGGCGGCACAATTTCGACCAGGCCGTGCCCGCGAAAGACCGCCCCGAAGGGTTTGCCGCCAACCGGCGTCGTGAATTCCACGGTGCCATCGATCAAAGTGATCTTGAGGCGGTCTCGCGTTAGAACCAGGTTTGCAACAGGCGTTGTTTTCGGGGGATCGAGCGTCGGCTCAAGGATGGCGCGCCAGACGTCTCCTGCGGGCCAGGCGGCGGGTGAGGAAGCCGGCGATTGCGCGCGTGCCGGGATCGCGCTGCAGGCGAATACCCAAAGCGAAGCGGCGGCGAGAAGAATCCGAGCTCGGCGAGCCCTCATAAGTACCCCCTATGGTAAGAAACGAGAATATAGACACCTTCAAAGGTAATAGTCAAAAAAGACTCGCGCCGTTCCCTGACGAGCGCAAGCCCGCGAGGCGGCGCTCCCGGCGCGAGAGCGTATAATCAGGCGGCATGCAACCCCCCGCCAAGTCCCCGGCACCCGTCGGCCAACCCATGGGGCGCCGCACTTTGGTCGGCACGTCCACAAAGCAAATGGCCGCGCTCGGTTCCATCGGCTCGGCAGTCGTACTGGTGCTCATCAAGGTCGTCCTCACCGTTGCCACGCACAGTCTCGGCGTGCTCTCCGAAGCGATTCATTCCAGTCTCGATCTCATCGCCGCGATTCTCACCTACCTGTCCGTGCGCGTCTCCGATCTCCCGGCCGACGCCGGACACCCCTACGGTCACGGTAAGGTGGAAGGTTTCTCCGCGTTTGCCGAGACCGGTTTGCTGATGATCGCTTCTGTCTATATCATTTGGGAGGCGCTTCAGCGGCTCTTCTTCCACTCCGTGGAGATCGAGCCGAGCTGGTTTGCCATCGGCGCGCTCTCCATCGCCATGTTTGTGGATTTGTTTCGCTCGCGCATGTTGGCGCGAGTCGCGCGCCAATACCAGAGCGAAGCGCTCGAAGCCGACGCCCTGCATTTTTCCACCGACGTCTGGAGCACCCTCGTGGTGATCTTCGGAATCGCCGCTGTCTGGTTCGGGCGACGCACCGGGATCACCTGGCTGCGCTACGCCGATCCCATCGCCGCGCTGGTGGTGGCAGCGGTGGTGATCTGGGTCGGCGCGCGGCTCGCCAAACGCACGATGGACGGCCTGCTCGACGCTGCCCCGGAAGGTTTGCAGGAGCGTTTGGCGAGCGCCATCGAACAAGTGGACGGCGTGTTGGGCGCCGAGCGCCTGCGCGTGCGCCGCTCCGGCAATCGCTATTTCGTGGATGTTACAATCAGCGTC
>Ga0181523_10002608_pt1 | contig 17303 bp, 11 predicted proteins | sample PEATcosm2014_Bin_43_FD_119752 | JGI IMG/M metagenome (GOLD analysis project Ga0181523, IMG submission 119752) | Peatland microbial communities from MTU Mesocosm Facility, Houghton, MI, USA - PEATcosm2014_Bin05_30_metaG | ecosystem: Environmental > Terrestrial > Soil > Wetlands > Peat | place...
AGATCGGCGTGTCGAGTGAGGGTGTTACACTGATTACCTTGATCTTTCCTTTAAACTCCTGCAGCTTCACCTCTTTGAGGTCGCTGTCGAGTACCGTAAATTCAGGCGCCTTATCACCCACTTTTAATTCCGGACCAATCAGGGTTAGAGGAGTGCCGTGAATGGTTACAATTCCTTTCCTTTCCATAAAACCTCCGTGCCTGTATATATCTTTCTATATATACAGTTATCCCCATTTACGCAAGTCCCTGCCATTGGACCGAATAACGCCCGTCTGTCTTACCTGAATTATATCGACGTCCTTTTCTGCGGCTCGGCCTCCGGCATCATTTTTTCAGCCATGGCATAAATGATGTTCTTCTTGCTTCTAAATGCCCACGAGTTTCTTGTTCTCCACGACCGACTGACACGAGAGGGCCTTTGAGCTATGGGAAAAGATATCGAGGAGCGTGTCTATCGTGGTGTCCGGCCTGCATGTCCCCGGTGTGCCGCAGGCCCCGTGTTCGGCATGACCGCATGCCATGAGCGATTCAGCGCTGAATTCACGGACAATCTTTTTTCCCTTAAGTGCTCTAGTATATTCGACTCCGAGACGATTCTGATAACGTTAAGGTTATCGTCGACAACCGGCAGCGCTGGGTATTCACACATCATCTTCTCTACAAGCTCCTAACCTCTCAGTTTGCTAGTAAGACTTATCCTCGGGTGCATAATGTCTCTTGCTTTTAATGCCTGTGCCATTTGGTCCTCCTTGTTTTCGGATTTATAAGCGATGCGCAAAATCATTGAACGCAACTCGATACTCTTACTTTAAACAGGAAGGCATCGGGCGCATCTCGGAGTGTGTCTGGTTTTAATGCAGGAGATTTAACATATTTCACGTCGATGATTGTCTTACCACCTAGGATAGTATGAATATGGGCAATGATCCAGGGGATCTTTGCTTGTAGTCTGATCAGGCGGATCGAAGGGCATCAACTATTGGCATACGGGCGGCCTGAATTGCAGGCAACAGTCCTCCCGCAAAGCCCATGATCAGCGCGAAACCCATTGCTTGCCAGGCAATGGCAAAACTCAGGTCGAATGAGAAAGCGAGTTCGGAGAAGGTCTGAAAATTCATAGTCGATATGGTGAAGAGTTGGAGAAACGAAGAGAAAAAGAGACCTAAAAAACCGCCGAAAAAACCGAGCAGCAGGGATTCGAGCAGGAACGCACCCAGTATACTGCTTCTGCGGAACCCTAGCGCTCTCAAAGTTCCTATTTCGCTCACCCTGTTCGCCACTGCAGCATACATGGTGATCATTGCGCCGATGATGGCACCGAGAGAAAATATAATCGTAAGCGATATGCCGAGAATCCTCAGAAACTTCGCCATCATTTCCGACTGTTTTTCGTAGTAGCGGGTCTCCCTCATCGCCTCCAGGGTAAACCGCGGGTCGCTTTCGAAACGCTTTTTAAAGTCGTCGAATGCCGACGTATCGCGAAGTTTGAAGATAACCGAGGAGTATGCCTGCCTGCGGAAAGCCGGCATGAGCTGGTCCACGTCGCCCCATATCTCGGAACTGAAGCCTGTGTTTCCTGCATCGAAGATGCCGACAACGGTCCAGTCTCTCATTCCGAAATGCAGGGTCTCGCCTATTCCGCCCCCTTTAAACCGTTTTGCAATGTTTATTCCAGCCATGATTTCGGATGATCCTTGCCTGGGGAGATGTCCTTCCACTATTTTTAACTGCGGTCTCAGAAGAAGCGAAGTTGCCGATGTCCCCCTTATTATCACATTCGATCCTTTGTCCGTTCCTCGCTTTGGAAGGACAATGACGACGACAAGTTCCTTGGCAGCCAAAGGCACGCCATTTTCACCCATTGCCACTTCAGGTTGAGTTTCAATTATTGATGCCTGTATGCGTTCAACACCGCTCTGGATCTCCGAGTCCGATCCCTTCCGGATTACCACGACATTGTCCGGCGATCCTGTCGCTACAAGCGTCTTCTTGAGACCCTCCGCCAACATGAGAACGGCCGAAAATACAAAGACGACAAGGGCCATGCCCCCCACGGTAAGGCCGGTCGTGAGCCTCCTGGTCCAGAGGTTCTTCAGATTATAGGAGAAAGGTATCTTCATTATCCGATCCTCCTCAAGCCGTCAGCTATCCTGATGCTGATCGATCGCACGGTCGGGAAGATTCCGGCCACAGTGCCAACCAGCAGTGCTGCTGCAATATCCATGTAAATAGTCTCGAGTGCGACGTTAAATATAGGAAAAAAATTGCTTAATGCATTACCGAATGATTTCGCTGCCGGAAAGGTGAAGGCGATGCCGAAGGCGCATCCGATCATGCTTATGATCAGGGATTCGCCGAAGATAAGGACCGCGATGTAACGACCGCCGAAGCCGAGGGTCTTGAATATTGAGTATTCACCGATCCGCTCGCGCGCCGTCATGGCCATGGTATTTGCCATTACAGCCATTATTATGATGATCACCACGAAAGATACGAGTTGTATCGCAGTGACAATCGCCTGGCTCATAGCGATCCAGCCCAGCTGAAAGGCCTTTTCTGTCTCGGTAAGGGTTTCGGCCACGGAGTTCTTGAAGGTCTTGTCGATGTTCACGGCAACGTCGGCCGCTATTTCGGGTTTTGTCACCCCGATCATATAAAAGCCGATCTGGTCGGCCCTTGCAGGAGAGATCTTCTTCATCTTCTCGTTCAGGTAGTCCCATTGGAAGAAAAACGTAGTCTCGTCAACCGTGTTGTCTCTCCCCTTGTATATGCCGCGCATCACGAAATCCCACTGGCCGGCGAATATCGTGCCTCTCAATGTGACAGAATCACCTAATTTCCAGCCGAATCTTTCGGCCAGCTTGCGGCCGGCAACGAACCCCTTCCTGTCCCTGATAAAAGCGGCCTTCTGGTCAGGCGAAATGATTAGTTCTGGATATAGCTCGAAATAGGTCTTAGGGTCGACCGCGAAATTGGCGAAGAAATTCTTCTCGTCGATATAGATGCCTCCGAACCAATTTCCCCAGGAAACTATATTAACACCGTCTATCTGGCGTATCCTTTCCTTGTAAGAAAGGGGAAGTGTGAAAATGATTGAGATGGAATTCCTCGTAACGAGGCGGCTTGCCGACGATGCCTCTACACCAGCATACCACGCGCTGATGACTGTCCTCAGGAGGCCGAAGGCGAGGATAGCAATGGTGATACCGAGTATTGTAAGCCAGGTCCGCAGCTTGTGGCGGAACGCATTCTTAAAGATAAGCTTAAGAATGTACATCGATAAAGACGCCTTTGTCGAGCTGCTTGATGAGATGGGCCTTTGCGGCCGCCCTAGCATCATGTGTAACCATTATGATGGTCTTGCCGAGGTCCTTGTTCAGCCTTCCCATAAGGTCGAGAATTTCGGCGGCTGAAATCCTGTCAAGGTCTCCAGTCGGCTCATCGGCAACAAGTATAGTTGGATCTGTCACCACTGCCCGGGCAATTGCAACCCTCTGTTGCTGTCCGCCGGATAGTTGATTGGGATAATGGTCCATTCGGTCTGAAAGACCCACCATGCTAAGCGCTAAATCGACATGCTCACGGCGCTCCTTCTTGGAGAGCTTCGTCAATAGCAATGGAAGCTCAACGTTTCCGTATGCCGTAAGGACCGGGATAAGATTGTAGAACTGGAAAATGAAGCCAACATTGACAGCACGCCAGCGAGCGAGGTCCATTTCTGAAAGGGTGGTGATGTCCAGTCCGCCTACTGCGATAGAGCCACTATCGACGCTGTCTATCCCCGCCAGAAGATTTAGAAGCGTACTTTTGCCAGACCCCGAAGGTCCCATAAGTGCGAGGAATTCGCCTTCCGCTATATCGAAAGAGACGTTTTCGAGAACGGGGATTGTCTGGCTGCCGCGACGGTAAGACTTGTTGACATTTCTGATCAAGACTATGGAGCGCGGTTCCACTAACGCATTCTCCGACATCACTTCTCTTCGGTCTTTATCTTCGACCCGTCATGCAACTTATCGGACGGCTTCAGGACTACCTTATCGCCCGCCTTAGCGCCCTGGAGAACCTCGACCATCTCTCCCATCTGCTTTCCGGTTGTCACTGTAACGGCCTTCACCTTGTTCTCTTCGATCAAAAAGATCATTATCTTTCCATCTCTCGTAACCAGCGCCGATTGACTCACAGCTGTAAAGGATTTCATCTCGTCCGGAGCGACCTCGCGGGACAGGAAGGCCACTTTTGCGCTCATCTCGGGTAGGACGCGGTTATCCTTGTCTATGAAACGGACCTTTACCATGACAGTAGCTTTAGTCCTGTCGGCTGTGGGCACGATCATATGAGTCTGTCCTCTAAAACGCATACGCGGCAAGGCATCCAGCTGTATCTCGCAGGGCTGTCCCAGCTTCACGATACCGATGTTGGATTCCGAAACATCAACCTCTACTACCAGCGAGTTCATATCGGCAACGGTGACTACAGCGGACTGTACATTAGCCGTAGCTCCGATAGGGGTAACTATATCACCGATGTCGGCGTTCTTCGTAAGCACTACTGCATCGAACGGTGAACGAAGCACTGTATAGTCTATCGCGACATTGGCGCCCCTTAGAGCGGCCGCTGCGGCCTTCACTGATTGTTCGGCTGCCTCTACCGCCGCCCCGGCGCTTTTGTATCGCGCCTCCGAAGTGTCGAAATCGGATTGGGCAATGTATCCGTTCTTGACCAATTGCTTATTCCTAGAGAAGGCAAGGTAAGCATCCTTAAGATTCGCCTGACCGCTTTCGAGATTGGCGCGAGCCGCTTTCATATTGGCAGCCGCCTGATCGCGGGCCGCTGCTACATCGTTGCTTTCAAGTCGGGCTATGATATCTCCCTCCTTAACCCTGCTGCCTTCCTCCACATTTAACTGAATAATGCGACCCGTGATTTTGGAAGCTAGAGCGGCCTTGCGCTGGGCAACTACATAGCCGCTTGCGTTAAGAAGAGTAAGTGTCTGCGAAGGATAGATCTGTGACACGGAAACAGCCTGAACACGCATTGCAGGACGGAGAAATCCACCCAGGAAGAGTACGCTGATAAGGATTACAAAAGCCGCAACCGCAGCCCCATAAATATTTTTTTTTCTGTTCCCGACAGGCCCTTTTATAACCTCTGTCTTGTCGATCTTCAATTTAGACAGGTCTTGATCCGCCATTAACAAACCTCACGCGAAGCAGCGATAATGCGCCATCGGGTAATTATAGCAGATTTGAACGACCGCGTTACTCTGCAGGATGACTTGATTGATTGAATACAGTAGCTGCTCCGATCTGTGAGGACAGGTGTAGCAGGGGAAAAGGTTTCAAGAGAAAAACCAGCCCTCGATGAGAATATCTGCCTACGCCAGCTGAGACGCTATTATCTCGGCCATTCGACGTTCAGCCCCATCGCACCTCTGCCCTTCGGTCACATTCATCCTGATAGGATCAACCCCGATATTAATCCATTTTTCTTCGGAATATCGGTAAAACATTTTGATCTTCTCGTTCCTGATGAACTGCTCCAGTGTAAAAGCAGAAATCATGTTGTAGGTCCCGTCGTGATACATAACTCTGATTGTCATAGTCCGCCCTCCTCAGGCAGGTCATACATACTTACTATTATAGCATCTATATAGATATCAAGTTGTTCAATGCAAATGCGGGGTACTAATCCTGGACAGGATCTATGTTCTTGGACCCGCCCTGTTTTTTCATGTCGTCTCGTGACGGCTGATCAAACGACGGGTACGGAGATATGCGGCTTAAAGGATTGGACCCTCCCGCAGATCCTGCCGGGATTGTTCCTTCCTTGAAATATTCATCGAGGGTAGATGCATCACTCGCAAGAAACCCTGCAGGCTGTCCCGTTGAGGCATCGATACGCATCTTTACGATTCCCGGCGGAACGACGAAATCGGGGGCAACTTCGTTACTCAGGACATTTCTCATGAAGTGCTGCCAGATCGGGGCTGCGGCCCTTCCGCCTACCTCGCCGCTGCCCAGAGAGCGTCTCATGTCGTCGAAACCTACCCATACGCCGGCCGCCAGGTCGGGTGTATAACCTACAAACCATGCATCCTTGTAGTCATTGCTGGTGCCGGTCTTTCCGGCGGCAGGCCTCCCGATGTTAGCCCTCATTCCGGTCCCATATCTTATTACATCTTCCATCATTGATGTGATCAGGAACGAACCTGCAGGCGTGAGTGCCGGCGTTCCTTCGGGCTGATTACTTTCGACAATCTCTCCATGGGTATCGGTAATATATTTGATCGATATAGGTTTCATTTTTGTGCCGGCATTGGCGAAAGTGGCAAACGCCGAAGTAAGCTCGAGGGGCGTCACGCTTGTCGATCCGAGAGCGATGCTGAAATTGCGTGGCATCGCACCCTGAATGCCGAGGGTCTTCGCAAGTTGGATGACCCTGTCAACTCCGAGGGCCTCCACAAGCTTTACAGTAATAATGTTCCTGGAATATGCGAGGGCTTCCCTTAGACGGGTCGGACCCATATATTTTCGGTCATAGTTTTCAGGCTTCCAGTCTCCGGCCGCACCTCCGGGATACGAGACGGGTTCGTCGACCAATATGCTGGCAGGCGTGAATCCGTTCTCCAGTGCGGCGGCGTAGATGATGGGTTTGAATGAGGAACCGGGCTGCCGCTGGGCCAGTACAGCCCTGTTATACTCGCTGCGAGTGAAGCTGAATCCTCCGACCAGGGCACGAATATATCCGGTCGATGGTTCCACTGCCACCACTGCGCCTTCGACCTCTGGTTCCTGCTCAAGACTGAACAATATATTCTTCGACACTCCGGTCTTGAACCGCACCACTATTACATCACCCTTCTTCAGTATATCGTTAAGCTTGAAATTCTTGATGACGCTGTGTTTGCCCGACGATTTATCCAGCATGTTACTTGCCCACTGGGCATCACCAACAAGCAACTTGCCCATAACCCCGCGGCTTTTAATAACCGCGTCCTTCGGACCTACAGACATTACGGTACCCGAAGCGATATCGCCGGCTGTGGCAGTGAATGAAACCTCCTTGTCGTCATTCTGCTCTTTGACGTTCTCCCTGTGACTTACCGGACCGCGCCATCCTCTCCTCTTATCCACATCCCTCAATCCCTCCTGGAGGGCCTTCTGGGCCTGCACCTGGGCGTTCTTGTCCAGAGTCGTGTGGACCTTGAGGTTGCCTTTATAAACTTTGTCCTCTCCGTACTTCGTTATCAGGTATTGCCTTATATAATCGATAAAATAGCTGTATGTCTCCGTAGCTGCCCGAGTCTGAGAAAGCACGAGGGGCTGTCTCTTTGCCGCCTCTGCCCCGGCAGGTTTCAGATACCCTTCCTCTACCATCCTCGCCAGCACGACAGACTGCCGCTCCTTCGCCCTGACAAGGTCATTGAAGGGGGAGTAAGTAGTCGGTCCCTTTGTAAGGCCAGCAAGCATCGCCGCCTCTGCCAAGGAGATGTTACGGACCGATTTGCCAAAATAAGTCCTGGAGGCCATCTCTACCCCGTACGCACCATGGCCGAAATAAACCCTGTTCAGGTAAAGTTCGAGGATCTCTTTCTTGGATAGTTCCTTTTCGATCTGAAGGGCTAGTTGGGCCTCTTTTATCTTTCGTGTGAGTGTCTTTTCGGATGAGAGGAAAACAACCTTGGCAAGCTGTTGCGTGATCGTGCTGCCGCCTTCCCGAAGGCTCAAATGGAGCATGTCCTTGAAGAGCGCCCGTCCGATACCAATATAATCGATTCCGCTGTGTTTCCAGAAACGCGAGTCTTCGACCGCGACAACTGCGTTCTTCAGATTTTCGGGGATCTGATTGTACGGGACAAATATGCCCTTCTGGAGCTTGATCTCGCCGATTAGTGTATCATCGTCAGAGTATATCTTTGTTCCAGCATCGGAATCGTGCTTCTTGAGTTCTTCGATCGAAGGGATTCCGGTAGCAAGAGCGAAATACGCGCCGACCAGCGAGCCCAATAGCAGGACCGCCGCAATGAGGATTACTTTAAAACGCATCTTTCATTATAAACGGGGCAATTCTAATTTTACAACGACAAGGGCAGTGACAACCAGGTTGAAATGTGATATAAATGAAGAGGCACTGCATTCCGTGCCCCACAAAACACGCTGGCTTTTATTAAGGAGGATCTATGTTCACCATCCTTTCATCGCTTCTTCTTGCCACCCTCTTCCTTTTACCTTTATCCGCCGCCGCACTGGCGGGCGACGCATCGGTTGATCTTTTCTCGCCGCAGGGGACTGTCAAGGGAGTAAGGCAGGTGACCGCACGTTTTTCGGAACCGATGGTACCCTTCGGTGACCCTCGCATAGTGGACCCTTTCGATATAGTCTGTCCCGACAAAGGAAAAGGTCGCTGGGCCGACGGTAAAACCTGGGTGTACGATTTTGACAGAGACCTCCCTGCAGGCGTAAAGTGCTCTTTTTCGATTCAGCCTAATTTGAAGGCACTTTCCGGGAATTCGGTCACGCGTCGAACATTCTCCTTTTCGACAGGCGGACCGGTGATCATCAATTCCCGCCCGAATGAAGGAAATGACCGTATCGACGAAGAGCAGATTTTCATGCTTACGCTCGATGCCCCGGCATCGGAAGATAGCATACTTGCTTATGCCTATTGTGCCATTAGCGGCATCAGTGAAAGAATCGGGGTAAAGATACTCAAGGGGGAAGAGCGAGGGCTGCTGCTCCGCACCGAGTACAAGAAAGAAGACCCGAAAATTGTCGTACTTCAATGCAGACAGCGTTTTCCGGCTTCCTCAGAGGTAAAGCTTATTTGGGGTAAAGGCATTTTATCAGTCACAGGAGTGGCGACCGAGCAGGACCAGGCACTTGCCTTTAAATCGCGCGTACCTTTTGCTGCCAAGTTCACCTGCGACCGCGAGAGGAAGGATGCGAACTGTATCCCGATGCTACCGATGCGCATATTTTTCAACGCGTCGGTTCCGTGGGAATCGGCACGCAAGATAAGGATGAAAGGTCCGGGCGGTAAGATATACAAGCCTTCTCCAGACACGGGACGATATGTCGACGATGAGGAAGGTGGAGAATACGGTGACACTGAGCCTGCTGATGCAGAAAAAAATGAGCCTCCTCAATTTGCAGTATCCGTTTCTTTCAAAGGTCCGTTTCCTGAGAATTCCTCCTTTGTGATTGAGATACCAAAGGATTTCAAGGATGATGCCGATCGGTCCCTTTCAAATGCGGACAAGTATCCTCTCAAAGTCAAGACAGATGCCTACCCTCCGCTTGCAAAATTCTCATCCCGCTTCGGGATCATAGAATTGAAAGGCGATGTTGCGCTTCCAGTGACACTCAGAAACCTCGAGCCGGAGGTATCGACGAGGCTTCTGAAGATTAATGACAAGAAGCAGATTGCCGCCCGCAAGGCGAAGGAAGGAATCCTGAACGGAACGGTTAAACTCGGCGAGGCACTCACATCTGTGCTTCCGGATTCGAGGAAACAAGAACCCGACAAGATGGTCGACGGGCTGAAAGGTAGGCTCCGCAAGCTGCAGATGAACAGGGAGGAAAAAGCCATCGAATGGCTGCGGGCCGTTGCCAGTGCAGGCAGACAGCGCTCGGTCCTGAAAGGCACCACAGACGTGAGGGAATTCGGGGTGCCGAAGCCCGGCGGAGGAAAAGCCTTTGAAGTTGTGGGCATTCCCCTGAAAGGGCCGGGGTTATATGTGGTCGAGATGGAAAGCCGGATACTCGGATCTGCATTGCTGGGAGAATCCGCAGACCCACAAGATGCCCTTCAGAAACAACCCATTTATGTGCCGACTGCAGCCCTGGTGACAAACCTCGGCGTGCATTTCAAACAGGGGAGAGAATCGTCGCTGGTCTGGGTTACCTCACTTGACAAGGCGAAGCCGGTCCGTGATGCCACGGTCTCGATAAGAGACTGCACGGGAAAACAGATCTGGAGCGGAAACACAGATGCGCACGGGATCGCTCATATTTCGAAATCGCTGCCCGACCAAGGCCATCTTCCATCCTGTCCGTTCACGCCCGACAAGGACAACTATTACGATTCGCCACAGCTTCGGGCTCTCGATGGAATCAGGGAGGGTATGTTCGTCTTTGCAAAGAAAGATGGCGATATGAGCTTTGTGCATTCCAGCTGGAATGAAGGCATAGAGACTTGGAGATTCGGTCTGCCGAGCGGATCTTACAGTGGACCGGTCATCGCCCATACCGTTTTCGACAGGACGCTCGTCCGTGCCGGTGAGACGGTCCATATGAAGCACATATTAAGGAAGCATACGATGTCAGGATTCGATCTGCTTCCTGCACAGGACCTTCCCGGAACACTTATTATCGAACACATGGGCAGCGATAAAAAATATGAGTTTCCTCTTAAATGGCGCGCACCGGGCATAGCGGAATCGGAATGGAAGATACCCGAAGACGCCAATCTGGGACAATATGAAGTGACCTTGGCAAGCAAGTCACCCCAGAAAAAAAGCAGCTATAGCCGATATGGGTCTGAAGACCGATGGACATCAGGAAATTTAAGGGTCGAGGAGTTTCGTGTGCCCCTGATGAAGGGCATAATCCAACCACCTAAAGAGCCTGCCATAAACGTGCCTGAACTGAATGTGGACATTATGGTGTCCTATCTCTCAGGCGGAGGCGCGGGCAATGCGGACGTCAAGCTGCGGAGTGTTGTGCAACCTAAATATGTACGTTTTGATAATTACGACGATTTCTCCTTTGCCAACGGCCCTGTAAAGGAAGGAATAGAAAGATACTCGGGGTCGAGATATAACGGAGATGAGGAAGGTGTCGAAGCCAAAAAGCCGAAGGTTCTTACCAGCGCGGCCACTCTCGATCCGTCAGGAGCACTGAGGACTAAAATAGGACCACTTTCTACGGCGGATTCTCCGCGGGAAGTGGCCGTAGAGCTTGAGTTCAGGGATCCCAACGGCGAGGTCCAGACGGTGGCGTCGCGGATACCGTTATTTAACTCCCGCGTACTCGTCGGCATCAAGCCTGATTCTTGGGCCGCATCGAAAGAGTCATTCAGGTTTCACCTGCTCACTCTCGATTTAGCGGGAAAGCCCCTGGCAGGCGTGCCTGTCCAGGCGGACCTTTACCAAAGGAAAAATTATACCCATAGGAAACGCTTGATCGGAGGCTTTTATGCGTACGAGCATATGACCGAAACCACGAAGATCGGCACTGTCTGCGAAGGCACCACCGACGCGAAAGGGCTTCTGATCTGTGATGCAAAATCTCCTGTATCAGGCAATGTCATCATCCAGGCTCGTGCGAAGGATACAGAAGGCAATATCTCGACCGCCAACCGGGATGTCTGGGTATATGGCAACGGCGATTGGTGGTTCGATGTTTCAGATAACGACAGGATCGACCTGCTTCCTGAAAAGAAGAGGTACGAGCCCGGAGAAAATGCAAAGTTCCAGGTGCGAATGCCCTTCAGAAATGCAACAGTCCTGGTGACAGTCGAGCGCGAAGGTGTGATCGAGGCCTTCACAAAAAACCTCTCGGGAAAGAATCCGGTCATCGAAGTCCCGATCAAAGGTAATTATGCCCCTAATGTTTTTGTCTCAGCTCTTTGCATAAGGGGCAGGGTCGAAAGCGTGAAGCCTACGGCGCTTATAGATCTGGGAAAGCCAACCTTCAAGCTGGGCATCGCCGAGATCAAGGTGGGATGGAAAGACCATGAACTGAAGGTTGAGGTATCCGCACAGAAAGATGTTTACCGGATTAGAGAGAAGGCGTTCGTGAAAATTAAGGTGACGACCGCTGACGGCGCGCTGCCTCCAAAGGGAAGCGAAGTAGCCATTGCCGCAGTGGATGAAGGACTGCTCGAGCTGATGCCGAACAACAGCTGGAAACTTCTTGAGGCCATGATGACTCAAAGGGGATATGAGGTTGAAACTTCCACGGCGCAGATGCAGGTGGTCGGCAAGAGGCATTACGGCCTGAAATCCCTTCCGCACGGCGGAGGAGGAGGTAGGCAGACAACCAGGGAGCTGTTCGATACCCTGCTGCTCTGGAAGGGCACCGTCAAACTGAATGATAACGGCGAGGCCACTGTGGACATTCCTCTCAACGATTCCCTGACTTCCTTCCGGATCGTGGCTGTTGCTACGGGAACTCAAGGACGTTTCCGCGGACTATTCGGGACGGGGCAGACATCCATACGCACGACGCAGGACTTGATGCTGCTTTCGGGTCTGCCGGCCCTCGTGAGGGAGGGAGATTCGTTCAGCGCGGGATTTACCGCAAGGAATGCATCAAAGCGACTGATGGATATACAGGTTTTGGCCTCACCGTCTGGACTGAAACCACTCGTACCGATCTCGCTATCCCTGAAACCAGGGGAAGCAAAGGAGATATCCTGGGACATTTCGGTACCGCATGGAATCGACTCCCTCTCATGGGAGGTCTCGGCCGGTGAAAAGGGCGGTGATGCTACTGACAGACTTAAGGTCAAACAGAAAGTAATTCCAGCCATACGGGTGTCAACATATGAAGCGACGATAGTCCAGGTGAAGGACGCTATAACGATGGAGATCGAAAAACCGAAGGATGCCATTCCGGGAAGGGGAGGGATAAATGTCACTCTCAAACCCAAACTGGCTGAAGGTGTTTCGGGCATCACGGAATACATGAAGTGGTATCCATACTCCTGTCTGGAGCAGAAGACCTCTATCGCTATTGCGCTCAGGGATGAGGCACGTTGGAAGGAAGTTGTACGAGCGCTAACGTCGCACATGGATTCCGACGGACTTCTCAAATATTTCCCATCGATGCAACTCGGCAGCGATGCGCTCACAGCTTATGTGCTGTCGATCTCGGCAGAAGCGGGATGGCCCATTCCCGAAAGTCTTAAAGAGAAGATGATCGAGGGCCTCACCGGATTTGTGAATGGAAAGGTGATACGCTATTCTTCGCTGCCGACGGCCGATCTCTCGATCAGAAAAATCGCGGCCCTCGAAGCGCTTTCACGTTCTATTGAGGTCAACCCGGAACTTCTGGGATCAATCTCCATCGAGCCGAATCTCTGGCCTACTTCGGCTGTGATCGACTGGATGAATGTGTTGCTCCGTTCAAAGGGCCTTCCCGGCGGAACGAACAGACTTAAAGAGGCTGAACAGATACTGCGGTCGCGACTCAACTTCCAGGGCTCGACCATGGTTTTTTCGACCGAACAAAGCGATTACCTGTGGTGGCTTATGGTTTCAACCGATGTAAATGCAGTTAAGAGTGTGCTCACATTACTCAACCTCGACAACTGGAATGAAGACATGCCAAGGCTTGTGAGGGGCGCTATTGGTCGCCAGCACAAAGGCAGATGGGGTACAACAATCGCGAACGCATGGGGTGTACTCGCCCTCGAAAGATTCTCGCAGAAATTCGAATCAACACCTGTAACAGGAAAAACTGCTGCCTCGCTTACACAGCATACGAAATCCGTCGACTGGTCGGTGGCATCCAAAGGCGGCAGCATGATGTTTAGTTGGCCAAAGGGCAAGAATGCATTGAACGTCTCACACTATGGTACCGGCAGGCCGTGGGCAACGATCCAAAGCCTTGCCGCGATTCCGTTGAAGGAGTCTTTATCCAGCGGATACAAAATCAAAAAGAGTCTTACCCCGGTGATCAGAAAGGAAAAGTCCGAATGGAGCAGGGGCGATGTCGTGAGGGTCAAGCTCGAACTCGAATCTCAGGCAGACATGACATGGGTCGTGGTGAATGATCCGGTGCCGTCCGGGTCGAGCATACTGGGGACAGGCCTCGGACGGGATTCCGAGATCCTGACACGGAACGAAAAACGGATGGGATGGGTCTGGCCTGCCTTTGAAGAACGCTCGTTCGAGGCCTTCAGGGCCTACTACGAATATGTGCCAAAAGGCAACTGGACCGTAGAGTATACAGTTCGCCTGAACAATGACGGAGATTTTGTCCTGCCGGAGACAAGAGTAGAAGCACTTTATGCTCCCGAGATGTTCGGCATGTTGCCTAATAGTAAAATGGAGATAGCGAAGTAACCTTCAGTTATAAGAACAACAAACGGCGGCCGCATACTGCAAGGCCGCCGTCAGATTTTTGCCTTTATATGACCATATCGACGGGAGAGGTTGGCAGCTGTAAACTCGGCACGTGACAAAATAATCCAGACTTGTTATTCCTTAACTGGTTCTGATGCGCCCGATTCTTCAACGCCTGCAACTTCAGTATCGCCGCCTTCCGTGCCATCAGTGCCCGGCTGTCCCGGGACGTCCTTTTTTACCCTTTTCTGTCTTTTCTCTTCCTGTTTTTTCAGCCGATTCAGCTCTTTCTTCCTCTTCTCACTTTTAAATGCACCCGGTCTCGCCAAGAGGCCCTCCTCGCATCTCGTATTTGTTTGATTATATCACAGTCCCTGATGTCCTGTGTTAGTCCAGTCCTGACCTTACACCACTGCAACGAGAAGTCTAGCGTTGTGCATTCAGGTCATACATGAAAAACGCGTTGATTTTGCGCCTTCAGTTATGTCATTATTAATACCTGCTTTATCGAAGGGATAAATGGCAAACAGAAATAGTATTCCGCAAAAATGGATTTAAAGAAGCAGAACCGTCTGCTTGCAGGACTGATTTCTGAGCGCTTACCCGAAGCATCCGGCATTATCATTAACATGACCTATTATCAGAAAGGCACTAATCCGGTGCTTATGGAGCGCACCATCAAGATGCTCCCAATCTCCGACACCTACTTCAAGATGGATTGCATGATACGGGGCTGCAACGAAGGGGGCTTCGATCTTACACAAACAGTTGCCAACCTGGTGAAGAACCGCAGGAACGTAAAAAAAGGGACACTCGTCTGTAACGGTCAGACAGACGTGCCTTCGCCGGACCACGCAAGCATCGACTACGAAATCTTGATGCAGTACAATAAAACTTCCCACAAATAGTGCCGCAGCATAAGACTTGCTGATTACGCACAGTCATCGGCCTTTACTCCATCACGAAGAAGGATGCATGATTGGATGTAAATAATGGCGGTTCTTTCTTCAGTATCGCCGATACCGTCTCGTGCCTCTTGAACTCTCCCTCGATAAACTGACGGACACTCTTTCTGTTCCAGCCTCCCGGATGTTCAAAGTCGGTGTATAGAGAAAGGTCTCCTTCATAGAAACTGCTTGTTTTAAGCTCCCGCGCTTCGAGACTGCCGACCGGCATATTGAACAAGGCGAGATTGAGAAAACCGATTTCTGGGGCGTGCTTCACCGTAAAATCCAGTGTCCTGCGCGCATCCTCAAGCGTCTCCCCGGGTGTGCCGAACAAAAGGTAAACATATGAAGCGATTCCAGCACGTTTAAGTGTCTTCAACGCGAGAGATGCCGTTTGAAGATCGATCCCTTTTTGCATCCGGTCTAGCACGGCCTGGTCTCCTGATTCTACGCCGAGTTTAAGCATAACGCATCCCGATTTTTTTAGCGCCAGACAAAAATCCATATCAGTCAATTCGTCTTCAATCCGGGCAAAGCCGTACCACGATGCTCCGGACGGCTCGTTGATCAGAGACTTCATGAGTGCCATGCTTATCGAATTATCGAGCAAATGAATCAGGGCGGGTCGCGTTTGCTTCACAAGGAAGGCAATATCTGTGGTTGCACTCTGTATACCTACCGGAACATAGCAATTACCCTCTGCCTTTTCAGGACAGAATGAGCAGCGGTTCCAGAAGCATCCGCTCGACCCGCTGTAAGGAAGGACTGCGCCGGGAGAAAGATAGTCTCGGAACGACAGTGAATCATAGATCGGCGCATAGTGCATCTTAAAGCCTGCCCTGATTCCCGCGAGCGTTAGTAATGCACTCTCACCCGGACCTTCTATGAAATGGTCGACCAGACCTGAGAAGGGATTATGCCAGCCCGGTCGCCGTATCCAAGAAGTGACGAGACCTCCGCCGCAGACCAGGGTTATCCTGGGGTATTCGCGCCTGAGAAATCCGAGCATGGCAAAGGTGCATAACGCCTGGCTCAGATAGGTAAGCGAAAATCCGATTGTCGCAGGCTGCTCCTTCTTGATGAGTCCGGACAATCGCCTCTTAAAATAAGGATAAAAAGGATTTAGTTCAGGATTCTCGGCCGCTTTGAGCAGGTCTGGACTGCGCAGCGGCGAAAGATTGTCATGCTGATAATTAGCAAAACTGATCGTGATCTCATCATTTCCAACCGACTTCTCCAGAACTCGGTTTATATCCATAACCGCGCGCCGGTAACGATCTATGGAGCGATAGGTATTCTCATCTTTCAATGCACTCAGATTCCGTTCAAAATTGCGCATAGCCCTTGCAGTCCAGGTATCGCGCCTGCCTCGAGAATTTTTCAGTGCGGAGTCCATGAGAAACAACTGACCTTCAAGGTTCGCATCGAGCACGGAATGCTTTATCCCATGGTGTTTCAACGCGCCAGACAGTTTTGCAATCCCGGCGGGAGGCTCGCAGGCTTTGGCTACGGGAGGATAGATAAGGATCACAGTTTGGGACGACCCATGAAAGTGCGCATTGACATGCATTATTGTAAGCTTAATAGAGGAGAGAGTGCCAGCAATCTGTTATTATTAACTTCGAGCATTTTTTAGACAAATTCAGGGGGGACCGATTATGGTGCATACGCCTTCCAACATAGTCCTCATCGGTATGCCCGGTTCGGGCAAGAGCACGGTCGGCGTCATATTGGCTAAAATGGCATCGCTGGATTTCGTCGATACGGACATACTCATCCAGAGGGCGGCGGGGAAATCCCTCCAGGAGATCGTCGACGCCGATGGATATTTAGTTCTGCGCAGGATCGAAGAGGAGGTCCTGCTCAAGCTGGACTGCCGCGATCATGTGATTGCTACCGGGGGAAGCGCTGTTTACAGCCCCGCTGCGATATCACATCTAAAGAAAGACGGGGTGATCGTTTTTCTAGATGTCGATATCGAGACGTTACAATCTCGTATCCGCAATTATGAAACGAGAGGTCTGGCAAAACGGCCGGACCAGACACTGGAAGAGTTGTTTGCCGAACGATTGGCTCTATACCGCGAGTATGCGGACATTACAATAAGCGGAGCCGGCATTACCCAAGAAGAGGTCTGCTACGCAATACTTAAATGGATCGATGTGATCGGGATAGGGGACGCCCCGTAGGGCGTTGCCCCTCCCACACCACCCGGCATGCGGGTCCGCACCGGGCGGTTCGAGAAGTTGAGGTTGTCGATGGGTATGGCCAATCGCCCCAAGC
>Ga0181523_10002613_pt1 | contig 17279 bp, 9 predicted proteins | sample PEATcosm2014_Bin_43_FD_119752 | JGI IMG/M metagenome (GOLD analysis project Ga0181523, IMG submission 119752) | Peatland microbial communities from MTU Mesocosm Facility, Houghton, MI, USA - PEATcosm2014_Bin05_30_metaG | ecosystem: Environmental > Terrestrial > Soil > Wetlands > Peat | place...
GCCTTTCTCGATCATCGCTACGATGACGCGCTCAGCATTCTTTCGCAGGCCATTGGTGTCGATGGAACCAACCAGGAACTGTTACGTCTTCGAGAGTCCGTGCAGGAAGCGAAGACCAAGGCCACTCGGCTGCACCATGCGCTGCGCCGGGCCGAAGGAGCGCAGCAGGCTGGAGACCTGGACGAAGCCAAACGAGCGGTCAGTGAAGCCCTTGAACTGGACCCCGATGAGACCTCCGCCAAAGCGCTGCGCTTCGTCATTTTCAAACAGGTCGAAGAGCGGGATCGTCAGCTGGCGCTGCGCAAGCTGCTCGACGATGCCCGCGACCAGCTCGCCGCCCGCGATTTAACCCGGGCCCTGGAAACTCTGCAGGTGGCCGAGGCCATTGACCCCGCATCCGTCGAACTCCGCTCGCTGCAAAAAGTTGCCAACACGGCACGCGAGCAGCAAGTGCGCAAAGCGGAGTTGGAAAAGCTGAGCCGGCAAATCGAGGACGCGCTGGCTCGCGAAGATTATGAGCAAGCCTCGGCCATCGCCAATGAAGGATTGCAACGCCATCCACGAGAGCCGGGACTGCTGAAGCTGAAAGCCCTTGCCGAAGCGGAGCAAAAACGGATCAAGCTGATCGCCTACGCGCACGACCGGTTAGTCGCCGCCAATGCGCTGCTGGAGGCGGGCAAAACCCTCGAGGCTCTCTCGGTGGCGGAGAGAGCGCTGCAAGACGTTCCCGGAGAATCGCAACTGGAGTCGCTGCGCTCTGCCATCAAGAACCGGCTCACGCAGGAAGACGCGGAAGTCCATAAACGGACTTTGCTCGAACGGGCGAAAGAGGCGCTGGGCAGAAAGGAATTTCGAGAAGCAATCCGCCTGCTGGAAGCGGCGCAAACCGAATTTCCCGGCAGGACCGAGATCGAAGATCTGTTGCGGGCCAGCCGCAAAGAGCAGTCCCGAGAGAAACTGGTCGGAGAGGTGCTGCAGTTCTCCCAACAACTTTTATCGCAAAAGGGACCACAAGCCGCCGCCGAGTATCTGGAAGAGCAAGTTCAATTCGTCAGCGATGACCGGGTCCGCGCTGCGCTCGCCGATGCGCGCCGCCATTCCGAGCAGCTGCGCAAGCGGATCCAAAACGCATTCGAGGAAGGCCAGCGCATGTTGCGCGAGCATGGCGCGCAGGAGACCAGGAAGTATCTGGAGGCACAACCCCCGCAGTTTCTGGAGTCGGCGGAGTTTCAGACTCTGTCGGAACTGCTGCGCAAGCGTGAGGCCTGCGAGAATCTCGATCGCGAGTTAGCCAAGCAGAGTGATATCGATGCCCAAGTTCGAATGGCGGAGGAGGCTGCTCGAAAGAGTCCGGAGAACGAAGAGATCGGACACAGACTCGCTGCGACTCGCCAGCGCCAAGAAGCGATCCAGGGCATCGTCGAACGAGCCGGCGTTCTGGAGGCGACCCGGCAATACGGCGAAGCGGCGCACCAGATGGGTCTGCTCCGCCAATTGCACCCGCGCTACCCGAACCTTGAGCGCGAGATTCAGCGATTGCAGCGTCTGGCAGAGCAGCAGAAAAATCTAGCTGCAAAACCTGCCTCGCCAGCTGGGCCATCGCGACCCAGCGATTTGAAAGCGACAGACTTGCAGGCAACAAATCTGCAAGCAACCGGCTTACAAGCAACACGGATGATTGGGTCGCCCACCGCCCCGCACAGCGAAGTCGCTGCCACGCACTATCCCGAGCCCGCCCCAGTCGACGGAACGCTCACGCCAGAACGAGCAACCGGACCTTCCCGCGGAAAATTGCTAATCATTGGCGCAGCCGCGCTCGTCGTGGTGGGCGCCGGCATTCTGTGGATCCTATTCAGTTCTGGCGCGGTCGCCGTGCACATTGAGACGGTTCCCTCCGGCGCCACCATACGAGTAGATGGCAAAGCTTGCCCGTCCCCGTGCGCTCCGCAGTTGTCCGTTGGTTCGCACACCGTGGACGCAGAACAGACCGGCTACATCGCGTTCACCGAAAAAATTGATGTGGCTCGCGGCGGCCAGACCAACTTCGCCCTGGCGCTGACCCCCGAGTCAACTTCTGCGGCGACCGCGGGCTCGCTCGCGGTCCAGACCAACGTGGAGGACGCCGACGTTCTGGTGGACGGCGTTCTAGCCGGCGTGACGGGAAGCGACCATCGTCTGGTTGTGTCAGGGCTGGCGCCAGGCAAGCATACGGTTACGGCCCGAAAGTCCGGCTATCAAAACTCCAAGCCACAACCGGCGGATGTTACCCAAGGCCGGCAGCTCGACGTGCCCCTCACTCTCGTAGAGGCCAAGGGTTCCAATAACATTCCGAGCGACCAGTATTTAATGGTTCAAGGCCCGCCGGGAGCGCATGTAGTAGTGGACCAGCTTTCTCCGCAGTCGATTCCGAGCTCGGGACACTTGCCGGTTACAGTCGCACCGGGATCCCACAGCGTCGAAGTAAAAATGGACGGATACCAGGTTTGGCAAAGCAAAGTCCAGGTACAGCCGGGCTCGCGCTTGCCGGTCGTGGCAGAACTCAAAGCGATTCCCAAGTCGGTGACGGTGGCGACAACTCCCGAAACGCACAATGCTACGGTCGCTGTGCCCACTGCCACTTTGATTGCAAGTTCGGACACCGTCGAGAAGGGACAGTCTGTCGAGCTGCGTTGGGACACCAAGGGCGCGACCGACATTACCATCGACGGCCAGAAAGTTCCGGCGCAAGGGACGATGAAGATCAATCCCACGGAATCCGGGAACCACACGCTGGTCGCGCACGGCCCGGGCGGAGACGCGAAGGATGTCGCTCACGTGGAAGTCAAGGCGCCGCCACCTGCCAACGCAAGCGACGACCAGAGCGGAATCCAGGGAGTGCTCGACGCCTACGTGGTTGCATTTCAATCCAAAGACCCGGCCAATTTGCGGCGTATTTGGCCGACCATGAAAGATAAAACCTTCAAGGACATGCAGGGCAACTTCAAAGACGCCGAATCATTTCGCATTAACCTTCGTAAAACTGCCCCCGCCCAAGTGACTGGGAAAACCGCATTCGCCATCTGCATTCAAGATGCACAGATCAAGCCCAAGGGCGGTCAGACCCAATCGTTCAGCCAACCCGCTACCTTCTACTTCAAGAAGCTAGGGGATAAAGACAGCGACTGGACGATCGACCGAGTCGAATACGGAAAAGGTACCCACTAGCGTCCTTGGTGCCTGCGCTCCACTCCAATTTGACTTTCTCTTGACAAGGTCAAGTTGCGCGGCTTATTCTCGGCTACTCGTTTGGGGGGTACTGCGAGTAGGCTGAACCTCCCCTGCATCGCTTCGTCTTTTCTTGGGGCTCCGCGCGTTCGTGGGAAGTCGATGTCACGATCTACCCATCTCATCGCACTATAGGATAGGCGTGTCTCGCACGAGAAACGATCTCAGGCGGTTTGCCGGAAAGAGTCAGGAGTGTCTATGAATACGGTGCTCGACTTTTGTAAGCCTTCGAAGACTTCTCCGATTCATCAGTTCTCCTCCGCCCGTGCGATTCTGGTGCGAGCCGCTGCCCTTTGGTTCATCCTCGCGGGCCTTGGCTATCATGCGGGCGCCCAGTCACTGGGCTTTGTGGTGAACTCCGCCGACGGAACCGTCACCGTCCTCGCCAACGCTACCACCACGCTCGACGCTCAAACTTTCTCCGAGGACACACTGCAAACCGTCACTTTCCCAACCCAGGCCGGACAGTCTGCCGTGCAACTCGTGGCCACGGCAGTTGCGCCCGCCGCCGGCAGCAAGACTCCTCCCACTCGACTCGTCTACGTGACCGACGAGAGCAATAACGAACTCTGGGCTTTCGACATCAGTACCATTTCCCAGGGAAATGCCGCGGCGAAGCCGGTGAGCATCACGGCTGGCTCATGCTCTCCTTTATTCACTAAGCCGGGCGCAATTGCGATTGCCTCGCCCGGCTCTTCCATCTTTGCCTATGTGGCCAATAGCGATGGCACGGTTTCCATCATCAATCTGGCAACCTCGAGTTGCGTAGCCAAAACGGCGGCCCTGGGCACCATCACGGGGATGGCAGTGTCCCCTGACATGAATGAAGTGTTCATTATCACCTCGACTGTGGGCGCACAAGCCGCGCTCTGGGAGATCAACACCACGGCGACTCCGCAGGCCGCCGTCCAAATTAATGCGGTTGCCATCAAGCTCGCGAACCCGGTCTCGATTGCCGTGCAGAATGACAGCGCCGGGTGCTACTTCCTGGCCATTGGCGATAAAGGAAACTTCAATGTGTTTCTAGCAGCGGTGGGCCCTTCTGGAGGTGCCGACACCAACTGTCCTGCCGGCGTGACCCCAACCACCGCGGAAATCGTCGACGGCCAGACTCCAATTGCGCTGCAGGCCGTAAATCCCGTCTCCGCGGTTTCTACAGTCGTTCCGGGACCAAACCCGGGCAGCATCTATGTGGCCGATGCGGGCAACAACGAACTGTGGGAGATTGACTGCTCCGCCTCGAACAATCCGCCGGTTCTGTGCAGCGTTAACGAGACAAGCCCTCTGGCATTGACCAACGGCGCTACGCCCACCACCATGGGGATATCGCTCGCCCAAACGATCGGCATTGCCACCGCCGCGGTAACGCATCAATACCTTTATGTCGCGGGCACCTCGTCGTCGGGTTCAGTGTTTGAGTATGCCGATGTGGCTCTTGAAGACGAAGGTCTGAGCCAAGGGTTGTCTGCAAGTTCTTTGACGCTGGGCAACGCTCCCCAAGGGCTGATCTTCTCCGGACCTGATCCTGGCGATCCTCCGGTGACGTGGTTTATCTACGCCAACGGCGGCGGCACCGGCAACTTCCAGGGATCCACCTGGGTGATGCCAGTCAGCGGGTTACTGACCGGGCTGGGCAGCACGATTGTGGATTTGAGTTCCCCAACCCCAACCCTTTCACTCAATTTTGGAACGACCGCGGTCAACGGTCAGTTCGGTTCCGCCATCATCTATTGCGCGCCCTTCGGAGGGGGCACGGGTGAGACGACATGTCCAGCAGATAGCGGAGTGGCGGGAGCAAATGCGGTGGGCGGCCAGTCATCCACTATCAGTGGAGGCGGCGGCCAGGGCGGCAAACCCACCGGCCTCGATCTCCCCGCCAGCACCGTCTTCACCGTGACCCTGGAAGCCTGCTCGGAAGCCGCGGGATGTCCCGCCTCGCCCAACCCAGCCACCGATACCGTGTTGACCCAGGAAATCAACGCGGGCGGAGTCTGCACGCTCACTGTCACCCCATCTCCAAATACCGGTCTGAATAACGTTGCCATCGGACAAACCGTCAACGCCCAAATAAACTGCCTTGCACCGGCGAGTGGCGTCCCGCCAGTTGGCGACAATCTCACCGCGACCATCAATTGGACTCCGACCGTAGCGGGGACGGTAAGCTGCACTCCGGAAACCTGCACCCTAAGTACCCCGGTCAATGGATATCTGTACGAAAACGCCACCATGTCGTTCGCCAGCAACAGCTACACGGCGGCGGGCACCTACCCCATTAAGATTAGCGGCACCGACATCACTGAAGAAACAGCGATTCTCTTCACCGGTGCTTTGCCGACCGTCACCGTAAACGGCCCCACCATCAGCATAAGCCCGACTGGATCCGCAAGCGCACCCATCCAAGTTCAGCTGTTGGGAACTCAGGCTTTTTCCGGAACCTTGAGTTTCTCTTCCAGCACTCCGACTGTAAGCTGGACGCTGACCGACGACGCCGGAGCGTGTGCTCCAACCTGCGGCACTATCACCAACCCGCAGGCGACGCTAATCGCCGGAACCCTCGACTACAACATCTCCGCGACTTACAACGCGCCTTCGGGTCTAGTGGCAGGGACGATCACGTTAACCGTCGCAGCCGAGGGAGCCAGCGCCAAAGCCTATATCCAGACCACGCCTTCCATCACCAATCCCCCGCCCGCCTGCACTCTCAGTTCACCGCCCACGACGGGACAGACTGGCCTGGCCGTAACTGTCACGCTGGCCTGCACGGCTCCGGCGGGTGATTCATTCAGTGCGACCGTCAACTGGTCCGATGGAGAACCCGAGACCATGACCGGGACCGGCGACGGCACCGTCCCCGTGAACCTCACCTTCACCCACACCTACGCCAACCCCGCAAACTACGCGGTCAGCGTCACCTCCATCCAGGACACCACGACCGGTCTGACGGGAACGCCGCCCGCCGCCCTGTCCATCACCATTTATCTGACTCCGACCGTGACTCCGTTGCAAACCGCCGTCACCTTGGCGGCAGGCCAGTCGGTGACTTTCGCAGTGAACTTCACCAGTGGCCCGTCGGATGCGAATCTCACATTGTCGAATTTCGTGTGTCAGAACCAGCCCACGGGCGTCAGCTGCGCGTTTTCACCGTCGTCCATCACGCTGGATGCCAACGGAAACAGCACGAACACGCTGGAGTTGACGGTTTCATTGGCCGCGCCTCCACCTTTGTCGCAGGCCGCTCCTTTCCGCGACTCGCGGCAGATCCTGCTGGCATCCATCTGGGGCCTTCCCTTATTCGGTCTAGTTTTGTTGGGCGCGGTCCCAGGGGACAAGCAACGAAAACGCCGTCGACAGGCGTGGTGCGCGATGCTTTTCATCTTCGTGCTCGTGTGGATGCCGGCATGCTCGACGGTGACGCAATCCAATGTGCCCTGCCCCACGTGCGCGCCGCCGGGGGGACCCTATCCCATCACCGTGACTGGCAGTTCAGTGAATCCTCAACTGCAGGCGTCAACGGTGTTTCAGCTGACGGTTGCGCAATAGACGGGGTAAGAAAAAGCAGATGAAACCATCGCAGCCAAGGAATTATGCGGAGATGACATCTATGCGAAAAATGTTGCTGCTTGCCGCGCTGCTGACGGCGCTCATTAATTGTTCATCCGCTCTGGCCCAGACGCAGACCTCGACCTGTTCTCAGTCCGGAAATAGCCATCTCTACTGCGTTCCCATTCTCGCGGTGGAGAACCTTCATTACGCCGGGTCGTCTACGAGCGCGGTGCAGGGGGCGCCGGTCCCGCCAGCGTTTTCGGCCTTGAACTCGTCACTCGGTATTCAACTCAGCGATGTTCCCAAGCCTTCGCCGGCTTCCGGCATTGTCTTTTCCTTCGGACCTTCCGGCCTTACGCGCGAGCGCGAACTGGGTCCTATCTTCACCGAACGGCCATCCATTGTTGGCCGGCACAAGCTCTATGTTGCATTCACGTATCAATACTTCGAATTCGACAAAGTCGATTCCGTGCCTCTCAACAATGTGCCGCTGCTGATTGAAGGCTGCGTGCCGAATCCCACCCCCCGCCCGCATGCAACCCCTCCTCGAACCCATTCATTGCAACCCAGAGCCGCCTGGATTTGAAAGTGCACCAGTTCACGGTCTACGCGACCTACGGACTGTTCAGCCGGGTCGACGTTTCCGTCGCAGTTCCGATTCTCGATGTCCGCATGGGAATGCAAACCACTTGCCTGATTTGCGGCCAGACACAATCGGATAACAGTTTGCTGGTGTTCACGCCGAATGCAGCCTCCGCCAGTGCCGGCGGCATTGGTGACGTAACCGTACGCGTGAAAGGTACCGTTATAAAAGGCGAACGGGCAGGGCTGGCGGTGGGAGTCGATTTCCGCACGCCCACCGGCAATGACTTGAATTACCTCGGCTCCGGCGCTATTGGAGTTCGGCCCTTCGCGGCGGTGGACTACCGAGCCAGGATTTCCCCGCATGCCAGCATCGGATATGAAGCCAACGGGAGTTCCATCCTCGCCAGCACCGATCAAAGCACAGCAAAATCGCTCCCCAATTTCCTGACCTACACGGCAGGCGCCGACATCGGAATCGGCAGGAAGTTGAGTGTAACCGCGGACCTGTTGGGATCCACCTACTTCAACGCGAACCGTCTCCTGCTGGGAGTGGTGACCGGATCACAGGGGCTGGGCAATCGGAATGTCGCTTGCAGCTTGACCTCAGCCAAGACCTGCCAGGGTCAAACCTTCAACACCAACAGTTTTTCGGCGGGCGCCAAATTCAATCCCACCGGAAATCTGATTATCACCGCCAACGTGCTCGTCAAGCTCGACAATAACGGACTGCATTACAAGCCCGCCCCCATGGGCGGGATCTCCTATACGTTCTAGCCTCTGGACCAAATCGCCTCGGTCACCGAGCTACGCCCCGGAGTGGGGACGCCAACGGTTGTCGAACCTTCGCCAGGTCCACCGCGGTTTGGGCGATATGCTCTGCGCTGACGCCGAATTCTTTGATCAGCTCCCAGGGAGCGCCGGATTCGCCGAACCGATCGCGCACACCAACCGCGCCAGTAATTATCGGCACACCATACAGACTTGCCGAGCTGGTGATGATTCCGCTCACCCGCCATGCCAAGGCGCCAATCTGATGCTCCTCGGCGGTGATGATCAGGCCTGTTTCTTTTGCTGCCCGGATCACCGCCGCTTCGTCGATTGGTTTGAGCGTATGCATGTTGATGATGCGAGTCTCCCATCCGAACTCATGTTGCAGAATATAAGCGGCCCGCATGGCTTCTGGGACCATGGGCCCGCAGGCAATGATCGTCAGGTCCTCCGCCTCGTTGCTGTAGTCGGAAGCCAGACAGGTCTGGAATGCATTCGCAAATTCATTCGCCGTTTGGCGGAGCCGAATGACGTTGGCTGCTCCAAAAACAAACGGAGTGTCCTGGTTCGTAACGACCGGGGTCGCTTCGCGCGCAAACCGGATGTATTTGGGCCCGAAGTGTTGCAATAGCAAGTAGCTGGTCGCTTTCCGCGTTTCAATGGCATCGCAGGGAACGACCACAGACATGTTGGGCAGGCCGCAGACAGCAAACAAATCTTCCAGTGCCTGATGGGTTGCGCCATCCGGGCCGACCGACACGCCGCCATGCGCGCCCGCAATCATCACGTTGAAATTGCCGTAGCAGATGGAGGTTCTGATCTGATCCAGGTTGCGGGCGGCCGCGAACGTTGCGTAAGTTCCGAAAACCGGCAGCTTCCCTTCCCTGGCCAGGCCAGCGGCTGCCGCAGTCGCGGATTGCTCGGCGATTCCCATGCTGATCCAGCGTTTCTTACGCTCGGGTTTGCCCGAGTAGAACTCACTGATGGTGATGGAACCTGAGATGTCGAGCCCGAGACACACAATGCGCTCATCGTCGCCATGCTGGGCCAGTGCGCGGCCGAATCCGGCGCGTGTCGGCTCCATCTTTGCATTCATCACAATCGAGCTGTTCCACCAGTAGTCACGGCTGAAGCGCGGCTGCTTCTCATTGAGTGCTTGCAAGGCCTGCTGCTGATATTTTTCGGCATGCTCCAGCAAACTCGCGTACGGAACCCGCTCCGACAGCCCCAATTCCCGCAATCCCTGTATCATCTCTTCATGGTTGGGAACTCTGCCATGCCACCCGGCCACATTCTCCATGAAGCTGACACCTTTCCCTTTGACGGTGTCCGCAACAATCAGCAGCGGCCGGCCCGTTCCGCTTCGCTTCATCGACAACGCTTCGACGACTTGCGCCATGTCGTGTCCGTTGATCCGCACAGCGTCCCAGCCGAAACTCTTATACTTCTCCTCGAGCGGGTCAATGTTCATCACATCGGCGACCGCGCCATCAATCTGAAGCCGGTTGTAATCCACAATGCCAACCAGATTGCCGAGTTTGTGATGCGCCGCCTCCATGGCCGCTTCCCAGACCTGGCCCTCCTGCTGCTCCCCATCCCCCATAATGCAGAAGGTCCGGTAGTTCTTGTCGTTGAGCTTGCCCGCTAGCGCCACTCCTACTGCGAGGCTCAGACCCTGCCCCAGGGAACCGGTGGACAGTTCAACGCCGGGCAGTTTGAGCCAGTGCGGATGACCTTGGAACGCAGACCCCAGCTTGCGGAGCAGCACAACATCCTGCAGTTTGCAGAATCCGGCAAACGCGAGACCCAGATAGAGGCTCGGGGCCTTGTGCCCGCCCGACCAGATGATCCGGTCCCGTTCCGCCCAATTTGGATTCTGGGGATCATGATTCGCAATCTTTAAATAGAGAGCGGCGGCGACGTCCATGATGGAGAGTGTGCCGCCGGCGTGGCCGGATCCGGCCGCGCAGAGTGCAACCAGGTCGTAGCCGCGCATCAGATTGGCCGCATCCACCAGTTCCTCGATCGAATAATCCCGAATGACTTTGCCAGTTGCGGAATCGAGCAGCGCCATAACGTCCTCCGTGGGCAAGAGGTAAGTGCGGGCCGTACCGGCGGAAGGCAGACGTGGAACGGTTCACCGGAAGCGCGGCACCCTGCCATCATGTCTCTTAAACCGCGCCCAATTCGGTGACCAGGCTCCCACGGTCAGGTGATCATGCGCACACAGACACAGGCAGGGGCCAATCCTTTTTTCGTTAGCCCATGGGATCCGCGGGACAGTCTGTCCCCCGGGTTTGCCACCTGCCCTCATGAGGGGCCACCGAGCAGAATAACTTGTGCGCGTGTCTCAGTTAGATAGTTCGCTGTTGGGCCAATGACTTCAATTGCGCAATCTTTCGCCCGATTTGCACACTGTTTCGACAGGCCACCCCGCACGACTTGCAACCGTCGCAAGCATCGAGTCCACGTCCCGGCGCAATACTCGCCAGCATCTCCCGAGCCATTCCCTTATTTCCGTATTGCACGGCATACATGTGCGATCTCATCAACGCCGGTATATCGGCGTGCTCCGGACAATCTCCCTTGCAATCGCCACACTGCTGGCAAAACTCTGCCTGCGCCGAAAAAGTCTTGTCTGCCAGGAATTTTTCCTCTTCGTCCGTATAGGCCAAGTTTCGGGCCACGGAAAAATCCTGCTCAAGATGTTCGTAAGTGCTGAAGCCTGGTATCGCGGTTGTGACAAACTGGTGGTTCAGTGCCCATTTCAGCAGCGCTGTCTGGCTGAAAGGCGGCAACGCTTTCGGCAGTTTTGCGTCTGGCCTAACCGTACCGCCGGCCTGCGTCTTCATGGCCACGATACCAATTCCGCTCTTCGCGGCTCGCTCAATTGTGCTCAACATTCCGGCATCGTGCGCCATCGTGTAATTCAGCATCACCAGCGCCACGTCGAACACATTCAGCCGGATCGCTTCGTTCACCACGTCCTCGGTCTGGTGCGTCGATATCCCGATGAATCGCGTTTTCCCGTCTTTCTTCAAACTCTGCAGCGCTTCCAGCGGTCCTTCCGCTCGCGCATCTTCCACGGAATCCACCGCGTGGTAGAACAAGATATCGACGTGGTCCATCTGTAGCCTCCGCAAGCTGCTTTCCACGCCTTCGATGAAGCGCTTCTTGGCATTGGCAACATCTTGCGTGCCGCCGCCCTTCGCTGCCTGTTTGGTGGCGATCGTCACTTTATCGCGCACGCCCATTTCTTTGATGACTGCCCCTACCATTTCTTCGTTACGCCCCTGCTGGTAGCCGGCCGCCGTATCGAAGTGGCGGATCCCCAGTTCATAGGCCCGCCGCAACAACCCTGGTATGTCCGCGTTCATCACCCCCATGCTGACCACCGGCATGGTAAGGCCCGTCTTCCCGAGTGTGCGCTGCAGCACTGGACCTGTCGCCGTTCCGCTGAGGGGATTTGCCCGAAGCAAGTCCGTTCCTCCCAAAACCCTCGCCGCTCCCGCCCACAGGATCGGTTTCACGATGAATTCCCGCCGGTTCCATTCCCCTTGCTTCTTCATGGCTGCGCTCCTGGAATTGCGTTCTCTACCCTCACTGGCTGCTCGATACTCGACTTAAGCTCTGCGCGGTCTTATTCACGATCTCAGCTGCATTCGCCGGCGGATTCACCACCACAATCACGTAGCGCCCCTGAGTCCGCGCGATCACGCTGCCTTCGAAACTGTTCTTCGCTCGGATCCCGCCCGCTCCCAGTTCTGGCGCCGCCACACATTCGCCGCTATCCTTGAAGTGCTTGGCGAGTTGTTCCAATCGCGTCTTGGCTCCCGCCGCATCGTTTGCGATTGAAATCACCAGCTTGCTTTCTTTCGGCCCCCAGGCATACGCCACCACGTACGCCGGCGCCAGGAAAGCGTGCCCCAGAGGATCCTTTCTCATGTACTGTTCGGAATGTGCCACCCGATGCTCCCGGGGAAGCTGCTCCAACAGTGCCGGCATCGCGCTCGTTCCGCCGATGCGCTGCGACAAAATGCGCGCAAATTGGTCGAGGAGTGCATCCGCCTGCGCGCCAGATCCCGCCAGCTTTATGTAATAGTGGCCCTGCAAGAAATTCAGAATTCCTTTACTCCGGTAGCCCTCGACCCCAATCGCCACGAATTTGTACGCCGGTGACCGCTCCGCTGCATACATCCCAAATGCATCCTGCGGGTTCCCCATGTCGTAGATGTCTGCCGTCAGTTCCGCATCGCCGCTCTTGAAATCCTGGTGCAGCAAGATTTGGAAATCATAGAGCAGATAGATGTCCGCTCCGCCGTCGATGTACTGATAGAGACTGTCCGGCTTATAGAAAGTGGACGGGGCTTGTGCGGTTGCACGGCCCGGCAGCGGCTGCCTCAGAAAACTTGAGAGTTGTTTTTGGACATCAGCAGACGCTTGCGTGCGGGGAACGCCGGCGCTGGCTGAATTTTGTGCCGGAACAATTCCTGCGGCCAACGTGGCACAAATCAGCCCACTACTCCATCGAGCCCAGAGTTTCATCTCAATCCATCCTCGAAAAACAAACTGTCGCGGAGCCCTGCGGCCTCCTTGTTCCTCGGGGAGGTCGGCGCAGCCTCGACGTCAGCGGCTCAAAGCCGGTTCCGATTCTGGGCTGGCCGACGGATATGCGCTCGCGTTGGCTGGCGTCGAAAGCAAAACCTTTTGGCCGGCCAAGAGAGCAGCCAGCATTCCGATCTCGTCGGCAGCGTGCCGGAGCGGCAAGGCCACCTGGCCGCCCTCCACGGCTGATCGGCAAAGCGCCATCATGATTTCAAAGCCCGCATAGGCGCTCTCGAAATTGCAGGGATGAACCTTGCGATCATCGTCGAGCCAGGCCGCGATGTCCTCAATGTATGGAGGCATATCGCGGTCATAGTTCATGCAGCCCTCACCCGAGGATGAGCCAGCCTTGGTGACCGCGCGCCACCCGCCCCCGGTCAGGACCTCCGCGAAGCCCTCGGTGCCTTGGGCGCCGATACGGCACTTCCGCCACCAGTAATCGACTTCGGGAACGTCGGGAGCGCCCGCGCCACACTCGACGATTCCGCGCACACCATTGGCGAACTGGATGAAACCCCCGATATAGTCGGGCGAGGGATGAGCATCGGAGAGTTTTCCGCCCCCCGCAGCCTGTCCCATCACCCACTCCGCCTTCGCCTCGCCGTTGTACCAGCGCATGTAGTCGATCAGATGGGACAGCATGTGCATCATCCATCCCGATGCCGTCCCATAAACCGTGTGTACCCGCCCTAGCGAGCCGCTGGCAATGATCTCTTTCACCTTGCGGTAATGTTCTCCGTAACGATGCTGATGGCTTACCACGGCCTTCACGCCACTCGCGGCCAGCAGCCTTCGCACTTCCAGGCCTTCGCGGCTGTTCCGCGCCACCGGCTTCTCGAACGCGACCAGACGCGCGCCAGTCTCGATGGCGATGCGAATCATTTCACCGCGCAGGTTGGGAAGAGTGCAAAAGCAGAAAACATCAGGCCTGACGCTCAGGGCGACCTGCAGCGCGTCCTTGCCTTTTACGCAGCCGAACTTGGATGCCGCCGCATCAAGACGCGCCGCGTCGATGTCGCAAACGCCCGCCACCTCGAACCGGTTGTTGGCCTGGAACGCCAGGGCATGGTGCATTCCGCGCTTGCCCATGCCCACTACGACGACTCGGTATTTGTCTTTCATAGAACCCTCCGCATCGGACCCTCCGCATAGAACACTCCGCGTCGCGTCCTGCTCAGCGCGCCTTTCGATCCCACTCGAGGACCTTATCTACCGTGTAGTCCACTTCTTCTTCGGTCAGCTCAGGGAACATGGGCAGCGAAATGCAGCACGCCGCGTTGCGTTCCGAGTTGGGGATTGGTCCAACGATGCGCGCCTCATGGCCCCAGGGATATCCCTCCTGCTGATGAATCGCAATCGGATAATGGCACTTGGCGTCGATGCCTTCGTCATTCAGGAACTTGAGAAGCGCATCGCGATGCCCGGACTGCTGGGTTTCGATCACATACAGGTGATACACGTGCCGGTAACCAGGAGTCTCGTAAGGCAGCGTGATGTTCTTCACGCCGGCCAGGCCTTTGCTGTAGCGCGCCGCCCACTTTCGTCGGAGGTCACTCCACTCCGTAATGTGCCGTAGCTTCGCACTGAGAATCGCGGCGTGCAGGTCGTCCAGCCGGCTGTTGTATCCCGGGCTGTGGCAGGAGCGCTTGTCAGAACCGTGGTTGCGCAGTTTCCGGACGAGCCGGTCGACTTCAGGATTGTTGGTGACGATAGCGCCTCCGTCACCGAACGTGCCCAGATTCTTCTGGATGATGAAGCTGACCGTGGCCGCGTCGCTGAGTTCGGCGATCTTGAAGCCATCGCCACACGCGCCGATCGCCTGGGCGTTGTCCTCGATCACCAGCAGGTGGTGCCGGTCCGCAATCTTGCGGATCGCCTTCATGTCGGCGCATTGACCGTACAAGTGAACCGGGACTATCGCTTTCGTGCGGGGCGTGATCGCCGCCTCGATCTTGACCGGATCGATGCAGTTCGTCCGCGGATCGGAGTCCACAAACACAACCGTAGCGCCCGTGATCCAGATGGCTTCCGCGGTGGCGAAGAACGTGTTCGTCGTGGTGATGCACTCGTCGCCCGGTCCGATGCCCAGCGCCTTGAACGTGAGCCAAAGAGCATCCGTCCCATTGCCGACGCCAATCGCATACTTGGTTCCATGGAACGCGGCCAGTTCCTGCTCAAATCGTTTCAACATGGGGCCGAGGACGTATTGTCCGCTTTCCAGCACTTCTTTAATGTTGGCGTCGATTTCCGCCTGGATGTTGTGATACTGACGCACGTGTCCGTAGAAGGCCACGTTCACTTTGGTTGCTAGCATATAAATCCTCCTTGCCCTGAGGCCGGGACGACAGAGACAGTCCTGCAACTGCAATCGCAGAGGGCCGGGTCTGCCGTGGAGCGATCTGGGGCGGTCGAGAAACGCCCGGCAGCATGTTAAGAAGCCGTGGTGGGCACGGCCATGATTGCGATCACGTGGAGTTGTGATTCTGGGCTGTCCAGTCCGAGAACACAGCTTTCCGTGGCATGCGTAGAGAGTTGCCCAAGTCTACGGAATCGGCGGTAAACCGTTTGCTGGACGCGGGCATACGCGGTGGTGGCGAGCCTCACGAGGTGGTCCGCCGCAAACCGTCCGCAATCCTCGTCATCACTTACCGTCCGAGAGAATTGTCGTTGGGGTTAAGGGAATCAATCCTTGTGGGCCCGCACGACAAACCGACTCGGTGCTGGACCGACAAAATAAAATGGGTAGCAGGTCACAAGCGTAAGCGAGGATTGGGTCGATGGGGCCAGGACGCTCAGGTCATCGGGCGCCACGACCTTCACCCAATCCACCGCATAGCGGGATAGCCCAGTCGCTGTCTGAAACTGAATCTCGTCATTCTTGCGAACGTCTTTTAACCTGCGGAAAAAGGTGTCGCGGTGTCCGGCGATTCCACTGTTCCCGGGCTCCCCGGGTAGTGGAGTGCCTTCGATGTGCCCCGTTCCCAGCCGTAACATTCGCGAGCCTGTCCCTTGTAGCACGGCGACGGAGAGTCCAAGCCTCGGGATATCGAGACGTCCCAGAACGTCGCCCGGTTTGATCGCTGGTTTGATCGCTGATTTGGGCTGAATTTCGTGTGGCTCTTTTTCCCGCTGGATCTGACTTTCGAGCGCCCGTTTTGCGGAGGCCTGGTAGAGCCTGGCATCGAGCAGAGTAAAGCCTACATAACCGAGCGCGAGAATGCCGGTTATGAAAAGGAGGCGCTGACTCCAACGTAGAAACCTTTGCATGTGCGTTGGGACGAACCCCTGTTCAGTGGTGAGTTTCATGGTCGATGACCTTGGCCTCGGCTGGTGGAAGTGCCGAGGGCGCGAAGTAACCGGTTCGGGTGCGCACCGACAAACGTCCATAGCCCGGCGCGCTGGCTTTCACCTGGATGACTCGATACGCTCCGTCGCGCTTTCGGTTCGTGGGAACGTAGGCGATGGTGTACTGGTTGCGGATATCGCGGGCAATGCGTTCGCAGATGGGTGTAACCTCGGCTAGTGATTCCGGTAGGAAAGGCTCACCTCCGGTTTGCTTCGCAAGTCGCTTGAGCACGGCGGGGTTGCGATCCGCATCCTGGTCATCGAAGATACCAATGGTGTAGATGATTGCGCCCGGCTGCCCGGCCAGAGCCATGATTTCGGTCAGCTTATGTTTGCTGGCGTTGTCGCCTCCATCGCTGACCACGATCAGCACTTTTTTGTCCCGATCCCCCTGCTTCAGGTGTTCGAGAGCGACGGCTATCGCGTCGTATAGCGCTGTCTCACCATCGGCCGCGACTCTGGAAAGGGCAACCTGCAACTGAGCCGGCTGGTCGGTGAACGCAATATTGCCAGGAAGGCCGAACGAAACGTTCTCGTTGAAATTGACCACAAACATCTGATCTTGCGGGTTGCTGGAGCGGGCAAATGCCATCGCAGCCGCGATCACGTCGTGGCGCTTCGACTTCATGCTTCCACTGTTATCGACCACTAAGCCGACCGTCACAGGGATATCTTCGTGGCTGAAGTACTTGACGGGCTGAAGTACTCCATCCTCGTAAACCTGAAAATTGTCTTGCTTGAGTCCGGAGACGAGAATGTTTTTGCGGTCCTGGGCGGTTGCCCGCAAGACCACCACGTCCACGTTTACTTTGATGGTGTATCCGTCGCCCGGGCGGCTTGGCGTCGGCACGGGTTCGTGCGTCTGAGCCCAACTCGATACTGCGATCAGAATCAGAAAAGCGGCCAGACAGAAATGCGCTGTATCCTGCAGCGTCGGTTTGCCTTGTGGTGGCGGCGCGGATAAGTAACGCTCAGGCATCCGTGTTTCTTTCAGCTCATCTGATGAAGTGCCGGAATAACCGGAAGGCGCGAACTATCGCGCCTGTCCGGTTATTTCGGTCAACTGACACGGATGGATCTTCCGAGTTCCATCCGCTGATTTGATCAAACGGCTCGCTTCGAGAAGGCCGAGAGCGCAAAGCCGGCGCCAATCGTCAGCAGCCCAAACA
>Ga0181523_10002614_pt1 | contig 17277 bp, 15 predicted proteins | sample PEATcosm2014_Bin_43_FD_119752 | JGI IMG/M metagenome (GOLD analysis project Ga0181523, IMG submission 119752) | Peatland microbial communities from MTU Mesocosm Facility, Houghton, MI, USA - PEATcosm2014_Bin05_30_metaG | ecosystem: Environmental > Terrestrial > Soil > Wetlands > Peat | place...
AACGACGAAAAACAGATTATGAGGACCCATTGCGAGATTGGCTATAACGTGCTGACTCGCATTCCGTTCCTTCGAGACGCCGCGGAAATCGTTCTAGCGCACCAGGAATTCTTTGACGGCACCGGTTATCCGCGCGGATTGCGCGGAGAGCAGATTCCTCTGGGGGCACGTATCTTCTCGATTGCCGACGCCCTGGACGCAATGATCAGTGACCGACCTTACCGGAAGGCCCTGCCAATGAGGCATGCATGCGAAGAGATTCGCCGGTGTGCTGGCACGCAGTTCGATCCGAAAATCGTTGAAGTATTTATGACCATACCGGAGCAGAACTGGATTGAACTTCGGGAAAACCTGGGGTCGCCGTTCAGGCTGGCGCAACTGAAAAACCTGCGTTCCTAACGAGCCGCAGACAGTCCGAGCGCAGCGCTTGAGCTTCAAGGGCTGGCTCGCGGTCAGCTGTCACAGTCCGTTTTCTCCACCTCATTTTCTGTACCCCCACTTCCTCGCCTCATGTTATCTTCTGCTGGAGAGATACCATGGCACTGATTCCCATAAAAACTGCTTCGGAAACCGGATATTGTGATTGCATTTGCGGCTGCTATGAACTGGCCAGCCAGCGCGACGAAGACACGGGCAAGGGCTACTGTCCTGTCTGCGCCAAGGAACACCTGGACCGGAACGCCGGCCTGGGCATTCCGCAGCCGTCTCCCGCAACGATTTCGGCGAACCAGGACGCCCATCCCGCATTGAAACCTCTGCCACCCTGCTCGGATCCACCGGCCCGGCTGCGCTAGCCCCTGCGGCTGATCAAGAAGTCAGCCGCTGCTTATGAGGGTGCCCGTCAGCTTCGGGTTGCTCTTAAACTGTTCTTCTGGGTAAGCGTAGGAGCAGATAACTCTAAGGTAAGACTTGTCAGCGGCAGAATGACAGGAGAGAGAATTTAGCGAAGTGCGGCCTTACTTGCCCAAGTACAATAGTGCCAAGAGAAACAGCCAGAGCGCATCCATAAAATGCCAGTAATACGAGGTCACTTCCGCGGCCACCGAGCGCGTCACTTGGCCGGCGCGATAATTTCGGCTGGCAACATAGATCAGAGCGGCAACGCCCCCTAGCAGATGCAGTCCATGCGCGCCGGTGAAAATATAAAAGAAGCTGCTGCCCGGATTGCTGGCCAGGAAAATTCCCTGTTTCACGAGGACGCGCCAGGCCGCCACCTGCCCGACCAGAAATACTACGCCGAGAATGGTGGTCACCAGCCAGAAATTCTTGAAGCCGGCCACGTCAGATTGCGCCAGCCTTTTCCTGGCCACTTCTAAAGTTCCGCTGCTCGCGATCAGCACCAGCGTGTTGAACCACAACAGCGCCGGAATGTGCACCGGCACCCAATCGGCACCGCCGCGCCGCACCAGGAACGCACTCGCCAAGGCCATGAAGAACATCAAGACGGAGACGATGCCGATGGCCATTCCCGTGTAATACCGGGCCGGCGACACGGGCCGATTCGGCCCCTTTTTATCGTCGTCGCCACCGCCATTGCGCCCCGCAGGAGGAACGCCTCCGCCGGCACCGCCGTCCTTTTTCTCGATGATTAGTTCGATCTCCTGAGCTGTTGTAGGCATGCTGTTCCTTTCGCGCGCCTATTGCACTTTCCGAGCCAGAGAATCGGGCGCAAGGTGTTGCGGTGCAAACTCATCCGAGGAGGCGCCTGAAAGTTCGTACGCTCCCCGGTAAACGACCGGCGCGCTGGTGCCGAAATTCTCCTCCGGCGCCGGCGAGGCGATACTCCATTCGAGCGTTGCAGACCGCCAGGGGTTACTTGCTTCGACTGTTTTGCGCCGCAGCAGGGTGCCGAAGAAATTCGCCAAGAACAAAAGTTGAGCAGCTACCGTCCAAATGGTCGCTGCGGTGACGATCGTACGTATAGATGACCCAGCCGAGGCGAGTGCCACCCGCTGGGCCTCTGGCAGAAGGTTCGACTGGGTCAGTAGCCCCAGCCAGTGCATGGGCATGAAGATGCAGTAAACACCCGCGAACGTCAGCCAGAAATGCGTCTTTCCCAGCGCTTCCTTCATCCGGCAGCCGAACATCTTTGGAAACCAGAAAAACAGCCCGGCCAGAATCGCGAAAGTAGCTGCCACCCCCATCACCAGGTGGAAATGGCCGACGACAAAGTCTTCACTGACGGCTGCGCGCGACAGATCGTGCCGTGCCAGGAAAATTCCGGAGAGGCCGCCGGCGATGAACAAAGAAATGAAGCCGATGGAGAACAGCGCCGATGTTGTGAACTGAGTGCGCGCATCCCAGAGCGTGCCAAGCCAACTGGCGAGCAGGAACGCGGCGGGAATCCCGAGCGACGAGGCCAACACGGAGAACACCAGAGGTGCATAGGGATTCATGCCCGTGGCAAACATGTGGTAACCCCAGACGCAGAATCCAATCACACCCACCCCGCAAATGGCCAGCACCACCAGTCGTTCTTTCCACACCGGCTTGCGCGAAAACGTGGCAATCAAATGAGTGATGATTCCGAAGCATGGCAACATGGCCACATACACTTCGGCCTGCGCGAAATACCAGAACAGTCTCTGCCAGAGCACCGGCAGACTCCCGTGGCGGACAAGATTCTGCGGCTGTTGTGCAAGGAACGCCGTCGTGCTGAAGAAGTTGGATCCCAACAGACGGTCCGAAAGCACGGCAGTCCACCCGGCTAGCAGCACGCTGAAGATCAACAGGCTGAGGATGGCGTTGACGAACCAGGCCCACGCGGTCACGGGCATCCGGGGCAAGGTCATGCCCGTGGTGCGCAACGCGATGGTGGTCACGCAGAAGTTCAGCGCGCTCAGAAGCGCGGCAATGGAAAAAATTGCGGCGCTGATGAGCCACAGGTCTATGCCCTGGCTGAGCGGGCGGAAAAAGGAAGCGGTCATGCCCGCAAGCGATGCTACCGTGAGCCAGAAGGAAAGGCGGTTCAACGAAGGAAAGGCCATCTCTTCCGCGCCGATCTGCAGCGGAAGAAGGAAATTACCGAAGCCGAGTTGCGGGGCAGCTGTCAGGACAAAAAACACCATTAGCGAACCGTGCAGCAAACGCACGGCAGCATAGCGCTCCGGCGTAGTCTCTAAACCACTGAGAAATGGGATTGCCGCATCGGGCCAGGTGGTGTGCGCCCGCAAGAGCGCGGACAGCACCATGCCCACCAACACGCTAACCAGGGAAAGCCAAAGATATTGCAGTCCAATGGTCTGGTGGCGCGTGGAAAACAAGCGGGCGAGAAAACCCGAACCGGCAGATGGGGCGGCGTAGCCGCCTTCGTCGTAATTGACCATTTTCGAAGTAGTTCCGATTGTCGCCGTATCCTGAACCAGATTCGTATCTTACCGCCGACCTTGCAAATTGCAAAGAAGCGGGCTGGCAGTGGACCCACCCTTTTCGATTCTCGAATATGATGAAAGTGGTGCGAAATATGGCAAATGACAGATGGGCGAATCCGCAGAAGATGTGGGACGAGCGCTTCTCTCAAGTGGAGCCGGTGTATGGCGATGCGCCCAACTCGTTTCTACGGGCGCAAACAGCGCGGCTGAAGCCGGGGATGAAAGTTTTGGTGCCCGGCGACGGCTACGGCCGGAATGGGGTTTGGCTGGCTCGGCAGGGGCTGCTTGTGCAAACCGTAGATCTTTCGACAGTCGGTGTGGAGCGGGCGCGGAAAGCGGCCCAAGCTGCTGGTTTGGAAATGCTGATCGAGCAAGCCAACCTTTCTACCTGGAATTGGCCGGTAAAGGGATTCGACGCTATTGCTTCTATCTTTTTACATTTGCCACTGGAAGAGCGCGTAAAGGTTCACGAGCTCATGCTGCGGGCCCTCAATCCGGGCGGCTTCCTCATCCTGGAGGCCTTCACTCCAGCACAGCTGCAATATTCATCGGGAGGCCCCAAGCAAGTGGAACTGCTTTACACGGCGGATATGTTGCGGGGGGATTTTGCCGACGCGGAAGTTGTGGAACTGATGGAAGCGGAGGTGGAGTTAGATGAGGGTCCCATGCACCGCGGCCCGGCGGCTGTCGTCCGCGGCGTCTTTCGCAGGAAATGAACCCGGGGGAAAGGTCTATTGAAACTGTTTCTGAAAGGCCGCGAACTTTTCGCCAAGTGTTTCGATCTCGCACCGTAGAGCAATCACTTCATTCTCCAGCTCGGTGATGCGGTCAGCCTCTGCTCGAGAGTTTCCGGTCGTGCGCCCAGAATCGGCGCCCAATTCCCCGCCACCATGCGAGGCTGATTCTCTGGGAGCCACATCTCCGGAAAACAAGTGCATGTAGCGCGATTCCTTGGTTCCCGGCTGGCGCGGCCAAATCTTCACCAACGGTGGCTCGCGGCGCATCAGCAGATTTAGCGCGGCATGTACCGCGTCCAGGTCCTCGAAGGCATGCATCCGTTCAGCCCTAGTGCGAAGTTCTCCCGGCGTCTGCGGCCCGCGCAGCAACAACACGCAAAGCACGGCGATTTCGTGGCGGTGAAAGTTATACAGCTCATTCAAACGGTGCTCAAACTTGGCCACACGGGAATCTCCGCTGGCGGAGCGGGCCATGGCCAGGTCTGTCAGTGAACGCAGCGCTTTTCGCACGGCTTCCTCATCCAGAGTCATCACTGGCTCGCGGTTTGATTTTTGATTACAGGCGTTGACCAGCGCATTCAAGGACAGCGGATAATATTCCGGAGTGGTCGATTCTTTTTCGACCAAGGCGCCCAGGACACGGGCTTCGAATTCTGAAAGTTGCAGGGCCATGCAGAAATCATAGCAGCACTCCGTCAAGGGTCGTGCTATAAAACAGAAGTACTGAGTTTCTGGAAGCTCCGGCCCACATCCGAAGGAGAGGAAGATGAATAAGAGTTTGCTCGCACTGGCAGTCCTGGTTCTTGCCGCCACCGTTGCCTCGGCCGGCGAAAAGCCTCAGCCCGCCACAATCATTTCTGAAACTTCGGTGGATTGTGGCACCAAGAAGCAGGGTAAGAAGGAGTCCACGGCCCTGCTCTGCCAACAATACACGATTCACACGACCACCACCGAGTATCTGGTCCGCCAGCAAAAGCCTGCCAATCAAGCGATTATCCCGGCGAACACACCGATCGAGTTCACCCTGGATAAGGACAAAATGAAGTTCAAGGCCAACGGAAAGAGCTACCAGTTCCTGGTGGTGGGAAGTTCGGCCCTGGGCGCGACGACGAAGTAGCGCATATTCCAGATTATGATTGGGAAAGTTTGGTGCGGTCGAGTGGATTCGAACCACCACGGTATTGCTACCGCCAGCCCCTCAAGCTGGTGCGTCTGCCAGTTCCGCCACGACCGCACTGAGGAAATCGAACTTCATTGTAGCTGCGCCGCGAAAAACGGGCAAGGCGCGTATACTGTCCATCCAAACTGAACATCCACCTGCCATGGAAGTGGTCCGCGGGAACTCTCAACTACGGTTTCGCGGGTGCTGCTGGGGCCGGCTGCGGCGGTGTCGACGACTGCGGGGCTGCGGGCGCCGGGGTTGCCGGAGCGGTCTTGGCCGGAGCAGGTGCGGACTTCGAGAACTTCTGCAAGATCGAACCGCCCTGATCCACGCTGCGGTCCACGCGCACAACCAGTGCCAAGGCACAGATCATGAACATCACGGCGCACCATGTCGTCGCCTGCGAGAGCACAGTAGCAGCTCCGCGCGGGCCGAATGCGGTCTGGCTGCCTGCCCCGCCGAAGGCGCCGGCAAGATCCGCCGCCTTGCCGCTTTGCAGCAACACGACTGCGATCAGTACCAGGCAGTTCATCACGAAGAATACGGTCAGCAGCGTGGGCACCCAGCGGAACCCAACCACGATAATCCCGAAGCCCACAAGCAGCGAGATGGTCCATTTCATCCAAGCTGGCATTTCCTGCACCTCAATCCAAAATTGCAAATTCCGGTTTGCGACCGGCATCCCCGCACTAACGGGGCCAATCCTTTACAAGGCTGGCAAACGACTTCGGGTCCAGGCTCGCTCCACCCACCAGCGCGCCATCGAGTTCTTCCTGGGCCATCAATCCCTGAATGTTGTCCGGCTTGACGCTCCCACCGTAGAGTATGCGTAAGGCGGAAGCATGGCCGGCGGAGAACTGCTCCGCCGCACATTGGCGAACGAACTTGTGCACTGCCGCCGCAATTTCCGGTGTAGCCGTGCGGCCCGTGCCAATCGCCCAGACCGGTTCGTAGGCTACCAGAATACGGGAGAATTCCTCCGGGGTCAACGCGCCCACACTGCCCCTGAACTGGGCTTCGATGACCTTCTCGGTGTTCCCGGCCTCGCGGTCGGCAAGCATTTCGCCGACGCAGACGATGGGCGTAAGTCCTGCAACTAGAGCGGCTTTCGTCTTCTTCAATACGGTCTCATTGGTTTCGCCAAAGAATTGCCGGCGCTCCGAGTGGCCAATGATGGCGTAGCGGCAACCCGCCTCAACCAGCATGCCCGTCGAGATTTGGCCAGTGAAAGCACCCTCCTTCTCCCAGAAAACATCCTGGGAGGAGATGCCGATGGCCGTATCCTTGGCGGCCTCGATGGCCGCCGGAATGCTCGTGAAGGGTGGTGCGACCGCGATGTCGCAGTCCGTCACGCCGGCCACCAGCGGCTTAAACCCCGCGAAAAATGCGCGAGTGTCGGCCTGATTTTTGTACATCTTCCAGTTGCCGGCGATTACCCGGCGACGTTTAGTTGTGCTCATTTGTTGGTCAGTGCCTCCACGCCGGGAAGCTTGCGGCCGCCGAGGAATTCCAGTGACGCGCCACCGCCCGTCGAAATGTGAGAAATCTGGTTGGCCAGGCCGGACTGATGCACCGCGGCCACGGAGTCGCCGCCGCCGACAATGGAGACTGCTCCCGCGGTTGTGGCAGCAGCCACAGCCCTGGCGATTTCCAGGGTGCCTTTGGCGAAGGCTGGCATTTCAAACACGCCCATCGGCCCGTTCCACACGATGGTCTTGGCCTTGGCAATCTCCGCTTTGTATGCCTCGATGGTCTTTGGGCCAATGTCCAGGCCCATCTGGTCGGCCGGTGTCGCGCCAACGTCCACAATTTTGAGGGGCGCGTCAGCCTTGAATTCCCCAGCTACCACGTTGTCCAGCGGCAGAAGCAATTTGAAGTTCTTCTGCTTCGCATCCGCCAGTATCCGCTTGGCCAGGTCGATTTTATCCGTTTCCAGAAGCGACTTGCCGATGGGCAGCCCCTGGGCCCTCAGGAAGGTGTAGGCCATTCCGCCGCCGATCAGCATGGCATCGGCAATATTCATCAGGTTCTCGACCACCTCGATCTTGTCACTCACCTTGGCGCCGCCAAGTATGGCCACGAACGGCCGCGAAGGATTGCTGATCGCCTTGCCGATATAGGCGAGTTCCTTTTCCATCAGCAGCCCGGCCGCTGCCTGCTTCACGAACTTGGTAATGCCCACGACGGAAGCATGCGCGCGATGCGCGGAGCCGAACGCGTCGCAGACAAATACGCCGTCGCAGAGTGCTGCGAGTTGCTTCGAAAAACCCTGGTCGTTCTTTTCTTCTTCCGGGTGGAAGCGCACATTCTCGAGCACGAGGACGTCGCCATCCTTCAGCTCCTTGCTCTTGGCCTCCGCTTCCGCGCCCACACAATCGGCCGCGAAGGCCACCGGCTTACCGAGCAACTCCTCCAGTTTCTTGGCGGCCGGCTTCATGGAATGTTTCGGATCCGGCCCTCCCTTCGGCCGCCCGAGATGTGACGCCAGCACCAGCCGCCCGCCCTTTTCGATGGCCAATTTCAGCGTGGGTAGTGTTTCCCGGATGCGGGTATCATCCGTCACCACGCCATCCTTGAGAGGAACGTTAAAGTCCACGCGAATAAACACACGCTTGCCGCGCAAATCGAGATCCTGAATCGTAAGTTTGCTCATGGTGAATTCACTTTCTGCAGTTCATTGCGAGAAATCAGCGCTCGGATAAGTGATATCGGCGATCAGCTATCAGGAATCAGTGGTTGGCTCGGAGCCCACCCAGCTCGAAAGTTATAATCACAGTTGTCAGGAGGCCAGAGCTCCAACTCCGACACTGAGCCTCAACTTCGACGGGCTTCAGCCTCTGAGGACCCTGTTGATCAATCGACTCGCGCCCGTGATTTGCCACCAGGCAAGTCACGGGACACATGTCGCAAATCATGTATCAAAACTTCGACGCCAGCAGCTTGATCAGGTCGCGTACCCGGCAGGAATACCCCCACTCGTTGTCATACCACGACAGGACCTTAATGCACTTGTCGCCGACAACCTTGGTGTAACCCGCATCCACGATGGACGAGTTCGAATTACCCTTGAAGTCGCAGGAAACCAGTTCTTCTTCGGTATAGCCCAGGATTCCCTTCAGCGGGCCCTCGGCCGCCGCCTTCAGCGCCGCGTTAACACTCGCGATCGTGGCCGGCTTCTCCACGAATATGGTCACATCCACGACGCTGACGTTCGGTGTGGGCACGCGCATGGAATACCCGTCCAGCTTGCCATCCAACTCTGGAATGACCAGTTTCAGCGCCTTCGCCGCTCCGGTAGTGCTGGGAATCATGTTCAACGCTGCCGCCCGGGCACGGCGCAGGTCCTTGTGCGGCAGATCTAACAACCTTTGGTCATTCGTGTACGAGTGGATGGTCGTCATCGTGCCGCTGACGATCTTGAAGGTGTCGTGCAGCACCTTCGCCACCGGGGCGAGGCAGTTCGTGGTGCAGGAGGCGTTCGAGACAACGTGGTGCTTGGCCGGATCGTAGGTTTTATCGTTTACGCCCAGTACAAACGTCGCATCGGGATCGGTGGCCGGGGCGGAAATGATGACCTTTTTCACTGGGCCGCGGATATGTTTACGGGCATCTGCACCCTTGGTGAATAAGCCGGTGGACTCGACGACGATCTCGGCACCCACGCTGGCCCAATCGATTTCCGCCGGATCCTTGGTCTTGAACACTTTGAAGCTACGGCCTTCCACGCTGATGGAGTCTTCGGTGTGGGTGATCTTGTGCGGAAGGTTTCCGAGGACCGAGTCATACTTGAGGAGGTGCGCGAGTGTTTTGGCGTCCGTGATGTCATTCACGGCGACGAATTGGATGTCCTTATCGTCGATGGCTGTGCGCACAATATTGCGACCGATTCGGCCGAAGCCGTTGATTCCAACCTTGATAGGCATTACTTCCTCCGGTGCGGGATCAAAATAGCGGCGCTAAGATAGAGCGGAACGGCGCCGCAGGTAGAACTAAAAATGCTATGGGTAGTGTAGCGAAAAGTCAACGCAACTCTGCGTGCGCTGCGTCACGTCCGTTTGCGGCATCTGCAACTGCCCTATGTTTATGAACTTGCCGGGTATTCCGAAATCCCGGTCACTGTTGAACGGCGTTGATCCTCTCGGCGGAAGACCTTTTCAGACGGCAATGCTCTGCTCCACAATCCGGCCGTCAAACAGATGAATGGTGCGTTCGGCATGATCCGAGTAACGGGGATCGTGAGTGACCATGCAGATCGTTGCCCCGCTGCGATGGATGTCCTGGAGAAGCTCCATAACCGCATCCCCGTTCTTGGAGTCCAAGTTACCGGTGGGCTCGTCGGCCAGCAAAATCATGGGATCGCCTACCAGCGCGCGCGCCACCGCCACACGTTGTTGCTGGCCGCCGGAAAGCTGCGCGGGATAGTGCTTTGCGCGATGCGCCATTTCCACACGTTCGAGCGCGCGCTGGACTTTTTCCTTTCGCTCAGCAGAGGCCATGCCACGGTACGTAAGGGGCAATTCGACGTTCTCATAGACCGTGAGATCGCCGATCAGGTTGAACGCCTGAAATATGAAGCCAATTTCGCGGTTACGGATGCGCGAGCGGTCGCTCAGGTTCAGGCTGGAAACGGGTTGCCCGTTGAGGGAATAATTCCCTTCCGTCGGTGAATCGAGGAGCCCCAGGATGGCGAGCAGCGTCGATTTGCCGCATCCAGATGGGCCGGCGATCGCAAGGTATTCACCCTTTTTGATTTGCAGATCGATATTGGCCAAGGCGTGAGTCTCCAGTTCATCGGTGAAAAAGATTTTGCTGACGCCTTCCATCTGGATCAGTGTGTCATTGGATGAAGTCATGCGAACAGCCTCCCTGCTGAGATTCTCTTGTCCTAACGCAGACGAATCCGGTCAACAGCATCCCATGCCGACATGTCAGAGAGAATGACTTTGTCTCCGACACTGAGCCCATGAAGGATCTCAACGGTGTTGACGGAACTCTTGCCCAGCTTGACGGTGGTGCGGATAGCCTCTGAGCCGTCATCCACCAACTTAAACAGGCCGATGGTGCTCTCGGACTGCCCGTGGACAGGGCGTCCCACGTAAACCACATCCCTCAGATTTTCGAGTTCGATGGTGCCATCGATACTGAGGTCGGGACGGGCACCTTGCGGGAGCAATCCGGTAATTTCCAGGTCCACGCTGACGGTTCCGTTTTGCACCGAAGGATCGATACGCGAGACCTGGCCGTTGACGATGCCGTTTCGTGTGTCGATAGTGGCAGGTTGTCCTATTGCCACATCCTTGGCCTGCGTTTCGGCAATTTTGATTTCGGCTTTTAGCCGCTTGGGATCGGCAACCCGGGCAAGATTGGTGCCCGGCGTGACGTGCTGTCCAACTTCCACTGGGACAACTTGCAGCACGCCCTGGATGCCAGCGCGGACATGAAGCGCATCGAGTTCGCTACTTTTCAGATCGTAGAGCGCACGTTGCTGGTCGACATGGGACTGCTGCGCCATCAACCGGGCTGTGGCGGAGTCCGAAGCATTCTTGGTGCGATCTTCCTCGAGTTGCAACCGGATAGCGAGTTGCTGTTCTCTCACCTTCGACAACTGTTCGGTCACTGTGGCGCTGAGCCCTTCCGCGCGAAGTTTCTCGTCCACCTCATGCTGTATTTTAGCCTGCTCGTAGTCGCTGCGAACCTGGGCGGTGGCCGCCTTTTGGTTCAGCAGATCGCTGTTCAGCTGCACCCTTAGGTTCTCGTAATCGGCTTGGGCGGCCTTAAGTTGATATTGGGCGTCCAGCACGTCGCGCTGCAACTCCGGATTGCTGAGTTCGAGAATCACGGTCGCAGGTTGCACCGTCGCGCCGGGATGAATCAGGATGCGATCGACACGGGAGTCGGTCTGCGCGGGGATCCAGCGAATGTCCTCGGGGACCAGCGTGCCGATCCCTCGCACTTCGCGAATCATAGGCCCCCGCTTCACCTCGTCGGTCCAGATGGTGGCTTTATCCACAGAAGGAGCGGCCGGACGGAGCCGCGAAACGCCGTAGGTAACGCCCGCGACAGAAACGACGGCAATGCCAGCGTAGACTATGCGGCGGATCTTCTTTGCATGCGCGTTGGATGGTCGTTGGATGTCCATAGTTTTTACGGTCGCTCACATCGTAGGGCGGTAACCGGATCGACGCGCGTGGCGCGACGGGCTGGAAGATAACCCGCGGCGGCCGAAGGTCGGTTGGACGCCAAGGGTATCCCCTGCTGCAAATTCTCGTCGGTAGCCAGATCCAGGTGCGGGGCAATCTCCGCGTCGAGGTCGCCATCGAGCGATTCGCGACGGAACAGGGCGACAATACGGAGAATGGATTGACCGAAGTGGTCGATCATGACCCGACCTGCTCTTCCGTTTCGGGCATGGACAGGACGCGGCTCATGACGATCGAGAGCCTAAGCCAATAGGCAGCGTCTTCGGTGAGCTGCTTACGACCGCGCTTGGTGATGGAATAAAACTTGGCCTTGCGATTGTTGTCGGAGGTGCCCCATTCGGCGGAGATCCAGCCGCGCTGCTGCAACCGGACCAGTGAAGCGTAAATCGTACCCTGATTCAGAAGGACTTCGTTGCCGCTGATCTGCTCGATGCGTCTGGCGATGCCGTAGCCGTGAAGCGGGCCCATGGCGGCAAGGGTTTGCAAGACCATGAGATCCAAGGTGCCTTGCAGCAGATCGAGTTTGGAATCTCCCATGGCTCCTCCTGTGTGATGCCCACAGGAGAATAACACCCTTTGTGTGGGATCGCCACAGGAAAGGCGCACAGGAGCATCGCCCCTGCACAGTACCCTTCTGGAGGTGCTGGCATGGAATAAATGTTGGAAGTGCATGGTCATGGCCAGGCTCACTCGCACCTCAGGGTGATGCTCGGATCCACACGAGCTGCGCGACGCGCAGGGAGATAGCAAGCCACCAACGAAACTAGGGTGAGCAGGACGGCGACGACGACAAAAGTCAGCGGATCGGTGGAATTGAAACCGTAGAGAAAACTGCTCATGAAGTGCGTCAGGGCCAGCCCGCCTGCAACACCGATGAATACTCCCCTCAGAGTAAGCTGCAGTCCGAGAGAAATGATCCACTGGAGGATCCGTCCAGGATCAGCCCCGAGGGCCATACGTATACCGATCTCGCGAGTTTGGAGAGAAACCAGGTAGGACATCACGCCGTATACCCCGACCAGCGCAAGAATCAAGCCGAGAAAGCCGAAAACCCCCAGCAGTAGGCTCCGGGATCTGGGTGCAGTATTGACTGCCGCGATGCGTGCGTCGACAGTGGTGATGGCTGTGATGGGCTGATTTCTGTCGATGGACCAGATGCGGTCCTGGATCGCCGGCACGATCGTCATCGGGTCGGGCTTAGAGCGAACCATTAAATAAACGCCCGTGGCAATCCGGGTTTGGTAAAACGGTGCGTATACCTGCGGCTTGGGCTCTTCGCGCAAACTTGCTTCGCGCACATTGCCAGTGACTCCAATGATTTCTCCCCAGATCGGACGACCTGATTCCTTGCGCGTGGAAATGCGCTTGCCAATCACATCGATCGAGCCGAAATACTTGCGTGCGAGCGTCTGGTTCACGACAAAGACGAGCGGGCTCCCCGTAGTGTCCGCATTGGTAAAATCTCGGCCTCTGAGCAGCGGAATGCCCAGCGTTCGGAAAAACCCCGGAGCAACGCGGTTTGCCAACGCCGTCTGCTCACCCGCTTTTGGGTCACTTGCTGTCACCTCAGTTTCAAACGTCGTCTCGGCGATCTCGTCCGACATGGGAAACACGAGACCCGCAGAAGCAGAGGTTACACCTGGAATGGGTGACAACTCGTGCAACAACTGCTGAACGAAGGCGATCGATTGCTTGGCACTCGAAAAACGAGACTCGGGAAAGTCCATGCGGAGAGTAAGGAGATGATCGGGGCGGAAACCGAGATCGATGCTGAGCATGTGCGCAAAACTGCGCACGGCGAGCGTCGCTCCGAGAAGCAAGATGACCGCCAGAGCCACTTCTGCGGTCACCAGTAATTTCCGCAAGACAGGGTAGCCGGCGATGGGACCGTTGGCTGCAGCCCCGGCACCGCCTTCCTTGACGGCCACGCTCAGGTTCTGTCGGGTGCTTATCAAAGCCGGCGCGAGGCCGGAAAGCAGGGCAGCGAAAAGCGAAGCACCGAGCGTGAACCAGGCCACATGGCTATCGATCCGAATGTCTTGAACGCGGGGAATTTCCGGAGGAAGGGCGGCGCGTAGCGCTCTGACCGTCCCCGCCGCTGCCAAGAACGCGCAGGTGCCGCCCGCGAGCGCAACCAAAAGGTTTTCGACGGCGAGTTGGCGCAAAAGAGCACCCCTTGTCGCACCAATTGCGGACCGGATGGCGAACTCCCGCCGACGGGCCCAGCTACGGGAAAGAAACAAATTGCTGACATTTGCACAAGCAATCAGCAGTACGAAGCCGACTGCACAAGAAAGAATTGCCAGCGGGGGGCGCGCATCGCCCAACAAAAATTGACTCAGCGATGTTGCGTGAATCGACCAGCCATGGTGTACATCGGGATAGCTGGCGGCGAGGTGTGCAGCTATGGAGTCGAGCTCCCGTTGCGCCTGGGCAGGGGTGATACCAGGTTTGAGCCGCGCGACGACGGATAGAGCATATCCATCGCGCGAGGTTCGTTGCTCTTCGGTGGGAATGAACGCCGTCCATATCTTGGAATCAGTCGCGAATCCAACAGCAGGCTGAACGGGCATCACGCCGATGATGGTGTGGGGCTGGCCATCGATCCGGATGCTTTTGCCGATCGCATAAGGATCGCCGCCAAATCTGTCGCGCCATACGGAAGAGCTGAGGATTACGGAGCGGTTGCCTGGCTGCATATCGAAGGAAGTAAAGGTCCTCCCGTAAAGCGGCTGAATTCCGAGAACGGGGAAGAAATCTTCAGAAACCTCGGTGCTTTCGATGCGTTCGGGTTTCCCCTCGCCAGTCAGCTCTTTAGGAGAGTCCTGATAGGTTGCGAGTGCGGCGAAGGAGGTGTCACTGGCTCGAAGATCGGCGATGTCTGGCAGAGACAGTCCAAGATAGGGAATGTCGAAGGATTTGCTCTGTGCGGAAATGTCAACGAGTTCCGAAGGGTGAGGAAAAGGCAATGCACGGAGCAGAACAGAGTTGACTGCACTGAAGACTGCTGTGTTGGCACCAATGCCGAGAGCGAGGGTGAGAATAGCAATTGCAGTAGAGACTGGGGATTTATGCAGCACGCGCAGGCCGAAGCGCAGATCTTGGAGAAGCGTTTCTAGAACCGGGATACCTCGCTTGTCGCGCACGGATTCTTTGGTTTGCTCGAAGCCACCAAGTTTTAGAACCGCCGCCCGTCGCGCTAGCTCCGGCGACATTCCCGCACGCAGGTTATCTTCGATGTGCAGTTCCAGATGGCTCGTCAACTCGTCCTGCAATTCCCTCTCGAGCTGTTCTCTGCCGAACAAGTTGCGCAGTCGGAGGTAGAAGGCTCTTAGCGTTTTCATCCGCACACCTCACTCGGAACGGAGAATTGTAGCCGGGTCGGTGCGGAGCGCGTGGATCACCGCTGGCACCGCGGCCAGCAACGCGGCGATCAGAATTGCAAGGGCCGGGAACACCAGAATGGAGAGGTCCGTTGCCTTCACCTGGTAGAAAAGCTCCTCGAGGTAGCGAACGGAGAGGAGGCCTGCGGTCAGGCCGATTGCGGCTCCGGCGAGAATTGTCGCGAAGATGGGAAGTGTGACCAGGTGCGCAATGGCTGGGGCCGGTGCGCCGACGGCCATGCGGATGGCGATTTCGCGACGGCGTTGCAGAATCGAATAGTGGAGGACGCCGTACAGGCCGACCCCGGCGAGCAGCAGGGCGACGGCGGCGAAGAAGGAAGCGAGAGTGGCGAGGATGCGTTCGCGAACGGTCTGCATTTGGACAAGTTCGAGTTGGGTGCGAATGCGGCTGACGCGGAATTCGGGACCGGCTTGCGAAACTTCAGCGCGGAGTGAAGGAGCGGAAGCGAGGGAGTTGGAGTTGGCGGTGCGGACAATGAATGTGGCGTGCTTCAAGGGAGCGGAAACCGCTGTAGCGGCGTCGATGGAATGGAATGGAACATAGGCGGTAGGGAGGACGTCTTCTCGGACGGCGCGATAGCGGCTGTCATGAACCAAGCCTACCACTTGATAGTGGAAGCGAGGACCTTCGTCGCTCACTTCGTCGAAGAACTTCCCTATCGGATTCTCGCCGTGGAAGAACGCTTGGACGAACGTTTCGTTGACGATGGCTGCGCCTGGCGAAGTTTCGTGGGGAAGAAAATCGCGGCCGTCGAGAAGGGGAATTTTCATGGTGTCCAACCAGCCAGGAGATACGTGGAGAAAGAAGCCGAGGATATCGGACGGAGGAGCACCGTTTACGGAGATGGAGTCGTTATTGGCGTAGCCATCAAGGAGCGCGCGATTGGAAAAGGAGACGCGTTCGATGCCGGGTACTCTACGGAGATGGTCGGCGACCTGGCCCCAGTAGGCGGGGTCAACTGGATTTTGCGAAATGGTGTCGAGAACAAGAAGACGATCTGTGGAGAAGCCGAGGGGTTGATTCGATAGGCGCTGAAAAGTGGCGGTGAGAAGACCCGCAGCAAAAAGCACGAGAAAGCAGAATGCAACTTGAGCAGCAATGAGCGTGAACATCAGGCGCCCACGGGAGTGCGGATCTTCACCCCCTTTAAGGGCGCTGACCGGGGGCACCGCGGAGGCACGGAGGGCAGGCAGGAGGCCGAAGAGGCAGGTGACCACAAGGCTGAGACAAAGGCCGAAGACAAAGACGCGCCAGTCCACGGGGAGAGCAAGGCGCACAGGATGCTCGGAGGGATTGATCATGCTGACGACAAAGGGAGCAGACCACCAGGCGAAAATGGCACCGATAACGGAGGAGATCAGAGCAAGGATCGCGCTTTCGACGAGGACAAGTTGGAGTAAATGCCGGCGTCCGGCGCCGATCGAGATGCGCAGAGCCATTTCGCGCGCGCGCGAGGCGGCCTGAGCGACCATGAGATTAGTGACGTTGGCGCAAGCGATGAGCAGCACCAGAGAGGCGAGAACTCCCAGAGCAGCGAGGGAGCGGCGATTGTCTCGCTGAAAGCTGGAGGAGCCGGAGGTGGCAGACGCGAACTGAACGGTGTGGTTGAGATAGGTGTCGATGGCTTGCTGAGACATGCTGGTGAAGGATTTGGCGCGTTCGGCCTCGAAGGCGCGGGAGATGGCATCGAGTTTGGCGCGAAGCGGGCCGATGGTAGCGCCAGGTTTGAGAAGGGCGAAAGTGCGGTGCCAGGTGGAATCCTTACGGGTGACATCCGCATTCATCATGCTGGGTACGAAGATATCGATCATGTTGGCGGGTTCGGTGCCGATGAACTGTTTGGGGCCGACGCCAACGATTTGGAAGAAGCGGTCGCCGATGCGAAAGCGTTTGCTGAGGACGCTGGCATCGTTGCTGAAACGCCTGGTCCAGTAATCGTAAGAGATTACGGCGACGGGATGAGCGCCGGGAGTGGTGTCGTCATCTTCGTTGAGGAGACGGCCGAGGGTGGGCTGCAGGCCGAAGACGGAGAACATGTTGCCGGAAACGTATTGAAGCTGGGCCTTCTCGGTTTCCTGATCGGACTTGAAGGTGAGATCGGCATATTCACTGTAGGAGATGGCGAGGAGGTCGGCTTGGTCCTTTGCGGCATCGCGCATGAGTTGGAAATCAGGATAGGCCCAGCCGTCGAAGTTTTCGGGTTTGCTGTCCCAGCCGATGCCTAGTCGAGAGAGAGTGTAGAGACGCTCGGGATGGGAGACAGGGAGTGGGCGCAGAAGGATCGCGTCGATGAGACGGAAGGAGGAAGTGCACGCGCCAATAGCCAGGGCCAGAGAGAGGACTGCAGCGAGTGAAGTGATTTTATTTTTGGCGAGCTGACGACAACCGAAAGTGGCGTCACG
>Ga0181523_10002615_pt1 | contig 17276 bp, 13 predicted proteins | sample PEATcosm2014_Bin_43_FD_119752 | JGI IMG/M metagenome (GOLD analysis project Ga0181523, IMG submission 119752) | Peatland microbial communities from MTU Mesocosm Facility, Houghton, MI, USA - PEATcosm2014_Bin05_30_metaG | ecosystem: Environmental > Terrestrial > Soil > Wetlands > Peat | place...
AAGAAGCCCCACGTCAACACGCCCACCTTGAGGCGGGGAAGAAGTCGGCCGCCGGCCCAGGCGCCAAGCAGGACGCCGGCGGCAACTGGTCCGGCGAGAAAGGGATTGACGTCGCCGCGCAACAGGTACACGAGAGAGGCGCTCGCTGCCGTCACGCCGATGAGCAGGTTGCTCGTTGCCATCGAGACCCTGAGGGGCAGCCGCATGGCCACGTCCATGGCGGGCACCTTCAACACGCCCGATCCGATCCCGAGGAGACCGCCCACCGTTCCGGCGACATACATGAGGGAAAGGCCGAGAACGGGGTGCACGACCCGGTAGGCGACGGCTGCGCCCGTACGGGCGTCCGGGTAGCTGCCGCTGAGGCCGAGGCGGTCCCCTGCCTCGGGTGCCGCCAGCGCAGCCTGCGAGCCGGCCGCGACGGCTCTGGCCTGGCGCAGCTTGCGGACCATCTGGACGCCGGCAAAGACGAGGACGACGGCGAACACGACGTAGAGGACGCGGGGGTCGAGCCGGCCGGAGAGCCAGGCTCCGCTGAGGGCGCCGATCGTCGTCGCCATTGCCAAGAACATCGCCACGCGGATGTTGGAGAGGCCACTTTCGAGGTTGCCGGGGGCGGCTGCGACCGACGTCGCCACGACGGCGACGACGGACGCGCCGATGGCAAGGCGGATGTCGACGCCGAACAGGAGCGTGAGCACCGGGATGACGACGAAGCCACCGCCGAGGCCGAGCAGCGAACCCAGCAACCCGGCCGCCATAGAGGCGGCGAACAGGAGGCCGGCGAGCTCCAACGGGGTCATCGGGGCTCGCCCTGGCGCACGCTGTCAGTGTACACGAGTTGTTCGGATAACCGTACATCAGCACAACTACTGACGGGGCTGGGGGCGCCCCGTGCCGAGGCAGATCCGGCGACAGAGGGAGGAACTCCAAGGCCCCTTGGTGCGCCCCTCCTGAGCTCTGCTCGGTAACCTCCAGCTCCGGTGCCAGAGCTGCCCGAGGTCGAGGTGTTGTGCAGGCGACTCGACGAGCGTTGCGCGGGACGCGCCCTGGCACGCCTCGACCTTGCCTCCATCTCGGCGCTCAAGACCTTCGACCCACCCCTGGTCTCCCTCGTGGGCCGTACCTTCGACTCGTGCACGCGGCGCGGGAAGTACGTGTGCATGCGCTTTGGCTCAGGCGAGGCGACCGGGGCGGAATGGCTCGTCGTGAACCTGGCACGCGCCGGGTGGATCAAGTGGCGCGACAAGCTCACGACAGCGCCCGTGCGGATCGGGCGGGGCCCGATGGTGCTGCGGGTGGGCTTCGAGGGCGGGGCCGGCTTCGACGTCACCGAGATGGGCCACGAGCGGCGGCTGGCCGTCTGGATGACGCACTCCCCCAACGACATCGAGGCCGTGGCCACTCTCGGGCCCGAGCCCCTCGACGCGGACTTCACCGAGGAGCGCTTCGCCGCCATCCTGGTGGCAGAGAAGGGCGATCTCAAGCATTGCCTCTCGCGGCAGTCGGTCATCGCCGGCATCGGCAACGCCTACTCCGACGAGGCGCTGCATGCCGCCCGCCTCTCGCCCTTCAAGACAGCCGCCAAGCTGTCCCCCGAGGAGGTGGGGCGGCTCTACGACGCCCTCATCTCCGTCCTGCGCGATGCCATCGCCCGGGCGGAGCCGCTCGAGATGGACGAGCTGAAGGATGGCAAACGCGCCGGCATGCGGGTGCATGCCCGCACCGGGCTTCCCTGTCCCGTCTGCGGCGACACCGTGCGGGAGGTCTCCTTTGCGACGCGGTCGCTGCAGTACTGCCCCACCTGCCAGACGGGGGGCAAGCCCCTCGCCGACCGCCGCCTCTCGCGGTTGTTGAAGTAGGACCGAGCGACGCCGTCAGTCGTTCCGAGCTGGCTCAGCACTGCGGAGGAGGCGGCGATGAGGGGCGGGCGAGAGCGAGCACCTCGAGGGGTGCGGCGTCTCCCCACTCGAGCGATGTCGCCGCCCGGTAGGCCGCCAGCGACTGGCCAATGCCTGCGGGCCGGATCATGCCGTCGGCGCACAGGGACAGCTCGACGAAGCGGCGTCGCAGCAGCGGTCGCCGCACGACGCGCCCGGCGGCCCGAGTGGGCTCGCCGCGGGCAAAGGCCACGTAGCTGAACTTCTCGTCCTCGAAGGAGCGCTCCGCACCCTTGAGGGCCCGGTGTAGGGCCGAGCGCCCGAGGCGGGCAGAGAAGTGGCACCAGTCCTGCCCGTTGACGGGGCACTCGCCCTCCTCGGGGCAGGGGGCCACCAAACGGGCGCCCTCCTCCAGGAGATGCCGGCGGAGCCGGCGGATGAGCGCGAATCCGGTCGGCGTGCCTGGTTCGACGAGCAGGAGGCAACCGGTCGTCGCCCGCCACGCCGCCGTGGCGACCTCGAGCGCCTCGGCGGCCTCGAGCTCGCCGAGGGCATAACAGGCCGTCACGAGGTCGGCCTCGGCGACGGCGTCTCTCATGTCACCGAGCTGCCAGCTCCACGACTCGAAGTCGGTGGCGGCCAGCTGCTGCCCGAGCTCGACGAGGGCGGCATCGCGATCGCGCAGCACGACGCCGTTCAGCCCTGGCCAGACGGCGGCCGCCGCCCAGGCGGCGGCACCCGGGCCGGCTCCGAGATCCATCTGGGTACGCGGCCGGTAGCTCGGCGAGAGCTCGGCAACCTGAACCATGGCCGCCCGCGCCGCCGCGTAGGTGGCGGGAAGCCTGGTGGCCACGTAGGCAAGGGCGTCCTCTTGAGTCCGCACGGACGGCGCCGTGCCGGCGCGGTAGCGCTCCGAGAGCCGGCGTGCGGCCGGAGCAAGCTGGCGGCGGGGCTCTCCGCTCAAGAGCCGGGCGATGGCGCCGGACAGGTCGGGCGTCACTCCCCCACGTGCCGCCAGTAGATGATTGCCTCCTCGCCCCCGACGGCATCGGGGATGCGGCCTATCTCGCGCCAGCCGAGCTCTTCGTAGAGCGCTCTGGCGGGGTTGGAGGCGAACACGAGGTTGAACTGCACGGCGTCGAAGCCGAACAGTGGCGCCCGCCAGACCGAGTCCTCCACGAGCGCCCGCCCGACGCCGCCGCCGCGGGCGGCAGCTGCCACCACGTAGCCGGCGTTGGCGATGTGGGCGGCACGGGCGGCGAAATTCGGCTTCAGGTAGTAAGCGCCGAGGAGTCCGCCACCGCCGCTGGGACGCGCCCCGATCACAGCTGTCACCGGGTGCACCCACGTGGCGTCGAAGACGTCGCGTGTCAGCGGAGCCGCCTGCGGGAAGCCGTCGCCCCGTGCGACGACATCGGCGAACAGGACGAAGAGCTGCTCGACCTCGGCGGCCGTGAGAGGGCCGAGGCGGACCTCGATGCCGCCCCGAGTCGTCACGGTGACCGGGTCCCCAGCTGCAGGCACGCCCGGCAGACTAGCGAGCCGGGACGGCTCACAGCGGCTCGTCTCCGGCCGGTAGCATGCGGGTCGTCCGGTGCGAGGCCGGGCCTTCGTGGGCAGGACCCCCGACGCGACGCGCCCTCAAGGAGGAGACGAGCACGTGCGAGGACCCATGAGGCGGGCACGGCTCGCCCTGGTCGGCGTGGCAGCCCTCGCCCTCGCTTTCCTCGTCGCCGTGCCGGCAGCCACGGGCGTCGCCGGTGCCGCCAGCGGCCAGTTGGCGCTCGCCGGCCTGCTGGAGGCGCCGCTCGCCACCCTGGGCGCCACGGCGGTGCCACCGCCGGGCACGAGAGGGCTCGGCCCCCTGGCGCCCTCGCACGTCATGCAGCTCGGCATCGCCCTCGCCCCCCGTGACGCCGCCAGCCTCGAGGCGTACGCCACGTCGGTCAACACACCAGGATCGCCCAGCTTCGGTCATTTCATCAGCCCCGCCCAGTTCAGGGCAGCCTTCGGGCCGACACCGTCGGCGATCGCCGCCGTGCAGGAGGTGCTGCGGGCCGAAGGCTTCTCGGTCTCGTCGCCTTCGGAGAACGGTCTCATCATGCCGGTGACGGCTCCGGTTTCGGTCGTCGAGCGAGCCCTTCACCTCGACATGCGGGCCTACGGGCTGAGCGATGGCACGACGGGATGGGCCGCGACGACGGCTCCCAAGCTGCAGGTGCCCATCGCCGGCGACGTCACGGCAATCCTCGGCCTCGACGAGCTCGTCGGCCCCCACAGCCTTCTGCAGGAGGGCCCTCGCCCGGCGGCAGTCCCGCTCGCTCGTGGGAAGGCGGGGGCCGAGATGACGCAGGCGCCTCGCACGGTGGCGGCCAACGGCGGTCCCCTGGCGTGCTCGGCGGCGGCGGCGGGCGCCTCCTCGGGTAACGGCTGGACCTTCGACGAGCTGGCGAAGGCCTACGGGATCGACCGTCTCTACGACAACGGAGCCCTCGGAGAGGGCGAGACGGTCGCCATCTTCGAGCTGGAGCCGTTCTCCGCCAGCGACGTGCGGACGTTCGATACGTGTTACTTCGGTGCCAGCGCGGCGGCGGCCATGCAGGGGCGGTTGCACGTCGTGCGCGTCGACGGCGGCATCTCCCCCGGCTCGGGCTCGGGGGAGGCCATCCTCGACGTCGAGGACGTCTCCGCCCTGGCGCCGCACGCCGCCATCGAGGTCTACGAGGCACCGAGTGCGAGCATCGGCACCGAGTACGCCACGAACGACATCTACAACGCCATGGTCAATGCCGACAGCGCCAACGTCATCTCGACGAGTTGGGGCCTCTGCGAGCCGGCACTGCAGGTCGCGGCCCCCGGCGCCCAGGAGGTCGAGAACGAGCTCTTCGAGGAGGCCGCCGCCCAGGGACAGTCCGTCTTTGCCGCCGCCGGCGATGCCGGCTCCAACGACTGCGCCTACGGGTCGACGCCCACCTCGCCGGCCGTCTCAGTGGACGATCCCGCCAGCCAGCCCTTCGTCGTGGGCGTCGGCGGCACCTCGCTCCGCTCCGACTCGCAGCCGCCGGTCGAACGGGTGTGGAACGACGGCAGCTTCGGCGGCGGCGCTGGTGGCGGCATCTCGGACACCTGGACGAGCCCGGGTTGGCAGGCCGACTCCGGTGTTGAGGGGGTGTCCAACTCGTACTCGCAGTCAGCCGCCTACGACTTCTGCAGAGCCGAGGCGACGAAGGCCTCCGCCCACCGGGCCGCCGCCGCTCCCCCCTGCCGAGACGTGCCCGACGTCGCCATCGACGCCGACGAGGACAGCGGGACATCGGTCTTTCAGGCAAGCGAGGGCGGCTGGAGCACGATCGGCGGGACCTCGACGGCGGCACCCATGTGGGCCGCGATCACGACAGACATCGCCTCCAGCAACAGCTGCTCGGGGCTGGCGCTCAACGCTCGCAACCACGAGCGCGACCTCGGGTTCGTGGCACCTGCACTCTACGAGGCCGCCGCCGACTCACCCGGCGGCGATTTCAACGACATCACGAGCGGTTCCAACGACATCTTCGGCCTCGGCAAGGGTTACCCGGCCACCGCCGGCTACGACCTCGCATCCGGTCTCGGCTCGCCGATCGTGACGAGCCCGCGCGCTCCGGCCGAGCCGGAAGCGATCGGCACCGACAGCGCTCTCTCGGCTGCTTTGTGCTCCCTCCTCACGCCGTCTCGCGCCCGCCCGGCCGTCACCGCGCTCAGCCCGGGTCACGGCGCCGTGTCGGGCGGCAACACCGTGATCGTCAAGGGAAGCGGCTTCACTGGATCGGGCGTCAGCGTCAAGGCGGTGAACTTTGGCCCTCGCCGTACGACGTCGTTCGCCTTGAGGGGCGACGACTCGCTCGCCGTCACCGTGCCGGCGGCGGCACCGGTGGCCGGATCGGGTGGCGAGGCACGCGGCACGCCCGGCCCCGTCGACGTCACCGTGACCCTCGAGACGGCAGCGGGCCTCGTCACGACGGCGCCCGTCATCACGGCGAGTCGCTACATCTACACGGCGGGCTCCACGACGTCGCCCAAGCCGTCGGTGAGCGGCCTCGGCCCCTCCGCCGGACCGGTGCGGGGCGGCAACGTCGTGGACATCTACGGGTCGAGCTTCGGTTCTGGTTCGCCCCTTTCCTCGGTCAGCTTCGGCGGCGTCAGGGCAAGGAAGTGGACCTACCTCGCCAACTACGAGTTGCAGGTCACCGTGCCGGCCGAGACGAAGGCGACGCGCTGCATGACCGGGAGGGGCTTCGATCCCGCCAACACCTGCCAGGTCGAGGTCATCGTCACGGGGCGGCACGGCGCCAGCGAGCCGGCGAGGATCCTGCCGCCCTACTTCGGCAACATGTCGCCGAACAACGAGGGAATCGTCGTGCCGAGGGCCGGCACCGAGATCGACCCGGCGGCGAGCGAGTACGACTATGCCCCGGTTCCGCGGATCACCTCGGTCGGCCCGCAGCCCTACAGCGAATCCGGACCGGAACCCATCAGGATCACCGGTTCCGGCTTCAACGTGCTCACCCTCGAGTGGATCAACGTCGGTCAGCCCTTCGACGCCAACAACAACTACTCCGCCTTCGACAACGTCACGGCCACCGAGGTCACCTTGGGCGCCGCTCTTCCCTCCGCCGACAGCAAGGCGAGATACTTGCAGGGCGGCATCAGCGCCCGCAGCCTCGGCGGACTGTCGAGAGCCGTCGCCTTCCTCTACCGGCAGTAGAGCTCAGGCCGGACGGAGTCGAGCCGGCGCCACGCGGCCGATGTAGCGGATGAGGGCAACCGGCGTCTGCTCGGCACCCTGGCCGAGTGGGTTGTCCCCGAAGAGCCAGGCGACGAGCGGACGATCGAGCCCTCGGCTGCCACCGAGCACGACGACGCCGCGGTCGTTCGCATCAACGATGGCGACGTGTACGGGACCGCCCGCTTCCTCCGCCAAGCGGCGGGCAAGGCGGTCGGCGACGCCGTCCGGATCGGACGGGGGCAGCTTGGCATGCGTGTCGAACGGCGGCAACGTGCCCGCCGTGGGACCGTCGATGGCAGACACGCGGGCACCGGCGACGCGATAGAAGGTCCCGTGCCGGCCGGCGAGACGGGTGGCACCGGCAGCTGCGGTCGCCAGAAGGATCCGAGCAGCCCCCGCCTCGTCGAGAGCGAGCTGCATGGTCGCCGGGATGCCGAGGCCGATGCCGGCGGGACCCTTCGAGACGAAACGGCACAGCAGGCGGGCGAGCACCGTCGGCCGGATCGAGCTCACGGGGAACGACCTCCCCTGGCTGACGGCCACGGCCTTCTCCGAGACGGCCACGATGTCGCCTTCCTCCAGCCCGAGGCGACCGCCTTCGACGGCGAGGACCGAGTCCACGACGACGCGGTCGAGGTCGTCGCCGGCTTCGATGCGAGGGGTCCGGACCGCAGCCCGTCCGTAGACGTTGCGGCCGTCCGGGCCACAGCAAAACACGTGCCGTCGATTGTTGACGGCGATCGTCGCCCACTGGGCGGCTTCACCGCCGAGCAGCTCGACGCACTCGGCGTCCCCGGCGCCCTCGAGGGAGCGGCCGGCGGCCGGGCGTCGTCCGAGTGGAGCCATCGGGGCGTCCCCGTGGAAGACTCGCAGCCAGGCCTCGATGTTCAGAATCCGCCAAAAGAGGGGCGACTCTTCCAGCTCACCCTCACAGGCCGCCTTGAAGCCGCGGGCGACGGCTGGCGCATCCCAGTAGGGCCGCGAGCAGAACGAGGGAGAGCGGAATATCCCCTGCACCGTGGCTCGCTCGGCGCGTAACCAGCGCATCTCCGGCGTCGTGAAGCCGATCTTCTTCCGCCGCAAACGGATCCTCTCCGGCAGGATGCCGCGCATCGCCTCTCGGAAGATCCACCGGCTCCAGCCGTCGCGCACGATGGCGTCCGACGGGAGGGACAGCACGAGCTCCACGAGATCCTGATCGAGGAACGGCGGCCGTGACTCGATCGAGTGCGCCATCGAGTTGCGGTCCTCGTAGCGCAAAAGGGAGGGCAGGCTGTACTGGGTGAGGTCCTGCAGGAGGCGCTGCTTGAGGTCGTCGCGCACGCGTCCGTCGGCCTCCTGGATGGAAGCGACCCTGGCGGGGTCACCGAGCAGCGCCGGGCAGTAGGTGGCCGGATCCACCGAGTGGCGTCGATCCGCCAGGCGCTGGCGGGCGATGGGGGCAAGGAGGTCGCGGGTGGGGAGGGCTTCTTTCGAAAGGGCGCGCAGGGCGGCGGGACGGCGGGATTTGGCGAGCTCGCGGAGGTAGACGTACTGGTAGGGGACGTAACCGGCGAGCAGCTCGTCGCCCCCCTGCCCGTCGAGGAGCACCTTCGCCTTGCCCTTCGCCAACTCCATGACTCGGTACTGGGCGTAGGGGCCGGAGGACACCATGGGCTCGTCTTGATGCCATACGAGGAGAGGGAGATCCGTGAACAGATCGTGCGCTTTCGGCCGCACGAAGTCGCTCTCTGCCCCCGAGACGGCGAGGACCGGCTCGATGTACTCCTGCTCGTCGATCGGATCGCCGTCGAAGACCGCAGAGAAGGTCCGCAGGTGCTCGCCCATGCTGGTGGCGTCCGGGGCGCCCTCGGCCAGGAGCTGGCTCATGACGCACACGATGGAGGAGGAGTCGAGCCCGCCCGACAGGCAGGTCCCGACCGTGACGTCGGCCACGAGACGGCGCTCGACGGCCACCTCGAAGGCCTTCCGGAACACGGCAGGGTCGGCGGGAGCCGTCGTGCGCAGTGTCGGGTGCCAGTAGGTGTGCCGGTGAGCGGGACCTCCGCCGAGAGGGATGGTGACGGCCGTGGCGGGCAGCACCTGACGGATGCCTTCGAAGAACGTCCGGTCATCGTGATCGTGGAGGCCACGGGCCAAGTACTCGGCGAGCCGCTGCACGTCGACGACGGGCGCCAGACCCGGCACGGCCAGGAGCGCCTTGATCTCGGAGGCGAACACGTGGCGTCCGCCCACCTCCGCCACATAGAGCGGCTTGATACCGAGATGGTCGCGGCTGAGCACCAGCATGTCGTCGCTGCCGCGCTCGTCGAGGATGGCGAGCGCCCACATGCCGTTGAACCTCGGAAAGCACTCGACCCCCCAGTGTTCGTAGGCCGCCAGGACGACCTCGGCGTCGCACGCGGTGGAGAAGCGCCGCCCGTGCCCCTCGAGCTCGGTGCGCAGCTCGCGGAAGTTGTAGACCTCGCCGTTGTAGACGAGGTGCACCGTGCCCTCGGGGTTCGACATGGGCTCGTGCCCGTGCTCGAGGTCGATGATGGCGAGGCGACGATGGCCGAGGCTGGCGTGGTCCCGTTCCAGGTACCCCTCGTCATCGGGCCCGCGATGCTCGATCCGCTCGCACATGGCCGCCAGCAGGTCATGATCAGGTGAGCCGAGGAAACCGGCGATACCACACACGGAAACGGGCGCTCAGCGAGTCCGGCGTGCTGCCGCTGCGCCGCCGGCTGGGCGCATCGGCGTCGAGCCGGCCCGGGCCGGCGCCTTCGTTGCTGCCACCTTCGTTTCCGGCGTCGTCTTTGCTGCCACCTTCGTTACCGGCGTCGTCTTTGCCGGCGCCTTCTTTACTGCCACCTTCTTCGCCGGCGCCTTCTTCGCTGCCACCTGCTTCCCCGACGTCTTCTTCGCCGCCGGGGCCGGCTTTGGCGGCCGGCTGGTCGAGGTCGCCCGCCTGGGCGACGCCTTGGGCGCCAGCCCGACGGCACGCTCCTCGCCGACCTTCCCCTTCGGGTAGGTGCGGGCGAGCTCTTCGTCCGTCGGCTGGCGGACCGAACGGGCTTCCTCGGGCAGGAGGGCCGCGATGGCAGCCATGATCTTCTCGGTGTCGGCAACGGCGTCACCGGATCCGAGCGAGAGTCCCGCCACGGTGGGCCCGACACGCACGCGAACCGTCGGCGGGGAGAGCACGTTCGTGAGTCGAGGCAGCGTGGAGGATCGCGGCCAGACCGCCTCGGTGTTCCAGAGCCCGATGGGGATGACGGGGGCGCCCGTGCTGGCAGCCAGGCGGGCGGCTCCGGTCTTCCCCTTCAGCTCGGGCTCGAAGAACGCCGCCCCCCGCGGAATCGTCCCTTGCGGCAACACGACGATGCCTTCGCCTGCTCGCAGCACCCGCTCCGCCGGGCCGAGTGAGCCCGAGGCGTTGCCCGCCCGTTCCACCGGGATGCCTCCGAGCGCCCGGGCGATCTGCCCGACGATGGGCGCGTCGAAGACCTCCTGCTTGCCGAGGAAACGTGTCGGGCGCCCTTTCTTCTGCACGACGAGGCCGACGGCGGCCACGTCGAAATAGCTCCGGTGGTTGCTGACGAGAATGAACGGCCCGCTGTCGGGGATGTGCTCGATCCCTGCGATGTCGAAGCGGGCATACGGGAACAGCTCCGGCCGCACGACGTGCTTGGCGGCGTCGAAGACCTCGATCCCGCCCACGGTCGGCACGCCCGGCGGGACGTCGAGGTGGAGGACCGGCCAGCGGCGCAACGTCGCCATCGCATGGAGCGCCAGGTCAGGGTTGACGGCAACCGGGTGTCCGACGGCCGAGAGCATCGGGACGTCGTTGATGCTGTCCGAATAGGCGAAGCTCTCCGAGAGGTCGACGTCGTGGCGATTCGCCCAGGCCCGCAACGATTTCAGTTTCCCGAAGCCCCAGACGAAGCTTCCGTCCAGCCTCCCCGTGTAGGCGCCGTCGGAGCGCCCATACCGGGTGGCGATGACGTCGTCCATGCCGAGCACCTCGGCGAGGGGCCGGACGAGATCCTCCGGGGTCGTCGTGGCGAGCACGAGCAGATGGCCCGCGCGACGGTGCTCGTCGAGCAGCCCTGGCGCGTAGGAGGCGATGTGGGTCACGAGCAGCTCGGCTGCCCGGCGCCCGGCGGCCTGCAACCGCTCGACCGACCAACCGCGCACGGCGAGGGCAGCCGCGCGCGCCAGCGCCATGCCGACGGGGTTCTCCCCGAACAGGTCGTATGCCTTGTAGAGAAGGCTCTCGCCAGGAAAACTCGAGCTGCGAAGGCCGACTTCGCTGAGCGCCTCGTTGATGAACGGTCCACTGGCGCCGCGCAACAGGGTGCGGTCGAGGTCGAAGATCGCCGCGGTGCGCCCCATGGGTCACGACAGTAGTGGCCGCCGCCGGGGCACAATGAGGAGGTGCCGCCCCGCTCGCCTCGTCCCGCCGACGCCGCATCCGTCCGGCAGCACCTCCGCGACTTTGCCGCCACCTTGCCGGAGAGCTACGAGGACTTCCCCTGGAGTGAGGTGGTTGCCAAGGTGAACAAGAAGGTTTTCGTGTTCCTCGGCGCCGAGCCCGGCTCTCCGGAGGCGCCGCAGCTGCCGGGCATGAGCATCAAGCTGGACGAATCCCGCGAGGCAGCCCTGGCGGCCGAGGGTGCCGAGCCGAGCGGCCACGGCCTCGGCAAGCACGGCTGGGTGACGGTGCCGTACGTCGCACCGGCTGCACCGCCGGCGGGCGTGCTGGCCGACTGGGTCGAGGAAAGCTACCGCCTGGTGGCTCCGAAGCGTCTCGTAAAGGTCCTCGACACCACGCAGTCGTAGCTAGCCGGTCGTAGCTGGCCGGTCGAAGCTGGGCAGTCGTGGCTGGCCACTCGTAGCTGCCCGGACGCGAAGAAGGGGTCGGCGGGGGGGATGCCGACCCCTTCTCAAGACTCAACAGGGTCGGAGGGGGGATCCGACAGAATCCTGTGGTCTGTACGTCCACTAGTTTGCGCTTCCGTTCACTATCCGTCAAGGATATCGTAGCGATATGTAGTATCGTTTTTTCCGATGGAAGTGCGACAACTGCGGGCGCTCGTCGCCATCGCCGACCACGGATCGTTCTCCGCTGCCGCCGATGCCCTGCTCACGGTGCAGTCGAACGTATCGGCGCACATCAAGAAGCTCGAGCAGGAGCTCAACACGACCCTGATCGACCGCTCCAGCGGCGCCCTCACGAGCACCGGGGAGCTCGCCCTCGGCCGGGCGAGACGAGCCCTCACCGAGCTCGAGGCGCTCGAGTCCGACGTGCGGGCGCTCCAGCACGACGTCACCGGGACGGTCCGGGTCGGAATCATCGGGACGACGGCACGCTGGCTCGTGCCACAGCTGCTCAACGTCGCCCCGCAGCGGTTCCCCGACTTGCGTCTCGTGTTCGTCGAGTCGACGACGACGACGCTCGAGACGCAGCTGGACAGCGGCCATGTCGACGTGGCGGTCCTCAACCTGCCGCACACCTCGCACGACCTTCTCCTCACACCACTGTTCGAAGAGCAGCTCGTGCTCGTGACCGATCTCGACCATCCGCTCGCGAACGCTGAGGAGGTCAGCGTCCACCAGCTGAGAGGCATGCCGATCCTCCTCCCCGTCCGCGGCACGGCGTTCCGTCATGAGCTCGACGAAGCGGTCGCCCCGCTGGGGTTCGCGCTCCTGCCGAAAGCAGAGGTGGATTCCACTCGCCTCATCGCCTCGCTCACCTTCGAGGGCTACGGGCCGGCCATCCTGCCGGCGACGGCGGTCCCGCTCTACCTGCAGGACCGCTGGGCGACCGTTCGCATCCGAGAGATCGCGCCCCGCATCGTCGGTGTGGCCCAGCGGCCGCGGACAGTGCCGTCGGCGCCGGTGCGAGCCGTCCTCGACATGCTCACCGAGATCGTCTTCGACAACGACGTGCTGCCCTGGGGCCTGCGGGCGGTGGCGCCCGATCGCGTCCGGCCCGGAGCGCTCAGCCCCCGCCCGGCTCCCGCCACATGAGCCAGAGCTTCGTCTCGGTGCGTGGGACAAGGACTTCGTCGACTACCTCGTAACCGTGCTGGTGGTAGAAGGCGAGATTCGTCGCCTTGGAAGATTCGAGATAGCTCGGAATCGCCTCCGTGTCGCAGCGGGAGAGGACGACGCGCAGCAGGGCCGAGCCGTAGCCCTTGCGCTGCACCGCCGGATCCGTGCCGATGGTCCCGAGGTAGAAGTGGGGCGCCCGCGGATGATGCGATTCGAGGAGCTGCATGAGGCGGAGAGCACGCGGTGTGCGGCGACCGAGGATGGCCAGCACGGGGAGCTGCGAGACGCCTTCGGCCACAGACGGCGGCCAGTTCTTCGGGGGTATCCAGAGCGACGCTGCCTTGAGATCGGGCGTCGTCCAGGCCTCCCCCCGAGGGAGGAACATCGTGCGGATGAGGAAGCGGAAGTAACGCTCGAGGCGCCGGATGCGGCGGTGATCCTCGGGGAACAGGTAGCACGAGACCGGATCGTCGAAGAAGGCGCGCGCAAGCGATTCGCTCAGCGTCGGGATGTCCTCCAGTTGCACGGGGCGCACCTCGACACCGGGGGCGGGGCGCTCGGGCACCGCCGGATGGTAGTGGTCGGCGGCCCCGAAACGGTATTCCCGGGGCTGGCCGTTGCGGGGCGGCTCCGTGCTTCCGACCCGACCCGCCGCCTCGGTCGATCGAGGAGAGCCGCAGGAAGGCCGCTGTTCTGGAAGCCGGCTCCTCAGAACCGAGGACGGCACAGCTCCACGCGCCGGCGCGGGGACGGAATCCCGGAGCGCCGAACGGCGTTGACCACAGCGTGACCCAAACCGCGCCGCCTGCTGCCATCTCCTTCGCCGTCACCTGGGACTACCGGTGCCCCTTTGCTCGCAATGCTCACGAGCATCTCCTCACCGCCCTCGAGGACGGGGCACCCTACGACGTGACGTTCCTGCCTTTCTCGCTCAACCAGATGCACCTCGAGGAGGGCGAGCCGCCGGTCTTCGACGACCCGCAGAGGCACCCCGACCTCCTCGCCATGCTCGTCGGGATCGTTGTCCGCGACCGGCTCCCGGAGCGGTGGCGATCAGTGCACCGCGCCCTGTTCGCCCTGCGCCACGACGAGGGGCGCGACTTGCGCGACGAGTCCGAGCTGCGCTCGACGCTCGAGAGCCAGGGTGTTGAACCCGACTTCGTCTTCCAGGAGATCGCCAGCGGATGGCCGCTCGACACGTTCCGCAAGGAGCACGACGCCGCCGAGCGCGAGCACGCCGTCTGGGGCGTGCCCACCTTTATCGTCGGCGACGAGGCGGCCTTCGTGCGAGTCATGACGAGGCCGAACGGTGACGCTGCTGCTGCGCGGCGCATCGTCGACCGCATCTTGGAGACGCTCGACGAGTTCCCCGAACTGAACGAGCTGAAACACACCTCGATCCCGCGCTGAGCATCTCCGCCTGGGACTGAGGCGCAGCGGGACTCCGGCAAGCGGAGGCCCGCCGAAACCGGCTCCACACGGGCAGCGATCCCCGCGCCGGTGCTACCTCTGCAGTGACGACGGCGACGGAGGCAAGCCCGGCCGTCCGGTGCCACCCTGAGCCGACCGGATCTGCTCCCGTCGCTCATCGTCATGCATTCGTAACATTATGGGCGCGCCGGCGCGCAATTGGTAGGCCGGCCGACTACCCGAGCGAGATCGGCGCATCCTCGTCGATCACGTCCTCGAACTCCTCGTCGCTCGAGGTGACCGGCGGCTCGTCCTTGGCGATCACCATCTCACGGACTCGCTGGTCGAGCTCGATCATCATCTCGGGCGTCGAGCGCAGGAACTGCTTGGCGTTCTCCCTGCCTTGACCGAGCTGCTCGCCCTCGTAGGTGTACCAGGCACCCGACTTCTTCACGATGCCGAAGTCAACGGAGACGTCGAGGATGGACCCTTCCCGGCTGATGCCCTTGCCGTACATGATGTCGAACTCGGCGGAACGGAACGGCGGGGCGCACTTGTTCTTCACGACCTTCACCCGTGTGCGGTTGCCGGTCATCTCGGCACCGTCCTTGATCGACTCCACCCGGCGAATCTCGAGGCGGATCGACGAGTAGAACTTGAGCGCCCGACCGCCGGTCGTCACCTCCGGCGAGCCGTAGGAGATGCCGATCTTCTCTCGCAGCTGGTTGATGAAGATGGCGATCGTGTTCGACTTCGAGAGCGTCCCAGTCAGCTTCCGCAAGGCTTGCGACATGAGACGCGCCTGCAGGCCGACGTGGGTATCGCCCATCTCACCCTCGATCTCGGCCCGGGGTGTCAGAGCGGCAACCGAGTCGATCACGACGACGTCGATCGCACCTGACCGGATGAGCATGTCAGTGATCTCGAGGCCTTGCTCGCCCGTGTCCGGCTGAGAGATCAGAAGCTCGTCGATGTCGACCCCGAGCGCTTTGGCATACACCGGGTCCATGGCGTGCTCTGCATCGATGTAGGCACAGACTCCGCCGTTGCGCTGCGCCTCGGCGACGACATGGAGGGCGAGCGTCGACTTGCCCGACGACTCGGGCCCGAAGATCTCGACGATGCGGCCACGAGGCAGACCACCGATCCCGAGGGCGAGATCCAGTGCCATCGCCCCTGTCGAGATCGCCGCAACGCCGACACCGGCATGCTCACCCATCCGCATGATGGACCCCTTGCCAAACTGCTTCTCGATCTGGCCGAGTGCCATGTCGAGTGCCTTGTCACGCTCCATCGCCGTTGTTCTCCCTTGTGCTCTACGTGTGGTTCTCGGTCCGGTCCCGCTGTTCGGCTCCGGGCGATCCGCTGTCCGGAACCATACGTATGGGGTGTGTCATTGCTCTCTGGCAGCTCGATGAATGATGCTCACAGGAGTGTAGTTCCAAACACCTGTTCGGTGGTGGACTCCCCTCGCGGCCCCACCCACCCGTGCTGAGCAGGGCTTTGCTCCCAGCACGGAGCAGCCCGCCCCAGTCAGGCGGGCCCGCGAGCAGAATGTCCAGCAGTGCCGGCCAACCAGCTCCTCATCGTGGCTCTCCAGGGGGACATCACCTCGGAGGCGACCGACGTCATCGTGAACGCCGCCAATTCCGCCCTCATGGGCGGGGGCGGCGTGGACGGTGCGATCCACCGGGCAGCAGGTGCCGCCGCCCTCCATTCTGCCTGCGCCGCGCTCGGTGGGTGCGCCACCGGTGAGGTGAAGTTGACGGAGGGTTTCGCCCTGCAGGCGAGATGGATCGCCCATGCCGTCGGTCCGGTGTGGCGAGGCGGCGGCAGCGGTGAGGCTGAGCTGCTGGCGCGTTGCTACCGGCGGAGCCTCGAGCTGGCAGACGAGGTCGGCGCCGCCTCGATCGCCTTCCCGGCCATCTCGACGGGTGCCTACGGCTTCCCGGCGGCCGAAGCGGCCCGCATCGCCGTCGACACCTTGCGCGCGACGCCGACCGACGTCAGGCTTGCCCGACTTGTGGCATACGACGTGACGACGCTCGCCCTCTACGAAAGGCTGCTCGAGTGACACCTGTCGGCATCGAGGTGGACGTCCTCGGCCGCACCGGCAAGGACTTCGGGGATGCCGCCGTCGTGGCGGCGCGGGCGTTTCACAACGACCCGTTCTTCGAATTCCTCGCCCCACGACCGCTGCAGCGGTCCCGCGGGCTGGCGTTGTTCTGCCGCGGGTATGTCTCCGCGCTCGGTGACGCCGGGTATGTGCTCGGTGCCCGCCGCCCAGACGGTCGCCTCGTCGGCGTGGCGGCCTGGGTGCGGCCTGGCCGCTACCCCCTCTCGGTGTCCTCACAGCTCCGGCAGTCCGCCGAGGCGTTCTGGGCGCTGGCCATCCGGCCACGGGCACTCCTGGACGGCACGAAGTATTTGCTGGCCGTCGAGAAGGCGCACCCGCGTGAGCGGCTCTGGTACCTGCAGCTCCTCGTGGTGGACCCTTCCGAGCAGCGCCGTGGCATTGGCGGCCTCTTGCAGAGGCCCGGGCTGCAACGTGCCGACGAGGATGGCCTCGCCTGCTACCTGGAAACGCAGAACCCGGACAACCTCCCCTACTACCGGCGCTTCGGCTACGACGTCGTCGAGGAGCTGAGGCCTGTCACGAACGGTCCACCGCTGTGGACGCTGCGGCGGGAGCCGGTGGAACCGGGCGGGGCGGCGTCGTGAGCTCCCCCATCCTGGGCCGGCCGGAAGCAGCCATGCTGCTGGCGATCGAGAACGCCAACGGCGGCGAGCTGGCCGGTCTGGAGCAGATCCTCGTCGCCTTCGAGGGGCTGTTCCAGCGCCGTATGCAACCGGAGGCCTACGCCGCCTCCTGCGCCCTGCTGTGCGAGGCGGGGCTCGTGGAGGGGAGCGACGAGTCCCTCGGGCTCACGCCGGAGGGTCGCAAGCTGCTGCGCCGCACCGGCGTCCCCGGTACGCCGGAGCGGCCGCACCGCGTCGCCGAACAGCTCGCCTTGATCGAAGAGCTGGATCTCGCTCCTGCTGGATCGATGGCAACGCCCGACGCTGCGGCCTTCACGGCGGCGGCGAGCTCGCTCGAGGAGGACGGGCAGACCGGTGATGAGCCCGTTCTCGGTGCGCAACTGGCACCACAGACACCGAGCAACCTCGGATGGGGTCTGCATCCG
>Ga0181523_10002617_pt1 | contig 17271 bp, 14 predicted proteins | sample PEATcosm2014_Bin_43_FD_119752 | JGI IMG/M metagenome (GOLD analysis project Ga0181523, IMG submission 119752) | Peatland microbial communities from MTU Mesocosm Facility, Houghton, MI, USA - PEATcosm2014_Bin05_30_metaG | ecosystem: Environmental > Terrestrial > Soil > Wetlands > Peat | place...
CGGAGATATCGTAATCGCAGAGGTAGACGGCCAGTGGACCATGAAGTATCTGCGCAAAAGAGGAGAGAGCGTCACCCTCATCCCGGCGAATCCCAAGTATAAGCCTATTAAACCGAAGAATGAATTGAAGATAGCGGGCGTGGTGACGGCGGTGGTAAGGAAATACAAGTAGGGTCGGCCCTGTGTGCCGCCTTTGAAAATAATACACCCCCGTTAAAAAGGGGCAACCACATAGGTTTGCCCAACAATACAATCGCAAATAATCTATGACTTCTGAACCTATTACCCTCCATTCCTGGCCCCGCGCGATCCTGCATCTGGATGCCGACGCCTTTTTTGCGTCATGCGAGCAGGCGATACATCCGGAGTTAAAAGGGAAGCCGGTGATCACCGGCAAGGAGCGCGGGATAGTTGCCGCCGCGAGCTACGAGGCAAAGGCACGCGGAGTTACGCGCGGGGTAAGGCTCTCAGACGTGAAGAAGATATGTCCGGATGCTGTTATTCTCCCGTCGGATTATGAGACGTATAGCCTCTTTTCCCTGCGGATGTTTGACATTATCAGGCGCTTCACGCCGGATGTCGAGGAGTATTCTATCGACGAGGCCTTTGCCGATCTTACAGGTTTGAGAAGAAACTTCCATGGCCCTTACAGTATGATCGCCCGGAAGATGCAGGAAACAGTGGAGAAAGAGTTGGGCATTACCGTATCGATCGGAGTGAGTCTTTCCAAAGTCCTCGCCAAGGTTGGATCAAAACACAAAAAGCCGCGCGGGATTACGATGATGCCGGGCAGGGAGATCCATCACTATCTTGGGAAACTGCCTATCGAAAGCGTCTGGGGCATCGGCCCGAATACGGCGGCATTCCTAAGAAAATTCGGTATCAACACCGCGCTCAACTTTGCCCGGAAGGACGAAACATTCGTCGCGAAGCACCTTGCAAAACCCTATCATGAAGTCTGGCACGAGCTGAACGGCAGAAGCGTCTACCCCATCACAAATGAATCGAAGAGCAGCTATCAGTCCATAAGCAAGACGAGGACCTTCACACCTCCGTCGAAAGATGAACCCTTTGTCCTTGCGCAGCTCTCGAAGAACCTTGAAAACGCTTGCATAAAGGCCAGGCGCTACAATCTCGCCGCCACCAGGTTAATCGTCTTCCTGAGAAAACAGGACTTCACGGATAGCGGGGCCGAGCTGAAGCTGACCTGTCCCACCGCCCATCCTTCGGCCCTCTTCAACCTACTGCGCGAAGGCTTCGACCACATCTTCCGCTCCAACACGCTTTACCGTCAAACCGGTGTCGTGCTTGCGGGACTCGTTGCAGAGGCCTCGGTACAATACACCCTCTTCGACGACACAACGCAGATCGAGAAGATGTCGAAGGTTTACGATGCCGTAGATATGCTCTCTGAAAAGTTTGGCAAATATACGGTCCGCCATGCGGTGAGCCTGCCGACAAAAATTCAATCTCAGCACGAGGGAGAGCGGGGAGATGTCCCACAGCGAAAACAGGAACTCTTCAAGGGCGAAAACAACAGGCAGCGGTTGGGGCTGCCTGTACTTGATGTGAAGGTGTGAGAATTAAAGAAACTCAGTCATAGAGCGGACCTTCTTGACGACTTTCGGAAGGACTTCGAGGGTGTAGTCGATATCTTCGTCCGTAATGTATTTGCCGAGGGTAAGCCTGAGCGATCCCGCAATGAGGTCGGACGACAATCCAATAGCGGTAAGCACGTGGGACGGCCCTTTGCTCTCGGCGCTGCAGGCCGATCCTGTCGAACACGCGATCCCTTCCTCATCCATATGTTGAAGGAGTAGTTCGCCCTCTGTATTTTTGAATGAGAAGTTCACATTGCCTGGGAGTCTTTTGGTCGGATGGCCGTTAAATCGGCAACCCCTTACCACGTCGGATATCCCCTTGATCAGTTTGTCCCTGAGTGTGATAGTGGTATTCATCTCCTCAGTCATATACTTTTCAGCCAGCTCGACCGCCTTTGCGAGGCCGACGATTCCCGGGACATTGTGAGTCGAGGCCCTTCTTCCCTTTTCCTGAGAGCCGCCATGCATGAAAGGTCCCATCTTCGTGCCGCTCCGGGCATAGAGAAATCCGACTCCTTTCGGACCGTAGAGCTTGTGCGCCGAAGCGCTCAGGAGGTCTGCGTTTAAGGCGTCGGCCTCGATAGTAAGATGTCCGAGTGTCTGCACCGCATCTGTATGAAAGGGAATGCCTTTCCCCCTTGCGATATGGCCGATCTCGGCAATCGGCTGGATTGTGCCGATCTCATTGTTTGCATGCATTACGGATATGAGAATCGTTTTGGGAGTGATCGCTTCGAGCACTGCATCAGGATCGACCATGCCTGCCGAATCGACCGGAAGATATGTGACGGCGAAACCGTTTCTTTGCAGGAATTCACATGTTTCCAGAACTGAGTGGTGCTCAACAGAAGATGTGATGATATGATCTCCCCTGCTCCGGCCGGCATAGGCGCACCCCTTGATAGCAGCGTTGTTGCTCTCTGTGCCGCCCCCGGTGAAGATGATCTCATGTGGCTTCACCCCGATGAACCGGGCGACAGTCTCACGAGCATGATCAACAGCCTTTTTTGCCTCCCTGCCGAATGAATGTACGCTAGACGGGTTGCCGAATATCTCGCTGAAATAAGGCAGCATCGCCGCGACCACTTCAGGGTCTGCGGGTGTTGTCGACGCGCAATCCAAGTATATTTTTTTCATGAACAGATATTGTAAGCTATGTTGATCATCTATGGCCACTTTTTTTAGAGTCATGTTATACAGCGTTCTCGCCGCAATGATCGGCGTCAACCTCTATTTTTTCCTTTACAAGGGGAAAAACCAAACCGCAATTGCGAGCAGCCCTCCGCCCGTCGCTATTGCATCAGATGCACCCATGGCGATTCCCCCGCCACCAGTACCTGTATCAACGCCTCCTGTCAATGAGATCATACGGGTGATCGAGGACAATTCATCGCTTGTGCAAAGCGCCAAGGAAAGCTTTGGAAAGGGTGATTTCAGAAAATCGTTGGAATTATGCAAGCAGCTGGCTGAAAAAGACAAAAAGGCATTGCTGTGCGTCGGCATCTCCTATTTCAAACTGGCTGATTATGAGGATTCTATCACTTTTTTGGAACCTGCGCTTGAAAACGGGGCCGACGAATTCACCTGCCGTAAATGCCTGGCCTTTTCATACTACTACAGAGACAATTTCGATAAGAGCCTGCTCAATGCTGAAAAGGGTATCGCCATAAAGAAAGATGCCGAACTGGATGCCTTCTACGCCCGTCTGATGCGGGAAAAGAACGCGCACCGGAACTTTGTTTCCGAAAGCACAACGCACTTCAGGGTCCAGTTCGACGGCTATGAACTCGGAAGTGTCAGCAGAAAGGTGATCGGAATACTTGAAGATGCCTATTCCTCTATCGGCAGCGATCTTAATTATTACCCCTCCGAACCGGTGACGGTGATTCTTTACACCAACCATGACTTTTATGATACCACCCAGGCGCCTGGATGGATGGGCGGATACTTCGACACCAAAGACGGCAAGATCAGGGTGCCGGTCCGCGGCGCTGAAGGACAGGAAGGACTCCTCAGGACGGTCCTTTTTCATGAATATGTCCATTCGCTGATTCATTCGATCACGAAGAGCTGTCCTCTCTGGATACATGAAGGCCTCGCCGAATATTTTTCCAAAGGCCCGTCTCAAAGAGTGGGACAGGTCATTCCGCTGAACTCTCTGGAGCAATCATTTTCAGGGCTCAGCGGCAGGGGGATATCTCTAGCTTATGTCGAGAGCCATTCCGCGATATCCTATCTCATGGACAAATACCGTGCTGACAGGATGAAGAACATGCTCTTTTTTCTCGCCGACGGGAAAGACATCAACGGGGCATTCTCTGATTCATTCCAGATGAGTTATACTGATTTCATAAATAAATGGGGGAAGAAATAACGAAAGGCCTATGTTGAGAAGACCACTCCTGCTGAAGATATTCGATGCAGCCAACATGCAGCGCTGGAACGACAAAATACGTCCTGTAGAACTGCGCGAACTCGACAAGCAAGCCCACAAGATGGTAATCGCCTATCTCATCGGCAAATTCGAGGAGAATGAAGAGGGCTTCGACTGGGTCGAGGTCATTGAAGGCGGCCTCTTCGAATTCCTGCAGCGCCTTGTAGTAACCGATCTCAAGCCCCAGATATTTTACAAGATAAAGGAAGACCCTAATCGGTATTCACAACTAAACAAATGGGTCTATGAGCAGCTCGAACCGCTGATATCTCCACTCGGTGACGACTTCTGCAAGAGGTTCACTGAATATTTCGACGGAACGCGCGAGACACTCAACAGGCGCATCCTCAGCGCTGCGCATTTTTATGCGACCAAGTGGGAGTTCGACATCATCGAAAGGGCAAATCCTAACGGCTACGAAATACCGAAGATCAAAAAAGATCTTCAGAAAAAACAGGAGAAGTATTACGATCTCAAAGGTATGCAGCAGATAGCTCTCTATCCGAAATTCCGCGACTTCATCGATCTCTGCGGTGAGCTGAGGTTTCAGCTCCGGTGGAGCCATATCAACCGGGTGCCCAAGACTTCGGTGCTCGGCCATATGCTCATTGTGGCCATATTTTCATATCTCTTTTCGTGCGAAATAAATGCCTGCCGCAAGAGGCGAGTCAACAACTACTTTTCCGGACTTTTCCACGACTTTCCTGAGGTCCTTACTCGCGACATCATATCTCCTGTAAAGCGATCTATCGCTGGACTCGAAGAACTGGTCAAAGAATATGAGAGAGAGCAAATGGCAAATGAGGTTTACGGTCTCATTCCCGAAGCATGGCACAGCGAGATGCGGATGTTCACCGAGGACGAGTTCAGCAATATCGTTACAGTCGAGGGCAGACAGGTGAGGACTTCCTCCGATGAGATCACCCAAAAATATAACCGCGACGAATTCAATCCTAGGGACGGAGAGCTTCTCAAGGCCACCGATGAACTGGCTGCATTTATCGAGGCTTTTTTGGCTCTCAACAACGGCCTTGCGTCTCAGGACCTTCAGGACGCCAAAAACAGGCTTAAGGACAGATATAAACAAAAGGTCATCGCAGGCATAAAGTTCGGCGAACTATACGCGGACTTCGACGTATAATAAAAAGCTTCCTTTACTCCCCTCAACTTACTGCGTTGAAAACGTCCTTTCAACATGTCTTTGAAAATCTATTTCAAGAACATATATGAAGATAATTTAATCAACAGTTAATTGAATCTTAATAAGTATAATTTATTATACCACGACGCTTTTTGCGCGTCACGGTTGCTCCACATTCGGCCATTACTCGGCATGCGAATTTGACCAGCTGAAGATTCCGGATCTCCGGAAAATAGAAACCGCTGGGGCCAATGATAGTCTCCGTTTCAGATTTTTTGTTAAAGACTATTAATGAAAGGGGGATTTTAGAAAAAATGATTATTGCATTGAGCGATGTCTGGAAACAATTTGAAAATTATGCCAAAACCAAGGGTTACAACCAGAAAATATTGGGTTCCTACATTCTTAGTAATGAAGAGGGGAAAAAAATCAAGCTCATCTCTATCAGAATGCGTGACAGCAAACTGGTCGTATGGGAGGATAACAAAGGCTACTATTCAATGGACCTTGAATAAATGACCACAGATACCTGATATTTCAATGGTCTGGACGAAAGAGCCGGTGCGCTTCCATTTGGAACTAGCCTCTCCTTCTGATAATCTTGACACAATGCGTCATGATTAGGATGCCGGAGACGAACCGATGAAGGAGGTTCCCATATGAAAATACTTGTTTTCGCAATGATTGGCCTGTCGACGATGATTGTCACGACCTCTACGGTCATGGCTGCGCCAACTTTTGAGAAGGCGACATTCGCAGGCGGGTGTTTCTGGTGCATGGAACATCCGTTCGATCAACTTTCCGGCGTTGTGTCGGTTACTGCCGGATACACCGGCGGACAGAAAAAAGATCCTACATACAAAGAAGTCTCCGCTGGAGGGACTGGTCACGCTGAGTCTGTCCAGATCGTCTATGACCCAATGAAGATCAGCTATGAGAGACTACTGGAAGTGTTTTGGCACAACATCGACCCGACCGCAAGGGACCGGCAGTTCTGCGATTCAGGATATCAATATCGCAGTGCAATCTTCTACCACAATGAGGAACAGCGGAGGCTTGCGTTGCAATCAAAAGAGCAGCTGGAGAAAACCAAGACCTTCAAAGAACCAATCGTTACTGAGATCGTGCATGCAGCGGAGTTTTTGCCCAGCGTAGGATTACCATCAGCACTATTACAAGAAAAACCCGATCCGCTACAAAATTTATCGTACCACGTGCGGCCGCGATCAACGGCTCAAGGAGCTATGGGGTGACGCGGCCGGCCATTGACTAGTCCGGCTGATTCGGCAATGCCTGCCCATAAGTTGACATGCGTCGATTCGGCCCTGCAAATTGACTGTCCGGTATGCTATGATTTTATAAACCGGGTGTATGCCGGAAACAGTTTATATTGCGATAAATATCTCACCGGCATGGGGACATGGCAACGCTATATGCAAAAGCAAAGACGCGGCCCAGTTTCAAAAATAGTAACCTTCGTGCAATTTTGGATGCCGGATTCCCAAAGATTACCATGGGTGTCAGAATGAAGTGCATCAAGCAATTCGAAGACAATAATGAAGTAGAGTTGACCCTAGTCGCTGATTATGCTTTCTACTCAAAAAAATATATAAGCGGTCCTGATAGGTTATAATATTTTTTTGCATATGACCGGGATAATCGACTTCCATACCCATGCCTTTCCTGATACCCTGGCCGATAGAGCTATGAAGAGCCTCGAACATGGGGCAAACACAAAGGCCGTTCTCGACGGCCGTCTCTCTTCTCTCATCGCGTCAATGGATCGGTCCGACGTATATAAGAGCGTGGTCTGCTCCATAGCTACCAAGCCGAGCCAGTTCGAACCGATTTTGCAATGGTCGAGTGAAATCCGCTCGGAGCGCATCATTCCACTGCTTTCAATTCATCCGGCAGATTCGGATTGCGCTGAGAAAGTCAGAATTACCAAAGGAGAAGGATTCAAAGGAATCAAGCTCCACCCTTTTTATCAGGAATTCGATATTGACGAAGGGCGGATGTTGCATATGTATGAGCTGCTCTGTAAGGAAAATCTGCTCGTTGCTATGCACACGGGGTACGATATCGCTTTCCCTCGGATCAGGAAGGCTGATCCGGCAAAGATACTGAAAGTGAGTGAACAATTCCCCGAACTCAAGCTCGTGACAACCCACCTCGGCTCATGGGAACAGTGGAGGGAGGTGGATGCGATCCTTGCCGGCAAGCCTGTCTATATGGAGCTTTCCTTTTCACTCGAATACCTTCACAGCGATCCCATCAGGAACATTCTCCTGAAGCACCCAAAGGAATATCTTCTGTTCGGGACTGATTCTCCATGGACCGATCAGGCGGCGACACTTGATTTATTTCTAGGACTCGAACTCGGGGAGGGGATTGAGAGAGCGGTGCTAAGGGAAAATGCCGCCAAATTACTTGATTCCATCACGTAACCCCTGATGGAATTCCGGACACCAATGACAGTCTTTATTAAACTTTTTTGGCGTAGCATCATCGATTTCTTCAGAGACGGGGGCATGATGCTCGCAGCTTCAATCTCGTATTTTTCTATGATGGCTGTGCTCCCCTTCTGCCTCTTCCTCATTGCCATCTTCACCTATTTCCTCGGGCACGACGAGGCTTTTTTCAATTTTTTCACTGCTAAACTTCTCAACTTCTTCCCGAAAGCAGCACAGCAAATCGCCAGGGAGCTGAGGGACGCATTATCATACAGGGGCATTGGGACCTTCACCTTTATTGCATACGGCCTTATGTCATACCAGCTCTACTCGTCGCTCGAATCTGCAATCAACATGGTCTTCAAGGTCAAGGACAAGCGCTCGTTTATCAGCCATCTGCTCATATCGCTCTTCCTTATTACCTTGCTCATCATCTTCTTTCTGCTTTCCTTCGGTGCGTCGTCTACAATCTCAGTTCTTAATACCTTTAAGAACGACATTCCGGGTCTTCAAATCCATACCATCACTTCATTTATCATTAAATACATAGTGCCGTTCATACTTGCCTTCGTTACCATCTCGACCCTTTATATTATGCTGCCCAAAAGAAAGATCCGATGGAGGAATGCGCTTGCCGGCGCGCTGTTTGCGACTGTTTTTCACGAGGGCGCCAAACATATATTCACATTTTATGTCGTCAAGGTCGTAAAACTGGGCACAGTCTACGGGCCTCTGTCAGCGATCATTTTTTTCCTGCTGTGGGGTTTTTTCTCGTCCTGCATATTCCTGATCGGGGCGGAGACAGTCCACAACCTCGAGGTTCGAAGGAAGTGATGAACTGGGAGACTGCTGGTACCTTTTCAATCCGTTTTCGGCCTTAAAGAATTATCTGAAAGGAGCTGTTAATGAAAACCTTAATCTCTTTCGTGTCCGTTTTCGTTCTGAGCGCTTTGCTGTGGACTTCACCCGTTTTGGGTGTGGTCAATCAAGTCAATCAAGTCAATGAGGATCTAATGCAAGCAATACGCGGCAACAATATCCAGGCGGTCAAGGATGCCCTCGCGAAAGGCGTCAATGTCAATGCTCTTGATAAGGATGGCTGGACGCCTTTGATGTATATTGCACCCAACACAGCGGCTGAAATAGTAAAACTGCTATTAGAGAAGGGTGCGGATGTAAACATTAAGGATTGGCTTGGCTGGTCCCCGTTGATGACGTCCGCACTTTACGGTAGAACAGAAATCGGGAAACTGCTGATAGAAAAAGGCGCCAAGGTGAATGAGAAGTCTAATGCCGGTTGGACTCCATTGATGTATGCTGCATATAACGGTCACATTGAGATTGGCAAGCTATTGATAGAGAAAGGCGCCGATGTAAATACCAAGTCACGGGATGGCCAATCAGCCCTATCTCTGGCAGAAGCACGGTTGGATTCGGCCTTCGTTGAGATGCTTAAACACGCCGGGGCTAAATGATCCCTTGGGGTCGGCACATCCCTGACATATAGCATCCTCATCCTGCCGTGAAATGTGGCTGCTGTGCTTATTCGTTAACCAACATCTTCAGCAGCTCCTTTAATTCCTCAAGTTTCCTGCCGGATTCAGAAAATCTGCCTGCGCCCTGCAATGACTGATAATCATCCAGTGCCTTAGCCGCTTTTTTGATCAGCTCCGGTTTTGTCGCTTTCACCTCTGTCTTAGCGCCGGACGGTGCTTCCACTGATACTTGCCCTCCGGTCAGCTTCATGAGAGCATCCTCGAAGGATGATCCGTATCCGAGGTTTTCGCCCAGGCATACAATTACCCTTTTCAACTCGGGCATCTTGCCGACCGTCGCCTGCAAATATACAGGCTGGACATACAACAACTTGTAGTCAGCAAGGGGGATTATGATGAGATCTCCCAAGACCACTTGGCTGCCCTGTTGGTTCCAAAGCGTAAAATCTTTAGATATGACCTCGTCTTGGTTCATGCGTGCGCTGATCTGCAGCGGTCCGTATACGAGCCTGTCCTTCGGAAATTTAAACAACAATAGCTTGCCGTAGTTCTCCCCGTCGCAGCGTGCCGCTATCCAGCTCACCATGTTGTTGCGAGGCTGTGCCTGGTTGGTCGTGAGCGGTGAGAAAGGACGTATGAGCGCAAACTCTGCTTTTGTCTCACCGGGGATCGTCATTACGACGTAGTACGGCATTATCGGCTCGACCTTTCCGTGAGAAAGTTCCCCTGACGGCTGCCATGCGTCTTCACGGTTGTAGAATACGCTCGGGTCGGTCATATGATAGGTGCTAAAAATGTCGCCTTGGATCTTTAGTAAGTCCTCAGGATATCTCACATGGTCCCTAATCTCCTTCGGCATGCTTGCTGCGTTCTTAAACATTCCCGGGAACATATTTCGATAGGTCTTTATGATAGGATCATCTTGGTCGAATACATAGAAGTCGACCTTCCCTGTGAATGCGTTCATGACCACCTTGACCGAATTCCTGATATAGTTCATAGAGCCCCTGCCCAGTGACGGCTCCGAATAAGGGAAGTCAGCGCTCGTAGTATAGGCGTCCCAGATATAATAAAGGTTCCCTTTTGCCACCACCTGGTATTTGTCGGAATCGTATTTGAGGAATGGAGCGAGAGTCTTGACACGGGTCTCGATGTCACGCCTCCAGAGAAGCCTTGTCTGCGGAGTGATTTCGGAGGCCGTTAAAAGCCTCAGTCCGTCGATCCTGAGTGCAAACAGAAGCTTTTTCAAAAAGGAATCGAGCTCTATACCGCTTTCGGCTTCGTACCGGTATGTGGCGTTCGCGTCCCCTAAAGGATAATCAAACTCTTGGTGGGCTGTGTGTACGTACACATGCTCTTTCGTCGCCTCTCCGAAGTATATTCGTGGCTGTGTTATTTGCAGTTCAGGATATTTAGAAACAGGCGGTATGTCCTTGATCCAATAATCCGGAGACCCTTCCTGCATCACTTTATTCACGGGATTTGCAACTGCACCGTAGCCGTGAGTGTAGACAAGATGCGTGTTCTGCCAGGTCTTGGATTGTTCGGCAAGCTTTTCGGTATCGAGCTCCCTAGCCGAATACATTAACTGCTGGAGCATGCCATTTATCTCGTATCGGACAACATTCACAGTTGGGAAGGTGTAATAAAGTCTAAAGCCCTGATACTGGCTGTTATTGCTCTGCAGTACCCTCCAGTCCCAGACCCTGACATTGTCGAACGTAACCTTGTTCTTGGAGACGATATCGGGTGTCATTCCCTTAAAGTTCACAGGAAATTCTACCTGCTTCACCTTGTCATCGGTGAGCCCGTAGGCAAATTTAGTGAATTTGATGTTCTGCTTTATATATTCGCCTTCCATCGACAACTCGTTAGGAGAAACATTATAACGTTGCAGCAATGAAGGGACTCCTTCCACGCCGACGATCCACGAAAGAAGGCAGATCATCATTCCCAATACAGCAGCCTGGGCGGTGCGCTTGAATTCATTCGAAAAGACGGAGATGCCAAGCAGGATCGCCGACGTTAATAGCGCCACCATGAAGAAATTATATGCCCCGATCTGCACATGTACGTCAGTCCATCCTGGCCCGAATACGGCCCCTCTGGGTGAATACATGAGGTCCCATTTTGCTATCTGCGTCCAGAACATGAATATCCCGATCATCACAATCCCCAAGGCCGACAGGTGAGTTACGATCCTGTGGTGTGTTTCAGTGCCGATGATTCTCACACCGCGCCGCCACGAAAGCGCCTGAAGACTTTCCCGACTGCTGGGGCCATAGAGTATCAACGAGCCTACGATCGACGCAATGACAATGGTGAAAAGGGCGCTACGTATTGTCTTAAGAAAGGGCAGCGTAAAGATATAGAACCCTATATCCATGTTGAAAATGGGCTCCGCAAGATTGAAAGGCACCTGATGGCTGAAGCGGAGATACTCGTACACCATGCCCGTCATGCCGAAAGAAAATACCGATGAAAAAAACAGGCATCCGCAAGTAGCAATTATTTTGAAGAACATGTGGGGTCCGGTAGTCTTGAAGATATAAAGAAAATTGGCCATGATAAAGCCAAATGCAATTACGAACGCCGTGGCAAAGATGCCTATTTCAGGAAGTAGAATATTCCAGTATCTCTGTTCGTATCCAAGATCCGCAAACCAAAGCGCCTCGGTGGATATCTGGATGGCGACCCGCAATCCGGCAAAAATAATCGCTGCGATAACGGCCCAGGCAATGCGGCCCTTCGGTCCGAGTTTTTTCAATTTGAACGGCAGCGCTGCGACTACAAGATAGAGAATAACCAGGATCCAGCCAAGCATCGATACCTCCCCGGGAAGACTGTAATCATCAACAGTATATCAGATAACGAGGAGCAAGCGTCAGGTGGAAGCGCCCTTTTCTGCAAACCTTAAGAAACGAACACCCTGTTAAAGATAAAATCGATATTGCGCAGATAATAATCCAGGTCGAAGATCGCCATAATCTCGGCTCCTGAAAGATATTTTGCGATGTCCTTATCTTTTATCAGAAGGTCCATAAAGCTCACACTTTTACCCCAGCTTTCCATGGCGTTCCTCTGGACCATGAGGTAAGCCTCTTCGCGTACCATCCCTTTGTCGATGAGGGCAAGTAACACTCTTTGGGAATTAAAAAGCCCGTAGCTCCTCTCCATGTTGGCCTTCATCCTTTCAGGGTAGACATGCATATCTTTGACAATACCCTTCAACCTATTAAGCATATAGTCGACGAGGATGGTGCTGTCAGGAATGATGATCCGCTCTACAGAAGAATGGGAGATGTCTCTTTCGTGCCATAGGGCGATATTCTCCAACGCCGCAATGGCATTGGACCGCACGACCCTTGCGAGTCCTGTTAGATTTTCAGACCCGATAGGGTTCCGTTTGTGTGGCATGGCGGAAGAACCTTTCTGACCTGCCGTGAAGGGCTCCTCGGCTTCCAGCACCTCTGTCCGCTGAAGGTGCCTTATCTCCACGGCAATCTTCTCTACAATGCCAGCTACGAGCGCAAGTGCAGTCATATACTCCGCATGCCGGTCGCGCTGCACAACCTGTGTGGCAACAAGCTCAGGCGTAAGCCCCAGTTTAGCGCAGACAATTTCTTCGAGCTTAGGGGGTAAGTTCGAGAAGGTACCAACTGCGCCCGATGCTTTGCCGACGCTGATGATCTCCTGTGCACGTTCGATCCTTGTCAGGCATCTTTTTGAATCTTCATACCAGAGTGCAAATTTAAGGCCGAAGGTCATTGGCTCTGCGTGGATGCCGTGGCTCCTTCCCATGCAAGGTACATCCTTGTATTTGAACGCCTGAATCTTGAAGACCTCCATGAGCTCCTTCAGATCATTTATGATACGGTCTGCGGCCTCTCTCATAAGAAGCGATAGCGCAGTATCAACTACATCAGAGGAAGTGAGCCCCTTGTGGATATATCTCGATTCCGGACCTACGAACTCTGCAACCGAGGTAAGAAAGGCAATGACATCATGCTTGACGGTCTTTTCTATTTCGTCGATCCTGGCCGCATCGAAACGGGCCTTCCCCTTTATAACAGAGAGGGCGTCCGCGGGTATTTCACCTAGTTCTGCCCATGCCTCGCAGACAGCTATCTCAACGTCGAGCCATTTTTGATATTTATTTTCAGCCTCCCAGAGTACGCCCATTTCAGGACGGGTGTATCGTGATATCATGGTGCCTCCGTTTATTCGCTTAGAGAAAAAGCAAGCGTTCTATTTTAATAAAGTCCTTTGCAACTTTTCCAATGCCAAAGATCCTGCCGTCGCCGTCCTTGAGGCGGACCGCTGATCCTGCCATTCGGTGAAATTCGGGCAGCATGAAAAGGGGAATAGGATTGCCGTGGCGCGCCTTCTTAAGGTCGTCGCCGGTAACGATTATTTCGGGCAGATGGCCCAGTACGGCGTCGACTGAATGGAGTGCCGAAGCCTTTTGGGGCAGCTCACCTATATTCGCGGCCTCTTCGATCTTGAAATTCCCCACGCGCGTCCTCATCAACTCTGTAACATGGGCGCCGACCCCGAGGATGTCGCCAATATCGTTGCAGATCGAACGGATATATGTCCCTTTGGAACAAACAATCTTTATTTTAAAGAACGGATTCGAAAAAGCGAGCAGCTCTATCGTTTTCACTGTAACTTTCCGGGGTTTTCGCTCGACCTTCAGGCCTCTGCGGGCTAGCTTGTAGAGAGGTTGTCCTGATACCTTCAGTGCCGAATACATGGGCGGCACCTGCTCGATCTCACCTGTAAATCTGGGCAGAATCTCTTCGATATCATCAGCAATGGTCCTAACGTCGGTTTCAATCCTGATAATCTTACCCTCGGAATCGAAGGTGTCGGTTGCTTCCCCAAGTTTCGCGGTTGCGACATATTCTTTTTCGAGTGATTCCACGAGCGCGGCAATCTTCGTTGATTCATTGAGGCATACGAGCATGACGCCGGTCGCAAGCGGATCGAGGGTGCCCGTATGCCCAGCCTTCCTCGCCTTAAATGCTTTTTTTACAGCAGTGACCGCACCCTGGGAAGAGATACCCTTGCCCTTGTCCAGATTTACTACGATATTCATCAGAGCTTGAATGCCCCGATTCCCTTCAGTTCAAGCAGAAGCAGGTAGGAATAACTGGCGGGTGTTATTAGAGAGGCTGGTCTCCTCGTGAGTATTATATTCAAATTCCAGCACTGCTCTTTGTAGATTGTTGTCACCGAAAGGTCATTGAGCCCCGGCCCCTTCGCGTCATACCAGGTAGAGGCAGTCAGCACCCAATGCTTGTCAATTGGAGCGTTAACCCCTATCGTATAGAGCATCAGGTTGTCGACGCGCGAATAACGTTCGCCCAGACCGAGCGAAATATCTTTGAACACCCTGAAATTGATGCTCGAGTTGAGGTTGTTCAGCTCATTGTCGGCGATATCATGGGCAACATCAAAATAGAAATTCACCGGAAGCGCCGACCCGCCGAAAGCTCCTTCCAGGCGGGTCGGCTGCAGGTGATGGGCGCTTCCGGATGGAATGGTGATGCCGTCTGCTATGGCATTGAAATTATCAACAACCATATGGGAATTGTCGGAGTTGAAATCATAGGGCTGAGAAAATCGAAGTGAAACGTTCAGGCCTTCGAATGAGAACTTGTTGAACAATACAAACTGCACAATGGCCGTCTTCGAAGGCAACTCTGTAGCATCGAAGAGAGGCAGTACTTTTGCCGATGGAATAAAAGTAAACTCCACGGAAGGTTCTACAATGTGCTGAAATGATTCGTAATTCTTAACAAAACGCATCTGGGCCTGAGCATTGTACTGGAACATCTCCCGATGAGGCAAAGAGCCGAAGCCTTGACCATCTATCAGATTGTAGGCTGTCTCTCTTAGTGAAATCGTCTGCGTCAGCCGGACAGTGTCCCCTACCGAGTATGAAAGCTCAGGCTTAATATCTATCCTCTGTCCATGCGGCTCCTCGCTTCGAAGAAAATTAGCCGCGTTCGCCGAAAGGGTGAAGATCGCCGGCCCGACTGCAGTCGGATTTAAAACATAACCAGCTTCAGGCATTTTTTGAGGCACATGCTCCGTGAGCCCTATCTGCAGGTTTACCCAGTACTGGCTGAGAAGATATATCCTCGAGTTGTTAATGGGGGCTGATACCTCGGCGGTAGATTGCAGGAAACGGCTAATGCTCGACTGAAAGTCCTTGGGGTATTCCTGATTGAATGTTTGGTCGTTTACATAATTGACGTCGACAAAAGCCTTCACATTACCCACAGAATATCTGTCGGTACCCTTTACCTCTACATAGTCCTTATGCAGCACGTCGTCACCCATGTGATAGACACGCCACGTACCCTCGTGGTTGAAATCGAGGAAACGGTATTCAACCCCCTCTCCAACGCCTCTCTTGCTGTAGTAATCGGCAGTGAAAGTCGCATCTTTGTTCTCATCGATCGCCCAGAAGAAGGTTGGGCTGAACCGAATCCCCTTGTCCGAACTGTTGCCGACAGCCGGTATCAGGAACCCCGTCTCGCGTCCGGTGCCGATTGGGGCCGAAAAATATGGTGAATACAAGACGGGCAGATTTTTCAACCTGTACGTCGTATTTTTAGTAACAATCTTATCTCCGACAACGATATCGGCATCATCACCTTTAAAACACCAGTCCGGTCTTTGTGAGACGGGGATGTCAGCAGATGTAATAACCTTTGCTGTTCGATATGATTCGGCATCGCAGGTCGTGAAATAAGCGGTCTTTGCATAGTAATGATTTTCTCCGAGCTTCTGCATATTTACGCCGCTGATCCAGTATTTGTCCTTCTTGAAGAATATGATCGCATTGTTCAGAGTACCCGTATTATCGTCGAGGTTGAATTCGGCCTCCTCTGTGTTAATCAGGTAATCCTTGTCATCTATGCTGACATGACCTGTCAAGTAAGCGTCGCCCGTCTCACTGAAGTAGACCGCTTCGTCCGACTTCACAACGGTGCTGTCTTTAACGATCTGGACATTGCCGGTAGCCACATACCTCTGCTCTTCCTTGAAATACTCGAGTTTGTCGGAAGTGATTGTGGTCCCATAGACAGAACCTGTCAGGAGGAAGACAGATGCTAGTATGCCTAGACTCAGTCTGATGCCGATTGCAGTGATAAGCCTCTTTCTCGCTTCATCAATGCCTTTCATCTCGTCTCTCTCAGCGTGCCTAGTATCGAATTTTCCCCCATCTCTTGCAGTGCCTCGCCTGCTGTATAAAAGGACCCGCTTATTACTATTACGGCTTGAATATCGCTTGAAAGCAGAGTCTGCAGGTCTTTTGCCAATGCCATGGCATCTTTCACCGTGGGACTTACATGAACATTCGCAAATCCGGCATCCTGCGCAAGTCCTGCGAGTCGCTCGGGCGATTCGGCACGGCTGTATGCCGGCGAGGTGAAAATAGTTTCATCTGCAACCGGAAGTAGTGTGCGCAGAATATCTCCGACATCTTTATCCGCCATGATCCCCAAAACAAGGATGACCTTTCGACCCGCCAGATACTTCGAGATGAAGGCTGCAAGCGCGACAGCAGCACCGGCATTGTGCGCACCGTCTACAATAACAGGCGGGGCTGTGCTGACGAGTTCAAGCCTTCCGCGCCACCGGGTGGCCGCAAGCCCTGCCTTTATCGCTTCGGACCTTTCGATGTTCTGCGGCGGGCTTGCATGGGGGCCTGCCTCTGCATTATCTTTTTCTTCCGCTCTTTCAAGCGCCAGCATGGTTGCCTTGACCGCAAGGGCTGCGTTCATGACCTGATGTTCTCCGGCAAGCGGGGTGAACAACTCCTCCAGTCTTACCTCACCGTTCAAGTAATCAAACCTGGTGCCCTCGATACCTGAAAACTTCAGATTGCCTATAAAATGATCACCAAAAATAAAGAGAGGAGCATTCCTGTTTCCTGCTGTTGCCGCTATCACCTCGGCGGCCTCAACCTGTTGCGAGGCAGACACGACGGGTACTCCCTCTTTTATAATTCCAGCCTTTTCGCCTGCAATTTGAGAGATTCCTTCTCCAAGAAATTCCCGATGGTCATGGCTCACAGGCGTTATAACTGAAACCACCGGAGTAACAACATTGGTGGCGTCGAGCCTGC
>Ga0181523_10002620_pt1 | contig 17251 bp, 30 predicted proteins | sample PEATcosm2014_Bin_43_FD_119752 | JGI IMG/M metagenome (GOLD analysis project Ga0181523, IMG submission 119752) | Peatland microbial communities from MTU Mesocosm Facility, Houghton, MI, USA - PEATcosm2014_Bin05_30_metaG | ecosystem: Environmental > Terrestrial > Soil > Wetlands > Peat | place...
CCTCCCCTCGCGGCTCAGCCCTTGCGCTTCCCTAACCCTTCACCTCCATCAGGTTGGGTAGGGGACTTTCACCCCCAAGCTATCGAACATGCTCGGCACACAAAAATGCCCGCCCCGGTTTCCCGGAGCGGGCTCTTGATTTAGTCAAGGAGGCGGGCTTAGCTCTTGGCTTCGACCGCTTCTTGTATCTTGCTCTTTTCTTTCTTTTCCTTCTTCTTGAACTCGTAGCCCACCAGTTCGAGAATGGCCACCTTCGCGCCATCGCCCACACGGAGGCCTGCGGGAATGATGCGGGTGTAGCCGCCGGCGCGATCGGCAAACTTCGGCGCGATCTCACTGAACAGCTTCTTGGTCACCGCCGGGGTCATGATGTAGGCAGCTGCCTGGCGGCGCGACTGCAGCGTGTCGCGCTTGCCAAGGGTGATCATTTTTTCCGCCACCGGCCGCGTCGCTTTCGCGCGCGTCAGCGTGGTGGTGATCCGCCCATGCTCGAATAGATTGGTCACAAGGTTACGCAAGGTCGCGCGGCGGTGCCACGGATTGCGTCCCAGTTTTGATCCTGACTTCAGATGTCGCATGGTTCGTCCCTTTGTCCCTTATAGGCCGATGGTTTCGTCGGAGCTCGGCGGAGCAGTCTGGCTCGGCAGCGGCGGCCAGATAATGCGGCCGTGCTCATCGAACTTCATGCCCAAACTGAGGCCCATCTTTACCAGGATGTCCTTGATCTCGTTCAGTGACTTGCGGCCGAAGTTCTTGGTCTTCAGCATTTCGTTCTCGCTCTTCTGCACGAGTTCGCGGATGGTCTGGATGTTGGCGTTCTTCAAGCAATTGTAGCTGCGTACGGAAAGCTCGAGCTCTTCGACCGAGCGGTCCAGGTGTTCGAGGCGTGGATCGTGCACGATGTCCGTGGGCACTTCGACGTTCTCCACCGGCTCCTCGAAATTGATGAAGATGCTCATGTGGTCCTTGACCAGTTTGGCGGCCAGGCCCACGGCGTCGGAAGGTGTGATCGCGCCGTTCGTCCACACTTCCAGCATCAGCTTTTCGTAGTCCGTCATCTGCCCGAGACGGGCGGATTCGACCGCGAAGTTCACCTTGCGCACGGGCGAGTGTACGCTGTCCACGGGGATGTAGCCGATCGGCAGATCCTCATCGTAGTTGCGATCTGCGGCCACGTATCCACGGCCGTTCTTCACGCGCATCTCGATCTGCAGTTTTCCGCCTTCGCTCACCGTGGCGATGTACACGCTCTTGTCGAGGACCGCAAAATCGGCGTCTTCCTCGATTTGTGCGCTGGTCACCACGCCCGGCTGCTCGACGTTCAGATAGATCGTCTTTGGCAGGTCGTTGTTCAGCTTGATCGGCACCTGCTTGAGATTCAGGATGATGTCCGTGGCATCTTCGACGACGCCAGGGATCGAAGAAAATTCGTGCAGCACTCCTTCGATCTTTACCGCGGTGATCGCCGCGCCTTCAATGGAGCTCAGCAGCGCGCGCCGTAGGGCGTTCCCCACCGTCGTGCCCCAGCCGCGTTCGAAGGGCTGAGCGGAAAACCGCCCGTACTTCTCTGTCAGCGATTCAAACTCTGGCGCAAGACGCTTCGGTTTCTGAAATCCCTTCCACATCGTGTTCCTTCCTTCTGGGCTGCCCAAAACAGCCCGAAAACCCTACCGTTTCTTCAAAAGATTTCCACTAAAACGGCCGGCCTCCGGGAACAGCCCGGCGGTCAGCCAGGCGGTTCCACGAAAGCGAAAATCTACTTGGAATACAGCTCGACGATCAGTTGCTCGTTGATGGGCGGTGTCTGCACGTCTTCGCGCTTTGGCAACGCCACCACCTTGGCTTTGAACTGGTCTCGTTCCTGCTCGAGCCACGGCACGGTGCTCTGGCTCTGGGCGACGTTGCGCGCCTCCAGGACCATCGCGTTCTGGTGCATCTTTTCCTTGATGGCGATGTCTTCCCCGACGTTCACCTGGTACGACGGGATGTTGACCTTCTTCCCGTTGACCCGCACGTGTCCGTGCAGCACGAGCTGCCGTGCCTGCGATCGCGAGGACGCCAGGCCGGCCCGCCAGACAACGTTGTCCAGCCGGCGCTCGAGCATGATGATCAGGTTTTCACCCGTAGGCCCTTTGGAACGCTCCGCTTTTTCAAAATAATTGCGGAACTGCCGTTCCAACAAGCCATAGGTGCGTTTTACTTTCTGCTTCTCGCGCAGTTGCAGGCCGTAACCCGCAATCTTGGCGCGCCGCGACTGCCCGTGCTGTCCCGGTACAAAGTTACGCTTCTCAATCGCGCACTTGTCCGTGAAGCACCGCAGGCCTTTCAAAAACAGTTTTTGCGCTTCCCGGCGGCACAGGCGGCAAACTGCATCTCGGTGTCTTGCCAACTTCTATTCTCCCTTCCCGAAAATCGTCTCAGCGTTCTTCAAAATCGGATCCATCAAACGCGCCGGCGCTTCGGCGGGCGGCAACCGTTGTGAGGAATCGGCGTCACGTCGCGGATCACAACGATGTGCAAGCCTGCAGCGGCGAGAGCACGCACGGCGGATTCGCGGCCGGAGCCGGGACCTTTCACGCGCACTTCCACGCTCTTCATGCCGAACTGATCGCGAGCCGCGCTGGCCGCAGCCAGCGAAGCCTGCTGAGCGGCGTAGGGCGTGCCCTTGCGGGAACCCTTAAAGCCGATCGCTCCGGCAGAGGAGTTGCAAATCACGCGGCCATCCGGATCGGTGATGGTGATCTGCGTGTTGTTGAAGGAGGCCGCAACGTGCACCAGTCCGTGCGGAACCGTGCGGCGTTCCTTCTTTTTCTTGAACTCTTTCTTCTTTTTACTTGCCGCTGCCGGTTTCGCTGGTGCTGTTGCGTCCGGTGCTGCGTTCTGCTGCTCTTTAGCCACGTTTCACTCCATTTTCGATCACTGCGAATTCGGAAACCCTGCGAAGACTTAGCCCTTCTTGCCCTTAATCTGCTTCTTGCCGGCGACGGCGCCACGGCGCGGACCCTTGCGGGTGCGTGCATTGGTATGCGTGCGCTGCCCGCGAACGGGCAGGTTGCGGCGGTGACGAATGCCGCGATACGCCTGCACTTCAATCAAGCGGCGGATGTTCATCTGGATCTCTTTGCGGAGATCGCCTTCGACACGCCCTTCCTGCTCGATGACCGTACGGAGGCGGTTCACTTCATCTTCCGTGAGGTCGCGAATCTTCTTGGTGAAATCCACATTGGCCTTTTCGGCAATGCTCTTCGCGCGCACCTGTCCGATGCCATAGATCGACGTCAACCCGACCCAAAGACGCTTCTGCGGCGGAAGATCAACACCTGCGATACGTGCCATGGTTTCTCCTCGTTCCCTTTATCCCTGACGCTGCTTGTGCTTCGGATTGACGCAAATTACCCGAACCACTCCACGGCGATGGATGACTTTGCACTTGTCACAAATCTTCTTAACGCTAGCCCGAACTTTCATACTGCTTCGCTCCTCATCTGACTGCCGGACCCACGCCCGGCGCCACAAACTCGTTGTACTACTTGTAGCGGTATACGATGCGGCCCCGCTTTAAATCGTACGGGGAAAGCTCGACCGCCACTTTGTCTCCGGCCAGGATGCGGATGAAATTTTTTCTCATCTTGCCGGAAACGTGCGCCAGCACCTGGTGTTTGTTCTCCAGCTCCACCCGGAACATCGCGTTCGGCAACGGCTCCAGAACTGTGGCCATCACCTCAATCGCGTCTTCCTTCGGATTCCCGGAATCGCTCTTTTTCTTTTCTTCAAACGGCTGCTTGGCCATAAAGTTTCGCGTTTGGTTTCCTCTTATTTCCCAGTTCTAAGCCAAAAGTTCTAAGTCTTGCCTGCGGCCGACTCTACTTATCACTTAAAACTCACAACCAAGAACTTTCTCTCACCACGATGGCCCGGTCATCTCTTTCGGCCGGGTCAAAATCCAGGGGCCGTTCGCGGTCACCGCAATGGTGTGCTCGAAATGCGCCGAAGGACTGCCATCGGCCGTTTCTGCCACCCACTCGCCGCGCATCTGCACATCCGGCCGGCCGGCATTCACCATCGGTTCGACGGCGATGACCATGCCTTCCTGCAAGCGCGCTCCGCGTCCCGGCTCGCCGTAGTTCGGAAGATTCGGTTCATCGTGCATCTTGGTTCCGATGCCGTGTCCCACAAACTCCCGCACGACGGAAAAACCATGCTGCTCCACCCAACTCTGCACCGCGTGCCCGACGTCGCCCAAGCGATTTCCCGGGCGCATCTTGTCAATCGCGCGGTCCAGAGATTCGCGGGTCACATCCAGGAGCTTCTGCAGCTCCGGGCGAATCTGGCCCACGGGCACGGTAACCGCTGAATCGCCGTAGTACCCGTCGACTTCCATGCCAAAGTCGATCGAGACGATGTCGCCTTCGCGCAACTTCCGCTTCGGCGAGGGAATCCCGTGAACGATCTCACTGTTCACCGACGTGCACAGCACGCAGGGATACCCACGATACCCTTTGAACGCCGCCTTGCCCGGCTTCTTGGCGATGAGCCCCTCGGCAACTTCCTCAAGGTCCATCGTCGTCATCCCCGGCTCCACGCTCTCCCGGAGAGCGTTCAGAACTTCATGCACGACCTGGCCCGCGCGGTACATCTTTTCCAGCTCAACGGCGCTACGTAATTGAATGGCCATTTCCTCAACGCGTCCCGCGCAAACTCGCCACCGCCTGCAGAATCTCCTGCTCTACTTCCGCCACGCTCTTGCTTGCATCGATTTCATGCAAGAAACCGAGCCGCCGGTAGTAGCTCACCAGCGGCGCGGTCAGCTTTTCGTAAGCATGCAGCCGCTGGCGAATCACTTCTTCGCGATCGTCGGGGCGCTGAAATAATTCGCCACCGTCCGTGTCGCAAATTCCTTCTGCTTTCGGCGGGCGGTCATAAATATTGTAAATCTCCCCGCCCACCTTACAGGTCCTTCTGCCCGTTAGCCGCCGGATGAGCAGCGTATTGCCGATCACCATGTGAATCACGAACGGCTGCTGAACTCCCTGCCGCTTCAGCAATTCACCCAGATACTTCGCCTGGGTGACCGTCCGCGGAAATCCGTCGAACACAAACCCTTGACTGCAATCCGGCCGCTCAATGCGCTCCGCGACCATCTTCAAAACCAGCGAGTCCGGCACCAGCTCGCCCCGGTCCATAATCGGCTTGGCCTTCAGCCCCAACGGCGAACCGTTCGCGATATGCTCGCGTAGCATGTCCCCCGTCGAAAGGTGCGGCACGCCATATTTTCCGGCGAGCACCTTCGCCTGGGTTCCTTTTCCCGAACCCGGAGGTCCAAGAAAAATTACCGCGCGGTCGAGTTTTCCAACAGGACGCTGTTCCAGCGCCACGTTGTCGTCTCCCTTAGCTTAGCGACGGCCGCGCAATCTTCCTTTACGCGCAAATCCCTCGTAATTCCGCATGACGAGTTGTGCCTCCAACTGCTGCACCGTATCCATCGCCACGCCGACCACGATCAGGAGCGAAGTGCCACCGAAATAAAACGTCACACCCAGACCATGCAAGATCCAACTTGGAAAGTGCCGGTCAAACCAGTCACCTCCGAGCCACACGGGCAAGTGATTCAGCGCAATACCTGCGATCATCCATTCCGGCAGCAGGCAAACCATGGCCAAGTACACCGCGCCGATAAACGTCAAGCGCTTCAAAATCATGCTGACATATTCCGAAGTGCTGCGCCCCGGGCGGATGCCGGGAATAAACCCGCCGTTCTTGCGCATGTTGTCCGCAAGTTCGGTGGGGTTGAAAACGATCCCGACATAGAAAAACGCGAAAACAACGATCATCGTAATGTAAAGCAGGGTGTAGAGTGGCTCGCCCCACTTTAGCCTGTCCGCAATGCCCTTCAGGAACGGCCAGCGCGAACCGAGCATTAACGCCGCCGTGGCAGGAAACGCCAGCAGTGAGCTTGCGAAAATCGGCGGAATCACGCCGCCGGAATTGACGCGCAGCGGAAGATAGGTAGCTTGTCCACCCATCACGCGGCGGCCGACAACGCGCTTTGCATACTGCACCGGGATGCGTCGTTGCGCCCCTTCCACGTAAACGATGAAGGCCACCACGGCGATCATCAGACCGACGAGCAAAAGAACCGCCATGGGCGTGAACGGGCCCCAAGCCTGAGTCTTCACCTTTTCATAGATGTCATGGATGGCGCGGGGCAGCCCAACAACGATACCCACGAAGATGATCAGCGACATGCCATTGCCGATGCCGCGTTCGCTGATTTGCTCGCCCAGCCACATGATAAAAGCCGAACCCGTAGTCAGCGTCAGCACGGTCATCAGGAAAAAACCCAAACCTGGATGGTAGACCATCGACTGGCCCGAGTAAGCCTTGTTTTGCAAGGTGGTGGCGATGGTCGACGACTGGATGATACTGAGCGCAATCGTCAGGTAGCGCGTGTATTGCGTGATTTTTCTGCGGCCGAGCTCGCCCTCTTTTTGCAGCCGTTCGAGGTACGGGAAGACCACGGTCATCAACTGCAGGATGATCGACGCAGTAATATACGGCATGATGCCGAGCGCGAAAATCGTCATCTGGCGGAAAGTGCCGCCGCTGAACAGGTCGAAAATTCCCAGCATCGAACTCGACGCCGCTTGCTTGAAGATCTCTTCGAGCAACGAGGTGTTGATTCCCGGCGTAGGAATGTGCGCGCCAAGCCGGTAGACCCCCAGCAGCGCCAGCGTAAAGAAAAGCCGGTAGCGCAGATCTTCGATCCGGAAGAGGTTCGTAAATGCTTGCCAGAAACGGTTCATCGCAGTTCCTCGGTGCTGCCGGTTACGCTACCACCTCAAACGTGCCGCCCGCTTTGGTGATCTTTTCCTTGGCCGTGGAGCTAAAGGCGTGGGCGTGAATCGTGAGCTTGGTCTTCAATTCGCCATCGCCGAGAACTTTAATGGGATCCGTAGCGCGGCGGATGAAACCGTGCGCGCGCAACAGTTCCGGAGTCACCGTCTCTCCCGCGGGAAAGACGTTCAGTTCCTCGAGGTTGACGACGGAAAATTTCACGCCGAAAGGATTGTGAAAGCCGCGCTTCGGAATGCGGCGATGCAGCGGCATCTGTCCGCCTTCAAAACCACGACGGCGCGAATACCCGCGACGGGACTTCTGTCCCTTGTTTCCGGAGCCCGCCGTTTTGCCGAGCTTGGAGCCCATGCCGCGGCCCACGCGCACTTTCTTCTTGCGCGAACCTTTGGCCGGTCCGAGGTTCGAGAGCGAAACCGTGTTGTGTTCCTTCTTCCCTTTATCTGCCATGACTTACTCCACCACTTTCACGAGATGGCGCACTTTGTGAATCATGCCGCGCGTCTCGGGAGTATTCTCGCGCTCAACCACTTGATGCATTCTGCGTAGGCCCAGTCCCCGAATCGTCGCCCGCATATCGTCTGTGCAACCGATGAAACTCACCACCCACTTGATCTTTACCGTGCCGGCGCTCTTCGCACCCTTTTTCTCTGCCGCCATGATTTATTCCCCTGCCGCCTTTTCCACATTGACGACCGCTGGCTTTTCGACCTTCGGCGGTCTGCCGGTCATCTCTTCCACTGTTTTGGAACGCGTCTCTGCTACCTGGGCTGCATCCTTCAAACCGAGCAGCGCGGCAAAGGTAGCCTTAACCACGTTGTGCGGGTTGGATGTGCCAAGAGACTTGGTCAGCACATTCTGAATTCCCGCCACTTGCATGACCTTGCGCACCGGACCACCGGCAATCACGCCGGTGCCTTCTGGGGCGGGCTTCAGCAGCACCTGCGCCGAACCGTACCAGCCAGTTACCTGGTGCGGAATCGTGGAGCCCTTCAGGTTCAACTTGATCAGGTTCTTCTTCGCCTGCTCAATGCCCTTTTTGATGGCCATGGGGACTTCGCGGGCCTTGCCCATTCCGAAGCCGGCGTGGCCGCGGCTGTCGCCGACCACCACGAGAGCCGAAAAGCTGAGGTTCTTGCCGCCCTTGACGACCTTGGTTACACGGTTGATGGCAATGACGTCATCCTTCAAGTCGGAAGGATTTACCTCCAGAATTCGCCGTACCGCCAGACTGTCACGCAAAATTTGCTTGGACATAAGTTAGAACTGTAACCCCGCTTCCCGCGCCGCATCTGCGAGCGCCTTGACGCGGCCGTGATACTTGTACCCACCGCGGTCGAACACCACTTTGGCGACACCGGCCGCTTTGGCGCGATCGGCGATGAACTTGCCGACGGCCTTGGCGGAAGCGATGTTGCCACCACCCTTCAAATTCTTTTTCGATTCCTTGTCGACAGAGCTGGCAGAAACGAGCGTACGCCCGCTGCGGTCGTCAATAATCTGAGCGTAGATATGCCCGAGCGAGCGGTAAACGCAGAGGCGTGGCCGCTCCGGCGTGCCGGTAACCCGGGTGCGCACGCGAGCATGAACCCGCCGGCGTTGCGCGTCTTTCGATAGCTTGCGAACTGGTACCGATGCCACTGTCGTATCTCCTTCAATGCACCTGCGTCCGCCTGCCGTGTTCTCCGGAGAGAAATACGGTGGCGCTCGCGAATTTTATGCCGCGCCAGCCTTGGCTCCGGCCTTGCCGGCCTTCTTCTTCAGGCGTTCGCCGGTAATGCGAATTCCCTTTTGCTTGTACGGATCGGGCGGACGCAGCGAACGGAGGTCCGCGGCTACCTGGCCGACCTGCGCTTTATCGGCGCCGGACACCACGATGTGCGTCTGCTTGTCGACGGAAATCTGAATCCCCTCAGGGATGGGAAACTCCACGGGATGGGACTTGCCGAGAGCGAAGGCCACGAGCTTGCCCTTGACCTCTGCGCGGTAACCCACGCCAACGATGTCGAGCTCCTTCTTGAAACCCTGCGTGACGCCCTGAACGGCGTTGGCCAGCAGCGCGCGCGCCAGGCCATGCAAGGCGCGATGTTCTTCGTTGTCGCGGAGGGCGGTCAAAACGCCGTCCTTCTGTTCCAAACGAATCTGCCGCGGCACGAGCACGTGGAGTTTCCCCTTGGGGCCCTGCACTTCAACCTGGCCAGGCGTGGTGTTGATCTTCACGCCCGCAGGCACTGGAATCGGTTTGCGACCAATACGTGACATCTGTCCTATCCTCTACTTTCGAACTCGTTCAACGGCTCGCTGTCGCTTGCAACTACCAAACTTCGCAAAGTATTTCGCCGCCCACGTTGGCTTTCCGCGCCGCTCTTCCGGTCATCAGGCCCTTGGGGGTGGTCAGGATGCTGATGCCCAGTCCGCCGACGACGGGTTTCACTTCCGTTGCACCGAGATAGTTCCGCTGGCCGGGGCGCGAGATGCGCTTCAGGCCGGTGATCACGCTGCGGCGATCAGGCGTGTACTTGAGGAAGATACGCAGGGTCTTGCGCGCCTTGTTCTCCTCGACCATTTTGTAGGTCGAGATGTAGCCCTCGTCCTTGAGGATGCGGGCAATCTCGGTCTTCAGCTTGGAGACCGGGACGTCCACGCGCTGGTGCTTGGCCGCGGCGGCGTTGCGGAGGCGGGTCAAAAAGTCGGCAATGGGATCGGTCTGCATAATTATCCTATCTGGCTCCTACCAGCTTGATTTCACGACTCCAGGGATTTCACCCTTGAGGGCCATGCCGCGGAAACAAATACGGCACATTTGGAATTTGCGAATATAGCCACGCGCGCGGCCGCAGCAACGGCAGCGGTTGCGCACGCGAACTTTGAACTTCGGCTTTTTGAGAGTCTTGGCGATCTTAGCGGTGCGTGCCATTTATTGTGCAGCTCCTTTTTCGCGCAACGGAACGCCGAGGCCTTTGAGAAGCTCGCGGCCCTCCTCGTCGTTGCGCGCGGACGTGGTCAAGGTGATGTTCATTCCCTTGATCTTGTCCACGCGGGTGTAGTCGATCTCCGGAAAAACCAACTGGTCCTTCAAGCCCAGAGTGTAGTTGCCGCGGCCATCGAAGGCGTTTGAGGGCAACCCGCGGAAGTCGCGGACGCGGGGAAGAACGACGTTGCACAGCCGGTCGAGAAATTCGTACATCTTCTCTCCGCGCAGCGTCACCGCGCAGCCGATGGGCATGCCTTTGCGGATCTTGAAGTTTGCGATGGACTTCTTCGCGCGCGTGATCATGGCTTTCTGGCCGGTGATCTGGCCGAGTTCCACGGCCGCGGTGTCCAACAGCTTGACATTCTGGCTGGCTTCACCGAGGCCGATGTTGACCGTGATCTTCTTCAACTTCGGCACAGCCATGTAGTTCTTCCAGCCAAAGCGCTTCATGAGCGCGGGCACAGTTTGCTTCGTGTATGATTCGTGCAATCGACTCTTCATGCCTGTCCTGTTCCTTCCCATCCTTTACTTGTCGAGCGTGGTGCCGCAGCGTTTGCAGACGCGGACCTTGCTGCCGTCGGGCAGCACGTTGTGACCGATGCGCGCGTGCTTGTTGCAGCTGGTGCACACGATCGAAACGTTCGAAACGTTGATGGGCGCTTCCTTCTCCACGATGCCGCCCTTGATGTTCTTCGCCGGGTTCGGCCGCGTGTGACGCTTGATGATGTGCGCGTGCTCGACAATTACGGTGTTCTTGCGCGGATTGACCGAAAGAACGCGCCCGCTCTTGCCCACGTCGCGGCCGCTGATTACGCGGACGGTATCGCCCTTGCGAATGCTGATGGTGTAGCGCTTCACTTCTTTCTGTGCCATGACTTACCAAACCTCCGGGGCAAGTGAAACGATCTTGGTGAACTTCTTTTCGCGCAACTCTCTGGCCACCGGACCAAATACGCGCGTGCCCACCGGTTCGCCATTGTCGTCGATCAGCACCGCGGCGTTATCGTCGAAACGGATGTAGGTGCCATCCCGGCGGCGCGCCTCTTTGCGCATGCGCACGATCACGCACTTCACAACCTTGCCTTCTTTAATCTGGCTTTCCGGCGTCGCTTCCTTCACCGAAGCGGTGACAATGTCGCCGAGTCCGGCCTTCAATCCCGCATCGCCGCCGATCGGGAGGATGCACATGAGCTTGCGTGCTCCGGAATTGTCGGCCACCGTCAGCCAGGTTCGCATCTGAATCATGATTCGCTCCCCTGTCTCCTATTACTTGGCCGACGCTTTGGGCGTCAGCACTTCCTTCAAGCGCCAGCGCTTGAGACGCGAAAGCGGCCGTGCGGACACGATCTTCACGGTGTCGCCCTGCTTGGCTTCGCGCTTTTCGTCGTGCGCATAGAACTTCTTCGAAATGCGAATAACGCGGCGATACTTGGGATGCTGCATCAGCCGTTGCACTTCGACCACAATGGTCTTTTCCATCTTGGCGCTGGTTACCTTGCCGATGAGCTCATGGTGCTCACCGCGTTCGGCCTTCGGCGCTGCCTGTGTTTCCGTTGTCATTACGCCTTACCTGCCTTCACCGGCTTCGCGCCGGCTGTCAATTCCTGTGCGCGCAGAAGCGTCTTCACACGCGCGAGATCTTTCTTGGCTTCGCGGAGGCGCTTCAACGCTTCCGCCTGTCCGGTGCTCAGCTGGAAACGCAGCCGGAAAATCTGTTCGGTCAGGTCCTTCTCGCGCGCCGACAATTCCGTGGCGCCTTCTTCGCGAATCTTCTCAATACGCCGGGCCATCTCTAGAGTCCTCCTGCGCGGCTGACAAATTTCGTCGGGATGGGCAGCTTGTGAGCCGCGAGTCCCAGCGCTTGCCGGGCCGTAGCTTCATCGATGCCGGCCATCTCAAACATAATCCGTCCGGGCTTGACCACCGCCACCCACTTCTCCGGCGCGCCCTTGCCTTTACCCATGCGGGTTTCTGCGGGCTTCTTGGTGTACGGCTTGTCCGGGAAAATGCGGATCCAGAGTTTGCCACCACGCTTGATGAACCGGGTGATGGCAACGCGCGACGCCTCGATCTGACGGTCGGTAATCCATGCATTTTCCATGGCCTTCAGTCCATATTCCCCGAATGACAAACTGCCGCCGCGCCAGGCCTTGCCCTTGCGGCGGCCGCGCTGCTGCTTTCTGTACTTCACCTTCTTCGGCATCAACATCGTTTTGTTCTCGCTTCCCTAGTTCTGCAATCTTTTCCGGCCTGAATCAGGCGACAGCTACGGCTGCGGGTTTATCGTCTTCCCGCTTCACGCGCTTCGGAATGTTTTCGCCCTGATAGATCCAGCACTTCACGCCAATCACGCCATAGGTGGTCTGTGCTTCGGCTGTGCCGTAATCGATGTCCGCGCGCAGAGTCTGCAGCGGCAGGCGGCCCTGCAAGTACCACTCTTTACGAGCGATTTCTGCGCCATTCAAACGGCCGGCCACGCGTACCTTGATGCCCTTGCAACCAAAACGAAGCGCCGAATCCACGGCCTTGCGCATCGCGCGGCGGAACGCCACGCGCTTTTCCAGTTGCAAGGCGATCGATTCCGCGACCAGCGTGGCATCCAGCTCCGGACGGTGCACTTCCTGAATGTCGATGTGCACTTCGCGCTTCGTGCGCTTGGAGACTTCCTGCTTCAGCTTGTCGATTTCCGCGCCCTTGCGCCCGATGATGATGCCCGGGCGCGCCGTGGCGATACGCACGACCAGCTTGTTGGCGGCACGTTCAATATCGATGGAGCTGACGCCAGCGCTCTTCAGGCGTTCCTTGAGTTCCTTGCGGAGTTTCACGTCTTCGTGCAGCAAATCCGCGTAGTCGCGGTCGGCATACCAGCGCGACTTCCAAGGCTTGTTGTAGCCCAGGCGAAATCCGTACGGGTGTGTTTTCTGTCCCATTACTTCTTTCCCTTCTTCCCGGGAGTCTGCTTCCCAGTCAAAGCCTTGCGCACGCGACGAGCCGTGCCGCGAACGCCCTTCTGGGCTTCCGCTTCGGCCAGGTTGGCGGCAACGCGTTCCGCCGCGGCCACGTGATGCTCGGCAACACCGACCCAGATGTGCGCGGTGCGCTTCTGGTAGCGGAATGCGCGGCCCATGGGCGCGGGACGCAGGCGCTTCCAACGCGCCCCTTCGTTCACGAAACACTTGTTCACAAAGAGCTGATCCACATCGAGCGGTGCTCCGGAATCTTCGGCCTTGCGCTCGGCGTTGGCGATGGCACTGCGCAGCACTTTTTCAATGTGCTTCGCGGCACGCTTGGGCGTGAAGCGCAACGACTGCAAGGCATCCTGGGCCTTGCGGCCGCGGATCAGGTCAATGACCAGGCGCGCCTTCTGCGGCGACATGCGCACGTGCCGGGCGATCGCGTGAGCTTCAATCGAACTTGGTTGTGTCTGTACGTCAGCCATTGCTTATGCCTTCGGCGCTGGTGCTGCTGGTGCTGCGCCGCCTCCTACTGGGGCTGCTCCGGCGGCCTTCTCAAGAGCAGCCTTCACGGCGTGGCCCTTGAACGTGCGCGTCGGCGCGAACTCTCCGAGCTTGTGCCCGATCATCTGCTCGGTCACATACACGGGAATAAATTTCTTTCCATTGTGGACGGCGATGGTGTGCCCGATCATATCCGGCACGATCGTTGACCGCCGCGACCACGTTTTCACAACTTTCTTTTCGTTCCGCGCGTTCAGTCCATCGACCTTTACGCGCAGGTGGCCATCGACAAACGGCCCTTTTTTTGTTGAGCGTGCCATTGCTTCCTTATTCCTCCACGCGGCGCAAACGGCCCCACTGGGCATGCCGCATCTTTTTGAACCCACGCACCGGACCAGGCACACGATGCGACCTCGGACAGAAAGGGCAGACAAACCGCGTACCCAGCGCGTTCGGAATGCGTTCGACGATCACCGCCCAGCCCGGCTTGCACAGCTTGTACAGCACCGGCTCCGGCGGTACGACCACTTTGGCCGGAGGTTTGGCGACGGGCTTCACCGCCACTCGTTTTACGACGCGCTTCACGGGACGCGCGCGGCGTCGGCTGGTACGTGTTGTTCGTGTCGCTCGCATGGTTATCGCTTCCTCCCAGCCGGTCTAGCTACGTCCAGCCAGAATCTGCGGTTGTCTCTCGTTCTACCCGGGACGCTCTCGTTCAGGATCGCGCCCGTCCAAATGGCCCTGCCTTGCTCCCGTCCTGGTTCTGACGGCAAACCAGGAACAGAAATTCAGTTACTTCCGGCGCTCCACGATCATGCGATCGGTGCGCTTGTTTCCACGCGTCTTCTTGCCCAAGGTCGGGAAAGCCCAAGGCGTCTGCGGGTGATTGCCCTTCACGCGGCCTTCACCACCACCGTGCGGGTGATCGACCGGGTTCATGGCCACACCGCGAACAGTCGGCTTCTTACCGCGCCAACGTGTACGGCCAGCCTTGCCGTAGGTTTCGTTTTCATGGTCGAGATTGCCGACCTGTCCCACGGTCGCTTTGCAATCGACCGAAAACTTGCGAACCTCGCCCGAAGGCATCTTGATCAGCGCCAAATCGCCTTCCTTGCTGAGCAACTGCGCGGAAGCACCCGCGGTGCGAACGGCTTGTCCGCCACGGCCGGGATAAAGCTCCAGGTTGTGCACCATGGTGCCGGGAGGAATGTGGCGTATCTTCAGGCAATTGCCGGGAAGAATGTCCGCCGTTTCGCCCGTCGAAACCGTGGCGCCCACTTCCAGACCCACCGGGTGGAGGATGTAGCGCTTCTCGCCATCGGCGTAGTGAAGAAGCGCGATGTTGGAGCTGCGATTCGGGTCGTACTCGATCGCAGCAACCTTGGCGGAGACGCCATCCTTGTCCCGTCGGAAATCGACCACGCGATACTGCTTCTTGTGGCCGCCACCGCGGTGCCAAATGACGATCTCGCCCTGATTGTTACGGCCGCCAGAGCGCTTTTTCGGCTCGAGCAAGCTTTTTTCGGGTGTCTGCTTCGTGATCTCGCTCTTGTCGAGCACGGTCATGAAGCGTCGCGACGCCGTGTATGGATTAAAACTCTTGAGTCCCATCTCTGCCTCTTACCTTCTAAATCTCCCGCCGACTTGGCGGTTGAATCGTTCTACCCCAGGTCTTACAAATTCTCCGAATACTCGATCATCTTCTCGCCTTCAGCGAGCTTGACGTAGGCCTTCTTCCAATCGCGCCGATAGCCTTCGTTCTGACCGCGGCGGCGCATCTTGCCGTGAAAATTGGCGGTGCGCACACCGTCTACCTTCACTTTGAAGATCTGCTGCACGGCTTCCTTGATCTCCGTCTTGGTGGCAGCGGCGGCCACTTCAAAAACCACCGTATGCTGCGTCTCTTTCACGCCGAGTCCCTTCTCGGTAATGATCGGACGCCGAATAATCTGATAGTGCGGGGCGGCCATTGCTTATCCCTTGCCCTTCTTAGCGGCCGGCTTCTTCGCGGCTGCCGGTTTCTTGGCGGCCGGTTTCGCGGCGGCCTTTGGCGCTGCTTCCTTCTTCGGTGCAGGCGCTGGAGCGATGGATTCAACATGCGGCGCTTCGGCCGGCTGATGGTTCGGATCGAGCGTGCGAATCAAGCGCGCGGCTGCATCCTTGGAAACCACCACGCGGTCGTGGCGCAATACGTCGTAAGGCTGGAGAACGTTTGAAGCGGTGAGCTTCACGCCATCCATGTTGCGGCTGGCAAGCTCGAGATTGCGGTTTTCGCCGTAGGCCACCAGCAACGCGGTTTTATCCGCGTTCAGCTTGTCGAGCGCGCCGCGCAAGGTCTTGGTCTTGTGCGTATCGAGCGACCAGGCCTCCACCACGGTGAGCTTCTGCTCAGCGAGTTTCGCCGAGAGAGCCGAGCGCAGGGCCCCAAGCACCATCTTCTTCGGAAGCGCGTAGGCATAGGAGCGCGGCTTTGGTCCGTGGACCGTTCCACCATGGCGCCACAGGGGCGAACGAATGGAGCCAACGCGCGCGCGGCCCGTGCCCTTTTGCCTCCAAAGCTTGCGGCCCGCGCCGCTGACCTCGCTCTTGTCCTTGGTCTTGGCCGTTCCGCGACGCAGGCCCGCGAGATACCAGCGCGAAGCCTCATGCAGGAGGTCCCTGTTGATCTCCGCACCGAAGACCGCGTCCGCCAGTTCTACCTGACCGACTTTCTTGCCATCCAGATTGACGACATCTACGACCGGCATAATTTCGTTTCCTTCTCTTGGACTCTTACTTCGCTGCCTTCTTTGCTGCTTTCTTGGCCTTGTGGATGAAAAGGTACGTTCCGCTCGGCCCTGGCACCGAACCACGAACCAACAACAGGTTCTCGTCGGTATCCACCTTGATCACTTTCAAGTTCTTTGCGGTGACCCGGGCATTGCCCATGTGTCCAGGGAAATGCTGGTTCTTCCATACGCGCGACGGGAAGGAACTGCCGCCGATACCGCCCGGTGCGCGATGGAACATCGAACCGTGGGTGGCGTCGCCGCCGGCGTAGTGCCAACGCTTGACGCCGCCAGCGAAACCGCGACCCTTGCTGACGCCGGAAACATCGACCAATTCTCCGGCCTTGAAGCTCTCGACCAGCACCCGATCGCCAACCTTGGTCTCGTCCTTCGACTCCGGCAGGCGCACTTCTCTAAGAATCTTGACGGGCGCCACATTGGACTTCTTGAAGTGCCCGGTCATGGCCTTATTCACACGCTGCGGTTTGACGAATTCCACAAGGCCGAGTTGCGCGGCATCGTACCCGTCTTTTTCCTTCGTGCGGCGCTGCACCACGACACAAGGACCCGCTTGAAGAACGGTCACCCCAACGAGGTTTCCGTCTTCGGCGAAGATTTGCGTCATGCCCAACTTGATTCCGATAATTCCGTCGACTGCCATGGTCCTTTTTCTCTCTCTCGCAGCATGCCTCGCGGGTATTGGCTGCGTCCTTCCGTTAAGTTCCTGCCTTACTTGGCCGCGTGGCCGAAGGCCTTGATTTCCACGTCCACTCCCGGAGGAAGATCAAGCTTCATGAGCGCGTCCACCGTATCCGGTGTGGGCTCGAGAATATCGATCAGCCGTTTGTGGGTGCGCATTTCGAACTGTTCACGCGACTTCTTGTCCACGTGCGGCGACCGCAGCACGGTCCAGCGGTTGATGGTTGTGGGAAGAGGAATCGGACCGGCAACATCGGCGCCGGTGCGTTTCGCAGTTTCCACAATTTCCCGCGTGGATTGGTCCAGGATGCGATGGTCGTAAGCCTTGAGGCGGATGCGAATTTTGTCACCTTGTCTCATAGGATTACTCGATGATCTCCGTGACAGCGCCGGCGCCGACGGTGTGGCCGCCTTCGCGAACCGCGAAGCGCAACCCCTTCTCGAGCGCTACCGGCGTAATCAACGTCACTTCGCAGCTCACGTTGTCACCCGGCATCACC
>Ga0181523_10002621_pt1 | contig 17247 bp, 13 predicted proteins | sample PEATcosm2014_Bin_43_FD_119752 | JGI IMG/M metagenome (GOLD analysis project Ga0181523, IMG submission 119752) | Peatland microbial communities from MTU Mesocosm Facility, Houghton, MI, USA - PEATcosm2014_Bin05_30_metaG | ecosystem: Environmental > Terrestrial > Soil > Wetlands > Peat | place...
CAGGAATTCTTTATTGCGCGCTTAAAGCGCCCTCGAGTCTTGAATGGTTGCGGCATAAAATCATCGCGCCGCAGGGGACCCAAACCCCGGACCTCTACTGTGTCAATCTGTCGTGATTAGGTTTTACAACAACTTACAAGACCGCGGGGACTGCCAATATACGCGGAAGTCGTGCAAGACAGCTCACGCTGCGGGTTGGATTGTGGGTTCGGGAAAAGCTCTAATTAGACCGAAGCGGACGCGTTGCGACACCAACCTCGCAATTAAATAGTTTGATTTGGTTTGCGTCAAAGTGGCTGTGTATTTGACGAATTGCCAAACATCTTATCTTTTCTTTCTTCGGTCGGCAAAGAAGGGAAGAAAATCAACGTATTCAATGACGGGCGAGCCCGGTCGCGAAATCGTCCGATTAGTGCTGCCATGCAGGTCAAGCGCGCAACAGCGACGGACCGTAAACCGACTACAGTCCTGCTTAGCCCAAAACATGTGGGCAGCGTCTGCTTTTCTGGTTCGAGAATGCTTGGAATCAAATTCTTCGCTATTGACCGAGTTGACCCAGTGCGGCTCGGAGAAGAGCGCTGGATATCCGAATCAGCCCACTGTAAGGCGTATACATTTCCAGGATCAAAAAGATTGCGACCGAGACGGCGAGTGCAGCGGTAAAAAAAGTGGCGACGACTGTAGCGTGTCTTGGTGCGAAAAGACCCCAGCTTAGAAATACAATCGTGAGCCAGAAAATCAGCACGAATACTAATGGCTTAGAAGGGGCTATGCCTAGTTGCTCGTATCAGAAAGCTGGTCTGTCCAAGGTTCAAGGCGATACCTAGCGCTTCGGACTTCAGTGACCTTTGCGGCTCGTCCCTCGGCGAAAGTGAGTGAATCTGTTCGTAGATAGATTCGTTGCCGTGAGGCAATTGTTGGGCTTGAGCGAGCCCTCCGTGGGTTTCCGCGGACATTCGGTCGAGGGCGCGAGCCACACTGCTTTTCAGAATTTCCCGGGATTGGTTTGTTTCCGGTCCGTAATGTGCAAGGATACGATCGAGCAACAGGACGTTTGCCGACACCTGTGTCAGCTCGGCGTTTTGCGTGTCGTAGGCACTTTTTGCCGAAGTCACCAGTAAGCCTAGGATGAGCGCCGCCATGGTCCCAACCAGCCCCATTCCCAGTTTTACGACGTCCTTTGTCTCGGCATCCAGATGGTGCTTAGGCAGGACAGTGCGCAGAAACAGCCCCAGCAGCGAACCTCCAAACACGAATACAAGTGCGACAACGCTAATTTCAAAGGAACTCATGGTCCACCGGAGCTTGCTTTTGTTCTTGGAAAAGGGTGCAGAGATATGTCCTGCACCCTTACTCACAAATCAACGCGTGTTTAGCAGGAACGAGTTTGTTAGAAACGAAACTGAACACCGGCCTGGTACCGGAAGTTGCTTTGATTGTTGTTACCTCCCGTATAAGCATTGCCGAAGCGGGTCAACAAGTAGTCAAATTCCACTGGCCTAATGGCAATGTGTTCTCCCACGGGAATGTCGATGCCTCCGCCGATGATGAAATCGAACGCATTGTTGCTGGGCGACTTGCTGGCACAGCTTCCACCGCAGTTGTTGTATAAATTTCCGTAGAAATTGCTGTGCGCCCCTCCGAACAGGGTCTCAACAAACGGCTCGATGTGAGAAGTGCGGAATTTTACGATCGGCCCCACGTTGTAGGTGAACAGATTTCCAGAAACGGATACAAGGCCATCACCAGTATTAATGTTGTGGGTATAGCTGCCATATCCTTCAAATTCTGCCACGACTCCGATGTACTTGCTGAAGTAGAACGCCCCCGAACCGCCGCCACCGTTTAGTGAAAACGTCGGGACGATGTTGTTGTTTTGCGGATTGGCGTGAATGAAAGAATAGTTGCCAGTGACTTCAATCTTGTGGTCGTCCTGCGCGAATGCGGTTGTTCCAACCAACAAGACAATCGCGAGAACCAATGCGGAGCTGAATTTCATGCAAACTCCCCTTTATGATTTAGTTTTTACATCTTTGGGCGCAGAAATGCATGCGCTCCAAAAATCTATGAGCTGAGACTTAGATTGGCAGCAGGAATCGTTTACTGATGCTGATAGTTGCTGTTCTGAACGGCAATCGTCAGTTGCTTGCTGACACCGTTGATGGTCTCCGACGAAACATGGTTTGGCCCTCCGGGAATGCGGCTGAATTGCACGGTCACATTGACCGAGTCGCTCTGGTCATTCAAATAGGTCGAGATGGACAGACTCTTTAATCCCATTTCGGTCTTATCCACGATCATGGTCATGTTGTCGCCTGATTTCAGGTAGTTGGAGATCGTGAGTTTCAAATCTTCGCCTTCAGGGCCGATCATAAGATTTCCTTGCTGCTGAGCTTGTTGGATCAAGTCCTTCTCGGGAGGAACATACTTCTGGATCAAAGCTTTGATCTGATCGGCGTAATCCTTGTATTCTTCCGTCTTTTTCTCGATGATGTGCTTCTTCAGGCGACCCTCGCGCCCACTTTCCTGCGGTGGGGCGTCGAGCGAAGTTTTCTGAGGCTTGCCATCGGGACCGAGCACGACCTGAAAGTGTTCCTGCTTTTTCTGTTCACCTTTGATGCTGATGGTGTCTTGCTCGACCCAAGTGTATTGCGCCAGCGCTTGCTTGTTTGCAGCCATTGCAGCTTTCACAGCGGCAACTTTTTCCTGCATCTCCGGATTCTGCGCGCGGATCGACGGAGTAAATCCTAAGCCAGCTATCACGGCAAGCACTGCCGAAAAGGTGCCGATAGCCAGGTTTGTTTTGATGCTCATTCTTTATTCCCTCCGCTTAGATTGGGCAAAACTTTACGAGCTCCATATTCATTTTGGTGGGTAGTTTTTCAATAATGTCTGCGTGGCCTTGTTCAGATTCTTCTGGTTCTTTTCCTGGTTGGAGCTGGGGTCTAGAGTCTTCGTAGCGTTGCCGGTCCAGAGAAGCTGCTTAGTCGACGGATAGCAGATGTCGACGACCAAAGTGCCATTGCTAATGGTAGAGCTCGTGGCAGTACCCATACCGCCCCAACGAGGTCCGCCCATTTCGAAGGCGTTCCATTGCTTCTCTTGATCAATCGCGATCTGATAACCGATGAAGAGGTCAGCCTTGCCGCTATCGGTCTTCGTCAAACCTCTCAAAGCCAATTGCGAGTCGACCGTCTGTTTGATTTCTGCATCGACGATCTGATTGGGGTGACTGCGGCCCTCGATGCTCACCCACTTGTAGGTGTGATATTTGGAGAAGTCCGTCCCCGGCATGAAGTTGTAGCGCACGTCCTGGGCCGCCAACGTGCTCCATGTAAGTAACGTCAGGACCAAGACCATCAACGTCAATGTGAGTCGATGGCGATGCATCGATTTCATTGCTGCTTCTCCTTACTTTGGCCGACAGACGACCGACACTGGTAGTTTGGGGAGAAGGTTGCAAGTGCCATGCCAAATGGGGAGTCCCCGAATTTGGGGCGGAACTCCACTGTTTGTTGGGAGTTGCTCCGGAGCAACTACTGAGCAGGTAGAGCTGGTGGTCCAAGATTTTGGAGTACTCCAAATCCGAGCTTGGAGTCGTTGATGACAAGCCGCAGGGAGATTGCTTGGATCTTTTGATCGTTTGACATTAACCCCTTCTCATTCTAGGATTTAGAACTCCGAGGCGCCCGCCCGCGTCTATCGGTCTAGGTATCCAATTCCCAATTGTGCCTTGGGACAAACGCCAATGAATCGTCGAAATACGGAAGTGTCTCCTTCGGAGGACCTTAAGGCCGCCACCACGGGCCACCCTGAGGGTCGAGTTTCCAGCAATCCAGTTCATGCCGAGGAGATTTACTCCGCGATGTTCGAGTCTGCCCCCGAGCCGATGATCACTGCCGACTCCCAAGGATCCATCCTTCAAGTGAACGTGGAAGCATCACGGCTCTTTGGCTATGAAGGCGACGAACTGATCGGGCAATCCGTCGAGCGACTCATGCCTGAGTTCATGCGCGAGATCCACGCCAAGCATCGCGAAGCGTTCCAAGGCGCCTCCGGCTTTCGACAAATGGCCAAGGGGCAGGAAAACTTTGCCATTCGCAAGGATGGAACCACGTTTCCCATTGACATCAGCTTCAGCCCGGTGTCCACGCCGAACGGTCGACTCGTTTACCTCATCATTCGTGACTTGAGTGAGCGCAACGCTGCCTTGAAAGTCGAACGGAACTTGAAGTTCGAGCGTGCGTTATCGGGCATTTCAACCATGTTTGTCAATCTCCCTGTGGAACGGGTCGACGACGAAGTCTCCAATGGTCTTCGGTTACTTGGCGAGACATTGGAAATCGATCGAGCGAATCTTGGTCAGGTCGACCCGGCTACAGGCGACCTGGTGATCACGCATTGGTGGGTCCGCGAAGGGGTTCCTCCTCATTCCCAAAGAATCGTCAGGGGGTTTCTTCCGTGGCTCGACCAACGTCTGATGAAAGGATTGATTACATGGGCGGAAAAACCGGAAGATTTACCGCCCGAGGCAGCCCACGAACGTGAATACATGTTGTCCGCCGGCGCCAAATCATCCTTGGTAGTACCGTTCCGTGTCGGTGGTCAGGTCATCGGGGCAATGTCGACCGACACGTTTCGGCATTACCACCAATGGGATGATGCGATTATTTCCCGCGTGCAGGATATTTCGGATATTTTTGCCAATGCTTTGTCACGCAAACGCGCAGACGAAGCGCTGCAAAAGGCGTATGGCGAAATAAGACAGCTAAAAGAACGGCTGGAACAGGAGAATACCTATCTTCGGGAAGAGATCAGCCTGCAGCATTCTCACTTAGAGATTGTGGGTGACAGTGCCGCCATCCGGACTGTTTTGAAAAGAGCCGAGCAGGTTGCGGCGACGGATTCGGCAGTCTTGATTCTGGGAGAGACTGGAACTGGTAAGGAGTTGATAGCACGCACCATTCACGAGTTGAGCGCACGGAACAAGCGGTCGATGGTGAAGATTAACTGCGCCGCGCTACCTTCCACCCTTATCGAGAGCGAACTGTTCGGCCGGGAAAAGGGAGCTTTTACGGGGGCACTTGCCCGTGAGATTGGCCGTTTCGAATTGGCCGACAAATCCACAATATTCCTCGACGAAGTTGGAGAAATGCCGCTGGAGTTGCAGTCGAAGTTACTGCGCGTTCTGCAAGAGGGGCAATTCGAGAGACTGGGTAGTTCGAAAACCATTCAAGCCGACGTTCGAGTTGTTGCGGCGACCAATCGCGATTTGAAAGCAATGGTCAAGGAAGGCAGGTTTCGCCAGGATCTCTTCTACCGGTTGAACGTTTTTCCGATCACCATCCCACCATTAAGAGAAAGAGCTGAAGATATTCCTTCTCTCGTTTGGCATATTCTGAGGGACCTCGGCAAGAAAATGGGGCGCAATGTGCAAGGAGTACATCCTGATAGCATGCAGGCTTTCCAACGGTATTCTTGGCCAGGCAATATACGAGAGCTTCGCAACGTCATTGAGCGCAGCCTCATTTTGAACACGGGAGATTACTTTCGCGCGGAACTTAGCGATCTGGAGTCGGCCCACGCGGCTAAAGGACACGCCCTTTCCGAGTTGGAATCTGAGCAACTTCGCCATATCCTGGTCAGCACCAGGTGGAGGGTGAGGGGAAAAGGTGGGGCTGCGGAAGTGCTGGGGTTGAAGCCCACCACGCTAGAAGCAAGACTGAAGAAGTTAGGAATTCAGCGGCCAGTATAGTTCCATCGCCTCCAATGCATTTGGACTTCTCCAAAATGCCGTGCGCCAAATTCTCCAGTTCCCATCGGGTGTTCAGGTCTAGTTGTGCGGAACACCTTTCCAAACAAGGATTTAGTTTTTTCAACCCTCCCTACGCTCTTAGGCCACCTGGCTGCAGTAGCTAAACAAGCCCAAGAGTGCTCGCCTGTAGTTTTCTGGCCATGAGGTGAAGTCTGATTGGGTCGGCCATTCCAGCTGACGGACGATAAGAGCAAAAATGATTATCGAGCAAGTAAGCATCGCCGCCCCGAACGAAAGGCGTCATGAACTCGGCAGCGCTCTGGCAACCCTTGTCGGACCGACAAATGCGGAGCACGGCTGCCTGGGTTGCCGGCTCTTTCAGACTTGGGATCGCCCGAGTGAATTTCGAATCGAAGCCCGGTGGGTGAATGTAGATAGTCTTATCCGTCATCTGCAGACGGACACCTATAAACGACTTCTGCTCCTGATGGAACTGGGGAGCGTTCCGCCAGTACTCGAGTTTTTCACCGTTGAGGGAGTTCGGGGCCTGGATCTTGTCGAGGCAGTGCGAGGCGATTCAGGCCCCGCCTCCTGAGTGATGAATAGGCGAGGATCAAGCCATACCTGATTTTTGTGGAGGGAAAACCATATGGTGCGTCGGATTCAGGGATTGCTGTGGATACTGTTGCTAGCCGGTATGGTCTCGCCTTTGCAAGCACAGCAAAAAGGGCAGTATATGCCCGGCCAGTATGGCCTGAATGCTGGTGTCCTCCCCGATCCCGGTTTTACCTACGCCAACATGGAGATTAACTATTCGACGGGCACGATCAATGATGCCAGCGGGAACGGCCACAAATTGAATTCGGACCTGAGCCTTTGGGTTGTCGAGAATATTTTCATGTACGTGCCGAGTACGAAATTTCTTGGTGGGAACCTAGGATTCCAGGTTGTTTTTCCAACTCTGGCAAACGCGTCTGTCGATTTAGAGGCGGAAGATACTCACGGCGCTTCGACCGAGGGCCTGGCCGATACTTGGGTACAGCCCTTCACACTCGGTTGGCACCTAAAGCGAGCCGACATTACTGTCGGCGACGCATTCATGGTGCCCACTGGCCGATACGCGCCGGGAGCCGCAAACAATATCGGCACTGGATATTTTGGCAATCACCTCACGATGGGCACCACGGTCTATCTGACCAAGAACAAAGGAACCAGCGCCAATATTTTTACCGACTGGGAAGTCCATGGACCGCGTCAGGGCACCTACAATACCTACAAAACTCCTGGTCAGGCGTTCACCGACGAGTGGGGCTTTGGTCAAATTCTTCCGCTCAAGAAAGACATGAGCGTTCTTCTTCAGTTGGGTGTCATCGGCTATGACCAGTGGCAAATCACGCCAAACGGAGGCACTTTCGCGGTCTCGGGTCCGGAAGGTAACGTGATTATTCTACCGGCGAAATCACTTCCTTATTATTCGGTCCATGCGGTTGGGGGACAGCTCAGCTTGATTCTGCCCAAGAAAAATCTGGCCCTCTTCTTCAAGTATGAGGACGAATACAAGGCCTTCTCGCGCCCGATCGGCAATACGCTAGTCTTTGGAGGTTCTTGGACATTGAAGCTTCCGAAGAGTTAAAGAGCGTGGTAGCCAGTAGATTACTGCGCAAAAAATCGAGGCCCATCCAGGAGCGCGAGTTGGTGAAAAGTCCACGGGTACGTCGGAATCTCCAAATCATTAGCTTTGGCCTTCTTCTTGCAAGATTCGCGATTGCTATTGGCACCCTAGCGCGAATGAGGTCTGGGCCGTCGGACACCGAGGGCTAAGGAAAACAGGATTCTACGTTTCGGGCTCAGTAAAAACGAAGGAGTGAATCGCATGAACAGTCGCTTCGAAGCATTCACGAGCGGTGGCAGGATCCGCAATTGTTATACAGCGCAGCTACGGAAGGTTGCGCTGACAGCGGTATCTCTGGTGACCCTGTACGTGCCTGGATTACTGGCACAGCAGGCTACGCCGGATCCGTGCTCAGCTTCAGGTACGGCTTCCCTGAAGCCCGGAACGCCAATTCCGGCGGCAGAAAAGCCATTCGGTGGAGAGATTAAGGCCGATGCTCGCGATTCCAAGCCGTGCTGGAACCCTCGCATCGTTCCACCCAAGGGCGCACCGAACGTGTTGCTGATTATGACAGACGACGCTGGCTTCGGAGTGTCCAGCACATTTGGTGGAGTAATCCCCACGCCGGCGCTCGATCGAATTGCGAAGAACGGATTGCGCTATACCAACTTCAACTCCACAGCGCTCTGTTCTCCGACACGCGCCGCCCTCATTACCGGTCGTAACCACCACTCCGTGGGATTCGGTGTTATTTCGGAACAGGCTACCGGGTATCCGGGCTACAACAGCATCATCCCGAAAGAAAAAGCAACGATTGGCCGCATTTTGAAGGAAAACGGCTACACGACGTCGTGGTTTGGCAAGGATCACAATACGCCGGCGTTTGCGGCCAGCCAGGCAGGTCCATTCGATCAATGGCCGAGCGGCATGGGGTTTGATTACTTCTACGGATTTGTCGGTGGAGACGCGAACCAGTGGGAGCCGAACCTCTTCCGCAATACCACCGCGATCTATCCCTACGTGGGACATCCGGGATGGAACTTGACTACGGCCATGGCTGACGATGCGATTGAGTACATGAAGCGCGTCAATGCTGTCAGTCCCGAACAGCCTTTCTTCATCTACTACGTTCCGGGTGGTACACACGCCCCGCACAATCCGACGCCCGAATGGATCAAGAAGATCAGCGACATGCATTTATTTGACAAGGGCTGGGACGATCTTCGCGAACAGATTTTCGCTAACCAGAAAAAGCAGGGAGTGATTCCTCAAGACGCCAAGCTCACCCCTTGGCCAGCAGATCTCCTTAAGCACTGGGATCAATTGAACGCGGACGAGAAGAAAATGTTTCTCCGCCAGGTCGATGTATTCGCGGCATACGCAGCCTACACGGACAACGAAATAGGACGTGTCATCCAGGAAGTCGAAGACGAAGGCAAGCTTGATAACACACTCATCATCTACATCGAGGGTGATAACGGCACGAGTTCCGAGGGAACTTTGAATGGCACACCGAACGAAGTGGCTATGTTCAACCAGGTTCCAGTTCCCGTGGAAGCGCAACTTAAGTACTTTTACGACGCTTGGGGCTCTGATCAAACCTACGCCCACATGGCGGTACCCTGGGCCTGGGCGTTCGACACTCCGTTCAGCTGGACCAAGCAAATTGCCTCACACTTCGGCGGTGTACGTCAGGGCATGGCAATTTCGTGGCCGGGTCATATTGATGATCCGGGCGGAATTCGTCATCAGTTCCACCACATGATCGACATCGTTCCGACAATTCTAGATGCCGCTCACATAGCGCCGCCCGACTACGTCGACGGCATAAAGCAGAAGCCGATCGAAGGCGTGAGCATGACCTACACGTTCAAAAAGGCCAATGCCGGCGCTCCGACCACCCATCGCACACAATACTTTGAAATGATGGGCGATCACGCCATTTACAGCGACGGCTGGATTGCCAGCACCAAAGTCATGCGCCCACCTTGGGAAACCGGCAAGATCGTTGCCGAACATCCTGCAGACTATCCTTGGGAACTCTACGACGTGAATAAGGACTGGACGCAATACGAAAACATAGCTGACAAGAACCCCGCGAAGTTGAAGGAGATGCAGGATCTGTTCTGGAAAGAAGCTGAAAAATATCAGGTCTTGCCGCTCGATAATGACGTATTGGGCCGATTGCTGACTCCCAAACCTAGCCTCAGCGCAGGCCGCACTGTCTTCATCTACCACGGTAAAGTCACCGGCATTCCAAACGGTGATGCGCCAAGCATTCTCAACTCGTCCTACAACTTCAAAGCCGATGTCGAAATCCTACAGGGCGGCGGCGACGGCATGATCGTTACCCAAGGGGGTCGTTTTGGTGGATATGGCCTCTACATTTTGAAGGGTAAGCCCGTCTTTACCTGGAACCTCGTTGACCTCAAGCGAGTCCGTTGGGAAGGGGCTGACGTCCTGACGCCCGGCGCGCACACGATCGAGTTCGATTTCAAGTACGAGGGACTCGGCATGCAAACGCTGATGTTTGGCAGCCCAAGCGGTATCGGTCGCGGCGGAACGGGCGTGCTGATAGTTGACGGTAAAACAGTTGCCACCCAGACCATGGAACACACCATTCCCTTCATTTTGCAGTGGGACGAGAACTTCGACATCGGCGCCGATACCGGAACGCCGGTAGACGATCATGACTATCAGGTCCCCTTCGATTTCGCTGGCAAAATCAACACACTGACCTTGACCGTCAACCGGCCACAACTCACTCCCGCCGATATCGAGAAACTCAAGGCGGCCCAACGGAACAACAAGACCAGCGAATAGCTGCGGATGTGAACAATCTTGTTTGCTGGGCGGTCACTCCAGGTCACCGTCCAGCGAATGAATACCACTTCTGAGAAGTTCTGAAATCAACGGAGGAGATTTGGCCGTGCACCAGAATAAAAAGAGAACGCTGATTGCAGTTGCCGTACTTTGTCTTGCCGTCGCCTTCATTTTTGTTGGCTGTCAGAAGGTAGAAGAGAAAATCGCGTATGTCGTCGGGATGGAGGAATACGTTTACGGGTATCCGCTCGTGATGATGGATGTGACGCGCGAGGTAACGACGGCTACTGCGAACAGTGGGGAGTACAACGCTCCGATCAACCAGTTCGCCCGTATTCGCACCTATGTAAATCCCGATTTCAAGAACGTCGTAAGAATCAGTGTTAATTCCTTGTGGTCGTTCGGATTCGTCGATCTCGATAATGAGCCGATGATCGTCTCTCTGCCCGACATGGGTAGTCGTTACATCGTGATGCAAGCGGTGAACATGTGGACAGATGACTTTGGCACGGCTGGTACACGCACAAATGGGGGCAAGGCAGCCAACTATCTGATTGCCGGTCCAAAGTGGAACGGAACAGCACCGAAGGATGTGGAGCAGGTATTTCGATGCAATACGCGCTACGCCTGGGTACTGGTCCAGATGGCGGCGGCCAGTCCGGCGGATTTTCCCGCAATTCACGAAAAGCAGGACCAGTTGAAAATTACGCCTCTCACCGCGTGGGGCAAACCCTACACGCCGCCGACGAACGTTCCAATCGATCCCAAGGTTGACCTCACGGCGACACCATTCGATCAAGTTCGATTGATGACCGGAGCGGTATTCTTCGACCGCCTCGCGAGATTGCTTGTCGAAAACCCACCCTATGCTGCTGATGGCCGGATGATCCAAGCGCTAAAGAAACTTGGCGTGGAACCCGGCAAGCCGTTCGATGTTACGAAGCTTAATCCTGCAATTCTCAAGGGCATCAACGAAGCTCCAGCCGAGGTGAACAAGCAGTTTGTGATCGGGCCGTATGGGATGAAGACGGTTAATGGCTGGCTCGACATGTTGAACCTAGGAGCCTACGGTAACGATTATTCGACGCGCGCCTTCATTGCGAACGTGGGCTTGGGTGCGTTACCCAAAGAAGACGCCGTATATCCGAGTGCATTCGTGGACGAGACCGGTACGGCATTGGATGGCAGCCACAATTACATCATGCACTTTCCCAAGGACGGTGTTCCTCCATCGAAGGTTGGCGTGTGGTCAATTTCGCCCTATCGCGACAATTTTTACGTGCGAAACTCCCTGAACCGCTACGGAATACTCTCTTCCATGCCGTTGAAGTACAACCCCGACGGATCGCTGGATGTGTATCTTCAGGCGAACTCGCCAGGCACAGACAAGGAATCGAATTGGCTGCCGATTCCAGCATCCGGATCGTACAACCTGACGGTCCGTGTGTATCAGCCCAATGAGTCGTTTCTTAACGGTAGTTACAAACTGCCGCCAGTGAAGAAAATACAGTAGGCAGCAAGCACACGTAGGCGTGGCCCGGGCTATTTTTGGTTGGTTTCCGTAATTCTGTACGAGCTAGAGAAGGAAAAAGGTGAAGCAATGCGCGCAAGTCGACTGAAGACAATGGCGATTTTAGTTCTTGCCGGGGCACTCGTCGTATTTGTGACCACGCATCGGCGAGCGAAGTCTGTCTTCGCCGCAATCCCGGCGATTCCGGCCGCCGTGCCTCAGCAATTCCCCATGCTGGACAAGGTTGCCGACAAGTTGATCCAAAAATATCAAATTTCAACGTGCGAGCAATTGTGGCTGAACAAAAGCAAGAGTCAAAGCCAGCCAAAGACGACCGAACAACAAGAACTGATATCCATCCTTCGCAACGATCCCCAGATGCGGACAGCGTTCATCAATAAGGTTGCGCCGCCCATCGCCAACAAAATGTTCGATTGCGGAATGATTCCATGAGAAACAGCTCGAACTGGTGCAAACGTGCGAACCATTGGAGGCAGGACATGATCCGTTTCAAAAGAATTCCTATTTTGGTCACGACGGCTTTTGACAAAGTCAGGGGTTAACGCCATGAAAACGATTACCGCGGCGACCCCGTAGGGCGTGACAATCGTGGGAAAGGACAGTGGCGAAAGAGCCAGTCTCATCGACGGTTCATACTCGTGCTGCTCTCCTGTACTGCTCGGGTCAAATTGGTGCATGACCGTCTGCAATGCAACCAGGAACAGGATGATTCCCGCGGCAATCGCTAGCACCGCAACAGAGATGTGGTAATTCCGTATGGATCTCTCGCCAACCAAGGCGGCAAAGACAAGCGCGGCACACGAATGCAAGAATGCACGAAAGGCCAAACGCTTCGCAAAAACTTCGTCACCCTTGCGCGTCAACTGTACGAACGGCCCCAGGATCTTAATAGGACCTAGCATCAAGAACAGAAACGTGAACATTTCGGCGATGGACACAGTGAATGGTCGTGCAGGATTCACAGGCACCGGACCTTGCGCCGCCCGGAGGCTGGGGGCGAGTGAGCAAAGGCATAGGCACGTTGCAATGGCGAACTTCGCGAACGTTCTTCGGTAATTTGTCGCGCGATGCATAAAGTCACCTCGCTTGTCAGTTGTCGGGGCGGCATGTTACTTGTTCGTCGAACTGTCAAGCTGATTACAAAGACTATCTGGGTGCATTTACGACAACGTAGGTTGTACTCGAGCCAGAGAACTGGGGCTGATACCAGGTATTGCCGCACTGCGAATAGGTCATGCCATTCACCATAACTGTCGAGCACGAAGGCGGAACTGTATTCACCATTGATCCGATCACTGCTGCGGTCACAATCGACGCTGCAGCCACCGCAGCCGCAGTCGCGACAGGGTGGTAACAGCATCCCCCGCCGTAATATCCGCCGCCCCCGTGGTAACCGCCATGAACGTTTACGTCGTTGTGGACGTTGACGTTGACATTCCTGTTCGAGTTCACATTTACATTGCGATTAGAATTGATGTTTGTGTTTCGGTTCATGTTACTTCCGCGGTTCACACTGGTTTGTGCGCCGCCGTGGTACGCGTGTCCGCCCCCGCCCCCGCGCTGACCGCTGACTAGCGTAGCGAACGGCAAAAGCAGGACAGTGAGACCAACAAGAGAAAATCGGATCGATCGGTTCATGGCGTTCTCCTTCTACTTTTCCGCGCCAGCCGGCGCACTTTCTTCCGCGATTGCGATCTTATGAGCGTCCTTTGGCGGGGCGAACTCGAACGCCGCGTCATTGAACGAGGGTGCGAGATTCCAGGTGAGAACAGAACTGTATTGAGGCCGCGATTCGTCGGTCAACGTTGTTATCACCAGCTTTCGAGGCAGCGGGAAATCTCCCATCTGAATCCAGGCTTGCCAGTCCAATCCTTTCTGCCGAAAGGCATAGTGCTCGCAGGTAACGCCGCCGACCTCGCTAGGGCCGACATCGATTGCGCCGGTGATATCCTTTTCTTTCGACTGTGGTGTTCCCCAATAAAAGAGGTCTTCAAGCGGGATCTGGATGCCATATTTATCATCGACCTCCCCAGCAAGCTTCCCAACAGTGGGTGGCGCTGGAACTGTAGCGTAGTAGTTCGCTCGCTCAGCCCAAACGGTAAAATCCTTCCCATCGTACAAATAGAGACGATGCTGGCGCACGTTTTCGACCTCGATGCGCAGACGATCTGGCATGCGCACAAGAAAGTTGACTTTACTGTCGAATTGGATCTGTTGGCCGCTGTCAAGTACCTCATCCCTGGTTGTCACCGCCTCCACCTGAAACGCCTTTATCGAGCGCAGATATGTACCCATCCTGGTTAGAGCGGCCATGGCTTCCGGATCAATGTCTGAGCCCACGGCTGTAACCGCCACATCATTCGGCGGCGGGGAGGTCGGATTCCTCGCCTCCACCGATTGTGTCGGAAGTTGCGTTCCCAGCAGCACCGCCGCCAAGATCAACAATGCTAGGTAGACTAAATGTTTCTTCATATAATTTCTCCTCGTAACCAGATCGGATGAGAAGGACCTCATGGACGCGCACGGCCAGTATGAAGTCAGCGGGAGTGTCTTTCTTGATTCCGAAAACCGAATTACCCCAAGATGAAAATGGCCCCGAGCACATAACCTTTTGTACTAGTTCTCTTGATCACTTCTGTTTCTTTCCCACCACCGAACTATGCAGGAACTTACCAGGCGCGCGGTGTTCGCGGTTATGCAGGTATCCAGCAAGAACAACTAGGTGAGGAGTGATTCCGCCCAAACCACTCCCCGCCTCTCTCGCAGACCTCGTTAGAAGCCCACGAAACTCACCGGAAATGTTGCTGCGTTTTCTCCGCGGTGTGGCCGGAACATTAGATTGCTTCTGATTGAACTTCAATTGGACCTTGGTCCAATGCCTGACCTCGGCGACGACAATTCGCCGGCGCCTGAAGGTAAACGGGAAGATTGCATTGTTGGTTTTGAACTACGCCACGAACGGAATTTTGGAGGGATTTTCGGAAATTGCTGTACGACTAGCCGTATCTTGGACCGCCACCAACTGCAACTCCACCTGGAAGGCCGCCCCCGGCTCGGCCCTCTCCAGACTGATGCGGCCGCCGAGTGATTCGACAATGGACTTACAGATCGACAAACCGACGCCCAAACCACTCCCCTTCGTCGTGAAGAATGGCTGGAATAACTTCAGCTTTTTGTTTTTCGGTATACCTGGCCCGCAGTCTTCAACCACAACTTTGCCATGCCCCTTTTCTTTTTCGACGATAGTTCTTATGGTGATGACCCGCTTCTCGACGGGCAAGTCCCGCATGGCATCCATGCCGTTATTGATGAGGTTCAGGATCACTTGCTGAAGTGGGACCACCTCCCCTTGAACTTGAACCGGTTGGGAAGAGAGCACGAAGCGAAGCCGGACGCCCCGCAGCAGCGCATCATTTTTTATCAGTAGACTGGCGTCATTCACGATTTGATTCAAATCCACTTCGCGAGGAGTAATCTTGGATTTTTTCAGAAGGGAGCGCAGGTTCTGGATAACCTCTCGCGCTCTGTTATTGTCGTGGGTAATATCAGCAAGTGCCCCGCGGATTTCGGAAAGATCGGGTTCGCTGCAGCTAGCAAATCGTTCCGCGGCTTGCGCGTTACTTAAGATGGCCGCCAGCGGCTGCGCTAGTTCGTGTGCCAGCGATGCGGCCATCTGCCCCATCGAGGCCACACGATTCAGGTGAGCGATCTCTTCAAGAGTCTCGCTCCTTTCCAGCTCAGCGTTCTTCCGCTGTGTGATGTCCAGGTGTACTACGAGGCTGCCTTCCCTTTGCTGTTTTAGACGAATCGCACGTATCTCGATCCACTGATCTCCATACTGCGGCAAGAGGATTTCCAAAGTGCCTTTTTCGTGCGCTCCTCCAACGACGAGCTCGATGGCATCCGCTGTGGGATCGTAAACGCCGATGTGCGTTCGCAGTCGGCGCCAGCACTCCAAATAATTGGCACCGACTTTCATTTCTGCGAAAGCCGTATACACCTGGTCCACACTGGCGAATCCCACATCGCGGTTGGTTCGGAGCACTTCGCCTTCGGCACCTATCAACAGGGCCAGTCCCGGGAGGGATTCCAGCATCGCGGTGTTGAGCTCCTGTTCAGTTGCTACGGCTTCTTCCGACTCTCTTCGTGTCAACGCGTTGGCGATGATCTCCCCAACGGTATGGAGGCGTGCGACTAGCTCGTCCGGCCAAACTTTTTCTCCACGCAGACATGCCACAAAAAGCGCCCCAGTCACGCGCCGGCCGATTTTCAGCGGAAACGCGAGAAGCGCGCAAATTCCGAGCATACCGAACGCCTCCCCATCCGCGAGCTTGCTCCTCTCTTCCGGATTGGAATAGCGGATTTCCTCACTATTCAATAAACGCCGGACCGTATCTTGGAATCTATCGGGCGGATTGACCGGAAGGGGAGGAAGTGCCACGTCAGGCCACGAGTGAGTCCGTAGAAACGTCGTATCCTCCTCGTTTAACCGCCAAATGCTAACCCGGTCCGCCTTGAAAAATTCCTTTACTTGTCGCAGACAGAAGCTTATTTCTTCGTCCACCTTGGCCACATCCTGCTTGGCAAATGTGGATGAGACCTGCGACAGAAGCATCTCGAATCGAAAGCGCTCCGCCAGTTGTTCCTGGGAGCGCTTTTTCCGCCGCCGCTCGACGAGCAGAAAAACGACGAGCAGCGTCAATACCAGCCCAGCAGCGGATACAATAATCACCAGTGCGCGATGAGTCTTCCATAGCGAAGGGGGCCTGAACTCTATCACTGCCCCTTCGGGCACCCGTGATTCCGGAATCTTCCAGCGCCGCAGCTCACGCCAGTCGAACATATAGACGCACTCCATAACCTCGGGATGAACGGGGAACGTGCTTCCTTGCAAGATCTCCTTGACGAGGCGCGAAGCGCGAGACGCACCTTCCTGCTCATCGACCATGTGTCCGCCAACGGCTCCACTTCCCAAGAGCACTGATATGAAGCTGTAAATTGGAGATTGCGAGGTGGGAGCGATCGCTTCCAAAAAGTCTTGCCCGCTAAACGTGCGCCCTGTGTGGTCTGCGTGTGCTGATAGGTAAAGGACGACGGTCTGCGGCGAAACGTTTCCGAGCTTGACTTTTGCTTCTTCGACCGTGAGACCATCCCAGTACTCGATTTGCACCTGATTCTGGTATTTCTCTAGCTGCCGTGATGCCACGCTTTTTACCCAAACATCGCCAGCCGAGACACCCGACATGACCACAACTTGCCTGGTCTTGGGTTGAAGCTGCAAGGCAGCCTCCAAGGTTTTCCCCAAATCTACGTCGAGAAGGATGCCCGTTACATTGGGCGGAAGTGCTCGGACTTGAGGATCTTCAGTGGAAACCAGGCAGAATACGATCGGAGTGCCTTGGAATACATCTGAGCGATGCGCAAGGACAAACTGAAGAGTGCTTCCGCCCACGGCAATAACTACATCCAGCTTTACATTCCGGTATTTCTGCCGATAGTAGCTAGACATTAATGCGTCATACGATG
>Ga0181523_10002623_pt1 | contig 17232 bp, 15 predicted proteins | sample PEATcosm2014_Bin_43_FD_119752 | JGI IMG/M metagenome (GOLD analysis project Ga0181523, IMG submission 119752) | Peatland microbial communities from MTU Mesocosm Facility, Houghton, MI, USA - PEATcosm2014_Bin05_30_metaG | ecosystem: Environmental > Terrestrial > Soil > Wetlands > Peat | place...
GCGGGGAAGGGGGCATGGCCCGGCAGAGATAGAGTGACCCGCTCGCTCTCGGCTGGGAGCCATCCGTTGCCCGGCAGACAATTCTTAGGAGAATGAATGGTGTCGCCGGAGCGTTGGCTGGGAAAATACGCGATGTAGAGATTTACGTCCGGTTCAGTGTCGACCTGCGAGGAATAATCGCGCAAAAGGAACTCGCCCGAGCCCAGAATCTCAAGAGTCTCCTGGTCGATCTCTCGGTCGGAACCTGTCCATGCGCCCAGTTGGCTCGGGAAGGAAGCCAGGGGCCGATGCGCAGGGATGATATCTTTGCGATCGCGGAGCAGGATCGCCGTGAGCCCGAGCAACGTGGCCGCGCAGACGAAACGTAGGTTCAAGGTTTCTTCTTCCTTTCCGGCCACAACCAGCACACGCCCAGGTGCAGAAGATACAACATGATCAGAGCAATCACAAAGATGAGCATTCCCCACCAGGCGTGGAAATATCCTTCTGCTGCCTTCGGGCTCCAGTACTCGACCAGAAGGCCAGTCCCGATAATGCGCAGGCTGTTGGCGGCTACCGCGATCGGGACCGAGGCGACAAACAGCAGAATGCGTACGGACGTCCGGTTATCCATCCAGTAGCCATAGACGATCGACATCGTAGTCAGGGACAGCAGCGAGCGTATGCCACTGCAGGCCTCGGCCACATTTAATTGCATGTGCGGTATGTCGATGATATTGCCTTCGCGGAACGTGGGCACCCCAAACCAGGGCAAGACCGTGGCCGCCAGATGTGAGTCCAGCAGTTGGAGCGGGAAAGTGATCTGATTGAAGATGATGGCGGGGATGGGGACCATCAGAATCAGAAACGCTAAAGGAAACAGAAGGGCGCGGAAATAAGTCCATCCCAGAAAGAGCACGATCAGGCCGGCCAAAACCAGCAACAGGGACGAGCGCGCCAGAAACAGTTCAGCTCCCAGTTGACCGAGAGCGAACACGCCCAAGCCGAGGACCAGCAACCCCAGACCAGACCACGAGGGCTGCACCGGGATGCGCGCCAGCCGGTGACGGTTGAGCCAGATCACGTAGGCGGAGAACATCGGTACGATGAAGCCGTGGGAGAAATCCGGATCGTGGTACCACTGGCCGACCAGGTGGGCGAGAGTGGAACTATACAGCCACAGCGACAACGCTGCGAGTACCGCAAGCTGAAGCCACCGGGCTACGCTCTGTAAACCCATGCGCGGACGTTCGCCGACACGCTCGGCGACAATCTCGATTTGCGTCGGTTGATGCAGAAGCAGAAGCCTGTCATTCCCGGGGGAACTCTGAGCATAAGCGAGAGCCGACGGATCATGCAACGTGAAATTCATGGGTTGCACTTGAGAGAACAGTCCCCTTTTCGCCGCAGGATCTGCCGTTTAGGCGAAGCAAAATGCAAACCAGGGACTTCCCCAATGGGCTGGATCGTCCAGCGCCTCCCGTCGTCAAGACTACCGTGAAAAGATCACCGTGAAGAGAAAGGGGCGCTGGTAAGACACCCCGCCCACGCTGGTGCGCAAAGAGCGAGCCCAGTCCGGTGGAGTCTAAGCGATGCTATTTGGATGGGGGAGGAGTAGAGCTGGTTGAGGGGGTAGCAGACGCACTCTTTTGCGTGACAATTCCGATTCCCATGCCGCCGATGGCTCCGGCCAGAAGTCCCATGATCGCCAGCACGGCGACGCGATCCAGTAGCGAATTCTTTTGACTCATGTATGTCCTCCCCAGCGTGTTGCAGGTGAGAGGTATTGTACCAGTTGATGAGGCGCGGCCATGATTACGGCAATATTAATTTCACGCTTAAAGGGTCTGTCTGAGGGCAATGGAAGGAGAATGCGTGAGATACTGTCTCAAACAGATTCCAGGTGTGGGTGCGTGAGGCGCGACGAATGGGCTATTGCGACGACACTGGAGTCGGCCCTGGGACGAAGAAGCTCCACAGTGAGCAAGAGTTTTCCTACAAGTCCCAGATCGTAGGTTCGTCGGGTCTTGACGAGGTCTCGGTGCATTCCCTAGCCTGCTGTGAATGCGTGGTGTAAATTATTGAAAATAAACAGTATGCTGCAGTGTGTTGTACTGCCAGCCGAGGCGATGCCAAATGGCAATCCTCGTGCTCCTAGAGGCGGGGGCTGTGCCACACTCTTGGCTTTTGGGGCGGCTTCGAACGAAAGGTAAATGTGGGCAATTTATTGCCTAAAAGTGAAAAATACGTCGCGGGGGACGCACCTGCGGAGCCCGCCGGCCTCGCGTTTGTAGAGGGCGTAAGCGCGAGCATGCGGTCGGTGGAGGCAGTGATTCGGGAGTTGGCGCAGAGCGACGTTCCCGTGCTGGTGCTGGCCGAGCCGGGCGCGGGTAAACATGCCACCTCGCAACGCATCCACCAGATGTCGCAGCGGAGCGCGCAGCCGTTCCGCTGGTTTCAGTGTTTAGGCCTGAAGCCCGAGGATCTGAAGGTTTTACGGCAGAATGAAGGGGCGCAGCCCGAGGCTGGCACCATCTATCTGGAAGAACTCGGCGATTTGAGTGCCGACTGCCAGGCGCGTCTGCTGGAAGCGCTGCCGGAATCGCCGGGAAGCCGCTCCGGCAGGTGCGAGGGAGCCCGGCTGATTTGCGGCAGCGCGCGCGATCTTGGAGTGGAAGTCAAACGAGGGCGGCTGCGCGAGGATCTCTACTACCGGATCAGCGGGGTCTGTCTGCGACTGCCTCCCTTGCGCCAGAGGAAAGAAGACATTCCGTTCCTGATGGGCCACTTCCTGCGGAAATACGCACGGGATTTTCGCCATCCCGTCCCCGACTTGAGCGCCGAAACGCTGCGTCTGTTTCTGGATTATGCCTGGCCAGGGAATTTGCGGGAACTGGAAGATGCAGCGCGTGTGCTGGTCGCGCTGGGCAACGAGCAAGTGGCTTTAGGCGGGTTGCGAGCGCTGCTGCGCAAGCCGGACGCGGGCAGCCATGAAACCGGAATCTCGCTGAAGGCGGCGTCGAAAGCCGCGTCGCGCGAGGCGGAAAAGGAATTGATCCTCAACACGCTCACGCGTACCCGCTGGAACCGGAGGCGGGCCGCCGAGGAGTTGCAGATCAGCTACAAGGCGTTGCTCTACAAATTGAAGCAGATTGGGTTTGAAGGATACGGAGCGTCGTAGGCTCCACGGAGAAGGTATGAAGAAGGCGATAAAGTTCGCGCTGTGGATGGGGATCGGACTGCTGGGGCTGGAAATGCTGGGCCTGGAAACGATGGCACAGACCAGCGATTTGGCGAAGAGCGATGCGACTTCAAACAACAAGCCCGCCGCCGAAGGGGTTCCGAACAACAAGCCCGCTGACGGGGACGCCGCGCAAGGCTCGTGGAATGCGCCGGATTATGTGATTGGGGCCGACGACACGCTGCACATTTCGGTGTGGAAAGAGCCCGATCTTTCTGAGACGCTGCCCGTGCGCCCCGATGGCAAAATCTCGATGCCGCTGCTCGACGATATTCCGGCAGCCGGCATGACTCCCGAGTTGCTGAAAGAGTTGATCACTTCCAGGCTGAAAAAATACATTGCGGATCCCAGGGTGACGGTGGTGGTGACGGCGATGAACAGCCGGCGCATCTTCGTGACCGGGGAAGTCGCGCACACCGGACCCATGAACCTGCTGCCGCACATGACCATGTTGCAGGCGCTGTCGCAGGCCGGTTTCACCCAGTTCGCCAATGTGAAGAAAATCTACCTGCTGCGAACCGAGAACGGCAAACAGGTGAAGCTGCCATTTGATTACAAAGCCGTGATTAAAGGCGAGCACCCCGAACAGAATATTGAGCTGAAACCGGGCGACACGCTGGTGGTTCCGTAAAGGAACGCGATGAGCAAATCTCAAAGCATCTGGGCCCTGGGAATGCTGGTGTGCGCGCTGGGTACGGCGTGGACCCAGGACAGTAGCACTCCCACGCCCGCGCCATCCACCGAGGCAACTCCACAGAGCGGCCAGCCGCAGCCTGTGCCCGCCTACGGGCAGGAGGGCGCACCGACTCCCATCAGCGAGAATCCGCCGCTTTCCGGGTTGGACACGCCGTCGCTGGAACCGCACGCGGCGCCTTTGAGCTATCTGCAGCCGGGAGCGACATTCAGCGAGTCGGCCGACTCCAACATCGGCACTTCGCTGGGCGGTCAGTCGGTGAGGTCGGTCAGCCGCGGGCTGGGCAGCCTTACCCTCAAGCGATTATGGAGCCACTACGACCTGGCTCTCGATTATATCGGCGGCGTCGGGTACTACAACTCCAAGGGGTTAGGTTTCAAGTCGCTGCAACAAATGGATCTCGGACAGAAGATCATCTGGAAGCGCGGACAACTCGCAGTGCGTGACTCCTTCAGCTATCTTCCCGACGGCAACTTCGGGGGGGCCTATGGCTCGCTGGGCTCGCTGGGGATCGGGTCCTTGGGGGGCACGGCTTTTTCCGGTTTCGGCGGCACCGCTTCCTTGGGGACGTTTGGGCTTGCTCCACGCATTTTGAACATCAGCATCGCCGATATTTCGGTGAATCTCACGCCTAGGTCGGCAGTGACGGCAGCCGGGGGCTACGCTTTCACCCACTTTTTAGGCAACGAGATCACGGGCGCCCCGTTTATCGGCAGTGGGCAGACGTCGGGACAGGTGGGGTACGACCGCATTCTCACCTCGCATACCCAGATCGCTTTGGTTTACGGATATGAAGACTTCGATTTCAACGTACTTGGGGCGACCTTTCATTCCAACGTGATCCAGGGAATGTATGGACACCGAATTTCAGGCCGGATGGATTTGCTGCTGGGGGCGGGGCCGCAATTCACCCGGATCGAAACGGCTTGCACGACGGAAGACGCTTTGTTCGGAGTTCCTGGCTGCACGGTGAATCAAAGCGGGGACCCGGTCGGATCGATTCCCAATACCAAACTCGGGGTCGCAGCCCAGGCTCGGCTGCGCTACAAGTTCACGAAAACCAACCTGGATTTGACGTTTGTACGCTTCGAGAGCAGCGGGTCGGGATTGTTTGCGGGAGCGGAAACCAACATCGTACGCGTGACCGCGAGACGTCCGCTGACCCGGGTGTGGGGCGCATTCACCGATTCCGGCTTCGCGCACAACACCCGCCTGCAGAGTCTGACTCCGGCGGAACTGAAGACGTGCGTCGTTCCAGGACAACCCAACCCCGACAACCTGCCGCTGTGTCCCGGAGCCAATGCCAATACTTACTCGTATGGTTTTATCGGGGCGGGAGTGCACCGCGCGTTTGGACGAAGCCTTCACGGCTACTTGAGCTATCAATTTAACGAGCTGGCATTCGACCACTCCTACTGCGGAGGGCTTCCCGCCTGCAGCCGGATTTCGAACCGGAATGTGGCTACGTTTGGGTTGGATTGGACCCCGCGGCCCATCCGGCTGGACTGAATTTCCCGGCCGCCGTCGAAAGCAGCGGCCAGAAGGATACTGAGCGATGATCCAACGTGAGATGACCTTCGACGATTATCTGGCGATACTGCGGCGGCGGGCCAAAGTGATCCTGATTCCCGCCCTGTTGGCGCCACTGTCCGGCTGGATGGTCTCCTATACCTTCCCGCCTAAGTACACGTCGACATCCGAGGTGCTGGTGGAAAGCCAAAGGGTACCATCCAGCATGGTGAAACCGGTGGATACCGGGGATGTTTATGCACGCGTCCAGACGTTGGAGCAGGAGGTTCTGAGCCAGCCCGTCCTGCAACCGATGATCGACAGGTTGCAGTTGGTCAAGGGCAGCCGGTCTTTGGACGGGGTAATTGAAGAGATCCGGGCCAATACAAGCGTCACGTTTATACCCGACATTACTCCGACCGGCGTCCATCAGAAGCCAGGGGAAACAGCGCCGGGGTTCAATGTCAGCTACACATCCTCGAATGCGCAGCAAGCGCAGCAGATCTGCGGGGAGCTCACTTCCCTGATGACCGAAGAGAATCTGAAATCGCGGGAAGGCGCGGTCAAAGGGACCACGGCTTTTCTGGGCAAAGGGCTGGAAGATGCCAAGCGCAACCTGGATGACATGGACGCCAAGCTGGCGGTGTTCAAGAAGCAGTACACGGGGCAACTTCCCGGCGACGAGGAGAACAACCTCAAGATCCTGAGCGGCCTGAATTCGCAGCTGGAGTCCAATACCCAGACCATGAATCGGGCGCAGCAGGACAAGACCTATACCGAGTCGCTGCTGGCGCAGCAACTGACGGCGTGGAAGGCGCTGCAATCGTCGACCAATCCGGTGACGCTGGAAAAGCAAATTGAAGAACTGCAGTCGCAGTTGCTGCAATTGCAGGCGCGCTACACCGAGGATCATCCCGATGTGATCAAGGTGAAGGCCGATATCGCGGAAATGAAGAAGAAGCTGGACGAGATCAATAAGGCATCGAACCAGCCCGCCGATCCTGCCAAGGACAAAGCATCAGGGACCAACGCCGACGCCTCCGGCGAGAAAGCCTCGGCCACGGAGCCTCCGGAGATCCGGCAGTTGCGGGTTCAGATCCACCAATACGACGACCTGCTGACGGCGGGGGCGCGTGACCAGAAGCGGCTGCAGCAGGAGATCGCCGGCTACGAGCGCAGCGTCGCGCTGAGCCCGGCGGTAGAAGAACAATATAAGCAACTGGCGCGCGACTACGACAACGCCCAGAAAAACTACCAGGATCTGTTGGCGGACAAGAGCGTGTCGGATTTGGCGCTCAAGATGGAGCAGGAGCAGCAAGGCGAGCGCATGCACCTGCTCAATCCAGCGAGTGTGCCCGCAGACCCGAGTTTTCCGAATCGGCTTTTGTTTGCCGCCGCCGGCATGGGCTGTGGCCTGGTTCTGGGGCTGGCGCTGGGGATTTGGAATGAATTCCGCGACACATCAATTCGGACCCAGGCCGATGCCGAGGCCGCTCTGGAATTGCCGCTGCTGGTGGCTGTTCCCTGGGTGGGCGTGGACCCCGACGACAACCATGGCGAGGGCAGGTTCTGGAGCCGGAAGAAGCCAGAGAAACCCAAGGAGACGGTGGGAGTCTAGGCGGACCGTATGTACAAAGAGTTTTTCGGACTACGCGCCAATCCGTTCAACGTCAACCCGGACCCGCGTTACTTGTTTTTGACGCGGCACACCGAGGAAGCGCTGGCCTGCCTGACTTACGGCATTCAGAGCCGCAAGGGTTTTGTGTTGCTGACCGGCGAAGTGGGCACTGGGAAGACGACGCTCATCAACAAGCTGATGGAGTGGCTGCGTCTGCAGCAGGTGGCCACCGCCTTCATTTTCAATTCGCGGATGAATACGCCGCAGTTTCTGGACTACATGATGGCGGATTTCGGCATCCCCTGTGACTCGAAGGCCAAGAGCCAAGTCTTGTTGCGGCTGTACAACTGGCTGCTGGACCGGTACCGGGCGGGGGAGACGGCGGTGCTGATTGTCGATGAGGCGCAGAACCTTTCCGACGAAGTGATGGAAGAGATTCGCTTGCTCACCAACCTGGAGACCTTTACCGAGAAATTGCTGCAGATTGTTCTGGTGGGGCAGCCCGAGTTGGAGCAGAAGCTGAAGCAGCCGCAACTGCGGCAACTGCGGCAGCGCTTGACGCTGCGCGCCAAAACGCATGCGCTGACCCTCGACGAGACCAAGGCGTACGTGCAGCAACGACTGCGCATCGCGGGCTCGGACGGGCAGCAGATTTTCGATCCGGAAGCGCTGGTCGCGATTCACCGCTACGCCGGCGGGATTCCGCGGGTGATCAATTTGTTGTGCGAGCATTGCCTGGTGGGCGCATTTGTCGACCAGCAAAAAATCGTTCTGCCGGCAGCGGTGGATGCAGTGGCTCGAGATTTCGATCTGGGCGACAACCACGCGCCGGTGGTGACGCCCCCGCAAAATGCGGGCGCGGGGAAGCTCGACTTGGTCGAAGCCTTGCGTTCCCTGGCCACTCTGGCTGATCGATTGCGATTGGAAGAAAAAGACCTCCCCAACGAAAGGAAACTATGAGCCGTATTCATGAAGCGCTAAAGAGAGCCGAACAAGAGCGGGCGGCCACGCAGGGAGGTGCCGTCCCGCCGGCCTACACGGGGGCTCCGCTGGCGGATCCGCCGGTGTATACCCCGGATGCCACATCCGCGGGGGTACCCGTGAGCGCCGCAGTCCATGCGGCGACCCCGGCGTTTGCCACCACGTTCAGCCTTGAGACCCTGATGGCGCACTGTCCGCAAGTGCAATGGAAACCGGATCCGAGCGTCGTGCTGTTCACCAACGGCGACGATAGCGCCCGCGGAACCGAAGAGTACCGTACGTTGCGCTCGCGTCTCTACTCGATTCGGGAAAAGATGCCGCTGCGCAAGGTGCTGATCACCAGCGCTCTTCCCAAAGAAGGCAAGTCGTTCACCGCGATGAATCTGGCCCAGGTTCTGGTGCGGCAACAGGGGCGGCGGGTGCTGTTGATCGATGCCGACCTGCGTGGGCCTCAGTTGCACCGGATGCTGGGAACGGAAGTGAGTCCGGGGCTATCGGATTACCTGCACGGGCAGAACGACGAGTACTCGATTATGCAGCGGGGCCCGTTGGACAACCTCTTCTTCATCCCTAGTGGAAGCCGCTGCGAGAATCCGGCGGAGTTGGTGGCGAATGGGCGCCTGAAGTTCCTGCTGCAGCGTGTGGAGGGAGCGTTTGACTGGATCATTGTGGACTCGCCTCCCGCGGTGCCGGTGTCGGATGCGAGCGTCCTGGCCAAGGCGTGCGACGGAGTGGTGATGGTGGTGCGTTCCAACTCCACGCCGCTTGATATGGCGCGCCGGGCCCGCCAGGAGTTTCCGGACGAGGCCCTGATCGGCGTCGTGCTGAACGGCACCAGGGAGGACGCGGCGCCCTACGAGCGTTACTACTACGAGGCGTACGAGAAGAACGGGACTGGAAAAAGGGCTTAGGGACAGGCAATCGTGATCAGACTCTTCAAGGTGTATTACCCGCTGCGAACGCTGGTTCTGTTGGCGGTCGAAGCTCTGATCATATGGTCTTCTTTTACTTTGGGCACCATGCTGCGCAACCAGGAAAGCAGTTGGCTGCTGCTCAACGTGGAAGGAGGCTACCTCAAGATTCTGCTGGTGACCGCGGCCGTCCTGCTGCTTTCCCACGGGTTCGATCTCTACGATTCTTCGAACCTGGGCGCGCGATTGGATCAGATTGTGCGGATGTTGGTCGTACTGGCCATTGTCGCTTTTGCGCTCTCCGCACTGGCCTACTTCTTTCCCGGTTTTCTCCCTGGCAACTACTCCGCACTGGCCGGACTGATCATTATGATCGTCATGCTGTTCTCATGGCGGGAAATTTATTTCTGGCTGGCCAAACAACCCTTCTTCCGCGAACGGGTGTATGTATTGGGCACCGGCGATCGAGCGCAGCGGCTGGTGAAAGGATTGCGGCAGCGTTCCGAACTCGGCATTGAAGTTGCGGGCTGGACGGGGGATATTGCGGGTGAACTCAACCGCGATACCATGGCCGGGCACCTGAAGGAGTTGGTGGAGCAGAACCGGGCGCATCGGGTGATCGTCGCCATGCCGGACCGGCGCGGGACGCTTCCGGTGGACGAGTTACTGAAATTGCGTTTGGAGGGTGTGAAGGTGGAAGAGGCCACCTCGTGGCTGGAGAGGATCTACGGTCGGATCGAACTGGACAACTTGAACCCGAGCTGGCTGATTTTCGCCGACGGGTTCCGCTTCAGCACATTCTTCCGGGCAGTGCGGCGGGTTCTGAATTTTTCGGTGGCGCTGGTCGGGTTGCTGCTCTCGCTGCCGTTGCTGCCCTTCATCGTACTGGCGGTCAAACTGGACTCAGCCGGTCCGGTGGTGTACCGGCAGAAACGGGTGGGCCGGGGCGGACATCCTTTTTACTGCTACAAATTTCGCACCATGCGGCAGGACGCGGAAGCCGATACGGGCGCGACCTGGGCCACCGACGACGATCCCCGCATTACGCGAGTCGGCAGGTTCCTTCGTGCCGCCAGGCTGGATGAGATTCCACAGTTGTGGTGCGTGTTGAAGGGCGATATGCACTTTGTAGGTCCGCGCCCGGAGCGGCCCGAATTTGTCGACTGGCTGAAAAAAGAAATTCCTTTCTACGACGTGCGGCACATGGTGCGCCCCGGCATTACCGGCTGGGCCCAGGTGCAGTACAAGTACGGCAACACCCTGGAGGATGCGCGGGAGAAATTGCAGTACGACTTGTTCTACATCAAGAACGCTTCGCTCGGCCTCGACCTGCTCATCTGGTTCCAGACCATCAAGATTGTGCTGCTGGGCCGGGGCGGGCCATGATCTGGGCTTTCTGGATGGCGATCTGGGTGTTCTGGATGGCTGCGGGCCTGATCGCCTATACCTACGCGGGATACGCCGCCTGGTTGTGGTTGCGGGCCCGCGTGCGTCCCTGGCCGGTCCGGCGCGGCCCTCATCAGCTCTCAGTCTCCATCCTGATGGCGGTGCGCAACGAGGAGTTGGTGCTTCCGCAAAAACTGCGGAACCTGTTCGAACTGGACTATCCCGCGGAACTCCGCCAGATCGTGGTGGCTTCCGACGGGTCGACCGACCGTACGGAGGTTATTCTGCGCGAGCATGCGGGGGATTCGAGATTCTGCGCAGTGTTGAGCCAACTGGCGGAGGGAAAAGCCTCGAGCCTGAATCATGGCCTCGAAATGTGTCAGGGCGAGGTCGTGTTATTCACGGATGCGAGGCAGAAGATTGAGCCGGGCGCGCTGCGCTTGCTGGTGGAAAATTTTGCGGACCCGGAAGTGGGGGCGGTCAGCGGCGAGTTGATGCTGGGCGATCCGGTACACGGCGAAAAAGAGCACGGCGTGGGCCTGTACTGGCGCATTGAAAAGCGCATCCGCGAACTGGAGTCGGCGTCGGGCTCAGTTGTGGGCGCAACCGGAGCGTTGTATGCGGTTCGGCGGGAACTCGTGACGCCTATACCGGAAGGAACGATTTTGGACGATGTGTACATTCCGATGCAAGTGGTGCGCCAGGGCAAACGCGTGGTGTGGGATGGGCGGGCCCGGGCCTGGGATCGTCCCTCGGTCGACCAGGGCCAGGAATTTTCGCGCAAGGTGCGGACGCTGAGCGGCAACTATCAGTTGCTGCAGCTGGCGCCGTGGCTGCTGAGCTCCAGCAATCCGATTCGCTTCGAGTACGTCAGTCACAAGCTGTTGCGCCTGGCCGTGCCGTTTGCCCTGCTGGCGATGCTGGTTTCCGCCGTTTTCATTCCCCAGATGCTGTATCGCGTTCTGCTGATTGCGCAGCTCTCCTTTTACGCGCTGGCTCTGCTGGGCCTGTCCCCGGTGAAGATTGGTCTGCTGCAGCGGCTGGGGGACACGGCTTTGACGTTCGTGGTTTTGAACACAGCGGCGGCAGTTGCCTTCGCCAACTTCGTATGCGGGAGAAAAGTCGCATGGACGCGATAAGGCCGGCGGTTCCCACGAAACCCGCTCCCACGAAGCCCGACAGCTGGTCTCGTCCTCTGGCCAACACCTGGCGGGCGGCGAAGGCGAATCGAAAATCGCTGGCCTATCGCGCCCTGGTGCTGTTTTCCTACGTTTATTTCGTGCGTCCCGAGGATTTCATTCCGGGTCTCCAGTACATTCCCATCGGAAAGATCACGGGAGGAATTGCGCTGTTTGCGCTGGTCTTCGGCTCTCAGCCGAAGGACCGCGAAAAGCTCCCGACCGAACTGAAGGTTCTGGCGCTGCTGCTGTTCCATATGCTGCTGACCTTTGTGTTTGCGTCGTGGCACGGCGGCGCCTTCGACATGGTGGTGAACCGGTTCTCGAAGGGAGTCATCGTCGCTTTTCTCATTTATCTGGTGGTGAGCAGGATTGACGAACTGCGGAAGTTGTTGGTGATCCAGGCCACGACGATTGCCCTGATTACCATCGCCTCAGTGATCGTCCACCATACGCAGGATGGCCGGTTGATGGGCATTCAGAAAGGGATTCTGGAGAATCCGAACGATCTTGCCATCAACATCGTCATCAGTTTTCCGCTGTGCCTGGCTTTCCTGCTGGCGGGCAAGGGAGCGGTGAACAAGGTGTTTTGGAGCTTCAGCATGCTGGTCATGATTTACGCGGTGATTGCCACGTATTCGCGCAGCGGACTGATCGCTCTGGTAATCACCTGCATGATCTGCTTCTGGGAGTTCATCGTGAAGGCCAAGCGGACGGCGTTGCTGGTGGGGATTCTGGTGGTGGGCGTGGCGGGCATCGGCATGGTGCTCGCGACCCCCAGCTATATGACTCGCGTGCGCAGCATTGTTGAGGGAAACATTGCGGGCTCGAAGGACAAAGGATCGCTGGAGGCCCGCAAACAGCTGCTTTTGGAGAGCTTGTCGCTCACGGTGCACCATCCGATATTTGGCGTCGGCCCGGGCGGATTCCCCGCGGCGAGCGGAACCTGGCAGCCCACTCATAACACCTACACCGGTCTGAGTTCGGAGGCCGGATTACCCGCGGTGACCTTGTTTACGATCGTCATGTTCATGTCGCTGCGCAAGACCAAGAAAGCGCAAAAACTGCCGGGATATCTGGCGGATGCGGATCTTCGATTGTGGAACAGCGCTCTGCGCGCGGGCATGGCCGCTTATATTGTGGGAGCCATGTTCGCCACCACGGAATACAACCTGTTCGAATATTTTATTGTGGGGTACATCTGCGTGCTGTACAAAATTGCCAGCCAGTCGGCGCAGCCCCAGAGTCCGCCTCCGGTTAAGAAGCATCACTGGCTAAGGGAAATCAAGAATGGGTCCAACACAAACCGAGAGCTGGTCAGGACTCGCTAGGGAAGTTCTGGCGATTGTTCGCTGCCTGGAATGTCAGTCCGAACTGCGGCCAGAGGACGAAGCGCTGGTGTGCGTGAGCTGTGCCAAGCGCTATCCGGTGGTTAAGGGAGTGCCTCGCTTCGTGGATCAGCAGTTCTATACCGGCAGTTTCGGATTCCAGTGGCTCAAGCACAACAAGACTCAACTGGACGATGAGAACAGCCGGCGTTCGGAAAAAGATTTTATCCTGAGAACGCGACTGGAACCGGCCGACTTGGCCGGCAAGCTGGTGCTGGACGTGGGCTGTGGCATGGGCCGCTATGCCGAGGTGGCCACGCGCTGGGGTGCACGGGTGGTGGGGATCGATCTAAGTCAGGCGGTGGAAGCCGCCGCCGCCAATCTCCGCGACCGTGATGCCGCCATACTGCAGGCGGACGCGCTTCGTCTGCCGTTTGCGCCGGAGAGTTTTGACTTCATCTACAGCCTGGGCGTGCTGCATCACACGCCGGACTGTGAAAGAGCGGTGAAGGGCCTGGCGCAATACCTGAAGCCGGGCGGCACGCTTTCGGTATGGCTTTATAGCGCCTACAACCCGTGGTACCGGATGAGCGACGTCTATCGCAAACTGACTCGCCGCATGTCTCCCCGAGTGCTGCACACGCTTTGCCAGGGAACGATTCCTCTCTTCGGTGTCCACCAGATCCTGCGCAAGATTCCTCTGGTAGGCCGGCCGATGAGTGGAGTCATCCGCTATCTGATACCCATGTCATTCAATGCCGACCCGGAGTGGAGGGTGCTGGATACGTTTGACTGGTATTCGCCGTGGTATCAATCGAAGCATACCTATGAGGAAGTGTTCCGCTGGTTTGAGAGTTGTGGCCTGCGGGACTTGACGGTTGGAGACGTGCCGATCGCCGTGCGTGGCCGTAAACCGGGCGCCGCGCGCGTGGACTCGACGGAACCGGACCGGGAGACTGAATCGTGTGCGGGATAGCGGGAATCGTTGGCCGAAGCGGCGAGACGGTCGAGGCCTCCGACGTCCACAGTATGTGTCAGGCCATTCTGCACCGCGGGCCCGACGATGAGGGGCTGTACGTTCGCGGCTCGGTTGGTTTGGGCATGCGCCGGCTCAGTATTATCGATGTAGCGGGCGGGCGACAGCCTATTCACAACGAAGATCGCACCGTCTGGGCAGTGTTCAACGGCGAAATCTACAACTTCCCCGAACTGCGCGCCGAACTGGAAAGCCGCGGTCACTCCTTTTACACGCACAGCGACACCGAAGTCATCATTCACCTCTACGAGGAACTGGGCAGTGAATGCTTCCGCAAACTGCGGGGGATGTTTGCCATCGCGATTTGGGATGAGCGTACTCAATCCTTCCTTCTGGCCCGCGACCGCCTGGGCAAAAAGCCGGTGCATTACGCGCTGCACCAGGGCCGGTTGCTGTTCGGCTCCGAGATCAAGGCCATTCGCGCCGTTGCCCCGGAGTTGGCTACTCCCAATCCCGAGGCGGTTCTCCAGTATTTCTACTTCGGTTATATTCCGGATCCACTGACGGCGTTTTCGGAAATTCAGAAGTTGCCGCCCGGGCATTTCCTGGAATACTCGCGGGGAAACGTAGCGATCCATCGCTATTGGGACGTTCCAACTTATTTCGGCCAGCCCCCGAGGTCGGAAGAAGAATGCCTGGAAGTTTTGGAAAGCAAGCTGGCCGAGGCGGTCAGGATCCGTCTGATGAGCGAGGTGCCGCTGGGGGCGTTGCTCAGCGGAGGCGTGGACTCTTCCATCGTCGTGGCGCTGATGGCGCGGGCGAGCTCGAGTCCGGTGAAAACATTTTCCATCGGATTTGCCGAAGACCGGTTCAACGAATCCCAATACGCGCGCATGGTGGCCGAACGTTTCGGCACCGAGCACCATGAGATGATCGTCGACCCAAACATCGAAGAGACGATCGCTTATCTCACCAGCATGCTGGAGGAACCGTTCGGCGATTCTTCGATGCTGCCGACTTATTTTGTCTGCCGCATGGCTCGCGAGAAAGTTACCGTGGCGCTTTCCGGCGACGGCGGCGACGAAATGTTCGCGGGGTATGACCGCTACGCACTGGCCATGCAGCGCCGGGGTTTCGGAGGGATTCCGCCGTGGGCGGGAAAGTTCTACCGGCAGCAGGTTCATCCCCGGCTGCCCGCGGGATTCTACGGCCGGAACCTCGCGTGGAACGCGTCTCTCAACTGGCGCGACCGGTACCTCGACAGCGTGACCTTCTTGCCTGCCCGCGACCGGGAACGGTCGGTGTTCAGCGACGATTTCTTGGCGGTCGCGGACCAGCTTCCCGATCCGATGCAGGGCTTTCAGAACTATTACGACCATGCGCCCGGGGCGCAGGATGACCTGAGCCGGTTGTTATACCTCGATACCAAGACGTACCTCGCGGGCGACATTCTGACGAAAGTGGATCGGATGAGCATGGCGACGTCGCTCGAGGTCAGAGTTCCGATGCTGGACCATGAATTCGTGGAATGGGCGGCGTCGCTGCCGGTTGAGTGGAAGTTTCGCGCTTCGCAATCGAAGTATCTGCTGAAGCGGCTCGCCGAGCGCTTGAAGATTCCGCGGGAGCTGCTGCATCGTCCCAAGCAGGGCTTTCAGTTGCCGCTCGAACAATGGCTCAGGGGCGAATTGAAGCACAAGTTTCTCGCCATCCTGACCGAACCACGCACGCTGCAGCGCGGGTACTTCCGGCCGGAGGCGGTCAGGGGGTTGGTGGATGAACACGTGCGGGGGCGGCGCAATCGTTCCGGAGTGCTGTGGAAGATGTTGATCCTGGAGTGGTGGCACCGGAATTATCTGGAGGGCGAGGCTGGACATCGTACTCCTCCACTCCTTGCATTCAAGGAGAGCCCGATTGCGCCCGCTCCGATTATGGTTCCTGAGCGTGATCCGGGTGACGGAATTGAAGCGAGTCAACGCCTTAGTCTTTAGTCTGTAGATGGTCTGTAGATGCCAAACATGAGCCTGCAAACGCAAAACATGCAGAATGCAGAACTGACTACGGAGCTGGCGCCGAAAGGCAGCGCAAGAAGCAAGGCGCCCGTGTTCGTGCTCGGTTGTCCCCGATCCGGGACCACGTTGCTTTATCACATGCTACTTTCGGCGGGGAATTTTGCGGTTTATCGCGCGGAATCGCAAGTGTTTAACGTGCTCGAACCGCGCTTCGGCGGATTGAATCGGGCATCAAACCGGCGCAGGCTGCTGGCAGCCTGGCGGGATACGGAATTGTTTCGGCGAACCGGGCTGGAGTGGAACGAAATCAGTGAAGAGGTGATGGCGAAGTGCCGCAATGGCGGAGACTTTCTGCGCATCGTCATGGAAGCGATGGCGCGGCGTCAGGGCGTGCAGCGGTGGGCGGATTGCACGCCCGAACATCTGCTCTATCTGGATCGCATTAAACGGACGATTCCCAATGCCCTGGTCATCCACATTATTCGCGATGGCCGGGATGTGGCTTTATCGCTGGAGAAACAGGCTTGGATTCGGCCGTTTGCGTGGGATCGTCACAAGACGCTGGAGGTCGCGGCTCTCTACTGGGACTGGATCGTGCAAAAGGGGCGCAGGGGTGGCCGCGAGCTGGGCCCGGACTATCTCGAGGTGCGCTACGAAGATCTCGTGCGCGCGCCTCAGAGGATTCTTGGAGAAGTGGGCAACTTTGTCGGGCAAGAACTGGACTACGACTCGATCGAGCGTGTGGGGATCGGTTCCGTGAGTAAACCCAACAGCTCGTTTCTTGAGGAAATGAAGGATGGGGAGTTCAGTCCGGTGTGCCGATGGAAAACCAGCTTGTCACCGGCTCGACTGGAGCAACTGGAGACTTTGCTGGGAGGGACACTGACTGAACTCGGGTATGCGCGGGAGGGTTCGGCGGAGCCTTCGTTATCCAGCACATCGCTATCCACCAGATCATTGGGAACGATGCGTTTCCTCTACGAGTCTTATTTCGATTTGAAACTGCTGCTCAAGAAAAAAGTGCCTATGAGCAACCTGCTGGTGTCCAGCGATTTGCCGCAGTTCGAGTAGAAGGACGAACGTAGTAAGGACGAACCGGGTCAGCCAATGAAACCGTCGGCGAAGATTCTTCAGATTGGAAACTACCCGCCGCCGATGTGCGGCTGGGCGATCCAGCTCAAGCTGGTGACCGAGGAACTGCGCCGGCGCGGCCACACTTGCGAAGTGCTCAAGATTAACGAAGGGCGGCAGATCAAGAGTCCAGAGTACGTGGATGTGCAGAGCGGTGGCGACTACTTCAAGAAAATCTGGCGCTACGGTTGGCGCGGATACCGGCTCAACGTGCACGTCAACGGCATGTCGAAGAAAGGCTACTGGCTGGCCATGGCTGCGGCCCTGACCGGCCGGATGCTGTTCCGCCCC
>Ga0181523_10002624_pt1 | contig 17228 bp, 15 predicted proteins | sample PEATcosm2014_Bin_43_FD_119752 | JGI IMG/M metagenome (GOLD analysis project Ga0181523, IMG submission 119752) | Peatland microbial communities from MTU Mesocosm Facility, Houghton, MI, USA - PEATcosm2014_Bin05_30_metaG | ecosystem: Environmental > Terrestrial > Soil > Wetlands > Peat | place...
CGAGGGCCACCACGCCCATGACCCGCTTCGCCGCGGCCATCAGTTCCGTGATCGACGGCATGGCCCCGGTGAGCCAGACCTCGACCTCCGGCCTTACCAGCGATTCCTTGTCCTCGGACTTGCCGGTGCCCACGATGCCATCGTTGCACCTGATGGGGTTCTGGATGGACACTGCGCCCTACCTAGGCACACCGCGTGAGATATATGTCTCGGGATGGGTGCATTGGCGTTTGGGGGCACCCCTACGGCCGCTCAGGATCGGGCACAGATCGGTCTGCTGTAGGACTCCGCAAGACTGGCCGCTGACGAGTCGTCGGCTGTCATCAGGGTGGAGAAGGGATCCACCCTCCGATCCACCCGTGGGCTGACGCTAGTTGGACTCCGATCCCAGACACTGGTTGTATGACAATCACCGATTACCTCATGAACATCGGCCTCATCGCCTTGGTCGTCCTCCAGATCCGGGGGCACGAGGTGACCCGGGCCCGTCTGCTATTCCCGTTGGTAGCCACTGTCTTCGTGGCCGCCCAGTTCCTCCACGCCGTCCCGACCGCCGGCAACGACCTGGTGCTGATCGTCGGCTTGGCATGCGTAGGCGCCGCCCTGGGGGTGGGGGCGGGACTCGTGACCGCTGTACGGCTTGAAGGGGTTCACGCCTTCGCCAAGGCGGGCCTGGTAGCGGCGGTCTTGTGGGTGGTCGGCATTGGAGCCCGGATGGGCTTTGCCCTGTGGGTGGGGCACGGTGGGCAGGTTGCCGTGGCCCGGTTCAGCGTTCTCCACCACATCACCTCTGGGTCAGCCTGGGGTGCGGCGTTCGTCCTGATGGCCATGGCCGAGGTGGCGAGTCGGACCGGCGTCCTCTACCTGAAGGCTCGCCGCTCAGGTGCCGTCATCGACCGTGGCGGACTGCTCCGACCTCCGGTGCCGGCCTGAGCTTCGAAGACGCCGGGATCAGTGGCGGAGTGGGATCATGGTGTCCGTGGGGCTGGCATCCCAACTCCGAGCCCAGCTGGGGACGAGAACAGAGCGCATGCTCAGTGCCGCCCGCCTTGCCGGACTGGTGACACTCCTCTGGGCCACAGCGCACCAGGTACCGCTGAAGGGCGTGTCGGCCGACCACCCGGCGAAGTGGGTTCTCATGACCACCGCCGGGATTGGCTGGTTGGGCTGGATGGCCTGCCGACGGCTTCGGGCCCCGGGTCACACAACGTGGTGCTTCCTCGCCCTCCTCGCCGCGTCGGGAGGCGCCCTCGCTGCCTTCGCCCCAATCGCCATCACCTTTATGGCTGTCGCCGGTCTCGGTGCCGGGATCGCCTTCGAGGGACCACCGGCGTCGGGAGTGGGAGCGATCGGTGTCGGCGCCCTGGTGGTGACCACCGCAGCAGTGGGTGCTCCGGCTGTCCTTGTCGCTGAGGCAGCAGTCTCCGTGGTCGTCGGGCTGATGGTCGGTGCCAGCCGGCGCCAATACGTGCAACGGACAGTTCAGGCTGAGGAACTCCTGGCCGAGCGGGTCCGGGCTGACGCCGAGCGAGATCGAGCGGCAGCGTTGACTGAACGCAACCGGATTGGACGCGAGGTGCACGACGTGCTGGCTCACTCGCTGGGAGCGCTGTCCGTCCAGCTGGACGCCGCTGACGCCCTCTTGGAGAACGGCGCCGACGACGCCAGGGCGAGACAGCTGATCCAACAGGCTCGTCGGCTCGCCGTCCAGGGGTTGGAGGAAACGCGCCAGGCCGTGCATGCACTACGCGACGAGCCGGTGGCTCTTGCCGAGCAACTGTCATCGCTGGCGGTCCGCGACGGTGCCGAACTGACTGTGACCGGTGCGCCCCGTCCACTCACAGCCGATGCCGGACTGGCGCTCTATCGCGCCGCCCAGGAGGCGGTCACGAATGCCCGGAAGCACGCGCCAGGAGCACCGGTGTCGATTCGCCTCGACTTCGACCCGAACTCGACGACCCTCAGGGTCACCAACGGACTGTGCCCTGACACCAACACAACAAGCGAGTTGCAGACGACAGGCGGTGGATTCGGCTTGCAAGGCATGCGCGAGCGGATCGAACTGTTGGGTGGCCAGGTCGTCGCCGAACCCAGCGCGCTTGGTTGGACCGTCCAGGTGGCGGTGCCGGTGTGAAAGTCGTCGTGGTCGACGACCAGACAGTTGTCCGCGAGGGTCTGGTCACATTGCTGGAGACCATGCCCGGGATCGAGGTCGTCGGGTCCGCCTCCGACGGTGAAGAGGCGGTCGATTTGGTCGCGGCAGTGTCCCCGGAGGTCGTGTTGATGGACCTGCGCATGCCCCGAGTGGACGGGGTCGAGGCAACCAAGCGCATCCGCGCCGAGCATCCCGAGACACAAGTGGTGGTGCTCACCACCTATGCCGACGAAGAGTCCATCGTCGGGGCGCTGCGGGCGGGGGCGATCGGATACATCACCAAGGACGCCGGCCGGGATCACATCGGCCGTGCCCTTGAAGCTGCCGCCTCAGGCCAAGCCGTACTTGACCCGGCAGTCCAGGCGCGCCTCGTAGACGTGGCGACCTTGCCCGGAACTGTCGCCGGGGGTGGCCCCCTTCCGGACGGGTTGACCGAGCGAGAAGCTGAGGTCCTCCGTCTGATCGCCGCCGGGCGCTCAAATGCCGAGATCGGAAGGGACCTCTTCGTGAGCGAGGCCACCGTCAAGACCCATGTGAACCGAATCTTCGCCAAGACGGGCAGCAGGGACCGCTCCCAGGCAGTCGCCTACGCGCATCGTCGTGGTCTCGTCGGTTGATGGTTCGGCCCGGGCTAAGCAAGATTGCGACACCGAAGTGCCGGTCAGCCACGCTCGATAACCATCACACTCCCGGCGTTCGGGTCACCGTTCAGTATCGCTCGACCTTGTCCCAACGCACGTTCTGATTAGCTGGTGGCCAGATCAGGTCCTGTGACCTTTGACCCTGTCGCTTGCAATCCCACGGTGGCAATGTCGTTCTGGTGGACACTGGAAAGGAAGTCCAATGAGAGAAGAGAGTATGGACAAACCACGTGCAATTGGCAGTGCCGCCGGCCCGGGTGGGGTTGGGGGCATCTGGTTCCTTGGGTTCATCGGGGCACTCAGCTATTATCTGCACACGCACTCTGGGACCTTCTGGCTCGTACTCCTAGCCTTCATGAAGGCGGTGGTGTGGCCCGCGTTCGTCGTGTATCACGTATTGACTCTAAAGTGACCCGAATTGCAGCCGACGCCAAAGGCTTTTGAGCGTCAATCGGTTGCTTGACTCCGAGCGGGCCTGCCCCACCTGCCCGGCGATCAGCGGCGGTCAGCCCTTCACGAACACAATCAGAGTCTCAAGGTTTAACCCGTCAGTCTTCTCAGCTGGACTCGATCGGGCTCCAGACCTCCTGACATAGCGCACAGAATTCGTGCGGAGGAAATAGCTTGCTAGAAACCGGCGGAGTGACAAACCCCTGGTCAAGACGGTGTGCAGAACAGCAATCCGGGTTATCAACAACCAGAGATTTTCGCACGTCGGCTTCGGTCGCAATCGTGCGACCAGGGGGGCGCGCACTATGCCAGGAGGTCTGGCTTCTGTCAGAATCCAAGCGCCGCCAGCGTGATATCGCCAACGCCTTGGTCCATGTCTAGGGCTTCGTTGAGTGACTTCCATCAGTCTTCTGGCTAAGTTGGCCCTGCGGGAGGCAACAGAGCAATGGAGGTTGGGACATGAAGGGATTTAGGAACTTCCTGATGCAAGGGGAGTTGATCGTTATCGCCGTCGGCCTTGTCGTCGCGCTGGCGTTTAGCACGCTCATCAAGTCCTTCACTGATTCGATCATCACGCCATTGGTCAATGCCGCACAGGGGGGAGGCTCGGGATCTCTGGGACTTGGATGGACGATAAATGGACAACGCATCGACCTTGGATCGTTCATCTCAGCCATCGTCTACTTCGTGATCTTCATGGCGGTGATCTATTTCGTGTTAGTCGTGCCCTACCGTGCGTACATGAAGAAGCGAGGCAACACGGTCTTCGGTCCTCCGGCAGAGACAAAGAGTTGCCCACAGTGCCTGTCGGACGATCTTCCTCTGGCCGCTATCAAATGCCGCCACTGTGCAAGCGTTGTCTCAGCAGCGAGCTGAATTCTGACTCCTTGGGGCACCCCTGCCCGGCCCCATTCCGAGGAGGTCTGTTCCGCAAGAATCAGTGAGTCCGCATACGTGGCAGGTACACAACTTCCGAGTCTGGCAAGACGAAGACCGTGCGCACGTCGTGGGCATGCGGCCAACGGTCACGCTTCCCGGACCGCACGACGTGCTCCCCGAGCCGAGGGGCAGGCGATGACAGCTGCCGGGGTCGCTGGGGGACGGCGACTCTGGCAGCTGATCGGGTTGGCGTTGGAGGTGTCCCCGATGTGCCTGATTCCGGGCGCATGCAACTTTCGCGAGCGCCGGTGCCGAGGGGGATGAAGCATTGATTCGAGCGATACGCAACAGCCACTGAGGCGGGGGCCATCCTCCACCGCCATCCCCTCGGTCCGGAGGTTCCTCGGCATTCAGCTAACCCGTGGCTCCTGCGGGTCCCCGAATCTTTGTTTGGGGTCGCGAATCCCAGTTCAGAGAACCAAGAGGCGGATTCTGCTCCGGTTCACCTAAGCAGGCTCCGGGTCGAGTAAGGAGCGTAGACCGATGATGGAGCCGAGCTGGCGCGGTCGACCACTGCTGTGGCCACGCGTCGCCACGGCCCTTGACGCTGGATGGAGGTGCAGGTCCCAGTTCTCGCGTGCTTGTGATGAATTGTGGTTTTCGATTCGACTGCGGACGTCTATTTACTGCTAAATTGATCACGCACCGAAGCAGGGGTCAGAGTCGAAACGAGCGGGGATGCCAGGGAAGCCGTTGACGCTGCTGCAGGCCGCTGACAAGTTGGGCGTGCACTACATGACCGTCTACCGCTATGTCCGCACCGGCAGGCTCCCTGCCACCCGCGTGGGAGGCGCCTGGCGGGTCGAACCCGACGACCTGGCCCAGATGAAGGGGGCCGTGTCCCGCTACTCCCATAACCCGGCCGCCCGAGCCACCGCCACCAAAGCCCAGCTTGAGGCCCGACTGCTGGCCGGCGACGAGCCCGGCGCCTGGGGCGTGCTCGAGGCCGCCCTGGCCTCTGACCACTCCCCCTCCGAGGTGCTCCTCCAACTGGTGACCCCGGCACTCGAATCCATCGGGGACCGCTGGCACGCCGGCGAGCTCACCGTTGCCGACGAGCATCGGGCCAGTGCGGTGGCGGTGCGGCTCATCTCGCGCATCGGCGCCCGATTCGCCCGCCGGGGGCCCAAGCGCGGCAGCGTCGTCATCACCACCCCGCCCGCCGAGCAGCACTCCGCCCCCGTGGCCATCGCGGCCGATCTGCTGCGCTGGGCCGGGTTCAACGTGATCGAGCTCGGTGCGGACACCCCGGCCGACGCGCTGGCCCAAGTGGTTGCGGGCGTGCCCGACCTGCTGGCCGTCGCCATGGCGTGCACCACCCAGGCCTCGACCACCTCGGCCCGCCGGGTCATCGCCCATCTGCGCACCGCACTCCCTGGCACCACGGTGCTGCTCGGGGGCGCCGCCATCACCGACGCCGAACAGGTGCTCCGCCTCGGGGCCGACGGCTTCACCGGCCGCCGGGGCGACGACCTGGTCCGGGCCGTCGAGGAACTCGCCGCCGCCCGCTGAGCTCGCGCCCTTGGTTAGCCGGAGCGTCGGTTGCCGAGGCATTGGACGCGGCTGAACCCGGCCGTGGCACCGACCCCGGGTGTAGTGAGGTGGAGCACCCAGCTGAGCGCCGTTCACCGCCACGGCCAACGTGACTGGGGCAACGGACTCGTAGCGGTCGAGCTTCTTCAGCTCTGGCAAGCGGGCCAGATCGCGCACGCGGTCGAGGTCCGTGCCGGAGTTGGCCGGGTCGAAGATCCACAGCACGTCGCTGCACCAGAACCCGTCGACCATCGGCGAGTGCGGGTCACCCGGCACGTCGGTGTGGCCGTGGTGGGTGCGGTCGGTGCGGTGGTGGGCAACCACAACGGGCCCCGTTCTAAGGCGCGGGCGCTGCGACTGAGGACGAACACCACGAGCGCCACCCAGCTGATGCTGAACGACCAGACGCCGAGCACGGCCACGTCCAGCAGGATGAACGGCGACCCAAGCCGCCACGACGGGGGCCCCGCACCCGGCCGGTCGTGGTGTCGGGCATCGGTTCGGCCGTGGCGGCTGGGGTCATCAGCCAGGTCGCGCGGCCAATCGGCCGGCGCGGCCGGGCTTGGCCAGGACGAGCTGGACGTCGCTGATGTGGCGTTCGAGGAACGAAGCCTCGCAGTAGGCGAGGTAGAGGTCCCAGAGACGGCGGAACTCCTGGCCCACCCCGAGGGCCACCACCGCGTCAGTGCGCCCGGCCAGGTTGTCCGCCCAGCGCCGAAGCGTCTCGGCGTAGTGGCGGCCGATGTCCTCCAGGTCCACGATGCGCAGGTCGGTGGCCCGGGCCAGGTTGGCGGTGAGCGAGGCCACCGAGGGGAGGCACCCGCCGGGGAAGACCATGCGGCGCACGAAATCCCGATGGCGCTTGGCCCGCTCGAAGCTGCGGTCATCGATCACGATGGCCTGGATGGCGGCCAGCCCGTCATCGGTCAGCAGATCGGCGCACTTGGTCAGGAACTGGTCGTGCCAGCGCCAATCCACCGCCTCGACCATCTCGACGGACACCAGCTTGTCGAACCGGCCCGTGAGGTCCCGCCAGTTCAGCCCGAGCACCGTGACTCGGTCGGCAAGGCCGGCGTCGGCCACCCGCTTCTCCACGTAGCTGCGCTGGGCGTCCGAGATCGTGGTGGTTGTCACCCGGCAGCCGTAGCGGGTGGCGGCGTGGACGGCCAGGCCGCCCCAGCCCGAACCGATCTCGACCAGGTGGTCGGTGGGAGCGAGCTCGAGCTTGGTGCAGAGCCGGTCGATCTTGGTCTCCTGCGCTTCGGGGAGTGTCGCCCCTGGCCGCTCGAAGACGGCGCACGAGTAGGTCATGGTCTCGTCCAGCATGAGGGCGAAGAAGTCGTTGGAGAGGTCGTAGTGCTCGGTGATGTTGCGCTTGTCGTCGTCCCGGTCCGGAGAGGCCAGGCGGGCCGGCACGTCGAGCACCGCACCCCAGGCCCGCCCCAGCCGGTCCAGGCGCTCACGTAGCGGGCGTGTGTCGCGCGCCAGTGCCCGCACCAGCGCGGTGAGGTCGTCGGTGTCCCACCAGCCGGCCACATACGAGGTCCCGAGGCCGACCGAGGCCGAGCGCAGCAGGGAGCAGTAGGCGCGACGGTCGTGCACCGTCACCCTGGCCATGGGCTCGCCCCGGCCCAGCCGGAACGTCTCGCCCCCCTCGGTGACCTCGATCGCCGCGCCACTGGCACGCTGTCCAGCCGCCAGCACGATCCGGCGCGACAGGTCACCGGTCCTCCGCCGGCCGCGCGTGGTGGCGTGGCGCAGGATGCGCCGGTCGTGCACCTCTTCGGGAGCCCGAGCCCGCGCCGACTGTGTCGCCGTCATGTCGGCGCCGCCGGTGACGACACCGGCCCTCGACACGCCGTCCGTCCCGGTGCTGTCGGTGACAGAACTGTCCGCCACCGTGCTTTCCGACACGGCGCCCTCTTTCACGACAACGTGGGTCACCGCTCGGTCCGCGTCCCGTCTGACATGTGCGGGCAGGAACCGGCGGCGGCGATTCCGGCCTTTCGGGTTTGGCGCGCCGGGTGGGAGAAGAACGGAGCACCCTTCAGCCGCAGGCGGGCGGCGTGGACATAGATGCCGGCGGTGACGCGGTGCGTCATGGCCGGGTAGTTCCACAGGAGACGGCCCAGTGCGGAGCGATCGAGCGCACGGCGACGCAGGAAGAGGGTGGCGGCGAAGAGGCGTTGGTCGCCCTGGAGCACGTCGAGGCCGACGGTGAGCCGCGCCCCCGGGGCGGTGTAGCGGAGCTGGTAGTCGAGGCCCGTGGGGAGAAATGGTGACACATGGAGCTCCTTGGCGAAGCGGTGCCTTCCCGGGGGGCCCACCACGTAGGCGTGGCGGTCGTGCCAGGGCGTGTTCTCCACCTCGGCCACCAGGGAGCTGATCGGTCCCGGGTCGCCGGCAGGTTCTGCGACATCGGCGCAGAAGTAGAGGCTGATGGGGTTGAACAGCCAGCCCCAGGTGCGCAGGTTGGCCAGCATGGCGACCGGGCCCTCGACGCGCCGGCCGGTGCGCTCGCACACCAGGTCCCGCACCGCCCCGTCGATGGGCGTGACCGGGTCGCCCAGGAAGTCCTCGCGCCAGAAACGCACCGGGGCGAGCCGGCGGGCCGACCAGGCCGGGTGCAGACCCATGAAGTCGTCGACCTCGGCCAGGTCGAGCAGCGGCATGGCCACCTTGTAGCTGAACGAGTGCGTCGGCCCCGGGCCGAAGCGCGCGTGGGCGAGTACACCCTCGTACATCGCGCTGCGCAGGCCATTCGAGTCCCGGTCGGGCCAAGTGGGCCGGGTGGCCGTCGTCTTGTCCGGCACCGTCCCGACAGCCGGTGCCGTCACGTTGGAAGTGTGCGTGACGGTGGCGCCGCCCACGACGGTCACCACATCACCCCCATGGCCCGGCACGTCTCCACCGCGCTGCGCACGCCGTCCTCGTGGAAGCCATAGCCCCAGTATGCGCCGGCGAACCAGGTGCGCCGGGTGCCGTTGATCTCGTCGCGGTGACCCTGGGCCCGCACCGCAGCCGGGTCGATGACCGGGTGGGCGTACTCCATGCGAGCCAGCACTTTCTCGGGATCGACGGCGTCGTCACGGTTGAGGGTGACCAAGACCGGGGTGGCCGATTCGATGCCTTGGAGGCGGTTCAGGTAGTAGGTCAGCGTGGCCTCGTCGCGCTCGGCCTCGAGGCGGTGGTAGTTCCAGCTGGCCCAGGCCCGACGCTCGGTGGGCAGCAGGCTGGCGTCGGTGTGCAGGGTGGCCCGGTTGGGCTGGTAGCGCAGCGCACCCAGCGTCTCGCGCTCCATCCGGTCGGGGTCCGACAGAAGGCGCAGGGCCTGGTCGCTGTGGGTGGCGAGCACGACATGGTCGTAGGTCTCGACCCCGGCCTCGCTCACGACCTCGACCCCACCGGGCTCGCGGCGGATCTTGTCCACCGGGGTTCCGAGCCGGAGGCGGCCTTCGTCGCGCAACGGGCGCAAGATGGCGTCGACGTAGCTCTTCGAACCGCCGTCGAGCGTGCGCCACCTCGGCTGGTCGCGCACGTTGAGCAGCCCGTGGCGCTCGAAGAAGCGGGCGAAGGTGGCGGCGGGGATCTGGGTGAAGGTGGACGGGTCGGCCGACCAGATCGACGAGCCCAGCGGGACGAGGTACCAGTCCCGGAATCCGGCCGACCAGCGGTGCGGGGCCAGCACCTCCTCCAGAGTCACGCTGTTGGGCGGCGGGTCGGCCAAGAGGCCCCGAGCCAGGCGGTTGAAGCGGCCCACGTCGGCCAGCATGTGCAGGAAGTCGGGCCGGGCCAGGTTGCGCCGCTGGGCGAAGACGGTGGAGACAGACGTCCCCCGCCACTCGAGGCCAGTGCGCTGGTCGGCCACGCTGAAGCTCATGTCGCTGGACTTGGTTGCGACCCCGAGCTCGTCGAGGAGGCGACAGAACAGGGGGTAGGTGCGCTCGCTGTAGACGAGGAACCCGGTGTCGACGTCACAGGTCAGCTCGGGCAGCTCGACCCGGTGGGTGTGCGAGTGGCCGCCGGGGCGCTCGTCTGACTCGTAGAGGACGACATCGTGGCGTCCGTGCAGCAGGTGGGCCGCGACCAGGCCCGATACGCCGCTCCCGATGATGGCGATCCGCATGACATCCCTCTTTCGTGCTTTCGCACCCCCTGTTTCTCGGGGCGGCGCGCTCGGCGCTCGGTATTTAGTGCTAAATTAGCCTAATGGCTACCTACCGTGCACGCGTCACCTCTCCCCGGCCCCCGGCAGAGGTCTTCGACTACATGGCCCGCTTCTCCAACGCGGCCGAGTGGGACCCCGGGGTGACCGAGGCCACCGAGGTCGACCCTGGGGTGCCCACCCTCGGCAGCACCTATCGGCTCATGGTCCGGGCCTTCGGTCGGGCCGTCCCGTTCGAGTACCGCATCGCCGAGTTCGACCGGCCCCACCGGGTCGTGCTCAGCGCGGAGAACTCGATGGTGCGCTCCACCGACGTGATCGAGGTCTCTGCCGGCCCCGGGGGCGGCTCGACTCTGATTTACGACGCCACCTTGGGGCTTAAGGGTGCGGCCGCCCTGTTCACCCCCCTGCTCGGCCTCTCGTTCCGGCGCATCGGGGACCGGGCCATCGTCGGCCTGCGCACCGCACTGGCGGCATGACCGTGGACGCACACACCGCCCGGCACGCCCTGGCCCGGGCCACCGACGCCGTGGCCGAGGCCACGGTGGCCCCGAGCTTCAGCCGCATCGGCATCGGGCTCCGCTGCCGGTTGGAGGAGTGGGGCGACCCGCCCCCGATGAAAGGCCGCGTGGCCCTCGTCACCGGGGCCACCTCGGGCATCGGCCTGGCCACCGCCACCGCGCTGGCCGACCTCGGTGCCGATGTACACCTGGTGGGCCGCGACCCCGGACGGGGCGCCACCGCGCTCGGCGCGGTCGAGACGGCCGGCCCTGGCCGGGCCCACCTCCACCTGGTCGACCTCTCGGATCCCTCTGCCGTGGCCGCATTCGGGAGGCGCCTCAGTGACAGTACGGCGCGCCTCGACGTCCTGGTGCACAACGCCGGGGCGCTCACGCGCACCTACCAGACCACCGTCGACGGGGTGGAGCGCACGCTCGCCACCCACGTGCTCGGCCCCTACCTGTTGACCGCCGCGCTGGCCCCGCTGCTCTTCTCCTCGGTCCCCGGTCCCGACGACGCGGCCGGCGCCCCGGCCACCATCGTCACGGTGAGCTCGGGGGGCATGTACTCGCAACGCTTCGACCTCGGTGCCCTCGAGGCCGGGCCTGACGGGTACGACGGCGTCGTCGCCTACGCCAGGGCGAAGCGGGCCCAGCTGGTGTTGGCCGAAGCCTGGGCGGCCCGCTTCGCCCCGGCCCAGGTGGCCAGCTACGCCATGCACCCGGGCTGGGTGGACACGCCCGGCCTGACCGAGGGCCTGCCCAGATTCCGCACCCTCGTGCGTCCGCTGCTGCGCACGCCCGTCGAAGGGGCCGATACCGCAGTGTGGCTGGCCGCCGGCGGCCCCACGGTGGCAGCGCGGGCGGCGGGAACCACGCCGATGACCTCGGGCTTCTTCCACGACCGGCGCCTCCGGTCCGACCACCGCTTCCCGGTCACCCACCCGAGCGGATCCGGTGACCCAGAGCGCCTCCTCGCCTGGTGTGCGGCGCGCACCGGGACCGAGACGCCCGTGCCAGGAGCAAGGCCATGACAGATCCGGCGGGAACCGGAGCGGGGGCGACGGGGCGACGGGGCCCCATCGCCCCGGCGTCCCGCATCGCCATCGCCGGAGCGAGCGGCTACGTGGGCCGCCTGCTGACAGACCGGTTGGCCGGAGCCGGCCACGAGGTGCTGGGACTGGCCCGGCACCCGGGCACCCTGCCAACCGGCGAGCGGATCTCGGCCGTGGCCGTCGACGTGGCCGACCCCGAGGCCACCGCCCGTGCGCTCGCGGGTGCCGACGCCGCCTACTACCTGGTGCACGCCATGGCCGGCGGCACCGGGTTCGAAACCCGCGACCGCGAGCTCGCGGCTGCCTTCGGCCGGGCCGCCAGGGCGGCCGGCGTCAGGCGCATCATCTACCTGGGCGGCCTGGGCCGGGGCGACCTGTCGGCCCACCTGGTCAGCCGTCAGGAGGTGGGCGCGGTACTGGCCGCCTCCGGTGTGCCGGTGGTGGAACTGCGCGCCGCGGTCATCCTCGGGGCCGGCAGCATCTCGTATGAGATGCTGCGCTCGTTGACCGAGCGCCTCCCGGTCATGGTCTGCCCGCGCTGGATCACCACCCGGCTCCAGCCACTGGCCGAGTGCGACCTGCACGACTACCTCGCCGGCTCCCTCGTCGCCCCGCCGGGCGTCTACGAGATCGGCACGCCCGACGTGACCGACTACGGAACCATGATGCGCTGCTACGCCGAGGCGAGGGGGCTGCGGCCCCGGCGCATCTTCACCGTGCCCTTCGTCACGCCTTCGCTGTCGGCCCGCTGGGTCGACCTGGTCAGCCCGGTCGACCGGCGCATCAGCCACGCCCTGATCGAGAGCCTGGTGAACGAGGTGGTGGCCCACGACCCAGAGCGCACATACGCCGCCTTCGGCATCACCCCCCTGCCGGTCAGAGAGGCCATCCGCCGCGCCATCAGCGACGAGGGTCACCGGGTCTCGGCCGGGGTACTCGACGGCTCGGAGCCGCTCGGCACCGGCGTCTACGCCATGCGCTGCGCTGCGCCGCTGGACCCCGATCGCACCGAGGCGGTGCGAGACAACCTGGCCCAGGTGGGCGGGGACCTCTCCTGGTACGGCGTGGCCTGGGCCTGGGCGCTGCGCTTGGCGCTCGGCCGACTCTTCGGCGAGAAGCTCGGGACCCGGCGGCCCGACCGGCTCACCCCAGGAGCGGCAGCCGACTGGTGGGAGGTGGTGCGGGCCGACCACGACCAGCTGGTGCTGGCCTCGGTCGGGTGGTTCTGCGGAGACGGCTGGCTCGCATGGCGCGTCACCGATGCGCCACCGCGCATGGAACAGGCGGCCGCCTTCCGGCCCAAGGGCCTTCTCGGCCTCGCCTACTGGTGGGCCCTGTGGCCCGTGCACCAGGTGGTGTTCCGGGTCATGGTGCGGGGCCTGGTCCGGCGCCGCACCGGGCCGGTCGCCGTCACCGTCCGGAGCGCCAACCCCGTCGGATCGACCGCGGCCGCCTGATCGATCGTGCGCGCCGTTCTCTGGTTCCGGCGGGACCTGCGCCTCGATGACCTGCCCGCCCTGCGGGCCGCAGCGGAGGCCGGACCCGACGGCGTCGTCGCGCTCTTCGTGGCCGACCCCGCCCTCCTCGGCCCGGCCGGGCCGAACCGGCGGCGCTTCCTGGCTGCTGCCGTGGCCGCCGTCGACACCGAGCTCGGGGGGGCCCTGGTGCTGCGCCGGGGCGACCCGGCCCGCATCGTCCCCGCAGTGGCGGCCGAGGTCGGGGCCACCGTGGTGGCCGCCACTGCCGACTTCGGTCCCCACGGTGCCGCCCGTGACGCTGCGGTGGCGCGGGCCTTGTCGGCCGACGGACGTCGGCTGATGACGGTCGACTCCAACTACGCGGTCGCCCCGGGCCGGGTGCGCAGTGGGGCTGGCACGCCGTTCAAGGTGTTCACCGCGTACAAGCGGGCCTGGGAGGCGACCGGGTGGCTGGGCCCGTCCCCGGCCCCCGCCGTGCGGTACCGGTACCTCCATAGCGACAGGGGCGCCTGTTCCCTGGAGTCCGGCCTGGCCGCTCCCGGGTCCCACGGCCTTCCCGATTGGTGGGAGGGCCTCCCACTCGGCCACGCCCCGGCGCTCCCCGACGCCGGGACCGCCGCGGCGTGGGACCGGCTCGAGCGTTTCGTGGCCGGGCCGCTGGCCGACTACGAGCGTAACCGCGACTTCCCCGCGGCGGCGGGCACCTCGGGCCTCTCGCCCTACCTCCGCTTCGGCTGTGTGCACCCGCGCAGCGCACTGGCGCTCCTCGGGTCGGGGCCTGGGGCCGAGCGCATGCGATCAGAGCTGGCCTGGCGTGAGTTCTACGCCGACGTGCTTTGGCACCGGCCCGACTCGGCGCGCGCTCCGCTCTTGGAATTCGGCGCCCGGCTGCGCTGGGACACGAACGAGCGGGCACGGGAGCGGTTCGCGGCCTGGGCGACAGGGGCGACCGGCTACCCCCTGGTCGATGCCGGCATGCGCCAGCTGCTCGCCGAGGGCTGGATGCACAACCGGGTGCGGATGGTTACGGCCAGCTTCTTGGTGAAGGACCTTCACCTCGACTGGCGGCTCGGGGCCCGGTGGTTCATGTGGCACCTGGTCGACGGCGACCTCGCCTCGAACCAGCACGGCTGGCAATGGGTGGCCGGCACGGGCACCGACGCCGCCCCGTTCCACCGGGTGCTCAACCCATCGCGCCAGCAGGAGCGCTTCGACCCGACCGGGGCATACGTCAGCCGCTACGTGCCTGAGCTGGCCGCGCCCGATCACACCGCCAAAGGGAGTGCCAAGCCAGATATGGTTCCACGCCCCGGTGCCCTGGTCGACCACGCGGCCGAGCGGCACGAGGCGCTGGCCCGCTTCGCCGAGGCGCGCCGGCCGCCCGGCGAGCGTGAGTGAGAACTCGTCGACGGACCGAGGTCCGCACCTTAGATCCCTCGATTCGGTGGTTCCGGCTCGGACGATCTGACTCCGGGCCGGGCCTCGCTGCAGGGCGAAGACCCTAGGCACGGTACCCGGCATCGGTCCGTCGGCGTATCGCTCCGGAGGTTGCTCAACAACGATCGCGAGCACTGCCAACCAACATGGCACTGTTGCATTGAGGGCGAACGACGCTGAACTCGCATCCATCGGCGTCATGGCTGAACGTCAATCCCGTGGCGCCCTTGTATTCACGATGCATTCCATACGAGATGTTCGGCCCATCTGATGCTTCGCGTCGGGTCGCGCGGCTCAATGCAACAGTGCCCGCAAGAACGGCATTCCGCGAATGGATCCGGTGCCAACTGCACCGGAGCCGCCCACGTGAAACATGCCAGGTGGCAACTCGCTGGTTAACCGAAGGGTTCACCCAGGGATTTGGAGCAAGGGCTCGGGAGCTACGTTGCCGAACCCAAACCCGGCGCGCACCAGAGGCAGGTCGGCCATGGTCTGCACCCCGGCTGGGGCGGCACAGAGTGCGGGAATCGTGTTGACGGCTTGCATGGCAGTGGCCACACTGGCCGCCCGAACGTGCTCGGCGAGGGGAAGCGGCCGTTCGTAGGACATGAGCGTGAGCAGATGGGCTTGGATGGAAGGCTCACCCTCCAGCGTCAGCGTCCATCCTTCGAGCGGCGCCGGCCAGTGGGTCGGGTACTCTCCCCCCACTGTCCACAGCGTCTCGATCTCGATGAGCATGTTGCCGGCTCGGAGACCCCGCCAGTGCCACCGCTGCCCGGAGACTGTCCCCGCACCTAAGGTGATCCCGAAGATGTCGTGATCCGTCTCGGCTGTCACCAGTTCGACCGAAGAGGTGATCTCGTCAAGGCCTGCCCCAAGAGCCCGACCGAGAAGGGTGACCATCTCCTGGAAGATCCCGCTGTTGAACCGCAGAAAGTCGCTGGCCGCTTCGGTCACCTCCTCGGGGGCCCGGCCAAAGCGCATGTTTTCGAACGTGATATGGGTCGACTCGTAGAAGGACCAGTCGGCCCGCTCCTGCAATGTGATCTTCTCGATCGTTCGGGACATTCCGGACAGGGCGAGCGGTAGCACCCCACTCAGATTCCCCGGATTGAGGCCGGTGCCGTGCACCGACGAGCCACCTCTGATGCAGGCCGCCTCCAATCGAGCCAGATCATCGGCGGGGAGTGAACGTGGGTGAAAAAGGAACGCAGTAGTGACCACGTTGGTCCCGCTGGCCAGAATTCGGCAGACCTCGTCGAGTGAGGCAAGCCGTGGGAAGTAGGCCACGCAGTGAGCGCCGAGGGCCAAGATCTCGTCCACATCCAGGGTGGCCACTACACCACAGGGCTCGCGACCTGCTAAAACCCCCGCGTCGACCCCGGCCTTGTCTGCGCTATAGACCTTGGCCCCAACCAGCTTCATGTCGGGCCGGTCCAGAATCGCCCGAATCGCCTCGACGCCCTGGTTGCCGGTCGCCCACTGAACGACCCGGTAGCTCATGCGTACACTCTTCCATCCTTCATCCAGGTCCGCGAACTGAGACTTTCCCGTATTAGTTGTGTCCACAACAATGTGGGAAATCGAGAGCAATAGCGAGGGAAATGGCTCCGACCAGGGTGGAGTCGGCCCAGGTCAACCGAGTTTTGTCGGTAGCTCCATTGTTGTGGGGCAGGGGTGCCGCCTGAGAGTTCAGCTAGCGCCGGGCCCCAACTGACGGTAAAGGCGGAGCCGACACCCGGAACCTCGTGAACCCGACTTGCCCATCAAGTAATGCGAGGAGCACGCTCCAACTCGCCATTATCAAGATACCTCGGACATGGCGCTTGCAGCAAGCGCATGAACGGTGCTCACAATCACAATCTCGGACGAAGGCCGACGAAATGAACGAGGAGCACAGAATGACTGAACATGCCGTTGTGGTCGCTGGTGGCGGTCCGACCGGGTTGATGTTGGCCGGAGAACTTGCCGTGGCAGGGGTGGATGTCGTCATCGTTGAGCCACGCACGAGCCAAGTGGTTGATGGATCACGAGCCGGAGGACTGCATGCTCGCACCATCGAGGTACTCGATCAGCGTGGCATCGCCGATCGGTTCCTCGCAGAAGGTCAGCAATTTCCCATGGTGGCGTTCGGCGGGATTCCGATGGACATCAGCGACTTCCCTACCCGTCACAACTACCTGCTGGCCCTTTGGCAGAGCCTCTTCGAGCCCATCCTGGCTGGCTGGGTCAGTGAACTCGGCGTGCCGATCCTCCGTGGTCATGAGGTCGTTGGCTTCACGCAAGACGACGCCAGGGTGGATGTTGATCTCTCGGACGGCACGGTGCTTCGGGCGCAGTACCTCGTCGGCTGCGACGGAGGGCGCAACCTGGTGCGCAAGGCATCGGACATCGACTTCGTCGGCGTGGAAGCTTCCACCAGTTGGATGATCGCTGAGGTGGAGATGGAAGACGAACCAGAGATCGGCATGCGCCCCGAGGGAGGAGGCATCGGTCCCGTCAACCGAGCGGAAGGTGGTGGGCCTTTCCGGGTTGTCTTGGTCGAGCGGGAGGTCGATCATTCGGGCGACCCCACACTGGAAGACCTGAGCGAGGCGCTCGTTGCCACCTACGGGACCGACTTCGGAGTGCACAGCCCGACCTGGATCTCTCGGTTTACCGACATGACTCGGCAAGCCGGTTCCTATCGCCAAGGTCGAGTCCTCCTAGCGGGGGACGCCGCCCACGTGCACCCGCCACAGGGCGGTCAGGGTCTAACTGGCCGCGCGGATAGGTGAGTGATGCTTTGAACAGGAACTTCTTCCTTCGAAGCTAGGTGACCATCCACCGGTCGTTGTCTTGTCCCGACTGTGCTGTCGGGTGCACCCAAGACCGA
>Ga0181523_10002627_pt1 | contig 17215 bp, 11 predicted proteins | sample PEATcosm2014_Bin_43_FD_119752 | JGI IMG/M metagenome (GOLD analysis project Ga0181523, IMG submission 119752) | Peatland microbial communities from MTU Mesocosm Facility, Houghton, MI, USA - PEATcosm2014_Bin05_30_metaG | ecosystem: Environmental > Terrestrial > Soil > Wetlands > Peat | place...
CCGCTTCGCCACCGGCGAGCTCAAGATGGCCTTCGCCATCACCGAGCCCGACGCCGGGTCCAACTCCCACAACCTCTCCCTCACCGCCACCAAGGACGGCGACCTCTACCGGCTGAACGGCTCGAAGTACTACATCTCCGGCGTCGACGAGTGCGAGGCCATCCTGGTGGTGACCAAGTCGGGCGTCGATCCCGACACCGGCCGCGGGCGCCTCTCCCTCTTCGTGGTGGACACCGACACGCCGGGCCTCGACAAGCAGGTCCTGCCCGTCGAGATCACCGCACCGGAGAAGCAGTTCACCCTCTTCTTCGACAACGTGCAGGTCGATGCCGACCGCATGATCGGCGCCGAGGGCGAAGGCCTGCGCCAGGTCTTCTTCGGCCTCAACCCCGAGCGCATCCTGTCGGCGGCCACCGCCAACGGCATCGGCCGCTACGCGCTGGGCAAGGCGGCCGAGTACGCCAAGACCCGAGAGGTGTGGGGCACCCCCATAGGCCGCCACCAGGGGATCTCCCACCCGCTGGCCACGGCCAAGATCAACGTCGAGCTGGCCCGGTTGATGACCGACAAGGCGGCCTGGCTCTGCGACGTCGCCGGCGACTCACCCGAGGCCGGGGAAGCCGCCAACATGGCCAAGTACGCGGCGGCCGAGGCAACGCTGGCCGCCCTCGACCAGGCCATCCAGACCCACGGGGGCAACGGCATGTCCACCGAGTACGGCCTGGCCGACCTGTGGGGCATGGCCCGCCTGCTGCGGATCGCCCCGGTCAGCCGCGAGATGATCCTCAACTTCGTGGCCCAGCACTCCCTGGGGCTGCCCAAGTCGTACTGAGCCTGAGAGGGAGCGTGCCGGGCACAGGCGTGCCGTCACATGGCGCTGTTCCCTGTTGCTCCTGCGGACGAAACTCAGAGGGGCCATTCCTCAAGTCGGACCCCCAGCGCGCCGTTATGCCTGGTACAGGTGGAATCACGTCTATGAACACCGGTTCATGGCACTTACTCTGCCCCTTAGAGCTATGCGCACTGACCAGAAGTCCGATTCGATCCACACGAGGGTCCGAAGCATCTCGTCGGTGCGCGCCCGCACCGCCGAGCGTGCCGCCCGACGCCGGACGGACGAAGGGGTCACCCTGATCGAGGTGATGGTGGCGTTCACCGTCCTCATGATCGCCCTGGTCCCCCTGTCCTACCTGTTCATCAACTCGGCGATCCAGGCCGGGCAGTCGACCAACCAGCAGACCGCCCTCTCCATCGCCGAGCAGTGGGTGGAGACCTTGTCGAACGTGACCCCACCGGTCAACGGCTATGGCGAGGTGATCGTGAACAAGGACGCGGCCCCGGTCGGTCCGGCGGGCGCCTCCACCACCATCCCGGCAGCGATCAACAATGCCAATGCGTCGACGCTCACCACCCTCACGGTCCCGTCGGGATCCACCGCCTCCTTCGCCACCGCCTCCGCTACCCAACCACAGACCTTGTCGGTCACCACCTCGTCAGGCGCTCAGACGGTCACCTACACCGGTTCGACCACCACGACGTTCACCGGCATCACCGGCTGGACCGGCAGCACGGTGTCCACGGCGGCGGGCGCCGCGGTCTCCCAGACGTCGGCGGTGGTTCCGGCGGAGACCAAGGGCAACACGACCTACAAGCTGCTCGCCGAGTACGAGTGGACGAGCGTCGAGGGCGCCAGCAATGGGGCACAGCCCAATCTCTGCACGGCCGGCACCCCACAGTTGCTCAAGGTGCGCGTGACCGTGGCCTGGGGGCCCAACGTCGATACCAACAACGTCCAGGACAGCGTGGTCATCGACTACCCACCGGCAGGGATCCAGACGCTCGGCTTCATCGCCCTTCAGGTCAACGGGGACTCCACCGCCCTCGACACGCAGCAGAACCCGTGGAGCACACGGGTGCAGGCACCACCCGTCCTCATCAGCGGCTCGCCACAGACCCTGACCATCTACCCCGACCAGAACGGCTGCGCCTTCGCTCAGGTCGAACCGGGCACCTACACGGTCACCCTCTCCAACGCCTCCAGCGGCTACCCCTTCTCCAACGACACCTACGGCTCACCGCCCTTCGTCGGGAACGCGCAGGGGTCGTACACGGTCACCGCCAACGAGCTCACCCAGCCCCAGACCTACACGACCAGTGCCACCGTGGCCGTCGGCGCCGTGTCGAGGTTCAGCACCTACTTCGACCAGGGCAGCTTGGTCAGCCTCTCGTACCCTTCGTCCAGCGCCACCGAGGACGGGGTGGTCTGCCCGGGAGTCGGCGTGCTCACCTGCATCTCGTCGGGTGAGACCGGCACCGGGACGGGCGTCACCGGCACCGCCGTCCTCACCGTGCTCAACCAGTCCACGAACCAGTGGTCCACCGCCAGCCTCCCCACCGGGGTGACCCGCATCGCGTCGGTGGCCTGCGCCACGACCGGCGCGACGACCAAGAGATGCATCGGCGTCGGCTCCGGCACCGCCGGCGCGGTCGTGCTCTCGTCGCCGACATCGAGTGCCTCCTTCATGCCGGACGCGATTCCGACCGGCATCGCGTCCCTGTCACAGCTGGTGTGCCCGTCCTCCACCCAGTGTGTGGCCATCGGCACCACGACCAGCGGTGCCGCCGCCGTCCTGTCCGGCGCCATCACGGCCACCACGGACACCTGGACCACGGATGCGATCACCGCCTCACCCACCACTGCCACCATCGCCGGACTGGGCAATCTGATCTGCCCGGTGTCGGCCGCCGGGTGCATCGCCACCGCCACGAGCACCTCGCCGAGCGCCGGATCGCCGGTCATCGTCGCCGGCGGGTACGGCCTCGGATGGACGGCCTCCACCCCCAGCACCGCCACCTTCACCTCGATCTCCTCGCTGGCCTGCCCGTCGACCACCATCACCACCACGTGCCTGGTCGCCGGTCAGACCGCCGGAGGGCCGGCCCTGGCGTCGGGCACCACCACCGCGACCGGCCTAGGTGTCGCTGCGCCGGCATGGACCTGGAAGGCCGACACCCTGGCGACGGGGACCGCCTCGGTGGCCGGCCTGTACTGCCCCCCCTCGACCACCAGGTGCCTGCTCACCGGACGCACCAGCTCCGCACCGCTGGTGCAGTACGGGGCCACCACGCCCAGCACCAGCGTCACCTTCGCCCCGGACACCACGCTGCCGGCGGCCGTCACCTCGCTCACGCAGATGGCGTGCCCGTCCTCGACCGCCTGCGTGCTGATCGGGGCCACGGCCTCGGGCCCTTCCATCGTCTCCGGGACGATCGCCGCGTCGGGGGCTGACACCTGGACGAGTGACACCGTGCCGCCGGTCACTGCCGGCTACACCCTGTCCCAGCTGTCCCAGCTGACCTGCTGGTCGAATCCGTCGTGCGCCATCACCGCGGTGGGCACCAATAATTCCAACAGCCAGCCGGTGGCCTTCCTCCTGGCCACCTCGGGCACCACCACCTCGTGGAGCTCGGTCGGCCTCCCCACGGGCAACCCGGCTCTCTACCTCGGTGACATCGACTGCGTGGGGTCGGGCACCGCCACCTGCAGTGCGGTCGGCGCCGGCGCCACCGGAGCGGTCGAGCTGGTGTCGGGTTCCGGGCCCGGCGGCACCTGGGCGGACGACACGGCAACCGGCCTGTCCGGCCTCACTGCCACCGGTGTCCCGATCGAGATCGACAACGCCAACCTGGCGCCGAGCACGTTCCAGACCTTCATCACGCCGGGATGGACGACGGCGACGGCACCGGCCACGCCGCTCCCGCCCCTCTACCCGTTCACCAGCGGCTACTCGGTGTACGCGGGGGACTGCCAGAACGAGTCGATCACCGGACTCAACGTGGCCCAGGCGGCCACCGTCCCAGGGGGGAGCTCGTCCGCCACGGTGCCGCTCGGTCTCCTCTCCGTCCAGGTGCTCCACTCGACGGGCGCCTCGATCGGCCTGCCCTACGGCGCCACCCTCTCGTTGACCTCCACCACATCGGGCACCGGGTGTGGCACCGACACCTACCCGCTGCAGAGCGCCGGTGCCGACGGCCTGAGCCGGACCGAGGTCCCCTACGGCACCTACAACCTGACCATCACCACGGCAGGCGGGACGACGACCGTCACCGGTGTCACCGTGGGCGGTAGCTCGGTGACGGTGGGTGCCACGACCTACCTGCTCCCGATGCCGGTCCCGGAGAAGGTGGCGTGATGGGCGGCCCCCGAATCGGCCCCGACCGGTCGGGTCGCCCCGGCCCCGGCCCCTCGCGGTCGTGCCCGCCGGACGTCGGCTCGGCCCGCCGTTCCTTCGCCCACCAGGCCTGGCGCGGCGCGAAGGGCCGTCGAGAGCTGTCGGTCGACGGGTCCCTCGGCGACCAGGGATTCACGCTGGTCGAGCTCCTGGTCGCCTTTGCCGTCCTGCTCGTCCTCTTCACCGTCGTGAGCACGGCCATCACCGCCTACATGTCGGTGAGCAACAACGTGATCGCCTCGTACAACACCAACGACCAGATCCTCCCCACGTCGATCGTCATCCAGCGCCTCATCCGCAGCGAGGTCGAGCCGGCGCCCACGCCGACCGCCTCGAACCAGGTGTCCGCTCCCCAGTGCCCGGTGCTCAACGCCCCTTGCCCACCGTTCGTGCTGGGCAGCGTGGGAACGACGTCGACCACGTTCTACGCCAACGTCGGGATCCTCACGGTCAGTGGAGTGGCGCGTCCGGGGCCGGCCAAGATCGTGATGTCGGAGAGCACGCCGACCAAGTGTGGAACCTGTGCGTTCTACACGTCGCAGTTCACGGTAACCGAGCAGGCGCCCGACCTGAACTCGTGCCCGTTCTCCACTGCATCGACCCTGCACTGTACCTACACCACGGCCATCGCCAGCATGCTGGTGAATCTGAGCAACGTGGTCAACGGCCAGGCCAACCTGCTCAACCCGAGCACCCCGATCTTCACCTACAACACCCTGGACCCGTACTCCGCCACCTATGTTCCCGGCAATACCAACTTCGGGACGTCCCAGTGCCAGCCCCCGACCGTCACCGTCATCAATTCGATCCCGACGACGACGGCTTCCAACTGCCCCGCCGACAACATCCAGAGCGTCGGCGTGGACCTGCAGGTGCTGCAGGCCGGCTCGCAGCACGAGAACTACCAGGAGAACTCCTTCGTGGTCTACCGACTCTCGTCCGCCTCGTCCCTCTACCGTCAGAACCTCGGATAGGTCACCATGGTCAGGCACACATCGACGTTCAAGCGGCTCACCGATCGGCGCAGCCTGGCGGACACCGGGCAGGCCGCGCTGGTGATGGTCCTCGCCTTCGCCCTCCTGCTGACCATCCTCGGCGGGGTGATGGTCAGTTCGTCCGTCAACAACGCCCCCATCCTCACCCAGGCATCTCTCCGGCGCTTGGCCTACCGGGCACTGGCCTCGGGACTCAATGCCTACCAGTCCGCCATCAACGCCAACCCGTACCTGGCCGCCTGCAACACCGTCAGCGGCAGCAATCCTCAGTGCGCCGGCATCACCTACCAGTCGTGGAGCCAGGTCGCCGGCACCAACACGAGCAACGGGGTGATCCCGGAGCTGTACATGTTCGACAATCCCCAGCAGGTCACCAGCACGACGACCGGGGCCATCACCTACCTCGAAGTCCAGATCGTCGGTGCCGCCGGGTTCCCCGGTAACTACGTCTACTACTCGACGGTGGCCCACTTCACGCCGCAGAACGACTTCTTGAACAACGTCTGGTGGTCGAACTACGAGTCCTCCAACTTCCCCAACGCCAACGCCGCCAGCTGTGTGCACTACTGGGTAGCAGGCTCCTCCAGCCCCTGCACCCCGGTGGAGTGGCAGGACCTCGACAACGTCAACGGGCCCGTCTACAGCAACGACTCCCTCTTCATCGCCAACGGCAGCTCTGGTTCGGGGGTCTTCAACTCGACCGTGACCACCGCCGACCCGTCCTGCCTGTACCAGCAGGACGGCAACGGCGGGTTCACGTGCCAAACGAACACGCCACCCACCTATGGCCATGCCCTGGAGGCGCCACCCGTAACCAACACCCAACTCAAGGCCACGGCCATCCAGGGCGGGTGCGACTACCAGGGCCCGACCACCATCACCTTCAACAAGACCGGCTCCTCCACGGCCATGACGGTGAACAGCCCGCTGAGTCTCGGGTACCCGGGCAATCTGCAACAGCAACAGCCCAGTACCGACAACAGCGCCTGTCCGACAAGTTCGGCAAATCCCGGACCCTTCCCCAACAACGGCGTCATCTACGTCGACGCGGCGTCGTCCGGGGCCAACTCCAACAACCCGTTCTACTCGGCGACCACCGGGCTCTCCCAGCTCACCAACTGCACCAGCTGCTACTACGGGGCGACCTCGAACCCCGGTGACGAAGGTGACGCATTCGTCGGTGACACCTGGGGGGCCAACGGTGGTTTCTCCGGTCACCTCACCGTGGCGGCCAACAACAACGTGATCGTCCAGGGCCCCATCGTCTACAAGGACTGCACCTGGTCCGGGACGCCCTCGGAGAGCATGTGCAACTACAACAACGCCACCACCAGCACCCCCAACGACGTCCTCGGACTGATCGCCAACAACTTCATCGAGGTGAACCGGCCGGTCTACAACCAGAACGCCAGCAACTCGCTGAAAGGCACGGTGCTGCCCAGCTGCAACGGCACCACCTGGCTCGCTCCCCTGTGTGACCCGTCGACCTCCACGGGGGATCCCACGGGCACATCACAGGGCCTGACCGTCGACGCCACCATCCTCGCCCTCAACCAGTCCTTCGTGGTCGACAACTACAGCCTCTCCCCGGGTGAAGGGAACCTGTACGTCTACGGATCGATCCAACAGGACGCCCGTGGGCCGGTGGGCCTGGTCGGGGGCAACAACGGGTACGCCAAGAACTACCAGTGGGACCCCCGCCTCCCCCTGTACGGCCCCCCCTACTACCTCACCCCAGGCACGCCGTCGTGGGCCCTCGACTCGTCGGCCGAGAGCTACACGGGCTCCTGCCCGGCGATGCCACCACCACAGCCCACACCGACAGCACTGGCGGCCGGCGCCGACCTCACCTTCCCCATCAGCGGTTCGACGTCGCCCTGCGTCACACCGTAGCGCTGGCGGCGGGGGGTGCCGTGGTGCCGTGCCGGGAACGACCCCCGTCCCCCGGCAGGTAGCCTTCTCCCCTCATGCCCCTGCTGACCCGAGACGACATCCGCAACGTGGCCATCGTGGCCCACGTCGACCACGGCAAGACCACCCTGGTGGACGCCATGCTCTGGCAGTCCGGGGCCTTCCGCGCCAATGAAACCGTCAACGAGAGGGTTATGGATTCGGGTGACCTGGAGCGTGAGAAGGGCATCACCATCCTGGCCAAGAACACCGCCGTCCTCCACAACGGGGTCAAGATCAACATCATCGACACCCCGGGGCACGCCGACTTCGGCGGGGAGGTGGAGCGGGGCCTGACCATGGTCGACGGGGTCCTCCTGCTGGTCGACGCGTCCGAAGGGCCCCTCCCCCAGACCCGCTTCGTGCTGCGCAAAGCCCTGGAGGCCCGCCTGCCGGTGGTGCTGGTGGTCAACAAGGTCGACCGGCCCGACGCCCGCATCGACGAGGTGGTCCACGAGGTGGAGGAGCTCTTCCTCGACCTCGACGCCGACGAGCACCAGATCGACTTCCCCATCCTCTTCTCCAACGCCCGTGCCGGGTGGGCCGCCACCGAGCAGGGCGTGGAGGGCACCGACCTCGAGCCGCTATTCCAGGCCATCCTCGACCGTATCCCCGCTCCGCACTACGACCCGGACGCACCCCTCCAGGCCATCGTGTCCAACCTCGACGCCTCCCCCTACCTGGGTCGCATGGCCATCTGCCGGGTCCACAACGGCACGCTGCGCAAGGGCTCGACGGTGGCCTGGTGCAAGCTCGACGGCACCATCGAGCGGACCAAGATCACCGAGCTCTACGTGACCGACGCCCTGGACCGGGTCGACACCGCCGAGGTCGGCCCCGGGGAGATCGCCGCCGTGGCCGGCATGGCCGAGATCACCATCGGCGAGACGCTGGCCGACCCTGACGATCCCCGGCCGCTGCCGGTCATCACCGTCGACGAGCCCAGTCTGTCGATGACCATCGGGATCAACACCTCGCCCCTGGCCGGTGCCGACGGGAGCAAGCTCACCGCACGCCAGATCCTCAGCCGGCTCGAAACCGAGCTGGTGGGCAACGTGTCCATCCGGGTCCTCCCGACCGAGCGCCCCGACACGTGGGAGGTCCAGGGTCGGGGCGAGCTCCAGCTGGCGGTGCTGGTGGAGACCATGCGCCGCGAAGGGTTCGAGCTCACCGTGGGCAAGCCCCAGGTGGTGACCCGCGAGGTCGACGGCAAGATCCACGAGCCCATGGAGCGGGTGGCCATCGACGTGCCCGACGACTACCTGGGCGTGGTCACCCAGCTGATGGCCCTCCGCAAGGGCCTGCTCATCGAGATGGTCAACCACGGGACCGGGTGGGTGCGGATGGACTACCGGGTGCCGGCGCGTGGCCTGGTCGGGTTCCGCACCGAGTTCATGACCGAGACCCGCGGCACCGGCATGCTCCACCACGTCTTCGACGGGTGGGAGCCCTGGCACGGCGAGCTCAAGACCAAGCGCAACGGCTCGATGGTGGCCGACCGGCGGGGGCTCACCACCGGCTACTCGCTGATGAGCCTGCAGGAGCGCGGCATGCTGCTGGTCGGGCCCGGGACCGAGGTGTACGAGGGCATGGTCGTCGGGGAGAACGCCCGGGACGAGGAGATGGACGTCAATCCCACCAGGGAGAAGAAGCAGACCAACATCCGCTCGGCCTCCGCGGACGAGGCGATCCGCCTGACTCCCCCCTTGCTCCTCTCGTTGGAGCAGGCCCTCGAGTTCATCTCCGACGACGAGTGCGTCGAGGTGACCCCCAAGGCCGTCCGCCTGCGCAAGGTCGTCCTCGACCAGGCCACGCGGGGCCGCGTCCGGAGCAGGGCGCGCAAGGCCGGCAACTGAGCCTCGCCCACCCGGAGAGGCACGGGGGACCGTCTCGGCTCCGAGGGGAGGGCTCGAACCTCCAACATCTGGCTCCAAAGGCCAGCGTTCTGCCGATTGAACTACCTCGGAACGGGCGCCGGCTGCTCGACCGGCGACGGCCACAGGCTAGCCCCGCTGCCGGGCTCAACCACCTGTCCGGGCCACGGCAGCAGGCCGTGCGCCGTCGCCCCCGCCGTGCCGTTGCCCGCGGGCACCGGGTGCTCCGCGGCCGGCCTGCTACGGCAACGAGGCACGATGCCGATAGGCTCCCGGCCCGATGAGGGTGCTCGTGGTCGAGGACGATCCAGCTGTGAGCGGTGCGCTCAATCGGGCACTCCGGCTCGAGGGCTACGAGGTGACGCTCGCCACCGACGGGCCCCCGGCGCTCGAGGAGATCGCCATCCGTCCGCCCGACGCGATGATCCTCGACATCGGCCTACCCACCATCGGCGGACTGGACGTGTGCCGTCGGCTGCGGTCGGCCGGTGACGACACCCCGGTCCTCATGCTGACCGCCCGGGACGCCATCAACGACAGGGTCCAGGGCCTCGATGCCGGTGCCGACGACTACCTGGTGAAGCCGTTCGCCCTGGCCGAGCTGCTGGCCCGGTTGCGAGCCCTGCTCCGCCGTCGTCCCGAGGACGCCGGCGACGTCCTCCACTTCGCCGACCTGAGCCTCGACCCGGTCACCCGCGAGGCGCGCCGCGGCGATCGGCAGTTCACGCTGACCCGCATCGAGTTCGACCTGCTCGAGCTGCTGCTCCGCCATCCCCGCCAGGTGCTGACCCGTGAGCTGATCCTCGACCGGGTCTGGGGGTACACCTTCGACTCGGGCACCAACTCCCTGGCCGTCTACGTGGGGTACCTCCGCCGCAAGACCGAGCTCGACGGCGAGCCGCGGCTGATCCACACGGCGCGGGGTGTCGGCTACGTCCTGCGTGAGCCGTGAGCCGTGCCCTCTGACGGTGGCCGCCCACCGGCGATGACGGGCCGCTCACCGGCGTCGACCGAGATCCGACCGTGACCTTCCGGGCACGACTGGTGCTGGCGGCCACCGCCGCCGTCCTGGTGGTGGTGGTCCTGGGGTCGGTGGCCACCTACCTGGTGGCCTACAACTCGCTGGTGGGGTCGATCGACGTGACGTTGGGCCAGACGTCGCGCTATCTCGTCGCCACCAACAGCATCTCCAACGGCTGCGGCACCGCCGGCAACTGCATCCAGGTCGTGTCGTCGAGCGGTCAGACCAACCCTGCCGATCCTTCGGTGCTGCCGGTCACCGACGCGGTCAGGGCGATTGCCGCCAGCCAGGGCACCAAGGCCGACACCTTCTTCTCGACCACGGTGAACGGCATCGCCGTCCGCGAGAACGTCTCGGCCCTGCCACCGGGCTACACCTACCGTGGCAACAACTTCCCCGTGCAGCTGACCAGCGGGGGTGCCCTGCAGGTCACCTCCCCCCTGACCGGCGTCAACGAGGAGCTCCGCCACCTGGCGGTCGCCCTGTGGCTCATCGTGCTGGTCGGGGTGGCCCTGGCCGTGGCACTCGGGCTCGGCGTGGGGCGGACCGTCCTGCGCCCGCTCAACAGCCTCACCGCCACCGTCGAGGAGCTGGCCGAGACCACCGACGTCTCCCGGCGGCTCGACCCGGGCGGCCCCGACGAGCTGGGCCGTCTGCGCCGGGCCTTCAACCGGCTGCTGGTGGCCCTGGACACCTCGCTGCAGAGCCAGCGCCAACTGGTGCTGGACGCCTCCCACGAGCTGCGCACCCCTCTCACCAGCCTCCGGACCAACATGGAGGTCGCCAGGCGCATGGAGGAGCTGGCCCCCGAGGAGCGCGACGTGCTGATCGGCGATGTGCTGACCCAGCTGGACGAGCTCACCACCCTGGTGGCCGACCTGGCGGAACTGGCAAGGGGCGAGCAGCCCCGGCTCACCTCGGAGCCGATCCGGCTCGACACGGCGGTGCTCGAAGCGGTCGAGGTGGCCACCACCCACGGTCGCAGCCGCGAAGTGACCTTCGAGGCCCGGGTGTCGCCCACGTGGGTGTCCGGCTCCTCGGCGCGCATCGGGCGCGCCATCGACAACCTGCTGGACAACGCCCTCAAGTGGAGCCCGGACGGGGGGGTGGTCGAGGTCACCTGCGCCGACGGTGTGCTCGTGGTGCGCGATCACGGCCCGGGGGTCGCCGACACCGACATGGAGCACATCTTCGACCGCTTCTACCGGGCGCCCGGAGCCCGTGGCCGGCCCGGATCCGGCCTGGGGCTGGCCATCGTGACCCAGGTGGCCCGGGACGAGGGCGGCAGCGTGAGCGTGCACCATGCGCCCGGGGGCGGGGCCCTGTTCCGGTTCGCCCTGCCGGTGGTCACCGCCCCCCACCCCGCCGGCCGGGAGGACTGAATCGGCCCCCACCGCTGGTCCCCGAGTGGGCCGCAGGCGTCCCGGATACAGGGGCCACATGGCGCAAAACGACCTGGTCGACTAGGGTGCCGGTCGACATGGGATCCCTGATCAAGAAGCGCCGTAAGCGCATGCGCAAGAAGAAGCACAAGAAGATGTTGAAGGCCACCCGCTGGCAGCGGAGAGCCGCCGGCAAGTAGTTCGGCCCACGGGCCCACGGGCCGGCGGTTCGGTCGCTAGAGCGCCGTCCCCGACCTCGAGCCGCGTGACGTCTGCCGCGTGACGTCTGCCGCGTGACGTCTGCCGCGTGACGTCTCCCGTCTGCCCTACCCGAGCGGCGGGGTGGTCCTGACGGGCACCAGCAGGGACCGTTCGACACCGAGGTGCAGCCACGGCCCGGCGCCGAGACCCAACTCCTCGGGAGCACCCTCCACGAACCAGGTGGAACCGCTGCCGGCCAGGCGCGGCTCGATCCCGGCAGCCTTGGCGAGTGCCCGCTTCCACGGCCCGAGCCGGGGCTCGACGGCGAGTGCCGCGTCCTCGAGGTCGTTGGCCCGCCCGCCCGGGCTCGGCCCACCACTCGCCGCAGCCAGCCCGTCCCAGGCCAGGTAGACCGCACCGGTGTCCACGCCGAACGGCGGCAGCAGGAGGGTGAAGCGCCGGGCCTCGAAGGGAAGCGGCGTGAGCTCCTCACCGATGCCCCGCACGATCGCCCGCCCACCGGTCAGGCAGAAGGGGACGTCGGCACCCAGTCCGACCGCCACGGCCAGATCGGAGCAGCCGGCCCAGCGCAGGATGGCCGCAGCGTCGGCCGACCCCCCGCCGAGGCCCGCGCCGGGAGGGATCCTCTTGGTCAGGTGTACGCGTGCGCTCCGTCCGACCGCATCCAGCGCCCGGACCACCAGATTGGCGGGGCCGGCGGAGAGCGCCGTCGACCGCCACGGGTCCCTCGAGATGGCGCCGCCCGATCCGGAGCGCAGGCCGTCGCCGACCCTGCCGGGTCCTACCGACCCCATCCGGTCGAAGATGGTCAGCCCGTCCCCCGGTCCCACCACCAGGGTGTCCGCCAGGTCGAGCGTCACCATCTCGGACTCGAGCAGGTGGTAGCCGTCGGGCCGGATACCGGTGACCCGCAGCGACAGCGTGAGCTTCCCCGGCGCCGTGAGCTCGACCGGGGTGCCCGGGCTGGCGTCGACACCTTCTTCGGCTGCTCCGCCGGTCATCGGCCACTTTCCGCAGGGCGATCCCCCGGCGGTGCTGTCTCCCCCGGCTGCCAGGCGGCCAGGCGCTCCCATTCATCGAGGGCGAGCTCCTCGGCCCGCGCCGTGGGCCGGATGCCCACCGCCTCGAACGCCTCGAGGAGGACCAGGCCGTCGAGGGATCGGCGGAGCATCTTGCGCCGATGGGCGAACCCGCCCCGCACCACCGAGAACAAGCGGTCGTAGGCCGGCGAACCGGGGCCGTTCACGACACCGCCGTTCACGACACCGTCGTCCGCCCCACCTGCGCCGGCGCCACCTCCCACTCCGGATGCCCCCGTCCGCTCGGGGTTCCGGTCGAGCCGGACCAGCACCGACTCGACCCGCGGCCTCGGGATGAACACCTGCGCCGACACCCGCCCCACCACGGCGGCGGTCGCCCAGTAGGCGACCTTCACCGACACCGCTCCGTAGGCCTCGTCCCCGGCCCGGGCCGCCAGCCGCTCCCCCACCTCGCGCTGGACCATCACCAGCAGCGAGGACACCTGGGGAGCCTCTTCCAGCACCTTGACGACCAGGGGCACGGCCACGTTGTAGGGCAGGTTGGCCACCAATGACCAGGTGGTGTCGGTGCCGAGCAGCTCGGACCAGTCCATGGTGAGCGCATCGGCCTCCACCACCCGGACCCCGAGGGGCTCGACCTGGGAGCGCAGCACCGGCAGCACGTGACGATCGATCTCCACCGCGGTGACCGAGGCGCCGGCCTCGACCAGGGCCAGGGTCAGGGAGCCGAGCCCGGCCCCGATCTCGACCACCCGGCCGCCTTCGGTGATCCCCGCCAGCCGCACGATGCGCCGGACCGTGTTGCCGTCGGCCACGAAGTTCTGGCCGAGCGCCCGGCTGGGCCGGACGTCGTGGGTAAGGAGCAGCTCGTGAATCTCGGCTCGCCCGTGGGTCACGTGGTCAGTGTGCCACCTTCCTGCCACGGAGAGGCGCTGCCGTCAGGCCGTCACCAGCTCAGCTGGGCATCGATCACGCCCTGGGACAGGGGCGCGATCTCGGCGAACGTGCTCGTGGCCAGATCGATGGACCGCTCCGTGTCGGCCTCACGATCGTCCACCACACAGGAGATCGACGCACCGTTGGCCGGGTTGGTCACCCGGACCACCGTGCCGAAGGGCAGCCACGGGCTGGCGCAGGTGCCCGGCGCATGGTCGTAGTAGGTGACCGCACCGCTGGTGTCGGTGCCCGCGGCGGCGGTCACCACCGGCCGGGTGGTCGTGGTCGTCGGGGGTGGCTCGGCGGTGGTCGTGGTCGTCGGGGGTGGCACCGTGGTCGTCGGGGGTGGCACCGTGGTCGGGACGGGTGCCGCCACCGTGGTCGGGACGGGTGCCGCGGTCGTCGACGTCGTCTGGGCGGTGGCCTGGCCCTGCGGGCCTCCGGACCCAGACGAGGACGTGTGCACCTCGACCGCCGAGGTCAGCTTCCACGAGGTGGCAGTGCCGCTCACTCGGGCGACAAACCCGGAACCGGGCGCATGACTGCCTGCCGTCGTCGACGCAGACGCATCCGAACCGCTCTGGATCAACAGGAGCGGCACGATCAGCACGGCTCCGCACAGGAGGAGCGCGACACCGGGTCGGCTCCCCTTCTTCAGTCTGGTCCTCAGGACTCCACTCTCCTTATGGGACGAAGTCTGCTGACCTCCAGGGCGGGCTCTTCTCGGAGCGGGCCCACGGGCCAGGTCCGGCCCATAGGGGGACGGACGGGGTCGCCTCCTCCAAGTCGACCCGAATGCGCCCGACGCACGCACTACTTCGTCAAAGCAAAACGACCGCTTTGAAGAGCGGCCGCAAGCGAAAGGCTAGGGGGTTCGTGCCTATCGGTCAAACGCGGCACCTGGCCTGGGGAAACGCCGGGCACCTCTTGTGCGCGGAATCACATGGCGGAGGTCGGCGGCCCCAGAGGGCGAACAGAGCCCGGGCGTTGGGCGTCGACACCTCGGCAAACACTAGAGTCTCAACCACTTTGACCTGGGCAATTGCCGCGCCGACCACCAGAACCCTCGATGGTCAGTTGAGGGTTTAACGACGGGGTACCGGGGTGAGGAACGGAGCGTCCGTCTCCACCAGCAGCCGGTCCAGGGGGCGGAGGGCGGCAGCCTCAGAGGGCGAAGAAGGCCCGGGCGTTGCGCGTCGACACCTCGGCCAACACCAGAGTCTCAACCCCTTTGACCTGGGCAACTGCCGCCCCGACCACCGGAACCCTCGATGGTTCGTTGAGGGTTCCACGGTGGGGTACCGGGGTGAGGAACGGAGCGTCCGTCTCCACCAGCAGCCGGTGCAGGGGGCAGAGGGCAGCAGCCTCCCGGACCTGGTCGGCGTTCTTGAAGGTCACCACCCCGCTGAACGAGAGGAAGGTCCCGAGGTCGAGGCACCGGCGGGCCTCCTCCGGCCCCCCGGTGAAGCAGTGCACGACGGTGCGGGCGGGAACACCGACAGCAGCCAGGATGTCGAGGGTGTCGTCCCACGCCTCGCGGGTGTGGACCACCAGGGCGAGCCGATGTCTGTTGGCCAGCTCTACCTGGAGGGCGAACGCCTCCCGCTGGGTGGGACGCGGCGAGTGGTCGTAGTGGTAGTCGAGGCCGCACTCGCCGATGGCCACCACCACCCGCTGCCCGTCGCCGACCGGCACGGTGCCCAGCTCCGCCCCCAGCAGCGCATCGAGCGAGTCGACCCCGTCGACCGCGTCGTGGGGATGGAGGCCCACGGTGGCCCACAGCTCCACCCCTTCGGCCACCGCCACCGAGTCGGGGCGGCGCATGGCCCGCACCAGGTCGACCGCCTCGGCCGACGATCCGGCACCGGTCCCCACGCAGACCATCCCGGTGACGCCGGCCTCGGCCGCCCGGGCCACCGTCTCGGCCAGCCGGGTGGCGTGGGGGCCCGGGTCGTTTCCGTCGCCGGCCTCGGCGAACTCCTCTTGGAGGTGGCAGTGGGTGTCGAACCACTCGACGACGGCGTCGTGCGCCACAGCCCGCCCCTAACCCTTGCGGCGGGGGAAGAGGGGCGCCCCCTTCTCCACCGGCCGGCCGGCCTCATAGCCGCCCCAGCCGGCCGCGCCGGGAAGCCGCCGGTCGGCGGGCGAGCCCTCGAGGCCGATGCGCCGCCAGATCTCCTGCGCGGTGGCCGGCATGGCCGGCACGATCAGGATCGACACGATGCGCAGCACCTCGAGGGCGCTTCCCAGCACTGCGTCCACGGCCGCGCCCGGTTCGGCCTTCCACGGCTCGGCCATCTCCAGCTCGGCGTTGGTCTCCCGGATCAGCCTCCAGGTCACCTCCAGGGCCAGATGGGGCTGGCCCGCGTTCCACGCCTCGGTGGCCTCGGCCAGCACGGTGGCGGCCACCCCGGCCAGTCGACTGGTCGGGTCGGGGGCCGGGCCGGTCCCCCCGCACTTCGAGCCGACCACGGTGGCCACACGCGACAACAGGTTACCCAGGTTGTTGGCCAGGTCCGCGTTGTACCGGCCGGCGATGCCCTCCGCCGAGAACTCGCCGTCGCTGCCGAACGGTATGTCACGCAACAGCTGGTAGCGCACCGGGTCCACCCCGTACTCGGCGGACAGGTCGGCCGGCGAGATCTGGTTGACGCTCGAGTTGGACATCTTCTCGCCACCCAGCAGCAGCCACCCGTGCACCTGCACGTGGGCGGGGGGGTCGATGCCGGCGGCCATGCACATGGCCGGCCACCAGACGCAGTGGAACCGGATGATCTCCTTGCCGATCAGGTGGTGGACGGCCGGCCACCACGCCTCGAACCGCTCCTCGTCGCTGCCGTAGCCGATGGCGGTGAGGTAGTTGATCAGCGCGTCGTACCAGACGTAGAAGACGTGGCGCTCGTCCCAGGGGACCCGGACCCCCCAGTCGATCGACGTCCGGGTGATGGAGATGTCCCGGAGGCCCCCCTTGATGAAGCTGAGCGCCTCGTTGCGCTTCGACTCGGGGACCACCGCACCCGGATGGGACTCGTACCACTCGAGCAGCGGTTGCTCGAAGGCACTGAGCCGGAAGAAGTAGTTCTCCTCCTCGAGGTGCTCGACGGGTATGCGGTGGATCGGGCACCGGTCGCCGTCGACCAGCTCGTCCTCGGCGTAGTACTGCTCGCAGGGCACGCAGTAGAGGCCGCGGTAGGTGTCCTTGAAGATATAGCCGTTGTCGTTTATGCGACCCAGGAAGTGCTGGACGGCGTCGCGGTGCCTGGGCTCGGTGGTGCGGATGAAGTCGTCGTTGGCGATGTCGAGGTCGGCCCAGGCCTCGGCGAACCGGGGGGCCAGCTGGTCGGTCCACTCGAGGGGGGACAGCCCCTGCTCCTCGGCGGCCCGTGCCACCTTCTGGCCGTGCTCGTCGGTGCCGGTCAGGAAGAACACCTCGTCGCCGATGAGCCGGTGCCACCGGGCCAGGGCGTCGGCGTTGACCGTCGTGTAGGCGTGGCCCACGTGGGGCGCGTCCTTGACGTAGTAGATCGGCGTGGTGATGTAGTAGTGCGACACTGACCGGTAAG
>Ga0181523_10002637_pt1 | contig 17175 bp, 6 predicted proteins | sample PEATcosm2014_Bin_43_FD_119752 | JGI IMG/M metagenome (GOLD analysis project Ga0181523, IMG submission 119752) | Peatland microbial communities from MTU Mesocosm Facility, Houghton, MI, USA - PEATcosm2014_Bin05_30_metaG | ecosystem: Environmental > Terrestrial > Soil > Wetlands > Peat | place...
CTTGGCCATCGGCTCCCCGGTTGAGCCCAGCATCATCGGCACGTTCGGCCCGTACACGTCCGCGTCCAGCAGTCCCACTTTGTTGCCCAGTTTCGCTAGCGCCAGCGAAAGATTCACGGCCACTGTGGTTTTACCCACGCCGCCCTTTCCGCTTGCGACCGCAACTAGGTATTTCACTCCCGGAATCGGCTGGCGCTGCGGCATCTGTTGTCCTGGCATTGTTCCCGGTGGCATGAACGAGTCCTTCCTGTTACCCAATTATCGCTTTGCAAAGCTCGAAAGGCGCTACTGCTTTTACTCTTCAACTTTTTTACTTCTTCACTTCGTGCTTCTACACGCTCGTCCCATGGCACTTCTTATACTTCTTCCCCGAACCGCACGGACAGGGATCATTGCGGCCGACCTTTGCACCCGCACGCACCGGTTTCGGTGCGTCTGCTTGCGCCGCTCCTGCTTGAAACTGTAGGTCCTTCTGCTGGCGCTCCTGTTTCCGTTCCAGCGCCCGCGCAAAATCCGGCAACCGCGCCGGCGGCTCCTCTGCACGCGCAGCAGCGCTGGCGGCTGCAGCAATGGCGCTCGACTGTGGTGGACGCGGAGGCTCTGGCCTCGGCTGCGGTGGCGTCTCGCCTTGCTGAATCTGCACGTGGAACAGATAGCGTACAGTCTCGTTGTCGATGCGTGCCATCATGTCTTCGAACAATATGAAGGCTTCCTTCTTGAACTCGACCAGCGGATCCTTCTGCCCGTACCCGCGTAGTCCGATCCCTTCCTTCAAGTGGTCCAGTGACAGCAGGTGGTCCTTCCACTGGGTATCCACCACATCCAGGATGATCCGTCGCTCCAGCCACCGCAGCAAATCCTGGCTGAACTGCTTCTCCTTCTCTGCGTAACGATTCTTCACCGCATCCACGGTGGCTTCCGCCAACTGATCGTGATTCAGCGTCCCCGGGTCCGCTCCCGCGGCCTTTGCATCGATGCCGAACTGGCTGTTCACCTCGGCCAAAAACTGCGCCGTGTTCCACTGTCCCGGATGCTGCTCGCGCGGGCAATAGCGGTCCACTAATTCGCGCGACACGTCTTCAGCAATGCCCAGCACGTAATCGCGTTGATCCTTTCCCTCCAGCGCTGACCGGCGAATCGCGTAAATGGTCTCGCGCTGTTTGTTCATCACGTCGTCGTATTCCAGCAGGTGTTTGCGGGCGTCGAAGTTCTGCGCTTCTACCGATTTCTGTGCGTTTTCGATTCGCCCCGAAATCAGCTTCGATTCGATGGGTACGCCTTCGGTCATCCCCAGGCGAAACATCAACTGCTTCATCCGCTCCCCGCCAAAGATGCGCATCAGGTCGTCTTCCAGCGAAAGGAAGAATCGCGACGAACCGGGATCGCCCTGACGGCCCGCGCGACCTCGTAACTGGTTATCGATGCGCCGTGCTTCATGCCGCTCCGTGCCCAGAATATGCAGCCCGCCGAGCGCGACCACTTCATCATGCTCAGCCTTGCACTGCTCCGCGAACTGCTCGTACACCGGCTTCCACTGGTCCAGCGGCACCTGAAAAATCTTTCCCTCATGCTGGAACAGCACCATGGGCACCGCCGGCTGGGCTGAATTGCCGTCCGTACTTTCGGCACCGATCACGGCGGGAGCCGCGGCATAGGGAATCGCCAGCTTGTTCTTCAGAAAATGCTCGCGTGTCATGGACTCGGGATTGCCACCCAATAGGATGTCCGTCCCGCGGCCAGCCATGTTCGTGGCCACGGTCACCGCGCCCTTACGTCCCGCCTGCGCCACGATGCGCGATTCGCGCTCGTGCTGCTTGGCATTCAAAACCTGGTGCGGGATGCCGTGCTTCTTCAGCAATTCGGCAATGGTTTCCGATTTTTCAATCGAAATGGTCCCCACCAGCACCGGTTGACCGCGCTCGTTGTATTGCCGGATTCCATGGGCCAGCTGGTTGTCTTCCTGCAGAATCCCGTTCACCACCGCTTCGAACTTTTCTCTCTCCGTGCGGTAGACCACATCCTTATTCTCGATGCGGATCAGATTCCGGTTGGTGGGAATAACCACTACGTCCAGGTTATAAATCTTGCCGAATTCCGCCGCCTCCGTTTCCGCCGTGCCCGTCATGCCGGACAACTTCTTGTACATGCGGAAATAATTCTGGAAGGTAATGGTGGCCAGCGTCTGATTTTCCCGCTCGATCTTCACTCCTTCTTTGGCTTCCACCGCCTGGTGCAATCCGTCGGACCAGCGCCGTCCCGGCATTTGCCGCCCGGTAAACTCATCGACGATGATCACTTCCCCGTCTTTTACCACGTAATCAACATCGCGCTTATACAGCGTGTGTGCCCGCAACCCCTGATACACATGGTGAATCGTCTCCATGTGCGCCGGGTCGTACAAATTCCCAAGACTGAGCAGCCGTTCGGTCTTGCTCACGCCCTCTTCGGTCAGCGTGGCGGTACGGTGTTTCTCATCGAGCGTGTAGTCAATGTCCTGGATCAGCTTCGGAATGATCTTGTCAATCTTGAAATATTTGTCGGTCGATTCTTCCGAAGGCCCGGAAATAATCAGCGGAGTTCGCGCTTCGTCGATCAGGATGGAGTCCACTTCGTCGACGATAGCGAACTGGTGGCCGCGCTGCACGCAACTGGCCAGATCATACTTCATGTTGTCGCGCAGGTAATCGAATCCAAACTCGTTGTTCGTACCGTACGTGAGGTCGGCCGAGTAAGCCAACCGCCGCTGCGCGTCGTCCAGATCGTGCACAATTACGCCAATCGTCAGTCCCAACGCCTTGTAGAGCGGGCTCATCCACTCCGCGTCGCGCCGTGCCAGGTAATCGTTCACCGTCACCAGGTGCACGCCGCGTCCGGCCAAGGCGTTCAAAGCGGCCGGCAAAGTGGCGACGAGCGTTTTTCCTTCGCCCGTCTTCATTTCTGCGATCTTCCCGTCGTTCAGTACCATTCCGCCGATCAACTGCACGTCGAAATGCCGCATGTTCAGGAAGCGCCGTCCCGCCTCACGCACCAGCGCGAACGCCGGAACCACTGCGCCTTCCAGCGCCCGCCGCAGGTCCTCCTTGTATGCAGGCTCCCCGGGGTCGCTGTCCTTCAACTGCTCCTGCACTTGCGTTTTAAGCGCGGCAAAGCGTTCTTTCAACTGCTCATCGCTGAGCACCTTCATTTCCGGTTCTAACGCATTGATTGCAACCACCAACGGCTGCAATTTTTTCAGGTCGCGCTCGTGCTTAGTGCCTATGAATTTCGCGACTACGCTGTCTAATATGTGGGCAACGTCCATGAACGGTTCGTCGTTTCCTCTTTAGTTATCGCGCCGGGTCTCGCATTGCGCGATCGGCATTATTTTGGACCCTCTGCACAAGCCTGTCCCGCAGATCCGGGCCAAACATCTCATTGTAACTGGTTGGATGCGCCACCGCCAACAATCGCCACTTTCACCCCATTCCGTGTCGTGGCCGGTCCTTCGCCGGCGAGAATCCACCTCCCAACCCTCTCCCCTTGACAACTTAGGAGAGCATCGGTACCCTCCTAATCAGATTAGGAGGCTGCATGAACCCACCCGCCGATCTCCTCCCTGGCACTCTTGATCTTCTTATCCTCAAAGCCGCTTCTCTTGGTTCACTCCATGGCTACGGCATCCTTCTCCGCATTGAACAGATTTCCCGAGGCGCCTTGCTTATCGAACAGGGAGCGCTTTATCCGGCACTCTTCCGCCTCGTGCGACAAGGGCTTTTGAAAGCCAGTTGGGGCACGTCCGACAACAATCGTCGCGCCAAGTATTACGAGTTGACCACCGCCGGCCGCAAGCGTCTCCGAGAAGAACAGGATGGCTGGAACCGCTTGGTCGCGGCGATGGGCTCGGTGCTCGGCGCGGAGCCGGAGGAAGCGTGAAGCCGTTGGGTTACCTGAAATCCATCCTGTCCACGCTTTTCCACCGCGCGGCATCCGACAGCGAACTGGAAGAAGAATTTCGGGCCCACACGCTCCGGCCTGCCACGCGGCGAGGCCGAACGCCGCGCGCGCATGGCCTTCGGCGCCTTTGAAAAAGCCAAAGAAGAATGCCGCTAACAACGCGCCGGCTTCTGGCTGCCCTCTGCTTTAGCAACTGCACGACTGGCACTCCATGTTCATAGGCGTCGCGCCGCATCGTTTGAGCAGCCTGCGCGGTACGCCTGGCTTCAGCCTCGCACTGACAGCGCCCTGGCCAACTATTGCCACGCCTCCGCACAGGCCAGTGCCCGCTTCGGCTCCGGTTCCTGGGGATGTTTTTCGAAAATGACTTCGCGCAAATCAATCCCTGGTCCACTTGATGCATCCTTTCGTGAGCGGCCGTTACCGCCCGGGAAGATCGCCGTAGGAAAACCCGGGCCGACGTGATAGCGTATGCATCGCATTTAGATTTGATTTGCCTGCCCCGCCCGGCAAACCCCAGAGAGCTTCGTAAGTCCTTGCTTTTCTTGCCCGCTCTGGATATCGATCCTTCAGAAATCTATTTCAACAGATTATCGAGGAGACAATTTAATGAAAGTGCTTATCGCCTGCACCTTTTCACTTTTGTTGGTATTGACTGCCGGCTGTGGTGTCGGTGGACCCGACGCCGCTTCCACCGCCGACGCCATCTACTACGGCGGCGACATCGTCACCGTCAACGACGCCCAGCCAACGGTGGAAGCACTCGCTGTGAAGGACGGCAAGATTCTCATGGTGGGCACGCGGGCGGAGCTTGAGAAATTTCACAAGGGTACCACTACCCAGATGATCGATCTCGCCGGCAAAACACTTTTGCCCGGCTTCCTCGATCCCCACAGCCACTACATCAACTCGATCACGGTCGCCAATCAGGTTAACGTCTTCGCTCCGCCGGCCGGTCCCGGCAAGGACGTCTCTGCCATCGTTGCCGAGCTTAAGAAATTCCGCGATGAACACAAAATCCCGGCGGGAGAGATCATTCAGGCCTACGGCTATGACGAAAACGCCATGCCCAAAGGCACCTCGCTGACACGCGACGATCTCGACAAGGACTTCCCGGTCAATCCCGTGATCGTCGGCCACGTTTCCATGCACGGCGCCGTTCTTAATTCCGCGGCCATGAAGAAATACGGCTACTCCGCGGCAACCAAAACCCCGCCGGGCGGCGTCATCCTGCGCAAGCCAGGCTCCAACGAACCCTCGGGTCTGGTGATGGAAAGCGCGTTCTTGCCCGTCTTCGCTAATCTTCCGAAGCCCGACGCCCAACAGGAAATCGAGTGGAGCCGCGCCGGGCAATTGCTTTACGCCACCAACGGCATCACCACCGCGCAAGAGGGTGCCACCCATGCGAGCGACCTCGCCCTGATGCAACGCGCGGCCGCCGGTGGTGCCACAATCATCGACATCGTTGCCTACCCGTTTGTCACCGACTTCGATGCCATCATTGAGAAGAATCCGGCCAGCGGGTGGGGCAGGTATATCAACCGCGTGAAGCTCGGTGGCGCCAAAATAACACTGGACGGCTCACCTCAGGGCAAAACCGCTTACTTCACTACGCCCTACCTCACCGGTGGCCCCGCCGGCCAGAAGAACTGGCGTGGCGAACCGGGCTTCCCGGAAGCCGAGGTAAAGGCCTTCGTCAAGAAGGTGTATGACCTGGGCCTGCCGCTGAACGCTCACGCCAATGGTGATGCAGCGATCGACATGCTCCTCCGAGCGCATGAAGAGGCCGCCGCCGGAGATCTCACCAAAGACCGCCACGTCACCATCATCCACTCGCAATTCGTCCGACCTGATCAGTTAGACAAATACGTCCGCTATAAAATGACTCCCTCTTTTTTCACCGAGCACACTTTCTACTTTGGCGATGTCCACGTCCTCAACCGCGGCGAGAAGCAGGCTTTTTTCGAAAGCCCCATGCGCGCCGCCATTGATAAGGGACTGCGCCCCACTGACCACACCGACTTCGTCGTCACGCCCTTAGATCAAATGTTCGTCATCTGGACCGCGGTCAATCGCATATCACGAAACGGGGTGGTCATCGGTCCGGATCAGCGGGTCACTCCACTGGAAGCGCTGAAAGCCATCACCATCAGCGCCGCCTATCAATACATGGAACAAACCTCCAAAGGCACGCTGGAAAATGGCAAGCTCGCGGATCTTGTAATCCTTGACAAGAACCCCATGAAGGTCGCTCCACTAGCCATCAAGGACATCAAAGTTGTGGAGACCATCAAGGAAGGGAAAACCATCTACAAGGCCAAGTGAATGCCAGCTGATAACTTCACTCGGCGGTGCGACACTCGCGCCGTCGCGCAGAGCGTCTCGGGCTAGCGGGGGTGCCCTGTGCGGTAAATCACAAACCCCACCACGTTTGTAACCACCACCAGGCCAATCGTTTTGAACGCATACAGCCCGTGACTCCGCACATCAATGATAGGAAACGCCGACAGCGCAACGAACAGCAAAGTTACCAGGAATCCGCACGCCGAGGCGCAGCGCAGCCAAAGACCTGGTCGCAGGCCGCGATCTTTTGCCGCTAACAGCGGAATGGCAAACATCGCCAGATACGCTAGGCCATAAAAGGCAAAACTCCAAGTAAGCAAGAGCTCGTAAGCCTCTTCGGCCCCGGCTCCCATCAACGCCGCGACAGACGCCACGAACGCAACAGCCCCAACAAAAAGAATCGAATTCACCGGGGTCTTATATTTCGGATCCAGCCGCGTGAACCATTCCGGCAACAGGTGATCCCATCCCGCCACCATCGGAAGTCGCGTGTTCCCCCCAAAATTGACGTTGAAGTTGGAAAGGTAGTTTAACAACAGCAATACGATCGCCAGCGGCACAACAAATTTTGCCAGACCAAACACTTCCGCTCCCCGGCTCAGCGCTTGCGGGATCGGTCCAATCACATCAATGGCATCGGGCGTGACAAACGCCAGGATCGCACTGGTCCCCAGAATGTAAAACAGCGCCACAATGGGTGCAGCGACACTGATCGATTTGGAATAAATGCGCCTCGGGTTCCTCGATTCCCCTGCAAAAATGGCGGAGTACTCCAGGCCCGTCAGTGCGCCGAACGTCATCTTTCCAAAAACACTCAGGCTGAACAGGGTGAGCGGCGGCGCCGCCAGCCGCAGCGGATGATAAGACGGCAGCGTGCCGCGCCACACCGCCGCATACGGCATCAGTGCCAGCAGGCTAAGGGTCACGAGAACGCACACGGACCCGAAATTATTTACCCACTTGCCGACGCGCAATCCTAGTTTTGCAATGAACGCCAGCAAAATCACAAAGAGCGCGGAAGCAACTACAATCGACAGCCTGCTCGCAGACAGCCAGGCCGCACTGGGTCCCAGCACGTAGGCCAGAAACGTGGTGGCAATCAAGCCGATTACCGCCGTGTAAAGCGTCCCGAACAGCCACAGGTTCCAAGCCACCAGGAATCCCGCGGCATCGTTAAACGCCAGCCGCGTCCACTCGTACAATCCTCCCTCGACCGGCATCAATCGGTTCAGGTGCGCCACCAGCAGTGCTTCCGGAATGAAAAACAGCAGAATCGCGAGCAGCCAGAGAACCACGTGGGACGGACCGGCCTTCACCGCCGTGCCAAAAAAATCCGGTACCACAACCACCAGGATTTGCGCAAAGATCAGGTCCCCTAAACCGAGCTCTTTTCGCAGTTCGGCGCTTCGTGTTTGGATCGCGGCTTCTGCAGCCAGCAGCAAGTTGGAGTTAGCGGTGGTCAAGAGGCTGGGGCGTAACATAACACCTCAGCCGAATTTCATCCAGGAAATCGCGAAAAGGTTCTATTGAACGAACAGTCAGGAAGATTGGTCGAGAGACAACCTGAACTTGCAACTAGACGATCTGCACCAGATCCGGCGGGCAATCCCGCAGATTCTCGATGGATACATTCTTTTCTGATTTATACACTTCCGACGCCGGCAGTAACCCATAGCTGCGGTTCCGCCCCTCGCGCTTCGCCAGGTACAGTGCCTTGTCCGCCAGCTCAATCACGTTGTCAATCGACAGTGCGTTGACGTCCTCGAGAATCCAGGGGAATGGCGCCCACCCAATCGAGCACGTTTTGTGGATCTCCACACCGTTGCCGACGTCGAAAGGCACTTCGCGAATCGCCTCCAGCACGCGGCTGCACAATAACGAAGCGTTCTCCCGATCCGTGGTCCGGCACACCAACAAGAACTCTTCTCCGCCCCACCGCACCAGGTCATCCGAGCGCCTCATCACGCTGGCTATGCGCTTGGCCACTTCTTGAAGCAAGCGGTCCCCGGCCGCGTGGCCCATTTCATCGTTTACCCTCTTAAACCGGTCGATATCTACGAGCAGGAAAATGATTTCTTGCCGCGGGGCCCCCGGGTCGCTCGAATTACTGTTCCTGAGATGAGAACGTAATGCCTGCGCGTTGTCCGTCGGAATCGTCTCGTAGAAATAACGCCGGTTCCTCGTCTTGGTCAGCGGATCTGTCAGGGAAATCTCTTCCAATTCCTTGTTTTTCTGCATCAACTCGGCGCTGCGTTGCGCCACGGCCTGTTCCAGTTCTAACCGCCGCCGGTTCAGCGCGCGCGTCCGCAGCGAGACGTATGCCCAGAAGCAGCCCAATAGAACAAACAAACCCGCAATTCGCGCCCACCACGTCTGCCAGAAATTCGGCAGCACCTCAAACTCGAAAATGGCAGGCGTCGCCGACGCCGATATCACCGACGCCACTGTCCCCGGTTCCGAGCATTGCACCCAAAATTCGTAATTCCCAGGTGGCAATCCGCCGTAGGTGACTTCCCGTTGTTGTGTTTCGCTGATCGTTTTGTCCAGGCCGCGCAACTGGTACCGGCAACTGACGCGCGCCGTGCCCCCGAGAATCATCGGAGCAAACTGCACAGAGAGCGATCCCTCCGCCGAGCGCACCTTTGGCGTCTCCTGCACTTGCCATTCTTTGCCGCCCAGGGTTACTTGCGTCAACACTACATTTGCTTGCTTTTGGTTAAACTTATCCGAAGCGGGTTGATACCGCGCTAGTCCTCGCGACGTCGCAATCAGGAAACTGCCATCTTTCTCCTCCCGGACTCCAGTCCAGGGGCTCACGTCATCCCACAACAGCCCATCCGTATGATTCAGTCGCTGTAGTTTTCTATCTTTGGAGAGGATTGCCAGTCCGTCCGGTCCGTTAAACCACACCCGCCCCTTTGAATCGTGTCCTATGATCGACCAGTCCCACGGAAAGTTCTCGCAGTGTGCCTTTCCGGCGTCATTCAGAACAATCTGCGTTACCTCCACCACGTCGTTGTACGCCACCCAAGCTTCCTTGTTGCTCAGTGCCGCCATGCTGGTGATTGCTTGTCCCTGCAGTCCATCCTTGGTCGTCAGTGTCTGCCAATTCTTTCCGTCAAAGTGGTAGACAGTTGCTGTGCCCGTTGCCCATATCCCGCCCTCCGGCGAGAACGAGACGTAGGTCACTTCAGCGCCGGCAGCCAAAGGCAGAGGTACATCTACGGGTTCCGCATTCGGCTTTCGGGCGTTGAACCGTACTAGATGGTCCCGGGTCGTGGCCCAGACTTCGCCCTTCGGCGATGTGTACACCGTCTGGAACGGTCTGCCTCGGTAGCCTGTGTGCATCGTGGCCGAAAAATTTCCCGGTTCGATTCGTACCAGCGAACCGGTCACCGTCAAGGCCCACATCGCCCCATCTCCCGCCACTTGCAACTGGTGCACCTGAGTCCGCGCGTCTCCACCGAGCGACGACACCTTCTCCCAGCGATGCTGCTCGCCGTCCCACACTTCAATTCCATGTGCCGTTGCTACCCAGAGTCGGCCGAGGTGATCTCTCTGTGTGGCCCAGGTGGTGTTATCGAGCAGTCCTTCGGTAGTTGTCCATCCCGACCATTCATGTACTCCAGGCAGCAGGTCCAGGCCCGTGCCCGATCCTCCCACCCACAACGTACCTTCGCGATCTTCCATCGCAAATTGGATGTCGTTGCTGGTGATTCCCTGCTTGTCCGTGATGACCTGCCAGTGGTCGTTCGCACCTTGCCAATACAATCCCGTCGAAGACGGCACCAGCAATCGGCCCTTTTGATCCAGCGTTGGTTTGCCTTCCACGTCATCGGCCGGCCCAATGGCAATTCTTTCCGCCGTAAGTTTATGCCCTGCGGGGTCCAGCCGGTCCAGTTTCTCGGCCGTCCGCAGCCAGAGCGTGTGCTCCCTGTCCCACAACAAAGCCACCACCCGTTGTTTCGGAATCTGGATTCCTGGATCAACTTCCACGTGATCGGATCCCGCGTTCAAATGCACCAGTTGGGTCCCTTTGGTGAACCAGATGGAATCGTCCTCATCCCTTGCAATTCCGTATGCCGTCTCGTTGACACCTTCCTCGTCGGACAGGACTTTGCTCCGCGCGGGGTCTTGCGGATCCACTCGCAATATTCCGTGATTGAACAGCAGTACGAACACAAATCCCCTGCTGTCTACGGCAAAAAGTTGCGTTCCATTTCCCAGTGGCATCGCCGAAGCCGGAATTGCCAGGCTTTCAAAGTGTGCGTTCTTGTAGTGTGCGATGCCCCGGTTCCCGGCGATCCACGCCGTGCCGTCCGGAGCAATCACGACGTCCAGCACGTAATGCCCGACCAAGTCCTCAACCTCGGTCATCTTGCGAGCGCGTGCGCCGTCATAGCGGTACAAGCCCGTCTGTGTGCCGATCCACAGGAATCCCTGGCTGTCCTGCCCCATGGCCGTAACGGTCACGGCTCCCAGATCAAACTGGTCCGCCAGCCTCTGTACGGTATATCTCGGCTTGTCGGGAAAATTGACCTGATCCTGCCCTGGCGTACCAGCAGCCCACACGCCCAGGAGAGCACACAGCAGTGCGACAGCGCGAATTTTTCTTGCTTCGGGCAAAGAAATAGCCGCCTACACGAAGTGCTTTTGGCTCGTTTGGGTGGTGAAAGCCACTGCTTCGCGATACCGTAGGTTAAGTCACGGAATTGTCTGGGGTAAATGCAACAAAGGTACTGCGTTACAGTACTTGTGACGGGTTACTCCTTAGATACCAAAAAAGGAGTCAAACTGCCTTTCCGGCAAATTTTCGGGCAGGAAAGACTCCCTTCAAGTCCGGTTCCTGCGCCGACTCCTCTGGGTTCCGGGTCCCTTTTGGCAAATTCTCCAGCAGTAACTTGCGGTATTTCGACCTCTCTTCCAGCCCCATGTCTACGATCTCGAAAGACATGTCTTGCGCCCGGTAATCCCGCATCATCGCGGTCGCCTGCACGTTTCGCAAACCTACCTGAATTCGTAATTGAACCTGCGTTCCGGGCGCCAAATGCATGTTGGTGGTCGCCAGCCCGCCGCTCAGACTGGCCGTCTTTATATCCAGTCGGCAGTTCTGCTTCAAGTTTGTGCTTACTGCGGAGACCGACTTCTGCAATCGCACTCGAGTGTGCCGCCGGTGCCGGATGAACTTAGAATCGTGCGGTACTTCCAATGGTGCCAGCTTCAGGTCCTCTTCCTCAATCCCACTCCTGGACATGTACTCCGCCACCCAGGCCGCATCCAGCTTTTCCATGGCCTGCATCGCCGCGATGCGCAATTCCTGTGGATGCACCCAGCTAAACATCTTGCGCGCCTCCAGAATCCTCTTTAGGGCGTTGGCCGATTCCGGTGCTTTCACCCGGCCCAATGCTTCCACCGCCTTCACCCGCAAATACGGCGCTGCGCCGGTCGGCAAATCGCCATCCGCCAACGTCAGCAGGCGCCCAAGTGCTTCGCGCTCCTCCGTCATTCCCGCTTCATCCACCACCAACGGCATGATCATCGGATCCACATGATCGAGCACCGAAAGCAGGATTCCGCAGCGCCCAGGAGCTCCGCAGGAGGCAATCTGGCGCACCATTCGGTCCTGTGCCACTCGCGGAAAATCTCTGATTCGCGAAGGGAGAAATACTGCGGCAGCCGTTGGATCGAGCCGCACCAGCAAACCCACCATTTCCACCGCGTCGGCGTGAGGCCCACCGCGAACCGTGCTTCGCAAATACTGCAGCGCCTCTTCGCCGAGGTCCTGTGCCAGATTCGCCACATTTTCCAGGTCGTCGCGAAACTGGCAACGGTTGAACCGCATCGCAAGCTGTTCCATCGCCGTCTGCGGCAGTTGCTTCAATACGCTGGTTAGCCCGGCCGAAACTTCCCGCGCGCGCAGCGCCTCCTCGACAAACTCCGGCACGCGGTCCTCAATACCCATTTTCGCGCGCAACACCTTCGCAGTGCCTGGTCGCTGCGCTTCCACCCCTGCCAGCAGGTCCAGCGCTCGTTCCATCGCCGGGAAGCAACGTTTTGCCGCAGCTTCCTGGCTCAGACGTACGAAGGCCGCGCTTACCAGTGACTGCAGGCCCTGATCCTGTTCCACGCTCAATCGCAAGCCCACATGCCTCAGCGCCTCTGCCAGCAACCGGGGATCCGCTTGAGCATACAAGCCCGCCAGCTCAGAAAGTCCCGTCGCCGCGCGCTTGCGTGCATCCGGCTCTTCACTGTCCGCGCAACTTGCGTAGTTCTGCAGGATGCTGATCGCTTCGGCAACGTCGCCGTTCTCGATTAGCCCGGCAACGTAAGACTGCACATTTTTCGGAGGTATGCACCAGGCCTCGGTCGACAGCAGCACTTCCCGCTTGGCACTCTCCGGCACGCTGGCCCAGAATTGCCGATCCAGCAATTCTCTGTGAGACTCCACCAGCAGTCCTGCTTCCGCCATCTTGTCTTCGTGCTGGCCCAGGATCTTCCGCAAGCCCTCGATTTCCTGGTTCATACGGTCCAGCATCTGCCGCACAGCGTTCACCTTCACTTCACCGTGTTCAAACCGTTCCAGGGCGAAGCAGATCGAGAGGTGCTCCGCCAACTGCACTAGCATGCTCTGATCCAGTTTCTTGTTCTTGCCCTGTTCCGCGATGCCCGCGAGCGCGTTCCGCAACACGTCCTGCGCGGTTTCCGGCAACTGCGCTACTCTGTCCTGAAATTCCACCGCTGCGGCTGCAGGGTTCGGCCCGCTGCCCACTTTTCCAAATGCAGTGAGCGCCTGTAGGATCCCGTAGATCTGCTCGTCGTTCGGCTCGCTCGTCCCGATGCCAATCCCTTTCCCGCTCCCGCCCCGGCTTGCGGTTCCACCTCCCATGCTCTTTCCCGCGCCTGCGCCACCGCCAGTGCCTCCGCCGACGCCCCATCCTGCGCCTGAGCCCGAGCCGCGCCCGCTGCCAGTGCCGCCGGTTCCTTCTCCGCCACCGCCAATTCCGCCTGCCCCGTCACCGCTCGCCTTGCCACCCGCTCCAGTTCCGCTGGATTTCGATCCCTCCGCCGCGGCTATCAACTCCAGCAACTTCTGCGGATCATTCAGCATCCGCTTGAAAGAATCCTGATCGTCTCCGAATGACGCCGCGGCAATCTGGGCTGCCATGCTGGCATCTTTTAGCCGCGCATCCGTGGCCACAAAGCAAATTTCATTCACGTGAATGCCTCGGGCATCCGCGATGGCGTTCTTCAATTGTTGGGCTAGTTCGGCGGGCTTCGCTTTTCCCGTCGGAAAAGCGCGTATAAATTTGCTCAGCTCTTCGGGCGAGATGCAAGCCTGGAACTGGATGCTCGCCAGTCCTGCGGCGCTCAGCAGTTGCGCAAACTGCTTTTCCGCCGGCGTTCCCTCCAGTGGCACGCCATCCAGCAACAATTGCGCGCCCGTCGCTCCCAGCAGCAGTCCGCTCTCCGCGTTTTCTGGCACGGCCGTGCGCAGTTCGCTCCAGGCAATCTGCAACTTTTCGAGAGTGCGCACGTGGTCATGCCCGTACAGCCTTGCAAACTTCAACAAAATGTTGAGGCTACGAACAAAGGCGCGGGCGGCCGTTGATTTTGGGTCCGTTTTCATTCCATACCGTACTTTCGCCCCGTCGATAGTCCTGACGGTCAAGTGCTAAGTACACCCTTACTAGTACGGTAGGCCCCGATTCGTCCTCTCACAATGGTACAGTCGTCCCATGTGACCCGCACGCTATCCCGTCTATAGGACAGTTCTCCACACCTGCTCCTCCGGACGGTTTTTCCATCTCAGGCCAGGTAGAATCTTCACCGGATTCCCTTCGATTGTCTTTTGAGTAGGGGTGGGGCGCACCTTTACATCTTGAGTAAACCCAAGTCCCCGTCATTCCGATCGGAATCCGCGGAGTGAGGTACTCTTCTCCACCGCACGCCGCCTGTGCGACGGATACCTCTGGTATTCGCTGAAAGATCTATTTCGAAACAGCCATGCGCCCTTGTCGCCGGCTCCGGTTGCTGACTTGAGCGGGCTGCGGCAATCCGCCCAACTCCAACAGGAGTTTCCTCAGGCGGGTTCTCTCGTCCAGTTCCATGTCCACGATTTCGAACGCCATTGCCTGTGGCCGAGCACCACGAACTATCGCCTGCGCGCGTATATTTCTCACGCCATGCGACAGCTTCAGCGAGAGCAGCGATCCCGGCGCCAGATGTCGGTCTGTAGCCCCAATTCCTCCGCCCATGTTCAGTTCGGCGATCGAGAGTCTCATGTTCTCGCGAAGATTGGTCGTCACCGTCGGCACATGCTTGCTCAACTTTAACCGCGCATACCGGCGTTGCCGGATCACCGGCGCGTTGAGCTCCGGATCACTTGGCTCCAGAACCAGCTCTTTCCGATCGAGCCCGCTGGATGCAATCTTTTCCAACGCCATGGCCGGCTCGATTTTCTGCAACGCTTGCGCCGCCGCAATCCGCAATTCAGCGTGATAGGTCCAACGCCAGACCTGTTTCGATTCCAGAATCTTCTGCAAGACCGAACTTGCCGCGCTTGCTCTTAGTCTTCCTGCGGCTTCTATAGCTTTTATTCGCGTAAATCCCGGCGTGCTGTCGTCCTGTATCAGCTCCACCAGCTTCGGAATGCATTCGGGACGCCCGCTCATCCCGATCTCGTCGAGAGCCAGCGGCCGTATTAACTGGTCCAGTGTATCGTACATGGCCACCAGCAACTGAGCCCGCTGTTCGGCAGGCGTGCTCGAAAGTTGCCGTACCGTGCGGTCATGCGATGCCCGCGGCCATTGCGCCAGCCGCCCCGGCAGTATCCGCTCCACTGCTGCAGGTTCAAGTTGGCTCAGCAGACCGATCACTTCCGTGGCTTCGTTTGCTGGAGCGGTCTGCAGAGTCTCCACCAACCGCTGCACGGCATCTTCACCCAGCCCACCTACGATTTGTCCCAGAAGTTCGCAATCCTCCCGGAATCCACAATTCGCAAACCGTGTGGTCACATAATGCAGAGACGTTTTCGGCATCAGCGCCAGAATGTCCAGCATGCCATCGGCAATCTGCCCGGTACGCATGGTGTCTTCCACGAATTCCGGCACACGCTCTTCCGCCCCGATTCTTTGCCGCATGTTGTTTGTGGATCCTGGACGCAGCGCCTCAACGCTGTCCAGTGACGCCAGCGCCTGCTGCACGGCGGGATAAAATCGTTTCGAGCTCGCTTCCTGGCTCATGCGCACGAACGCGGCCCCCACCAGCGTTTGCAGGTCGCTTTCGCGCTCCACCGCCAGTTGGTTGCCCAGCCGCTGGATTACGTCGATCAAGGCGCTCCCATCGCCGCTGCCGTAGAACTCCGCCAGATCCGCCAATCCGATCGCCGTCGTCCGCCGCGCTTCCGCTGCTTCCAGCGCCACGCACGCCGCATATTTTGTCAGGATCTCATTCACCGTCTTCAATTCGCCGCGTCTCAGCATCTCTTCGAGGAACGCTCGTACGTTTCGCGGCGGCACGCACCATGCTTCATCCGACGTCAGCACTTCCTTCTTGTTCTCTTCCGGTACCTGCAGCCAGAATTCTTGGTCCAGGAGTTCCGTGTACGACTGCACCTGAATACCCGCGCTGGCCATGGTCTCTTCTTGCTGCCCCAGGATCTTGCGCAACGCTTCAATCTCCGCGTTCATGCGGTCCAACAGCTGCTTCACCGCATTCACCCGCAATTCCCCGCGCTCGTAGCTGTCCAGCGCGAATCGAATCGCCACGTGCTCGGCCAGTTTCAGCAACATCGGCTTGTCCGGCTTGTCCATCGGCGCCTGCGCCGCCAGTCCCGCCAGAGCTTGCTGCAACGTGTATTGCGCTCGCACCGGCAACGCCGTCAATCGCGATTGGAAGGTCGATGTGTCCATCCGGCTCTCAGGATCCTTCCGGGCCTTCCCCAACTGTGCGAACAATCCAATCATCGATCGGACATCTTCTTCCGCTACAGAATAATTTCCTGGCTCTCCGCTGCCTGCTCCGCCCGGCGCTCCCATCATCGCGCCGCGCAGCATCGCCGAAGCGCTCATCCATTTTCCGGGTTCCGTGCCACCACCGGCGGCGCCCGCACCCGCTCCACCGCCGCCAGCTGCAGATCCTCCAGTACCCGTCCCGCCCCCGCCACCATCACCAACGCCGGCGCCACCACCGGCTCCGCCTCCTCCGCCGGATCCTGACCCGCCTGGTCCGCCGCCGACACCCGTTCCCGCGCCACCGCCACCGCCTTTGGCTTTCCCTGCTTCCCAAAGGCTGCCACTGCTGTCGGTGCCGCCGCTCCAACTGGTACCTGTCCCACCTCCCGGCCCGCCCGTGCCCGGTCCGAATCCCGGTCCGCTGCCACCGCCGCCTCCGCGGCTGCTCTCCGCCGCCAGAATCAGTTGCAGCATCTTTTGCGGATCCTCAAAGACGTCGCGGTACTTTTCTCCTGCCCCGCCCAGCATCTTGGCGGTCAACTGTGCGGCTACCTTGATTCCGGCCACCGACCCATCTTCTGCCACATAACGAATTTCGTTAATCTTGATGGCGCTGTCCCCTGCCAGCGCTACTTTCAACTGCTCGGCCAGGGAACTCGGTTTGGAAGTGTTGCCGCTCGGAAATGCGCGCACAAAGCGCGCAAAGTGTCCTTGTGTGGTGTTCGGCGAGAAGTGAATGCTGGCTATCCCTGAAGTTGTCAATAGTTGCGCGAAGCTCTTCTCCGCCGCCGCTGCCCCGAGAGGAACTCCATCCAGCACGATCTGGTTGCCGGAAGCTCCCAACAGAAGTCCCGCGTCTCCGCCTTGATCGAGCGCCGTGCGTAATTCCTTCCATGCGGCCTCAAACTGGGCGGCAGTGCGCACGTGTCCGAATTCATACAGACGC
>Ga0181523_10002638_pt1 | contig 17169 bp, 14 predicted proteins | sample PEATcosm2014_Bin_43_FD_119752 | JGI IMG/M metagenome (GOLD analysis project Ga0181523, IMG submission 119752) | Peatland microbial communities from MTU Mesocosm Facility, Houghton, MI, USA - PEATcosm2014_Bin05_30_metaG | ecosystem: Environmental > Terrestrial > Soil > Wetlands > Peat | place...
CGATCACGTCGTCGACCACCAGGCCGGTGGCGAGCGTAATGCCGAAGAGCGTCAGTGTGTTGATGGAAAAGCCAAGTAGCTTAATGAAAGTAAACGTCCCGATGAGCGAAACTGGAGTGGCGATGAAGTGAATGATCGTGGTCCTCCAGTCGCCGAGGAAAACGAAGATCACCAGGATGACCAGCAGGATCGCAGAACCCACCGTAAAAACGACGTCGCGTATGGATTCGCCCACGGCGTCGGTGGTGTCGAAGGCGATTTCATACTTCATGCCGGGCGGAAAGCGCTTGGAGAGTCGATCAAGTTCGGCAACGCACTTTTGATGGACGTCGAGGGCATTGGCGGTGGAGAGCTGCGTGACACCGATGCCAACCGCGTCGTGTCCGTTGTAATCAAGGTCAGAGCTGTAGTCTTCGGCGCCAAGTTCGGCGTGACCTACGTCTTTGAGCCGAACGAGAGTTCCGTCAGGATTGCTTTTGAGGATGATGTTATCGAACTGATCGGCTTCCGAGAGACGGCCAACGACGCGGACGCTCATCTGGAAGTTCTGCCCCGGCACTGCGGGCTGCGAGCCCACGCTGCCGGCGGCCACTTCGACGTTCTGTTCCGAGAGGGCGTTGACGACATCGTCGGCGGTGAGGGAGCGGCCAGCGAGACGAACGGGGTCGAGCCAAAGACGCATGGAATACTTGCGCTCGCCAAAGATAAGGACATCGGCGACGCCGGGGACGCGTTTGAGACTGTCGCGGACGTAAACATCGAGATAATTGCTCATGAAGAGCGGGGTATAGCGGCCGTCGGGCGAGAAGACGGCACCGCCAAAGACGAAGTTCTGCGAGGTCTTGGCGACGGTGATACCGATCTGCTTGACGGCGGCGGGGAGACGTCCAGAAGCGGTGTTGACACGGTTCTCGATGTCAACCGTGGCGAGATCGGGATCGCGAGTGATATCGAACGTCGCGGTAACCGTACTGACGCCGTCGTTGGTGCTGGAGGAGGTGATGTACTTCATCCCCTCGGCGCCGTTGATCTGCTGCTCGAGAGGGGTGGTGACGGCCGATTCGACGGTCTGCGAACTGGCTCCGGTGTAAACGGCAGTGACACCGACTTGGGGAGGAGCGAGGTCGGGAAATTGCGCGATGGGCAGCATGGGAATGCAGACGGCCCCGGCGAGAATAATCAGCAGTGCGCAGACGGTCGAGAATACGGGGCGATGAATAAAAAAGTCGACCATAAGAGACAGTTGCCAGTTCCCAGTTCTCAGTCTTTAGCGCTTGCTGCTTGGCACTTGTCTGAGCTGGTTTTGAGAAATTCTTTAGGCTTTAACTGCTGCTGCTTTCTTGCGGCACTACGGGTACGCCATCGATAAGAAACTGGGTGCCGGAGACGACTACCTTGTCTCCCGGTTTTACGCCGTCGAGGACTACATAGTCGTTGCCAACGATTTGGCCGATCTGGAGCGGCTTTTGGTGGACCACGTATCCACCTTTCTGGTCAGGATCAGCAACAAAAGCGAAATAGACGCCGCCGATTCGCGACACGGCTATGACTGGAACCACTGGTTTCTCCTGGCTGCCCCAGACTACGCGGGCGCGAATGAACTGGGCGTTGCGCAGGCTGTCGTTGGCGTTTGCGATTGTCGCTTTGGCGAGCACGGTTTGAGTCGTCGTGTCAACCTGTGGAGAAATAAACGTGATGCGGCTGGCGGCGAGCGAGTTCCCTGAGCCGTCGACGATCTGGACAGGGAGATTGAGCTTCAGCTGGGCAGATTTCTCGATGGGCACATAGATGTAAGCTTCGAGGCTGCCGGGTCGGTCGACGGTGGTGAGCGTAGTGGTGGTGACAACGCGGTCACCAACACGGACGGGAACATCACCGACGATGCCGGCGCGCGGCGCGACCACCTGGTAGTAGTGCAACTGGACCTGCTGCTCGTTGACCTGAGCGTCGAGCGAGTGGAGTTGCGCCCGAGCAGCGTCGAGAGTTGCGCGCGCCTGGTCGAGATCCTGCTTGCTGACTACGCCGGCATTGGCAAGACCGCTGACGCGGTCGAAATTTTGCTGCGCCCATTTGAGTTGCGCGTCCTGGGCGGCGCGCGCGTCCTCCTGGCTCTTGACGGTGGCCTGCTGTTTGGCGGGATCGATCTGCATCATGGGAGCGCCGTCGGCGACGCGTTCGCCGGAGTGGACGAATATCTGCGTAACGATGCCTTCGACCTGCGGCATGACCACGGCGGAGTCGCGGGATTTCAAGGTAGCGACATAGTCGGTGGTGTCATCGACTTTTTGGGCCTTTGCGGTTTGGACTTTGACCGGCATGGCTTGCGGGGCGGCAGCCTTGGCTTCTTTGCTGCTGCCGCAGGCGGTCGTGAAAAGGAGTGCGGCCAGAAGGCTGGCGGACATGAGAGGTGCCGTTTTTGAGAAGAATCGAGACATATCGTTAGTCTTAAGCTCTTAGTGAACCGTCCGCCTGATCGGGCGAGAAGCCGGGCCTGCCCTCAGCGGCTAAAGCCGGCGAAATTGGGCGTCTAAATCGCAGCGGTAAACCGCTGCGCCACCCAAAATCTCATCTTTTTTAGTGCGGTAACCCGGCCGCAGCAATATTAGCAACAATTAATGGATTCATGGTAATGGCAGGAGGCTCCGAAGAATTTTTGGTTCTGTTAAATTGTCTTGTTATGAAACCGAGCCGAAGCTTTGCGAGCGACAACAATGCGGTGGTGCATCCCGAAGTGCTGGAGGCGATTCGACGTGCCAACGAGGGGCATGTGGTGGGGTATGGGAGTGATCCGCACACAGAATCGGCGGTAGGAAAATTCCGGGAACAGTTTGGAGCCGAGGTGTCGGTTTTTTTTGTTTTTAATGGGACGGCGGCTAACGTATTGAGTTTGCAGGCGCTAACACGGCCGTTTCACGCGGTGCTGTGTCCGGAGCTGTCTCATATTTATACGGATGAATGCGGCGCGCCGGAGAAATTTACGGGCTGCAAACTGGTGCCCCTGGCGGCGCCTGGGGGGAAGTTGACGGTGGAAACGGTGACGCAGGCGTATCACGGAATTGGGGATCAGCATCATGTGCAACCGCGAGTGATTTCGATTACGCAGTCGACGGAGATGGGGACCGTGTACAATCCGGACGAAATCGAGGCGCTGGCGCGGTTTGCCCACGAGCGGAAGATGTTCCTGCACATGGATGGGGCGCGGATCTCAAACGCTGTGGCCGCGCAGCAACCGTTTCTCTCCCTGCGGCAGGCGACACGGGATTTGGGAGTGGATGTGCTTTCGTTCGGCGGGACCAAGAATGGTTTGATGGGGGTGGAGGCGGTGGTGTTCTTTCGTCCGGAGCTCACCGAGGATTTTTTGTTTCTGCGCAAGCAAGGGATGCAGTTGGCATCGAAGATGCGCTACATGGCGGTGCAGATGGAGGCGCTGCTGACGAACGATCTCTGGAGACGGAATGCGGAGCACGCGAACCGGATGGCGCGACTGCTGGAAGAGGAAGTGAAGAAGATTCCGCGAGTCAAGATTGTGTATCCAGTGGAGGCGAACGGCGTGTTCGCGCAAGTTCCCCGGGCGGCGATCGAGAAGATACAGGAGCGGTACTTCTTCTATGTGTGGAGCGAGGAGGAGTCAGTGGTGCGCTGGATGTGCTCGTTCGACACCACGGAAGAGGACGTCCGGGAATTTGCGAAATTTGTGGGGGGAGTGGTGAGAGACATCCCGAACTGACGCCTGAGAGTGTAGCCCTCACGGTGTCTATGCGGGGGCATCCGGCCGGTGGCGGAAGATCGGCGTGCTTATTTCTTTTTTTTGCCTGCCCTAACCTTTGCCCATCGCGCTCTCTGCGCGGCGGCGATTCTTCTGCGTCCTGCCGCCGAAATCGTTCGTTTCTTGCGCGTGAAGGCCGAACCACCCTTGCGCCCCTGCAGGAAAGCTTTCCCGAAGGCAGTCAGGGCAGCGGTTACGCGGTGGAGTTCATTCTCGAGTCGCGCACGTTCCTGCTCAAGTTGCTTAACCAGGGACTGAACTAAGGCTGTCGGCATGAAGAGATCTTACCATTTCAGTCGCTCTGTCGGTGTCTCAAGAGACCCCGTCAGAAGCTCGGGCCCAAAGCTTATGTTCAGCTCCATCGTGAGGTGCTGGAGCGAGATAGCTCGCGATGCCAAAATGCGGGTCATTGAAAAACCTTGAGGTGCACCACATCACATGTCGAAGTCAGGTCGTCCCGCGAGAACAATTTTCTTCCTTGCTTCCTGGCGAAAGGCGGACTTGTGTGCCACGTTAGTCAGACTGCGCTCCTGCGAATAGCCGTCCCATGTTTCGGCACGCTGGCGCTTCTATTCCTGGCCATGTCACTCCTATTGTCGAGAAGGGACTCTTTTGCGCAGCCGGGGAATTATGGACCTCCGGTTCGCGTGCCCTCGAACGTGGCGTGGACGGACGAAACGATTGAGTTTGCTTCCGGTGGCAACGCCTTTCGCGGAGCTGCTCATTGCCCGACGCTGCAGTCATTGTCATGGCGAGGAGGGATTTAGCTCAGTTCCCGCGTTTCCCAACCTGGCGGGCGAGGACCAGTTATCGTTCTGGAAACAGATGCAGGATTTTCGATCCGGGAAGCGAATTTCACCGTTGATGGACGGAATTGCAAACAAACTTTCCCCGCGCGACTCAGCCGACTTGGCAGCGTATTATTCCATGCTGCCTACCGCGAGTGATCCCCAAGAGAGCCGAGCGTTTCCCCAGGCCATGCGGGACCCTTTGCGGGCGCGGATTGCCATCCGCCTCATTGTTCTCGGAGATGGCCAGCGCGGCATTCCACCCTGTCAGTCGTGCCATGGTCCCGTCGCCTACGTGAAAGGATCTCCTCCGCTCGCTACTCAGAACGGAGGTTATCTGCAGGAGCAGCTCGAGCACTTTGCGAATGGATATCGCACCAACGACATTAACGTGCGAATGCGTAGTATCGCTGGGCAGCTGACGGAGGATGAGAAGACGGCTGTCTCCGAATATTACGGCGCGGGACTGGGGCCGGGAGTGAACCCAAGGTAGTAAAGGAGCGGGGACGCGTGGGACAGCTACTCGCACTTTCTGGGTTTTCGGCGATAAGGAGGCTTTCGCTGCTCAGAAAGTCTCGCAAGTCGACGGTGCCACAGTATCATCGGATCGTGAAAGCCTTCGCGGCAGGATGTCTCCTCTGTTCGCCGTAGCATCATTACCTTAGACAATAGCGGTACCACCTCTTATCCGATATACCTAATGACAGTCCTTCGCGTTACTGCCCGCTGCCGCTCAAGTGAAGGAAGAAACGGGCTCGGAAATCGAAGAAAAGGAAAAACAATGAAATTAGAAGTCATCGCGCGGCAGAAAATCCAGAGATCGAAGTTTGTTCTGCTACTCGCAACTATGTTCCTCGCCGGTTGTGGTGCACTAAACCCGTTCTGCGGGAGCGCCCGGCCGAAGCCCGTGCTGAGTTCGCTCGCACCGAACCCCGCGAGCCTTACCCAGGTCGAGCAAGGTTTAGTGCTCACCGTCACCGGGGGCCCCTTTTATTCCTCCTCGGTCGTCCTCTGGAACGGAGCGGCATTGCCCACCACCGTCATGAGTGCTACCCAATTGCAGGCCACGATTACCGCAACCCAGATCTCATCTCCCGGCACTGCCCAGATTGTCGTGCATACTCCTGCCAACCTCTCCGGAGACCTCGGTTGCGACAGCGGCGGCGATAGCCAAGCGTTGACCTTCACGGTCACCTAGCCGAGGCTGACCGAAGAATTGGCGACGGGAGTTATTACGGCGAACGCTCTTGGGTTCGCGGAAGTGGGAATAGCCGGAACGACTTCGCTGGACACGCTCGTCTTCGCCTGGTTTCAACAACTAAAGCTCCCGTCCAGTTCACTAATTCGTTTGTAGGTTGCTTGTTACTGGCTGGCACCAGAGGGCGGGGATAGCGCTGGCGGAGTTAAGCCCGCGCCGCGCGTGCCGATGCCGACATTCATAGCCGTATTCTTTGGGAACACGACTTCGTGTCCGCGGGTGAGGAAGTTCCGGTAGACCGACATTCCCGCTCCGTACGCGGCAGTCGCGTAGCCAACCGCCCGCGACCGGGCGAGCATCGTCGTGGCAACCCCCACGAGTCTGAATCCGCGAGAATTACCAGCCGTGATGCCGGGCCCGCCTCCGTCACCGTCTCGATCGCTAGCGCCCACCGCCGCCAGACCAAGCGCCAGCGCAACACTCGCGTAACGCGACTTGGAGTTGGTTGCCTCCGCCCCGCCCTCAGAATCCAGCTTCACATTGCCGTCCTTGCCAGTCTGTACCGCGACCAGAGTCGCCTGTACTTTCTGCTCAAGGCCTTCGGGTAGAGCGACCTGTTGGAAGGCGATCCGCAACTGTCCATTTCTTTTCATACGCCGGGCAGGCTGCACCCGCCCCACTGAGCCCACTAAGCGACTTCCCTGCGGGTAAATCAAGCGGTCGCCGTCAAACAGCGGACGCGAAAGTACGGCTTCGACTCCCTGACCCTTCCGTGCCGTTGCCGACGACAACGCGGTGAGCAGTCGGGCATGCACGACGCTGCCTTCCGGCAACGGGCCTCCGATAAAGGATGCTTTGTCGGCAGTAAGCGTTTCGCTTCCGAAATCCAGAGGATCTTCGAGCTCGGCGTAATAGATGGTACCGGTCGGGATGTATTGGGCGTGGATGGGAAGCCACGCTTCCGCGTAACGCTTAAGGCGGTGGATACGACCAGGGGTCCTCAGTTGCTGCATCGCGTTGTTCCACTGCTCCCTGGCCTGTTGCTTTGCTTCGTTGGTCTTCTCGGAAGCGACGTCATGGGCCGTGTTTTTCCGATCTTTCTCGGGCGCGCTGACAAACTGCAACAGCTGTCCGGAGCCGGGCGTCACGCTCGTATGAATTGGCACGTGTCTCCCGCCCGGCAGCACAAGGTCGGTAAAGGTGACTTCGACTTGACGAACCGGCGTGAAGTCCGCATTCAAGCCGGCGAGAATACGCAGGGTTCCGGAGAGGGACTCGATCTTCGTTATCTCGCCGCGTATCTCGGATCCGGTCGGCACTACGAGTTGATCAAAGGCATAGATGGGATCTACCAGTCGCGCGGAAACGCTCTGGCCGACCCGCTTCACGCGCACTTCCGCTTCAAGGGCGACCTGCAAAGACGCTTGCTTGGGAACGGTGAGCGCGACAACCTGGGGAGGCGCGAGCTGAACAGGACTCGCGGGGATCCTCTCCGGCTGGTGTGCGGATCCGGGGGACAGGAGGGGGATGGGCACTTCAGGGGACATGCCGGGGACTTCTTCCTGAGCGCGGATCTCTGCCGTACACGCCAACGCCAGCACCGCGCTCAACAAAATTCGGTGAATGCCCATGAGCTTCTCCTCCTCAGAAACGGGCGAGTTTCGCCCCCGCCGACTGTCCACTCGACGCCCGATCTTCAGGACTTAGATGCCGGATCTGGATACCTCTTGCCGAACACAAGAAAATAGAGACGACTGAGCAGCGCTGAGGGCAGATTTCAATTGTCGTCACGGCAGGACTAAGCGGCCAACATATGGTTCCTGATGGCAAACTTGACCAGTTCGGCGTTGCTCTTGGTGCCAAGCGCTTCCATCATCTTGTACTTGTGAAACGCAACCGTCCGGGGCGTCATGTTCAAAATGTCGCCAACTTCCTTCATCAACTTTCCTTCGGCCAGCAACTGCAGCACTTCACGTTGCCTTTCCGTCAGGAGCTCGCTTTCGTTGAGCAGATCCTTGCCTTTTCTCGGCAAGCAATCGATGTTGTCTCGCGAAAAGGATCGCGACAAATACGATTTGCCCCGCAACACCTGGCGAACCGCAGTCACCATCTCAGCCGCGGCGCAGGTCTTAAGCAGATAGCCGGAGGCTCCCAGCGCGAAAGCTTCGGCAGCCACCTCAGCGTCAGAATTCATGGTCAGATAGACCAACTTGACTGCTGGCAATACTTCTTTCACCCGCCGCCCCGCGTCCAGGCCATTCAGGATAGGCATGGCGACATCGATAACGATCATGTCCGGCTTCAGGTCGCAGGCAGCACGCACCAGGGCACGACCGTCGCTTACCACACCGACCACATCAAATTCCGTGTCGAGTAGTCTCTTGCACAATTCAGCCACCAGGTTGTGGTCGTCGGCAATCAGAATGCGGGAACGATTGGTCATTAGTCTTGTCCTCCAATTAGGAACTGCACATCGTTGCGATTGCCTGGAACTTCGTGGACACATGGACGTGGGCAATCCGTCCGATCGTGAACCGAAAAGTCGGCCGATGGTAGGCGAAATACCTGCGGCCGCACTTGCTGGACATCACCGCTACCATTACTTCCCCGGACACGGAATCGACTACTTCCCCTTTAATCGAAACCTTACCAACATTGAACCTGGGCACTAACAGGGCCACGCCCGGGGCTGCCGCATGGGTAGCAGCAACTTCAGCTCCCTTCAGGGCCGCATTCTCCGTGCCGCCGGTCGGCTCCACATTGGTGATTGCTACCCGCAACACCATAACGCCCGTTCCAGGCTTGGTCACGAGTTCGTAGTGTCCGGACTTGAGTTCACTGCTGATCGCTTTAGTAAAGTATTGAGTCAGCTTGGCCAATTGCTCGGGATCAATGCCGCGCTGCTGAGCCTCGGGTAGCAGATAAACAATTACCGGGTTAAGGATGAACTTGTTGGAATTCTTCAAAACGTCTTTATTCCGCCAGTAGATGAGCAAATCGGCGTTGTTGGGATCGGGCTGGAGCTTGGAATAGTAGTCACCTAGAAAGCCGGACTCCTGGCTCAATAGTTGATCTTGCTGTTTCGACATGTCTTGCGCTTGCGCGGTGAGGCCAATAAGCAACACGGAACTTGCCAGCAGGCTCAGACAGAAGACGAATCTCAGAAGAGAAGTCCCACCAGTGACACAGCAGTTCCGCGATTGAAAAGCGACACGCTCAATATTCTGCAGCATTCCCCCGGAAGGATGTTGATCGCGCATATCTACCTCGTGCAACCGTCGTTCAGATGGTAGGGAACCACCCACTTACCGTCCGGTAAACAGTCGTCGCCTGACTCTTGAAACGGGCTGTCGGTCAATTGCTTGTGGTTGTTGCCCGTCACTGTCCAGCCTCAAGTCTGCTCACTGCCCGTGGGATTCTGATCGGGCGCACCGAAATATGATATGTCCGGAATATTACCGTTCCCTTTCCGTAAGATGACAATTTGTTCATCCGCGAGCCAATCGTCCGCATTCCCCATAAGATTTTTCTATGCCAGTTGTTGGAGCGTTGAATCATGCCTTTGAAAACGCTATTTGCAAATCCTCCGTTTCCTTCGAGAATTTCGATGGAGGACTGGTTCACGATGGCCTGCAACGCGTGAAGTTGAGTCGTTCCGGTATCCCGTGTGCCTGGCGTACCCTGCTGGGATGTTGCCCCATCATGATTTGCAGGCTTCCGAGGACGGTGATCCAACAGAGCACGGCAAGGATTTCTCCCTTGTACCACTCTGCCACCACTCCGCTTGCAATCACGGTGACTTTTTCAACACTCACGCCTGTTCTCGACACTTAACGCGATCATAGTCGAGAATAGAGTCGCTTGATAAGCTGTAGCGATGAACGTGATGACAGATGACGAAGTACGCGGGTTTGAGCAGAAGCATTCATGGGCGACGTGGCTAAAAAGCGATGCGTGCGGGAATCTCTATTACGACTCACTTAAAGCTCGCTGCATTACTTCTTGCCAAGAACAACTCAAAAGTTGCCGTCATGCCTCCCCGACAGACAGTGCACGTCCCGCACTCGGAAGAAGGCATTTACAGAAGATGACAATTTGTTCATCAACGAAAAATTCAATTCTCCGTAACATTCCAGCGCAACGGCCTTGATACATTGCTGCCGGAGGTCGCGATGAAAAAGACACTAGCCTTACTTTCCCTCGCAGTTGCCTGTTCGATGGGTACTGCAATCGCCCAAAACAATGGCTTTCTAGAAGGCCGCATTAAACGCGTTTTGCTGATTAGCGTCGACGGTATGCACGCTGTCGATTTCTTGAACTGCGCCAACGGCATCAGCACGGTCAACAACGGCGCACCCTTTTGCCCGGCGCTTGCTGCTCTAGGCAAGAATGGCGTCAACTACGTCGCAGCCAGCACCTCAAGAACATCGGATTCCTTCCCAGGCCTGACCGCTATCGTCACCGGCGGAAGCCCGGCCTTTACCGGCGTCTACTACGACGTCGCTTATTCCCGTAACTACGATGCCCCCGCGAAAACCACTGGCAACGGCCTCGCGGCTGGTCCCTGCACCCCCTTCGCGCCCCCAACGGGCACCACTTCCGAGTACGAAGAAGGCATCGACATCGACCAGACCAAGTTGAATGGCGGTGCGCCGGGTGCCGCGCTGATCGACGGCGGCATCAACTCCATCGACTCCAAGAGACTGATCCGCGACCCAAATAATGGCTGCAATCCCGTTTGGCCGTGGAATTTCGTACGCGCCAACAGCATTTTCAGCGTCATCCACGGGGCTGGCGGATACGCGGCGTGGTCGGACAAGCACCCCGCGTACGCCTCGGTCGCCTCTGGTCTCGGCCCCATCGCGCTCGACGATTTCTACGGGCCTGAAATCAACTCCAACGTGATTGCTCTTAAGGGTATTACAACGCCCACAGGCATGTCCTGCAACCCAATCCCCGATCCAGGCTCGGACCTGACTGCCTGGACCAACAGCTTCCAGAACATTCAGTGCTACGACACGTTGAAAGTAAACGCGATCCTCAACGAGATTGATGGGAAGAACCACCTCGGCACTCAGCAGACCCAGGTTCCCACGATCTTTGGCATGAACTTCCAGGCGCTGAGCGTGGGCCAGAAGCTCATTGAGAAGAGCAACGGTGTAACCGGCGGATATCTAGATGCCGCAGGCACGCCCGGCGCGGCGCTGCTCGGCGAGTTCCAGTTCGTCGACGCCTCGATTGGGGCGTTCGTCAACGAACTGAAGGCGCAGGGCCTCTACGATTCGACCCTGATCGTAATCACTGCCAAGCACGGCCAGTCGCCGATCGATCCCAGCCGCTACGTCTCGCAGCTCATCAACGGTACTTCGCCAGTCACCTTGCTCTCGAATGCGGGCTATATCCCCTACTCGGAATCCACTAACAACCCGACCGGCATCGGGCCGACGGAAGATGACGTCTCGCTGGTCTGGCTGACGAACTCCTCCGATACTTTGGCCGCCGTCAAAATCCTTGAAGATAATGCCTCGGCCACCGGAATCGCGCTGGGTCAGATCTACTACGGTCCGTCGCTAATCCTCAACTACAACGACCCTACCGTAGACCCGCGCACGCCGGACATCATCGTGACCCCGAACGTTGGCGTTACGTATTCGGGCAGCACCTCGAAACTGGCGGAGCACGGCGGCTTCGCGCACGATGACACAAATGTCATTCTGCTGCTGTCCAATTCGTCCTTCAAAGCCCGGACAGTCCGCGCCGAAGTGGGCACCGTCCAGGTGGCGCCTACCATCCTCAAATTCTTGGGGCTCAGTCCTTCGGCTCTAAGTGCTGTTCGTGCTGAGGGAACGAGCGTCCTTCCGTAGTCACCGCTTGGTCCGAGACCGGGCAAACCGACAGTGGACGCTCCTTCGCGGGCGTCCACTGTTTCTTGGCCTTAGAACTCCTAATCCTTGAAGCCAGCGAGCGCTGCACTGAGCGCCCTGACCGGTCACTTTGGCCAGCCCAATATCGAGAATCTTCGCCTGCCCGCAAATCTCAGAGCGAAGGCATACCGATCAAAAGCTGATATGTCCACAACATTACGGTGCCCCGAAATCGGCATCAGCGAGCCGACCTGAACTTCAGAGCGACGTGGCGACCCAGCTTCAGGTCTTCTCCTTCGTACACCACACCCATGCCCCGCCGCCGATCTTGCGTAGGAGGCGGTAAATGGGGAAACTGTGACCCACGGGTTCGGAAGGCGTGGTCACCGGCTAGAAATGTAGGAAACCGCCCCACAGCAATCTGGAGTGACTCGTTGTGTATTCGCGCTGTAGGTCGGGGAGCGATACCGACAAAATTCCCCCGAAAGCGAACTCGCTGAGTTGCAAAGCTAGGCGGGTCACAGTGTTAAACTACCCTTGGTTTACACTCTGACATAACCATCAAACCGATACCGAACCCCGTGGGCGGGAAGATGAAGATGGAAACCCCGCTGTTGATCGCTTGGATCATTTGTAGGCCGGCGCCGGAGCCTGAGTGCGCGCCGTTGTGGCCTGCCGGAATCTTGAGGTGGTACCATCTTCCGCGGACAACATGACGAAGGCTCGCTGGTTCCGGTCATTACGTTGCCAAGCAAGTTGCAATGCAAGTCGCAACGCGCGGATGTTTTTCACGACGGTCACTGCTGTATCTTTGCTGCTGGTTGGGCTGCGTGGAAGTTCAACGTTTGCACAAGATCAGAGCGCAAGGCCCGCCAATCGATTCCGGCCGTCGGCTACGCTTCCGCTGACGAGTTTTTATGATACTCCATATCCGCTGCCAGCAGGCAAGCCTGGAAACCTGATCCGCTCGGAAGCGATCGACCAATACAACCTTCCTTATGAATTGTCGGCGTTGCGGATTCTTTATCACTCCCGGACGACGAGCGGAGAGGACGTGGCCGTGTCGGCCGTGGTGCTGATTCCGGATGGCAAACCTCCGGCAAGCGGATGGCCGGTGATTGCCTGGGCGCACGAATTCAGAGGAGCGGCGCGACAGTGCGCTCCTTCGCTGATGAAAAATCTCGGCGCGGGGCCGATTCTTGCGATGTACACGAATCTCGGCTATGCGGTGGTTGCGACCGACTATTCCGGATTGGGCGCCGATTCCGGCAAGCCGGTGCTGGAGATGGAGTCGAACGCGTTTGACGTCATGTATTCGGTTGTGGCGGCGCGCGCGGCTGTACCACAGATCGGACGCAAGTGGATCGCTGTGGGACCTTTTCAGGGAGGTCTGGCTGCAGTGGGCGTGGCGGAAAGCGACATACGCGATCCCGACTACCTGGGCAGCGTGGATACTTCGGGCGTGGCGGATGCGCAGCAGGCCTACGAACACTTCGCGCAGAGTCCTTCTTCCAATCGCCTTATGTTAGTCCTGGCATCCACCGTCAAAGCACGCGATCCCGAGTTCCAAGTGAGCGACATGCTGCAAGACAAGGCGCTTCCTGCGTATCAGCGCGTCGCGCAGACGTGTGGAGGAGAAACAGAGCCGGAATTCACAAGCGAAATGCTCAAACCGGGCTGGGAGAACAATCAGTTCGTGAAGGAGTTTTTTGGTAGAAACACTCCCGGTGAAAGGCGGGCGCACAGTCCGCTGCTTGTGATCAGTGGCGAGGCGGACCTTGCCGTGCCGGTGGAAATGTCGGAAAAGGCTGTGGCGCGTATGTGCAAACTTGGGGATCGAATTCTTTTTTTGAAGTATCCGAGTCTCGATGCCAGCGGCGTGATGGGAGCGTCGGTGGCAGACCAGATCAGTTGGATCAAGGCGCGGTTTGCCGGCTATGCTGCGCCTGGCAACTGTCGCTGAGTGGCCCCGGCGGTTCAGCTACCAATTACGCTCAGATTCGGGCGCGTCATCGTCCTGCCTGAACTGATTGCGTTTGCGATAGACAATGAAAATCATGCAAACCGACATGAACGTGGGAGGAACGATAAGAATCAGAATCCCGCTGCGCAGGGCCTGAATCATTCGAGCACCGGCGGAGGCGGCCTGCGTATAGCAGAGCGCGCAACTCTGGGAGAAAGCCGGGAGCGGGGCGGCGAGCATGACGAGCGCAACCAGAGCGATGCCGGCAAGCAGGAATGGCTTCTCGACCCGCATCTTTGCTCTTAACCTTCTTCTTAACTCTATTCGTAACTCCCTGTACAACATCGTTATCTCCACGCGCCGTTCTCTAAGTAAATTTTGAAAATGGCGCGGAGCCAACCAACATCCGGAAACTGTCGGTCCAGCCGTATTGCATGCCCAGCAGAACAGAGACGGTAAAGATCACGACAAACCACAGAAAGGTCCTCTTTTCTGACCAAAGATGCATGAAAAACAGCATTGCGAGTCCGGCCTCGACGCATGCGACGACCAGCATGCGTGTGAACATTCGCGTAGCGTCGATGTTCTGATAGGCAATGATGAATTGCACGCCTGCGAGCGCGAGCAGGCAAACATAGACTAGCAAATCTTTCCCGATTCCGCCGCTCTTGTTTTCTTCCGCTGTAGTCATAGATATTCGGCTCCCAAGCTTTCTTGATCTAGTGGGTGAGGTTCAAGAGATAGACCAACGGTACGACAAACATCCAAACCAGATCCACAAAGTGCCAATAAAGGCCCAAAACTTCGATGTCATCGGCATTGTAGCGGCCGCCCTTGTAGCGCACACCCACAGCGAGTAGAGCGATTACGCCACAGGTAACGTGGGTGAGGTGCAAGCCCGTGATGCTGAAGAACGACGCCCCAAACAACGGGTCTCCCCAGGGGTTCTTAAACATGGTCATTCCTTCATCGATAAGGCCCAGCCACTCACGAAGGTGCAGCAGGGCGAACACAATACCGAGAGCCGCGGTAATCATGATCCAGCGGAAAGCTCCGGCTTTGTCTCCCCCCCGCGCTGAGCGCAGTCCGATCAGCATAGTCAAACTGCTGGTCAGGAGAATAAAGGTCATCAGCGCGACATTGGTGATGCTGTGGAACGGTTGGGGCCAGTTGGGAGTCCCATTGCGCAGGAATCCATACGCCACCAGGCACGCGGCAAAAGTCATGGTGTCCGCGATAATGAACAGCCACATCGCCAGTTTTTTTGTAGGAATCGAAAACACTGTTCCTGCAGTAAGGCCCGCCGCGTGTCCTTCCATGGTCAAATCCGCTTGGCTCACAGCGCCTCCTAATTGTCGTCAGTTAAAGTTTCATCCACAGCAGCAAAAGCAGGTACAGCCAAAGAATGCCGATGAAATGCCAGTAGCGCGCGGTGGCAACCAGCTGGTACCGGCGCAGCACCGACTTATTCAACTTGCGAATGACATAGATCAGCCCGCCCAACCCGCCTAACACGTGCAGCGCATGTACGGCCGTCAGCAAGTAAAAGAAGGAGCTACTGGGATTGGTGGCCAGGTAGAGTCCCTCGGCCCTTAGCTGTAACCAGGCGACATACTGACCGGCCACGAAAAGCAGACCGAGAAACAGGGTTACGTAGAGCCAGCGCACCGGGTTCACAACCCGACTCTTCAGACCGCCCATGAAAGTCGCGACCCGACGACGCGAGACTTCCAGGGTAACGCTGCTGGCGATGAGTATAAGTGCATTGAAGTAGAGGATCGACGGCAAAGTGAAGCCCTGCCAATCGAGTGACGAACCTTTGCGAACGATGAGAGCGCTGGTTAAGGCCGCAAACATCATCGTAATGGCGAAAAGCACTACCCAGATGCCAGTCGCAGAGGGAGGGGGCGAGTAGTCCGACGCCACACGCAGCTCGCCGTCTGCCGGAACCAGGTTTCTCCAGCCGCCGTTTCCCGAGTCTTTTTGGACGGGCGAACGGCGCCGGTTGATTTGCGGCGGTTCATGTACCGTGGTTGCCATAACGAACTACACTCCCCTCGCGAGCCAGTCTCGCGCGTTACTTCTCTTCGTCCTCGGTCTTGACTTGCTCCGGCGAAGCCTGCATGACGTAGTCACCCACCGAACTCTGCACGCCGTATTGATAGGGATCGTGGTATACCACCGGGTGCTTGCCGCCAAAATTGTCGAAGGGCGGAGGCGTCGCCGTGCTCCACTCCAGCGAAGTGGCTTCCCACGGGTTATCCGTTGCGGGCGCGCCATAGAACCGGCTGTGAATCAAGTTGTAGAGAAAAATCAGTTGGGCCCCACCGGTGACGAGTGCGGCGACCGTGATGAATTGGTGCACCGGGATCAGCGGCTGCAGGTAGTCGTCGACGAAGCTGGAGTAGCGACGCACATTACCGGCCATCCCCAGGTAATGGAATGGCATGAAGATGCAATAGGCGCCCACGAAACTGAGCCAGAAATGAATCTTGCCCAGGGTTTCATTCATCATTCGTCCCACCATCTTGGGAAACCAGAAGTAAGTTCCGCTGAAGATGCCGAACATGGCGGCGACTCCCATCACCAGGTGGAAATGGCCCACCACGAAGTAAGTGGCATGGAGCATGATATCGATCGACGGTTGAGCCAGAAAAAAGCCGCTCACGCCGCCGCTGACGAACATTGAAATAAAGCCCAGGGCAAACAGCGAAGCTGAGTTGATCCGTAACTTGGAACCATAGAGACTGAAGGTCCATATCAGCACCACGATGGTGGATGGGATGGTTATCATCAGCGTCGGGAAAGAGAACACCAGCGAGGAAAAGGGATTCATCCCGCTGACAAACATGTGGTGACCGTAGACCATATAGCTGAGAACGGCGAGCGCGCCCATGGAATAGATGAGCACCCTGTGGCTAAGCATGGGTCGGCGCATGTTTGCCATCAGGACGTGGGAAACAATACCGATGCCGGGCACGATCGCGATGTAAACCTCCGGGTGGCCGAAGAACCAGAACAGGTGCTGCCAGAGGAGAGTCGAACCTCCAGAGTGGGGCACCAATTGGTCGCTGACGACGAGACCGGACGGGACGAAGAAGCTGGTTCCGGCCACGTGGTCGAGAATCGCGAGGATACATGCCGGCATCAACACCGCGAACGCTGTCAGACCCATGCACGAGGTGATGAACCACGCCCAGGCGCTGAGCGGCAGACGCATGAGACTCATGCCCTTGACGCGGAGATCGAGTGTAGTGGTGATGAAGTTCAGGGAACCCAACAACTGGCCAACGCAAAATAGCCCAATGGAAGCCATCCACAGGACCACACCCGTACCTTGGCCGGGACCCGCGATCGGACCCACCGCATTGAGCGGCGCGTATTGGGTCCAGCCTCCCAAGGTCGGTCCATCGCTCACGAAGAATGACGCTATCAGCACCAGGAAGGCTGAGAACGTGACCCAGAACGACATCATGTTGAAACGCGGGAACGGCATATCCTCGGCGCCGACCTGGATGGGCAGGAAGAAATTACCGAAGGCCGCGAAAGGCGCGGTCGTGAGCACGAAAAAGACCATGATCGTGCCATGC
>Ga0181523_10002641_pt1 | contig 17153 bp, 16 predicted proteins | sample PEATcosm2014_Bin_43_FD_119752 | JGI IMG/M metagenome (GOLD analysis project Ga0181523, IMG submission 119752) | Peatland microbial communities from MTU Mesocosm Facility, Houghton, MI, USA - PEATcosm2014_Bin05_30_metaG | ecosystem: Environmental > Terrestrial > Soil > Wetlands > Peat | place...
GCGAGAGCAATGGGAGCTGCTGCAAAGAGCAGGCGCCAAGCTTCACACCTCCGTTGCCGTTATCATTGAGACATTCACATTTCTCGATCGCAACGCCAATCGGGACGTGGCGCTGATGTGGAAGGACCGCATCTATGAGCCCGGCATCGTAAAGATCCTTCCCTGTGAGCTACGCGATTTGCAACAGTCGTGGGAGTACTTTAGACGCGCAGACCTGCACAAGTTGTCGGCCGTGGATGCAACGAGCTTTGCCATCATGAAGCGTGCCCGAATTCGACTTGCTTATACGTTTGATCATCACTTCGCTGTGGTTGGATTTAGACTGGTCGCGTAACGGCCATCGACCCTTCAGCCGGATGGCCCCGCCGAAATCGCCCGGCTGCAGGCGCGGTTGAACGCAGCGTGGAAAAGGGGAGCGCGTACCGCACCCCGGCGCTGCACAACTCACTGTGTCCATAGAGGTTCGCATTTGGGCGGTTGGAGACGATGAGTACGGCCACTCATGAGGTGATCAGCCATGGCTGCAGCATTCGCCTTCCGGATCGCTGTCGGTCGGTTGCGCCGGGCCAAAAGTTGAGGAACTGACCGTTAGCTCTCCAGTTCCAATGAGAAAATGGCGCTCCGCAACAATCAACGCCGCCTTCACGGCTCAGTAGCGGCGCAAAATCTCCGGCGACCTCGCAAAATCCGTGACGTTGTCGCTCTTGAGGCCGGTTGTTAGACTGACGCCGCAGCATATGGCGCTAAGGGGGCGTGCCATGCACACTAGCAAAAACTACGCGCTTGCGTTTGGGCGCGTGCTGCTATCCAGCGCGTTCGTTTGGGAGGGCATACTCCAGGTTGAAATAGACATCGGCGTTAACAGGTAAAAACTTGATGGCCTTGGTGTAATCGGCGATTGCTTGGTCGTAGAAGCCTTTGTCGTAATAGGCGTTGCCACGACTGAAGTAGTCGGTGGTGAGAGCTTCGAGAGTCTCCTGCGAAATGGCATTGCTGTTCTCGTCCTCATCTCGTTTGCTCTGCCCCGAGGCTGGAAGCGCAGCCAGCATCAATACTAGTCCGGTCAAAAATCCCCGCATGATGTTTCTCATTCTCAAAGCGCCCCCGTTTTGGCTAGCCCCGCGCAGTGTATCCGTCCCTCTAGTCCGTCTTGCAGCGAAGCCGGAAAGCTACGAATATTCATGTCGCCTCGTGAGGCTTCTGAAAGATCCCAGATAATATCCTCAGGGTGCAAAAAGCATCCCCATCGCGCGAGTGAGGAACAGCTCAGCAGACCTCGCTCAATGCCTCGGCGAGAGCCGCGGTGATAGGAAGCTTGGTTACGGCCTCCACCCAAAGATATTGTCCAGCCGGGTTGACTTCCAAAAATACATGGCGTCCCTCAGGCGTGACGATCAGATCGAACGCACCGAAATACAGGCCGAACGCATTCATTAGTGCGAGTAACTTGGCTTCGACATCAGCGGGCAGCCGGATCGGTTTCTCCTCAATGTCATAAGGGCGACGACGCCAGTCGATCGCGCTCTCGGCGCTTGCTTGCGAGTTGATTTTGCCAGCAAAGACACGTGAGCCGACTACGGTCGCTCGGACCTCGTAGGCCTTGCTGACGTATTTCTGGAAAATCCCAGGGCTGATCTCAATCAGATCGAGATCTTTGATCTCACTGTCGCTAACAATACCCGTATAGAGGACCTTTCCGGGTTCAAGGTTAAAGCTTTGCGAGTGAGCCTTGTAGACAATTTGTTTGTTCGACTGACTAGCAAAGCGGCGGACTTCCTCCGCGTCGTTTGTGATCACCGTTGGCGGAATTTCTAAGCCTACCTGCCGTGCCATATAGAGCTGCGCAGCCTTTGCATTGGCGCATGCGTGGCAATGCGGGTGATTGATCCAACGTACGCCCATAACGGTCATGAGCGCGTCAAGAGCGCGCTGCGACTCGTTCTCCACGAACTTGCGGTCCTTATCGGACAGGTCTTCTGGGAATCCAGACGCTCGAAATCCGCGGCACCAAATGCTGCCGACGGAGGCGAGATCAAGCCGGCGTCCATCAATGGCCAATTCGCCCCCGAAATGGTCGTTGGAGACCCGATAGGTTAACTTGGCATTGAACGGAAATTGGTCGAGGTTCCAGCGTAAGCATGGAATATTGCATCGCCGCAGCTCAGCGAGCAAAACGTCGGCCGTGGGTTCAAGTCGCTCGGTAATAAGAAGGCAGGTCTTAGACAAACACAGCCTCTCGCGCCAACGTCGCGACGTAGATGAAGCTTTCTCAGACCTGTCGGCTCGGTCGTCGCCTCGTTTCTTCGCTCGTCCGAGCTATATTGGCCGCGCTGTGGTCGAGCCGAATTAACCGTCGCAATGATCGTCACACTTAGGGCAGTTGGCGCAGCCTGCAGTCACAGTCGCGTTGCTGCTAGCGAGCTTTTGCGAATCCAGAAAAACCGGTAGCCGAGTGGTAGGATCGACCATGACCTGCAGATCAGGATCGTAAACCATTTCTGGCAATTGTACCGGATTGACCGGTCCGGCAAATTGCTTGGCGAATACCTTATTCGCACCGACCGCTGCGCCAACGACCGTCCCTGCAACTCCAAAGCCGAACAACCGCAATGCGTTGCGGCGGCCCGCACTGAATGCGCTATTCCCACGCATGATGTTCCTCCCTCGGTTACTAGGAATAATGCGTCCGAGATTCGGTAAAAATTATTCTCGTAAACCGACAATTGTCAATCTGTATCTGCGATGCTGCCGCTAACTGCGACATCCGCACCATCCTGAATTTTCCGAGTGACCACCCTTGGCGAACGACCTTACCTGATAGCCCGGGATCGCTTGCAGCACAGGAAGGTGACGCCCCCATGCTCACGCGGGACTTTTTCCAAATTTCGTGCCATCATCTGGTCGGCTGATCACGAACCATACTTCAAATAAGGGCCCTCGAAAATCTTATCAGAGGGGGGTAGTTGACCGTCCGTCAGTTTGAAATTTTCAGGTTCGTGCACTCACAAGCGTCTGCAGCGTTGTCGGCTTCTGACTTTTGGTTGGAAGCCGATAATTTACACGGTATCAGCCCGGAAAACCTAGTTCGAGCAAACCTTCGATTACGGATCGCAACATTGATGGTTGCAGTGCCCGTTTTCGTCTCTTCCGCAGCAGTAGCAGTGAAGGGCGAGACGACGGGGGCTATAATTGCGGATAGTACCTCGATCAAAAATGCTCGAATCGATGAGACAAAACGTTGAAGAGTGGTGGTGAACACTGTCGCCGACAATGTTCGAGTCCGATGATGCGAGCGATACGCCTGAGCCTAAGGCCAGAAGCAGGGCGAGATATGCTCCGAAACCAATAAAGCGAATAGTCATTAAAGCCCTCCCTTTATTTCAAATCATTGAACGTTGTTATACGGTACCGTAGACGATACGCTTAACTGACAGCGCCGGCAATCCGCATACTCTCATCACACCGATTATTTCTACCCGTGATTGTTTTTTGCCGAATAGTTGTAGAACAGTGGTGCCTCTACTGATCCAGGGAAGGGTGCGTTATGACAAACGGCATTAGCTGGTTAGTTGGAGGTGCGTTGTTATGATGATGAATGTTGTGGCGGCTCCCTCCACGGCGCGATCCCCTATCCCTGGGTAGGATGCCACTAGAGAGGAGTTTTGCTGGCGACCTAGACCCACCCCTAAGGCTCGTACCCTAAATTGCTCTGCAGGAGTCTGGGGAGGCCCTAGGCCAAGTCCCACCCTAACGGCCGGACGCCCGCGGGCGGTGGGCGAGGCGCGGATTTCCGAGCAGTCGTTCGTGGAATCGAGTTTCGAGGACGCCAAACGCGACTTCTGCAATTGGTTCGCCTGTCAGGGGTAAGGAATAGCCCTCACTTTCGATAAATGGCCTCCAGAATTCCAAATCATATCGCCACCATGCGTGGCATCCGAAGGGAAGCTCCTGGTTGTTCATGTCGTAAAGCAATTTCGGCTGGACCTCAAAGCTGAATTTGATTGCCTCGTCGATGGGAGCGACCTTAAACCATTCGAAGTTGCGCTTGATGCAGATGCCCCAGAATATATCTTCTTGTGCTGGGTAGTCATTGAAGAGAAAGAACGAATTGTTGCCAATGGTAGCATTCTTCACGAGGTCCTTCAGGGCTCTGAGCTTGTTCTGACGGAAATCCCACCTAAACCAATCGATCGGGTTTATGATCCACGAGAAGGCATGCAGCGCTTTCAATAAGGAACGCGTCTTGCGCAGCGAAAATCCCCCGTTCCCAACGCCGATCAGCGGCGAGTCGACACCCCCCGCTCTAAAACCTTCAAACCATGGGGCTCCTATGTAGTCGTAATCTTTATTGCACCAGTATTCGAGATCATCCCTAAAAGCGAAAGCGTCCAGATCATAGAACAGCATGAATTCGTAATCGCGATACCTCTTGTACAGAAACGGGTCGATCCTCAGTCTGTTGGTAGCCGAGTACGATTCATGCCATTTGGGGTTTATGAAATCCACTTCGACATCCTTGGCGACGCGCCTGTATGCTGCGATGTCGAGGCCTTCCGGACAGACCAATCGGATAGGATAGCGACCGAGAACTTTGACGCACTGTTTTAGGGAAATTGTTTCGAGATGGCTGATCTCCTTCTTGTACGCGATAATGAGAATTATGACGCTTTTCCCATGCATGGTTGCCAAACTCCGCAGGCGCGATTTCACTGAATTCCGTTTGTCACATGGCGCCGGAACTGAGCACAAAATCTCGAGCCTTCACACATATCGACAAGGACGTTGCGCTTCTCCTCATTCCGACTCGCACCCAGTTATCTTGTAAGTCGTAGGTTGCAATAATTCGTCGATACCTACCGAAAATCAGGGAATGGCATCGCAAGTGGCTTGGGCGCTTGCGCAATCCAAGCTTCCATAAGGCGGTCCATGTCAGCAACGGGCACGAATGCGTCAATCTGATCGTTGACGCGTTGCGCGGCATCGAGCCTGCGTTCCAAATAGTTATGCAACCAATGACCATCGCGGAACAGTAGTTCGGGCACGAGGTAGCGTTCGAGCTGCCAGGCCAAGAAGGCGTCGGCGTTCGCTGGTCGGCCAAGTCGATCTATAAAGTCCTGAAATACGGTTGCATCCGCGATCCCGGCCATGTGCGTCGTTGCTGGAGTGCCGAGAATACGATTGAATAACATTGCTTGATAGCCAACGTTTGATGAAACGGTCCAAACACCGTCGACGCGCGGAACCAAGAATTGCGAGGGCGCAAACCATGAGCGGAAATCCTCGTGAAAAATGAGATTGGGAAAGGTATCGCGCAAATAATTCAAATTTTCCCCGAAACCGCGAGTCTTAAGCACTTCCTCGCATTCAAGATACTCGGTGGCAATCACACCCACATCGCGTGGAGTTGCTGAAAGTACATCAAGCAGTAATTCAAATTGGCTCCGGTAGCCAACCTGCTGATCAAATGAATAATGATTGGAGACCTGCAGTGGCAGCAAGATAAGGCTGCGATACCCCGAGCGTAAATCGTGACGCTGAAAGGGATCGATAGACGCAAGCGCGGACTCGAAGTTAGCTCGAAATTTGGAGACGAGAATGCGTCCATCGGTCGACGTGGCGCCGGCGCGCAGTCTCTTTCCGGCCTTACCGACTGCCGAATGGCGGTAAACACCGAGATGGTCGAAATATAGGCTACCGGGGTAAGGATTGCGCGTATAGGCGCCGGTCTCGACGTGCAGCCGTAATGCCTTTGGCCATAATTGAGCAAGAAAGTCGATTTGGGTGCCGAACGCGATTACTACGTCAGGTTCGAATCCGTGGCCGCAGCGGCCTACCTCGTCTGCGACGATCTGCAAAGCCGGATGATTCTCGCCCCCGGTACTGTAGGCAAGCCGTGCAAGCGTTGCTGGCAAAACCCCAGTAGAGCGCAATCGGTGACTCAGCGATGTCTCGTCGATTACGCCAACGCGAACCCCTTCTAAAAGCGACAGAGCCCCTTGTGCCTCAGCGAAAGAATGTAGCCACGCCCGCGAAATAAGCAGGCCTTCGGTTGCATCAGCACGACGCATTCTCTGAAGGAGCGAGGCTAGCGTTTCGAACCAAAAATAGTCGGCATTCGGTCCAATTGGGACAGGAACCGGATGAATATAGCAGGCAATCTTCATGTGATGCCCACATCAAGGGCCGGACATGAGGCCATCGCCAGTTGTAGTTTCCCTCGTTGACTCTTCAGCCGCTGAAATTTCCTAAGAGACTACGGCTCTCACCAGGTTATGCAATCGCCAACCTGAATGACGCGGGGATTGGGCAGCGCGTGACAAGGAGTATCGGGGGACAACTCGCGTGCCAAAGCATCGACGATCCCCGCATCACCGGACGGATCAAGCCATCCCCATTCGCCATTAGGGTTTACCTCGAGAAAATAGTAGGTGTTGCCGGCCAGGAGAAAATCGAACCTCCCATAATGCAAGCACGTGTCCTGCATGAAGTGGCGTATCCCATCGGCCACCTCCGGTGGAAGCGCATGTTCCACCCACTCTTGATCCGGCGCCAGAATCCGAGCTCGGCGCCAGTCGATAACTCCTGCCGGAAAATCGGCGCGAGCGAGCGCGAAAGCAAACAGGGCGTCGCGAATCACCACGACCGTGACGTCGTACTCAGCCGCCACATAGGATTGGAGAAACCAGGGCGATGCGGGAGATAATTGGTCTGTTTGGACACGCGTGGTGAATAGCATGGAGCGATCGCCGGTGCGGCGGGAGGTGAAGCTCTTCGCCACCCACTCCGTCTCGCTTTGTCTCTTGCCGGGCTGTGCACCTGACACTACGCGCCACTCCGGGACTACGAAATAGCGCTCCGCAATCTGCGCTTGAAGCAATTTTCCCGCATAGACGTCCGACAGCGGATCGATGAGAACAGCGCGCCCGCTATAATACATCGCGCTCCAAACCTCGCGCATTGCGTAGGCGACCTCCTCTTCTTTGAACACCAGTTCATGGGGAAAACGGTGATCGGGGTAGAGCTCCTGGTGAGTGTATGGCTTGCGCCAGAGGAACTTCGCAATATTCGCCGACTCAATTGTGCGGCCCGCCGGATTGGCGATGACGAGACGATGGTGATCAATTTCAACAGCGTACTCTTGCCAAAGATCGATGTTGAAGCGGAATACGGCGTCGTTGCCTAGGCGGTGAATCAGAGTATCGGCGGAAAGATCGAAGGAGTTTGTGTAGATGAACAAAACGGACTTATCAGAATTGGGCATATCTTCGGTACTCGTCGCCGAGCGACTGTAATCAAACGAAATGCGCTCGCCCCGAGGACGAGCGCATCACAATCATGTCCAGGTGACGAACAGGCGCTACGGCGCCGTCGGGGTGCTACTTAGATTCGCCGTCGAAGCTTGTGGCCGGCGTCAGCAACGGCGTCCTCTCGCCCTCGGGAAATTTTCTGGTTTGTGTCGCGTGGTCGTACGCGCTCGGCGGAAGATCGCCCAGTGTAAGTTTCTGCTCGGCAAGCTCTTCAGGCGTGAACATGTGCGTGAACATGCTGCGCTCCTATAGGACCAGAGTCCTTTACCTTATCTGGGCGCAAAAAAGAAGTCAATCTCTCACCACGCCCCAAAACAGCCGAGAAAGACGGCATTCAGATGCCGCCGCTTGACGCGTCGGCGCTTTGTTGCCCGCCTTGATCCTCCCATAGCCGGCGGTAGTGGTGACTCGAGCTGAGAAGCTCCGCGTGATGGCCTTCCTCAATAACGCGACCGTCGGCGATGACGACGATACGGTCCATCTGCCGCAGCGTCGACAAGCGGTGCGCGATCGCGATCACGGTCTTTCCCTGCATGAGGCGCGCGAGGCTCTGCTGGACGTAGGCCTCGCTCGCCGCATCGAGGGAAGAGGTGGCCTCATCGAGCAGCAGAATTGCCGCATCCTTCAAGATGGCGCGCGCGATCGAAACGCGTTGCCGTTCGCCGCCTGACAATTGAGCACCGTCTTCGCCGACCTCGGCATCGATACCGTCGGGCCGCTGGCTAATGAAATCGAGACAATTGGCCGCCTCCGCTGCGCGCGCGATCACGGCGTCGGGCGCATCCGGCTTTGCGTACGCCACATTTTCCCGGATCGAGCGGTTGAACAAACGCACCTGCTGCGGGACCTCGGCGATAAAATCCGCCAGCGACGACAGGGTGCAGCGACTGATGTCGGCGTTGCCAATGAGCACGCGCCCGGTCTGCGGCTCATACTCGCGCTTGAGTAGCCGAAGGATCGTCGACTTGCCGGTCCCGGATGCGCCGACGATGCCGACTTTCTCCCGCGGTCCAATGCAAAGATTAAGATCGTCAATGGCAAATTCGCCGAACGGATAGCGAAAGGTTACGTGCTCGAAGCGGATCGAGCTGTCGGCCGGCGAGAGCGGCGCCGCATCCGGCGCATCGCGAATGGCGTGCGGAATTGTCAAATAGCTCAGCGCATTCGACAGCATGCCGAAATTGTCGAATACATCGTACATCCGGCTGGAAATATCCTGCACGAGAGATGCGATCAGCCCGGCAAGCGTGATCAGCATCACAACGGAGCCGACATCGGTGCGGCCCTCGAGCAGGGCGTAGAGCGAAAAGCCGATCACCAGCACGTTCAAGGCGGTCTTGCATGTGATCTGAAAAACGAACAAGCGGTAGAATTGCCGGCGCAGCGCCGCGAGCGCTTCCCTCTCTTCATCCACGTGGCGGCCCACATAGGTCTGCTCGAAGGCTTGCTGGCCAAAGGAGCGGATGGTCCCTATATTGCGCAAGCTGTCGACCATTCGTCCGATGACGTGACCGGATTTGGCCGCGAATTGCTTGGACAAATCGGCGCAGGTTCTAGTGATGTAGTACGATCCGACGAGGTAGATGATGCTCCACAGTAACGTGAGCAGATTCAACGCCGGAATGCTTACGGAAAACACCAGCGCCGCCGAGACGATCATCGCCAGAAAGCGCATTCCATAGTACAAAAAGGTGGTGAAAAGGCCGCAGGCGCCTTGTCCGGCGTTTCTTATCTGCTGCGCGATCTCGCCGGGAAGCCGATCTTCAAAATATCGCGGTGCGTGCCAGAGCGAATAGGCAAAAAGCCCGCGTTCGATGGTCGAGAGCAGGCGCTTTCGCACGCCGATTTCGATCCTCATAAAGGCGGCGCTCAAGGCGGCTCCTCCGGCGGCGCAGCCGATGAAAAGCACCGCGGCGCCCACCATGACGGACGGGGCGGCTGTCGCTCCGGGCAAAAAAGCCGAGATCGAATTGACGAGGCGGCGCAGCGCCACCGTGGTGAGCGTATCGAGCGATTGCGCGCCGAGCGCGAGGCAGCACAGCAGCACCGATGCCGGCAGCATCCGGCCCCGAATGGTCCGAATCAGAAAGGCGAGCGGAGGCAAGCCAGGAGTCAAATCAGCCGATGTCGGCAAGACACGCTGTCCTCGAACGACGCAGTGCCGCGTCACCAAGGTTCACCTCGAGAAAGTAATAGGTGCCGCCGGTCAGGTGAAAATCGAGACTGCAGGTTTGGGCGAAAAAGGTCAACGTAGTAGCGGCGGCGGCTTCCGGGCCCATTATTTACCGTGCCAAGAATACTTGGCCAGCTCCATCAGATATTGGGCCCGCGCCGAGGATGGAGCGTCCCTGACGACGTCCACCGGCACGTCGCCGGGGTCGTCCTGTGGGGCCAGTCGCTGGACCAGACCTTCGAAAACCAGGCGCCGCACGAAATCCATGCTGGCTTCACGCGAGGATTGGCCGCGTAGGTCCGAAAGCCGAAACACCGTGCCGCTACAGCAGAGTTCGACGTCGTTCGCATTGCGCAAAGGCAGGACGATCGTTTTACCCATCGCGCGCAGCTTGATCCCTCGGGCGGTGCGCGATACCGAGCAGATCAGGTGGGGAACTGCGCGGAAGCGATCGTTCTCGGATAACTGGCCGGACTTGCCGTAAAGGCCAAGCAGGCCCATCGGCGCGCGCCGTCTTTGCGACGCGAGGAGTTCGCGGAAGGCCTCTTGCGCCTCCCGGAAGCTCGCTTGCGACACCAGACTCATGAGGCGTCGTGCTTCGACAACCGCATCGTCGTCGATGGCAAACGAACCGAGCGGCAGATATTTGCGAAATTGCGGGTCGTGATCGGCCGCAAGGGTCACGGCGGCCAGGATCGCGTCGAGGTAGGTCTTGGGGTGCAAGCCGATCGTCAGATGGCAGGACAGTTCGTCTCCAGCGACCGCGTCATGCAGCACGCCGCGCGGGATATAAAGCACGTTGCCCGGCTTCAGCAAAATTTCGGAGGGTTCGCCGGTGATCTGCGGAAAAACCTTATCATGCATCTGAAACGGCATGGGCGAGTCCGCCGCGCTTGCGCCGACGCGCCATTGTTTGGAGCCCATCAACTGAAGCACGAACACGTCGTGCGGGTCATAATGGGTCTTGAGCCCGTGACCGTGTGCGGGCGTCAGGTAAAGGTTGCAACCGACGCGGCATTTCAGCTCGCCTTCGAGGCCGCGCGCGAGCGCGTGCACTGCCGGCAACTGAGCATCGATGTCGTTGAATATCAGGGTCTTTCCTGCCGCCCATTCGTCGACGGCTTCCGCGGCGGAGCAGCGATGATTCGGCGTATCCTTTCCTCCCGGCGGCGTCGCCGGACCGCCGACCGCGAGCAGGATGCTGTCTCGCCGATCGCCATCGAACAGCAAAAGTTCGACATCGCGAAGCGTCACAAGATCGTCGAGCGGACGAGGCTGGATCCCAGTTTTGCCATGCAGCCACTGAATGCCGACAAATTTGTCAAAGAACGCCTGGCTCTGCGTGTCGCCGAGAAGCTGTTGCAGCCAGCGGCGCGTCATGGCGCCGCCGTGGCACTGGCTTGATCGGGTTGGTCCGCACCGAACCAGCCGCTCACCGAGTACCGCAATCCGCCGAAGGCAGATACCTGAGTGACCGAATGACGCTTCGGCACGCGGAAAAGATTCAACGCATTGAATGTCGGCAAATAGCCCTCCTCGATGTGGTCGCCGCGGTCGTAAAATTGCAGCGCCCCACCCCAGTCGGGCCGCCATTCCGGGGTCAAGTTCAGCACATAGGCGACGAGCTTGCCGTCGGCGAGACCATCGTCATGAACGGTGAGAAAATCGAGCGGCCGGTACAGCGTTGCCGTGCTCGATATCCAGGAAATCGAAGGCAACCCCGTAACCTCGCGTATGAAAGTGAAAAATTCCGGAGACGCGAGAAAGCCGACCAGCTTAGCCAGGTAGTGATCGGACTTGGGAAACATCTGGCGGTTCTCGTACAGGCGATAGTGGTTGTAGAAATATTGAAATCCGGAATGCGCGCGGCGCCACGCGGCGACGGCCATCGCCTGATAATCAGCCGCGGAGACTGTTTCGTACTCCAGGACTTTCTTGCCGTCGTTGAGGATGAGACCCCAGGGCGTTTCTTTTTCCAGCGCGCGGTGCGCGCGAAGTGCTGAAGCATCGGTGAGCACAGTCGGGATATGTATCCGCCCGGTTCGGGAAAAGGTTTCGAAGTATTGCGTGCGATCGAGATGCGGGTTGAGCGCCAGGGCAGCGTCGTCGATCGTCAAGGTGGGGGAGCTCATTGTGGAAACTCACCTCTGCGTCTCGCAATTTAGGTCTGGGCGGAACCGCGAGCCGGTCAAAGCATCGTAACACAGGCGGTCGTCACACGAAGCGATTTTCACGACCGGGCGCCCGATCACGGCGCTAAAGTGTGTCACCTGCACGCTCGAGGTCGCGTTGTTCCGCTGGAAGCCGCGCCAACGACCGGCGCGTAACCCCCAAACGCGTTCACCAAGGCACGTGCCCATACCGCTGCCGCAATTTCGCGGACTCCTCCCGAATGCGTGCTTGCGCTTCGGGATCGGTCCGCACCGCATACATGCCCGATCCCGGATGCACCGCGCGCCGCACCAGCGGGATGGGAACGTGGTGCCGTAGCAGAGTCGAGCACGGACCGCCTTGGGTCACGACCAGGTGCAGATCGGGCCGCATGACCGCCATCTGTGCCGCGTCGACGGGCGCCGTCGCCTCGATGAAATGGCTGCGCCGCGCGCCCGCCTCGGCGAGCCGTCCGAGCCATTCGTTGTCGAGGTGGAAATGGTAGGCCTCATCGAACGGGCCGACGCGCTCCCACACTCCGTGGCGCATGACCCAACCCGAGGGTGTCGGAAAATCGAAGATGGAGATGGTTTCGCCACGCGTGTCGACCTCAAGCTGCGTCGAGGATACAAAATCCGCGCACTTCAATGCCTCGATGGCGAGGCCGAGAAACTCGGAATGCCATTCGTCATCATCCTCAAGGATCGCGAGATAGGAATGATCGAGGGAGCGCGCCGCGGCGTTGAGCGCCGCCGCTTGCGAGGGGGCGCCTGCCTCGACGAACCGCACGGTCCACGGCAGATCGAGGTCGGTGGGAACCGTGGCGCCCGGATCGACGCCGATGACGAGATCAATGTCGAGGAGCGACACCGCGCTCTGCCGCAAAACGGACGCGATCGCTTTGCGCAACATGAGATCGCCGTTCGAGGTTCGCTGCAGGCGCGACGGGATGATCACCAAGAGGCTCTCGCGGATCCCCCGCTGAGCAATCGGTGCGGCCTGACGCGGCAAGTTCGTCGACATAGGGGTGCTCGTTGGGCGTGAACACGAACGGCGGAAAACTCAAATAGGCGTTGATGCGGCGCAGCACTGTATTCCACCACGTGGCACTTTCCCCTCCCACGGTTGAAGTGACAAAAGAATAGCAATGGAGCCTTCCGCAAGCAATTCGCTGCGGCGCAGCAGCAACTGGTGAAGGAATGAGATCAACTTGCTCAGGAAGGTGTTCTAATTGCGCTCCGCTGTCGGAATAGAATCTCGACCCAGTCTCGACGCATGACGTCGTGGAGAGCGGCTGGCTTTGTCGAGTCCAAAGCAGATACGTGCCGCGCTCTATGGCGTGTTCGGTGTTGCGGTGGTAATTTTTGGCGGTGGTATTATGCAGCCATTCATCCATTTCTGCTTCTGAGTTAGGCAATCCAGTGTCTCGTTTAATCAGAGGGCTCAGGGACGCAGTGATCGTTGGAGCGTTTGTCGGCGCTGCAGTAATTCTTCTTGGACTTGGGCTTGAAATCTATTTTCGGATGCAAGCGCCTTTCGGCTCGATCTCGTGGCCGTCGCGGTTCGACCCGCAAGTTGGCTTCATTTACGTCCCGGGCGGGGAAGTGCGCTCGACCAACAATCTCGATTACTGGACGGTCCAGCGTGCGAACAGATGGGGTTTTCTCGATCGGGAACCGACTCAGATGCCGATAGCGGCAGACGAATGCCGTGTCGCCTTCATCGGCGACTCGTTCGTCGAGGCAGTGCAGGTGCCGATCGAACAGAAGGTTCAAGTTGTTATTGAGCGAATCGCCGCGGAGCATGCGCCACAACTCAAGCTGTCGGCGAGTGCTTTCGGTTATTCTGGAACTGGTCAGCTCAATCAATTGCCATTTTACGACAAATTCGCTCGGCTGCTAAAGCCGAGGATCGTTATCCTTGTGTTCGTGAGCAACGATTTTCACAACAACTCCAAGGTCCTCGAGGCATTGCGGAACGGCTGGGATCCCGACCACGCCCCGCGCATTTTCGCATCGCAGGACGATGCTGGCGTAATGACTATTCAACCGATCGACCCGCACTGGGATGAGAGGACCCTGAAATCGCCGCCCGAACAACAGACGACACCAGCCCTTTGGCACCGACGCTTGAAGCAACGTAGCGCATTTTACCGGTGGTTCTACGGCAAGATCGCCCTGCTACATCCGAAGCTTGCTGATTTCATCGCGGGCACCGATGGCATCGACATGACCGTGTATCATGCAGGTCAATTGCAAAGTCGCGCGCCCTATCGGTGGATTCTGGAAGATTGGGATGTCGCGCGCGATACCGACATAGACGAAATCTTCTCTCGCAAGCAGATACCGCGTGTTTTCAAACAGGCAGTCGATTACACCGGCTTTGCGCTTGACCAATTCTTGCAGCGCGCGCGTGAGGACCGTTTCAATCTGGTTATTCTGGCCACTTCGGAGCTTAGTGATGCGAAGTATGGCAGTGGCCAGCTCGAACGGCTTATGAAACTCGCGAACCAGCGCGATATTCCTGTGGTCGACCAACGTCGATACATTATTTCTGTGGGCGGCGACCCGAAACAGGCGCGCTTGGCACATGACGGCCATTGGTCGTCGCATGGCCACCGCTGGGCCGCCGAAGCGATACTGGAACTGCTGAAACGCCGCCCTGAGCTATGTCGAGGAACAAGCTAATGACAGTTCTGTTGCGGAGGCTGCGTGCCTACCATGCGCCGCTCAAGCCGGGCCCCGACAAGAATTTCGGCTATATCTTCGCCGTTTTTTTCTTCGTCGTTTCGATGTGGCCGGTGATTTCGGGCCTTCCTCCGCGCTACTGGGCGCTTGTTGCGGCGACGGCGTTCGCCTTAGCAGCTCTTGCATTCCCTCGTGTGTTGCGCCCGATCAATCTCACCTGGTTTTATGCTGGTCTCGTCCTAAACGAGATTACGAATCCTGTGATTATGGCACTGATCTTCACTATAGTTATCGTACCAATCGGCCTCCTGATGCGGCTGATGGGCAAGGATCTTCTCGATCTGCGGAGGCGGCCGGAAGCGAAAACCTACTGGACAATAAAAAACAATCGTTCAATGACCCCGCAATCTATGCGGGACCAATTCTGAGCACGGCCGTTTGGGTATCAGATGTCCCTGTTATATGAACTCTGGCGTTTTACTCGTGCCCGAAAGAAATACTGGCTGCTGCCCATCATTATCGTCCTCTTCATCGTTGGTGGCTTGGTTGTGCTGACGCAAGGGACTGCAGTGGCTCCGTTCATCTATACGCTGTTCTGAAGCCGGGACTAGGCGCTTGACGAACATCCTCGGTATTTCAGCATTTTATCACGACAGCGCTGCTGCGCTCGTGGTCGATGGGCGTATCGTTGCAGCTGCCCAGGAGGAGCGATTCAGCAGGATTAAGCACGACGAGCGCTATCCAGCAGAGGCCGTCGCCTACTGCCTCTCTGCGGCCGGCGTCGCGCTGGCCGATATCGATTACGTTGTGTTCTACGAAAAGCCGTTTCTTAAATTCGAGCGTCTGCTTGAGACTTATCTCGCGTTTGCGCCGCGCGGCTTTGGTTCGTTCCGCACTGCGATGCCAGTCTGGATTCGCGAAAAGCTGTTCCAAAAAGCTTTCCTCCGCAAGGCATTGAAGAAGGTTGCCCCTGACGTCGATTGGAACGAAAAACTTCTATTCAGCGAGCATCACTTCAGCCACGGCGCAAGCGCCTTCTTCCCTTCGCCGTTCGCCGAAGCGGTGGTCCTAACACTCGACGGAGTCGGTGAACGGCCTACAGCTTCAGTCGGTTTCGGGAAGGGTAATCAGCTCTCCGTCGACAAGGAATTGCAGTTTCCGCATTCGTTGGGGCTGCTTTACTCTGCGTTCACCCATTACATCGGGTTCAAAGTCAATTCCGGCGAATACAAGTTGATGGGGCTGGCACCCTATGGCGAGCCGAAGTACCGCGAACTAATCCTCGACAGGATTCTTGATCTTAAAGAGGACGGCACGTTCAAACTCGACATGCAGTATTTCGACTATTGCGTCGGGTTGACGATGACCAACGACGCCTTCGCTGAACTGTTCGGCCAACCGGCACGGCAGCCGAACGTTGAATTGCTGACACAGTTTCACATGGACGTCGCGGCGTCGATTCAGAGCGTGACCGAAGAGATCATGTTGCGGCTGACCCGCTCACTCGCGCGTGAATACGATTGCCCCAACCTGTGCCTCGCCGGTGGTGTAGCGCTAAACTGTGTCGCCAACGGGAAGCTACTGCGCGACGGTGCATTCAAAAATATCTGGATTCAGCCGGCCGCTGGCGATGGCGGCGGCGCTCTCGGTGCGGCGCTGGCCGTCTGGCACACATTCCTCAACAAGCCGCGAACACTGGCAGCCGCCGACGCGATGCACGGTTCTTATTTAGGACCGGAATTTGGGCTAGCGGATACCGAAGCACGCTTGCGGCAAACTGGAGCCCGGTTCACGGTCTGCGACGATGCTACCGTGATCGAAGAGACGGCGAACGCACTAGTGCGTGGCGAGGCTGTTGGCTGGATGCAGGGCCGGATGGAGTTTGGACCCCGCGCGCTCGGCGCGCGCTCGATCCTCGGCGATCCACGCTCGTCGACGATGCAGAAAAATCTCAATCTGAAAACCAAATACCGGGAAAGCTTCAGGCCATTTGCTCCGTCGGTGCTCCGAGAGGACGTAGCTGAGTGGTTCGAGCTCGATGCGGATTCCCCTTATATGCTTCTCGTCACTGGTGTGCTGCCAAAACATTGCCGCTCGATGACGGACGAAGAACGAAAACTCTTCGGGATCGAAAAGCTCAATGTGATGCGCTCTGTGATTCCGGCGGTAACGCATGTTGATTATTCTGCGCGTATCCAGACGGTGCACCGCGACACCAATCCGCGCTATCATGCCTTGCTGACGCGGTTCAAACAAAAGACCGGTTGTCCTGTGCTGGTGAATACGAGCTTCAACGTGCGTGGTGAGCCGATCGTCTGCACGCCGGAGGATGCGTTCCGCTGTTTCATGGGGTCCGAGATCGACATGCTGGTGGTCGGGAACTGTCTGCTTCGCAAATTGGAGCAGGACCCGGCCTTGAAGCGAGACCACACGAATGCCTTCGAGCTCGATTAGTGGCGCGACGGATTTGGTGCCTGGCGAACGTCTCTCTTAGCGCCGGCATCGAATTTATTGGCTCGCCGACCGACCGACCCGGTATCCGCTTTGGCTTGCGGCCAAGCGCTGCGCGAAAGAGTAAGCGGATCCGGCGCGAGTACCTGTGATCCGGCAGCCGCGGCCTTCGCGGCACGCCGGCTATTGTGTCCACCGGTCATTATAGTCCGTTTAGCGGACAATAATGTCTCGTCGAAGCGGTGCGCCGGCCCAGCGGCCGCCTTTTGCGATAACTGTTTGTTTTTATGAGAGAAAACGCCTATTGGCGCCGATACGCGCACCAATATTGAACCACTACTTTATTGCCACGTGCGATAACGCGACATAGCGCGCGCCGCTTCC
>Ga0181523_10002644_pt1 | contig 17139 bp, 24 predicted proteins | sample PEATcosm2014_Bin_43_FD_119752 | JGI IMG/M metagenome (GOLD analysis project Ga0181523, IMG submission 119752) | Peatland microbial communities from MTU Mesocosm Facility, Houghton, MI, USA - PEATcosm2014_Bin05_30_metaG | ecosystem: Environmental > Terrestrial > Soil > Wetlands > Peat | place...
GCTGATCCAAAGAATCCGCGTCGCTTTTCAGTTTGGCCTCCCGAGGGCAATGCGGTGGGCGATTACAGTAGCTTGGAAGAAGCTAATCTCGCCATCGAACAATGGAAACAGTTTGGTGACCCAGAGCTGTTGAAGAGAGATGGCGGAGCGCGATTAAAAGTCCGAAAGGCTTCAGCCACAAAGACCGCTGGCAACTTTAAGGGTGCTTGGACGAACGAACCGCAACCCGGCCCGGAAGAACTCCAACCCGTCAATGATACGATCGCTTTTCTGAAGTCGGATCCATCCCAGTGGTATGCCATTAGGTGGCATGGTTACGCTGGGGACGAAGGCACTTACGATATGGTTGGCCTGCCTGCCGAGCCTCAATCTGTAAATGACATCGCAGCCGTTCTCGATGAAACTCCCACACAAATTGCTCGCGCTTCGGAGGATGGATACTACTCTTATTCTTCCAAGGACCAGTTGCTAGCTTTCTCAAATCTCTCCCTCACCAAACCAACCGAGACTTATGGTGCTCGAAACGAAGAGGAGTATTTCCACTATATTCAAGAGCTGCCCGATTTTGATGACGTGTATGCTGCCGCCATGAAAGAAGATGAAGGCGCACCCGAGGAAGGCCATGAGGCCTCTTATTTGGAATGCCCTGATTGCGGCCAACGTATAGACACCTGGGATGCCGAGCAGGGGTCCTATAATCCGGCAAAGTTGGATGAACATCGTGTTAAAGAGCATCAAAAGAAAGGCTCTGTGAAAACCGCTGGTCCCATGGATGTAGAATCTCCCGAATCTTCTTTTGTTGATACCGATCACAAGATGCGACCATTTGAGAGAACCGATTGGTATGGTTGGGCCGGGGCGGAGAGTTTTGAAGGAGGGCAGGGTCAACCGGACATCCCGCCTTACATCGCATATGCCAAGGTTGTCAATTGGCCCGAGATTGACGAATACAATTTTGAAAACGAAAACCCGATCGACGAAGTCGCTGTGATTGTGGATGCTAACGGCGTTTCGATCAATGGCTCGAACGGTGCGTACCAAATTGATATGGGCAGCAAAGAGACTAACCTCTCCGAAGCGAACCAAATGCTGTTGCACCAGCCCATCGACGTCAACCAGTTGAAGGATCAAGGCTGGGAAGAGATTAACATCTTCCCTATGGAAGAACAGCAGAAACGTCGACAAGAAAACATGATGCGCGATCAGCAGAAACTGAAAAACTTAGCTAAATGGCTAAAAGAATACCGAAATCCAACAAGCTGATCCTACAAAGCAGCGAGAATTGGAATCCGGTCGGAAACCGATGGAGGCTTCTGCGAAGAAGAAGAAAGCCGATGAGGAAAAGGAAAATTGGAGAGATGAAGATTTTCCGTCTAATAAACCACCCCTCAACGATATGCGCAAGGCCGTACAGATTTTGACACGTGTGGCTAAGACTCCTGAACAAAGAGAGGCTTTAGACTATTTGAAACGAGCTGTACTGGCGCTGAACGACCGCATTTACAAGGAGATGGGCGTTCCTCCTGTGGATCCTCTTATGGCATCCGTGAAAACTGCTGACTCCATGTCCGAAGGTGTTGATCCGAATTTGGTCAACGACATCAACGAACAGACCCGCCAAGACGAGGAGAGGATGTATCGTGAGCTCGAACAAGAAGGTCAAGAGGATCGTGAACTGCACGAACAACGTGAGGGTTGGCCTGATTCGGATGAGGAGACAACTGAGTCTACCATTTCCCACATTGTAAATGTTTTACAAGACAGCTCCATGTCTCAGGAAGCCCGTATTGCTCGTGCTCATTCGGAATTAAAGGATTGGCTGCTCACTCACTAAAGTATGGCCAAGATCCATATCAAGACGTTGCACGATCCTGACTCCTACGTCCCCTGGAAAGAGTTCTTCGGCGGTTCGTGCAAGGGCGATCTGGGCTCCTGGATTCCCGATGATTTTGATCTCGTCATGGGACAATATGATCCTGAGAGCGCGACAGGCGCGGTATCGGCGGGCGGTGTTACCCGCGTAGCTACCAGTGGATCGCAGACGTGGAGATATTCACAAAGTGATCCGGCCCGATCCGGCCCGATCCGGCCTTCCCCAGTTCCCGCCATGATTAGAACTCCGGTCACTTTTCGTGTTCCTAAGCGGTCAGCAACACAAGGAGACCCAGTAGCAGAGCGTCTCCAGGCCGCAAGGCAAGCCGCTCGTGATTCCTTTACTAGACAAGTGGCCGACGCCCGTGCGCATACGGCTAACATCCTCTCAAAGCTCGGCAACGCCAAGTAATAAGTCTCATGGCCAAGAAACCCAATCCTCTTGACGAGTTTATAGAGATAAGCACCGATAGCCGAAAGAGCCGGGGGCTGCCTAGCCCGTACACAAAGCGGGAAACACTCATTCAGGAATGTGGACAAGGAGCTGGCTTAGGAGCTACCGCAGTTTCTGAGTTTGAACAAACAGATCCACGTGGGATCCACCAGTCCAAGTTACAGGGTCCAGATGACAAGAATGCATCCGGAGTAGGCGCGATGAACGCTGAATCGGTGCAAGTTATGCAAAAACTCACCAAGGAACAACTTCAGTTTGGCAAGGAAGATTATCTTCAGTTTGGAATCGAGGAAGACGAAGAGGATTAGCCATTTAGCTAAGTTTTTCAGTAGAATACTACATGAGCAAAATTGACAAAACCGCAGCGTTCACGAAGGAAGCCGCCGTCATCATTGCAAAGATTGAAAACGCCAAGACGGTTGCTGAGAAGAAAGTCGCTCGTGAAGAGCTTGCCAAATTCCTATCCCGTAAGTAGAATGTCACGCGAAGTCCCACTGTACCCGATCAAATTTGACGAACTCCCGAAGCCGATTTACATGCATCTGGAGCGACGTATCCGTGAGCGGAAGATCCCGCCCGAAGACCTCGCGAAATGGAAGGTTTGGAAAGCGACCGGGCCTCTAGCGCCAGAGGGAGATTGGTTCAAAGATTTCGGTTCCTATTTGCTCGCCGGCAGCGGTCCCTACCCCAAGACCGTCTTGACACCGGATATGGCGGGTTACGGTGTCAAGCTGGCCATGTTGGTCTTGGTTGAGGATTTCCTTGGTTAATTCAGCAAGAACTCCTTAGCAGTGGACACCCAATCTAGGCCCATCTTCACTGCAAAGTCTTCCACCACTTCGCCGCCGTCTTGTGCCAACGCAGGGTGCAAACGATTCACGGCATCTCCGATGAACCATTTCCATGCACCATTGTGTAACAGATTGCGAAGGCTAGTCTTCTGGTCTGGCGAAGATACTGTCATAAGCCAATCCTCACCATAAGGATCTTGTATGGTCCCTGGTTTTAACCTAGCGTAATTGACATCTGTAACGGTGCCTTCGATTGGAGAGATAAGACTCACCGCGTTTCCGTCACGAGTGACGGTGGCAAACTTCTGCCCCTGCCGGATCCATGTGTTCCGATTTGGAAGCTGGATGTCGTCAACTGAGCCTAACAGTTTGGCGGTGAAGTCATCGATACCTACGCGCACAAGCGTAGGAGATTCGGCTAATGCCCAGGTATGACCCGGATGGAAGAAAAGATTCTCGGGCATAAAGAATCCGTTGAAGAGGGCGCGTAAGGGTTTAAATTGTGGAGTGATAACTGCAATTTTGCCCCGACTTCGGATGTAATCGATGAGAAGGAACAGGAGAAACGTGAAGAGAACTAACAGGACTGTCATAAATCACCTCGCGTATGTATATGCGCGCCGATGGCCGTTCTGTAAGTTGATTGCTTACAAGGAGGTTATTTCGAAACGTTTAATTTCGCTATAGCGATTTACAACGGTGGCTATAGCGGAATACAACGATTTTTACATTAGCGTATTTCGAGAATGATGGCGTTGCTGTGAGAGGAGTGCCATCGTTGGATAACTGCTTCCGTGATCCCGTTCTTTTGCGTATACTCACTCCCGATCTTTCCCAGTAGTTTGTCGTTCCACTGTCCGCAAGAACAGAACCAATGACCATCAGATTCAATGGTGAGTACGTGGTTCATGCCAATCACCCCTGTTGCCATAAAGATAATTACCTGAAGTTTGAAAACTTTCAGTATTCTATAACGAACAGCGAAATTGGCCCCGAACCATCCGTGGTCTGCAGATCTAACGGGTCGAAAGTAGCCACAGCAGCCTCTGAAGTGGGGTGGTCGGTTGCAAACGCATTTCAGAGGTATTGAAGCAACAACATACCGGGACAGTTCACCCGGCCTTGAAACGGGCGCACATTGCGCCACTGGGCGGAGGGCCGCGATTGACACACGGCCCTCGGCTCTTTGAAAAGAGAGATTATGAGTCAACAACATCAAACACGAACTACAACGCAGACCCAAATTACGGGTCACAGCGGCTTCGTGTCTGATGGATGGTACGATTAAGGTACCAAAAGATCAGAAAGAAGCCGCCAGAAATGGCGGCATTTTTATTGTTCGAAAGGAGTTCGGTCATGGATGAAAATTACAGCGAGTGGACAAGTTGCGAATTCTACGGTCATAACTTTGTGACCGATGAGGAAACCGGTCGGACGGCTTGCACCGACTGTGAAGAAACTGTGGAAGACGAAGCCTAGCTCATGGCGGGTAGAGCACCCGGCTGATAACCGGGAGGTGCCGAGTTCGACCCTCGGGGCTTCGACCAATTTTATGACGGATGCATTGCCAGAGCGACCATGTTATGCTTGTGGGGCCAAGCCGGGTGGAAACCTGCGACTCCACAATTCTGGTTGCACATATGTAGCGCGGTTGTGCGAAGTTTGGCCAGGTGTGAGATTGTTTGTAATGGGTGACAATGGATCTTGGCACAAAGAAAGCCGTAGGAATCCAAAGCACCCTAAATGATGCTGGTGTAGCACAAGGGCGGTGCGCCTGATCCGTAATCAGGAGGTTGCTGGTTCAATTCCAGTCACCAGCTCCAATTTTAGGAGGTAACATGGAAGACCGAAGTGGTTTTTTGCCGAGCAAGCAGTATCGCTGCCAGGATGAAGATTGTGGCCGCGTGAGTTTTGGCCGTGATTTGCTCCCTGTGCAAGCGAGACAATTGGTCGAGGATCCAACGCAGAAGTATGGTCTGCGTGAAGTTGGGGACGTCTTTATTAGTAACCGGGTATGTCCGTACGATCGAGGACTAATGGACCGGCGTCCCTGCGGGCTTTTCGCGTTCCCGATGCTTTGTGGACATGACGCTCTTTACGGCGTCGAATAAGTTTTGCTGGCGTAGCACAGTGGTAGTGCACCGCTTTGGTAAAGCGGAGGTCGTTGGTTCAATCCCAATCGCCAGCTCCAATTATGAATCACTGGGCGGCTCCAGTATTAAGCCTTGTGGATAAAAAGTCAAGTCAACTCGGAATGCACTATAGCACGGCAGCAGCTAGACTCGATAGAATGGTTTTGTTCATGTTAATTCAGCGTTGCAGCTTGGACTCGTGTTTCCAGTGTGGTAAAAAGATAGAACGTTGGCAAGATCTTAGCACAGAGCACAAGCAGCCTTGGCAGGATACCGACCCGGCGCTGTTTTGGGATTTAAGTAACATAGCGTTCAGTCACAAGAGTTGCAACTTTGCCGCCGCGCGACGGCAAGATCCTAAAATTGTGATTCCATTTTTGGATTCTATTCGTCCAGAAACGTTGAACGAAAAGGCACCTGAGGGCATGGCTTGGTGCAGTGGCCACCAAACTTACCTTTCACGGGACTTGTTTGATAAGAACACGACGAAGAAGAATGGTCTTCAAAGCGGTTGTAAAGAATGCAGAGCTTGATATTTGCAGGTGTGGCTCAATGGCACAGCAGCGGATCTGTAATCCGCCATTTGGGGGTTCAAGTCCCTTCGCCTGCTCCAATTTTAGGGCGGTAGCTCAATCGGCAGAGCCACCGGCTTTGACCCGGTAGGTTGTAGGTTCGATCCCTACCCGCCCTGCCAATCTTTCTCCAGTACTGTATTGATTGCGCCAATTTCGGACGTTTCGCCCAGCGTAGGTATCAGTCTGGCTATGGCAATTGGGACATAGTTTTTCTAGATTTTCCCACCTATCGTCTTTGGAATCTCCGTTTTTGTGATCTACGTGGAATCTGAGTGGCTGTCCTTGCCAGATTGGTCCTTGACCGCATTTGGCACAAATGTCAGGAGTTCTAGAGTAAAATCGAACCTTGGCTATTGAAGAATGGACGGAATTGATAACGAAAACAAGGTCATCTGGGATGTGTACAGGGTGCCCTGTAGTTTGAATCTTCTTTAGCATCAATTTTCCAGATTCAGTTTGACTCCATCCTTTTGGGAAAGGATTTTTAGGGGTTAGACCTTTTCTTTTTAACGTTAAAGCTATTCGTTGGCTGATTTCATTTCTGTCTTTCTTGGTAGCAAAGGAGCAAATACAACTTCTGGAGCAGAATCGTCCACTCCCGTAGGATCCGTCATGCGTCTTGGTGCAATTTTCGCAGTTTGGCATTTGAACCTCCAATACAGTTTCGGAAAGTTACTTCATGGGGGATCATACCCCTCACCCGGTGCCATCTCTTAGCTGAAACTTTAGTTCCCTCCGTAGATTACTCTCGAAGCAGTATTGAACATTGGAAGTCCAATATCCCAGGAGAATTATGAAATCTACGAATCGTTTCTCGTTTCTACCCCTTTTGATTGCAATCGCGTTCACGCTCGTCCCTTCGGCCTTCCCCTGCTCCAAGAACCCTCCCCCGACTCCTTGTTCCGGGTACTGGCATGTGAATTCGAAATCTGACAGCTGGGAATGCAAGGTTCCCCCGGCCCCGACGCCGAAGCCAAAGCCGACTCCGACTCCGACCCCGGCTCCGACCCCGACGTCCACTAATTCAAACTCGAACAGCAATAACAACTCGAATTCAAACTCGAACAGCAACAACAACTCGAACAGCAACAACAACACTTCGAAATCCACTTCCAATGCAACTTCAACGGCCAATGCTTCCCAGCAACAGGGGCAGCAGCAATCCCAGTCCAACCAGGCCAACGGCAACGGCAGCAATTCCAACAACACCAACACGGTGAACGAAGCGGCGAAGATTCCGGTCGCTACCGCATATGCTCCGACGGCTATGCCGACTGTGCCTTGTTTCAAGAGCTATTCGGCTGGAGGCCAAGCAGCAAACTTCGGTTTCAGTGCGGGTGGCGGTAAGGTGGACGATAATTGCGCGCAGTTAGAAGTGGCTCGGTCTTTTGATCTTGCCGGCGAACGCCTTGCGGCTTGCAAGGTGAAAATCAACACCAAGTATGCTAAGGCGGCTGGTGTCACTCTGGAAGATTGTTTGAAAACTTCCGAGCAGGCTGCTGCGGTGGAGACTTTCCGCCACACGGATGTACAACCAGCTCCTCCTTCGGCAATTGCAATACCGAGGCTGGCAACTCCCGAAATACCTATCGCGACTCTTCCCATCCCGAAACCGATGGCCTCGGAACCGATCTCTAATTTCCTGGGTTTTGTGACCGTCTTCAACAACGTGACGAAAGCTAAGTTGGATGATATCGTTGTCCTCGCGAAACAGGATACCACCGGGCATCTTCGGCTCCGTGCTGGTCGCAATAGCTTAGGTCTGGCGGACAACATCAGAGCGTACCTTATCTCTGCCGAAATAAACGGGCAGCGTGTAGAAGTGCGAGATGATGGGGACAACCATGGCGTTGAGATTCTGTGGGTCAACGGCAACTAACCAGTAAGCGCAAAGCCGAGCGCATCGGCAACTTAAAACAGGAGATTTGAATGAAGACAGCTATTCTCGTCCTCGCTCTTGCAGTAAGCGGTATGGCGTTCGCCCAGTCATCTACCGATACTGTCAAGGGGGCTAACGACCGCGTCCAGCGCATTCTGCCCGCGCAGCCGCCCGTTGAGCATCCATCCACTCGCACAGCAACACAAGCAGCTAGCGAAGCAAAGTCAAAACCCGCAGCCCAGACCCCGTCAACTTTCCGCCGGGAAGCTGCGCCGCCACCGAGTCCTTGCCCAGCGGCTGGCAAGCCGACCTGCAAGTAAAATACAGCAATTCGCCGGCAGTGCCCTCAACGAAAGTTGGGGGCTTTCTGTTTTAGAATAGGAGGACAACATGGGGCTAGAATACAAGATCATTCCGAGCGAGCGAAAAGTTCTGAACAAGGTCACATGTGACTGTTGCAGCAAGGAGATTAGAAAGACGGGCGATGCTCACTGGAATCCATGTGGTGAGCCTTATAGCAACTTCTTTGAACCGTCCTTTGACGATTTTTTCCTCTTTGAGAAGTGTTGGGGTTTTGACTCCTCTCAAGACGGGGTAAGGCAACGAGCGGTAATCTGCGAAGATTGTTACAAGGTGATTTTCAAAGACGTCAAGATGGAAATCACTCACTACTTCCCGGGTTGGACCATTCAGGATACGAACAAATGAACCAACATCTAGCAACCTGGCCCGCGATCAAATGCATTTTGATTTTCTGTTTTCGGACGTTGAGCCATCTTTTTGATTTCGTCCATTCGTTCCTGAGACACTGTCACTAAGATAGGCGCGGGTGATTTCCTCACCCACAGATCTATCATCTCCTGCCGCCATTCTTCAGAACGTTCTAGGAGTAAATTTATTAGAACGGCGGTAAATCTTTCGTAGCTCCAATTTTCATGCTGCGCAAGATTCCAAACATAGCTCGCTAAAGGATCTTTCAACATCAAGATCTCGGTTTGTTTTCGTAGTTCTTCGTTGGAAGATGTAATCGCTTGTTTGACGTCTGCTTCAAAGTTGCTGTTGTAACTCATGATTTTCTTCCTCTACTTTCTTGTTGAAATCGTTCTCAAAACACGACCAATCCTGATTCATCATAACTGGAACGCCGGTTAAGCGGTAATGGTTTTGTTTCTCCGGTCTAAGACCAGGGTCACCGGGGTTGTCTTCCAAACGAAGCCATTTTGGAAGATAAGATTGGCGCATCTTCCAAAAGATCGAAAAGTCTTCTTCAGGCCAACGCTGTTCTGCCTTCTTGATTCGATTATAAAACATGTCAGCGTAAACGCCAGGGTAACGGCGGTTCTTACGATGCCAGCTCTTGTAAGTGCAGAGTTCAGATTCCAGCGTGAAGTAAGTTACGTCCCAGGCAAAGTCCCGACCTTTGAATCGTTGCTTGGCTTCTTCCAGCAACACAGACCCTTCCTTCTTTAGCCATCCCATTACTTCCGGAGTGTACTTGCCTTCGAAGCCGGTGCCATTTTCCGGCCCAGTCCAGTCAAGATCGTCCCGGCCTAAAACTTTGGCCAGACCATTGCGTAATGATTTGCTTCCTGTGATGTCTTCCAAAAACAAGGAGTTGGGTTCAATATTGAGCTTGGCGATCCGCAAATACTCCAGATAACTGAACGTAGACATGCGCCCAAAAGAGTAGAAATCTTCCCGGACCATATCCCAAGCTGCCTGAAAATTCTCCAATGGGTTATCACTAACCATGGCATCATTGAAAAAGCTCGTTTGGTCGTTTCTACAAAGCTCTTTGTATCGGGTAACTGATTTGATGAAATCACGTTTTTGATGACGGCGATCTGTGTCAAATTCTAAGCGGGGCCATTCAGTGTTGTACCACTTGGCCAACGCGTCAGAGTTCAAACTAGCGAAGTCGGGAAACCGTTTGAAAATGAGCCAAGAGGTCAAAGGGTGCTGGGTGTTACCATTGATGAAAATAAACCACAACAGCTCCTCCCGTGTCCAGTTAAGCTCCTTCTTCAAAAATGGGAAAGTCATGTAGGGAAGACTGGCCCCCGCGTGGACACGGTACTTGAGGCAGAACTCATAAAAACGCAAGAAGACTTCCCGGCGATACTGCGGCTGGCGGAAGTCCATGCCCAACTCGAGATCCTGAACCTCGTTGCTGTAGCGGTCGCAAACCAAATCGCTGTAACGGCCCGGAGTCGTGTGATCTACACGGGCTACAAGCACACCGTCAAGTCCGATAGCGGACTGACCGAACGGGCTGTAAAAGAGATCGCTCATTGAAACCATTTCAATATCTCGTCAATGCTTTTGCCATGCAAGTATTCAGGCAAATACGACCATCCTACCATCATAAGACCCCGCAAGATTTTATCTCTCATAAAGTCGGTTTGCTCCCGAACGGGCTGAGAAGAGATCGCTCATGCACTCTTCGCAATAAAAATTGGTGTGTCGTCCCAGTTCTTGCTGATACGACCCTTCTTGACGAGATGATCGCGGTATTCGCCTGAAGTAGCCCAGATCTTTTCTCCCAGCATGAAATAACCTTTGGGCAGAGGTTTAGTAGGATCGAGTTGGCAGATTGCTGACCACGGGCCAAACCCTCGTGGGACCCATTCCATGTTGTGTTTGCGTAGCCGTCGATTCATCCAACGGATTACTTCGTATGGTTCAGGGTCATAGATCATAGAAGCACCACTTTGGGGATCGCTTAAGGGGTGTCTTTTGCGAATTACAAAACCCTTCCAGTCCTTAAAATTGCTCATAAATTGGGTTTGCTCCCCACAATCCAGTACAGACTTCTTTCGTTTAGATACTGGCGGAATTGGTCCAAGTGGTCTTGCATGTAACAGAAAGTTTTCCCTTCATAGCGCGGATGGAATTCAAGATCGTCATAAGAGTATGGCTTGAGTTGGTCGTAAGAAGTGTACCCGGAGTCAATCAAGTCAATTTCAATGAAATTGTAAGGCAAGGGCAACGGATCGCCCGTCACCTGTCGAATGAGATCCAGGCGTTCATTTGTCCACCGTTGGTGTTTCGGAATGTTCGCCATGATCCGAAACAAGATTACATTCTTAAGGGATTTTGGCTTGAACCGGCCTAATCCATAGAGAATAGAGGTAAGCGAGTTGCAAGACCCGGCTGGGACCAAAAGATTCTCGACGTGGTTGGGGATGTTTCGTACTTGCTCGCTTCCGATTCGGTGGAAAGCCTCGACCCGTTCCGGTGTATTGACTTTGTGCTCTACGGTGATGTTGGTCTCGATGTGGAGCCAACCGCGTTCTTTGGCGAGTTTCAACGACTGAGAATTCAGGTTGCCCGCATAGCCCGGATTAACATAACGAATCTCAGCCCCGAGTTTCTTGGCCGCCTCGATGCTTTCAAACTTTGAAGGTTTGACCGAAGGGTTGCCGCCCGTAAACTGGACGCATTCCATACCGTAATGTTTGGCACAAGCAGCCACCATACAATGCTGAGGGGATCCTCCTACCGCGCCTGACGCAACACCGGGATAAGGCTTTTCGTTGAAAAGCCAAATCAGTTGTCGGCACTTGCTGCCGTTGATCCCACCCACACCCATCGGAGCGAAGAGATCGTCCCGCTTGAACCAAATGCCACCGTGCTGTTCAACAGGGGTGAGATCGTAAGCAGACTGCAGCCATTGTTCCATTGTTGGTAGATACCTCGAGCCGCGCTACACCACGAATTCAAAAGTCAGAAAATCCGATTCGTTAGCGGTTTGCAGTAATAAACTTTATGCTGACCCATGCGACCGCAGTTGGTTCCCGGAGTTATCAGGAAGATCGTTACTTCACCGCTATCCACCAGGACGGCCTTTTGTTTGGCGTGTTTGACGGGCACGGTGGCGAAGGCTGCTCAACCTATTTGGCAGATCATTTCTTCGGGTCATTTTTCTTTCATTTCGATAACCCCAAGATTAACAACGCTCGTCAAGCCTTCCGCGAAACATTCGCAGCGATGGCAAAAGAAACTCACGATATGGTCGATGGCTCCACGGCGTCCGTTGTCTGGATCCCTAACACTGAGAAAGAAAAAGGCGGGTTAAAATGCACGAAGGCCATTCAAGACACAGCCATCGTAGCCATTCTAGGAGACTCTCCGGTTGTTATCGGGACACCGAGAGGATTCCATTTGAGTCCGGACCACAACGCTCGGTCTAACGACAAAGAATGTCAGGCGGCAGTAAAGCGCGGGGCGCGTTGGGACGGCGATTACCTTTGGAACCAACATTGGGGTTCCCGCGCTCACGGATTACAGATGGCTCGTGCTTTCGGTGACGTGGATCTCCCTTTCTTGCGCCGCGTTCCCCAAATCTACACCCGGCCCATCCACGATTTCGTTCTAATTGGGACAGATGGTCTCTTTGATCCTGGGCATACATTAGCAAGTAGAGTCCCCGACATAGTGACCATGGTTCGTGTGGGTCATACGGCGGAGCAGCTCGTTGAAATCGCAGTTGACCTGCCCACGGGGGACAACGTCACGGCTATCCTCTGGAGGAAGTAGTATCAACCTCTTGTGGAACTCAACGAGGAACAGACCTTAGCAGTCCAACATCCCCCTGGTAATCCAGCCTGTCTAATCGCTGGAGCCGGTTCTGGTAAGACCCGCGTCCTAACTGAGCGGGTTCGCTGGCTGATGGCACAGGGCGTTTCCCCGCGTCGTATCTGTGCTCTTACTTTTACGAACAAAGCTGCCGAGGAGCTAGTTAATCGACTCGGAATCTCCCAACACACTCCTCGGGACTTAACGCCTCGCGTTACCACTATTCATGCCTTGGCACTCTCCGCTATACGAGTGAATCCTTTGGGATTTGGGCTACAGGCCCGCGTCTCACCTTTGGACGACTACGACCAAAGCCAGATGATGAAGAAGATCGTAGAGCGGACCAAATCTTCCGAGGATCCCTATCGGACGTTGGAAATGATAGGTTTCCACCGGGCGCGGGGTTGCGGCTTTGCTAAGGATTATGACGAGAAGATCCATGAGCTTGCTCAGAAAATGCACGGCGGCTATCACGCCATGGAACAGACACAGTTGGGACTTTGGAAGCTGTACGAAGAAGAGAAGACCAAGAACTCGGTAGTAGACTTTGACGACATGATTCACTTGGTTGTTCGCCGCGCTAGGGAGGATCCTTCTTGGCGGGCGAAACTGGAACGGATGTATGAGTTTGTTCTAATGGATGAAGCCCAAGACACCAACCCTATCCAATGGGACTTCGTAAACTTGTTGTTGGCGGAAGGCAATCCTAACCTGTACGTCGTTGGCGATATGAGCCAGTGTCAACCTCCCGGCACGAAGGTCACAATCGTTGTAGATCCACCAAGGGGTGCGTACCCAGCGAAACTAGAGCAGAAGAGCATTGAAGAGTTAGTTGATGGGGAGCTAGCAGGAAACGTGTGGTGTAAGCACGACCAGTACACCTACAGCGCGGGACGAAAGATACGAGTAGCAAAACGGTGGTACGAAGGTCCGATGCTCTCGGTTTCTCACAACGGTAGGACAACCCGCGCTACACCGAATCATTGGTTTTGGGTACGGTTTAACAAACAGTGTATTGGCAAGCACGTTGTTTACTTGATGTATCGAAGTGACCTTGGTTTCCGTGTCGGATTGACGAAGTTCAAGAGGACAACGGAGAGTAATTGCTATGGTTTGTCTTACCGGATGGCGCAGGAGAAAGCAGATAAAGGTTGGATTTTGCGCGTCTGTGATACACGAGCGGATGCTGAGTGCTGGGAAGAAATCTACTCCATCAAGTACGGTATTCCTGAGTGTTGTTTTGACCCGGTAGGTTATCTGAACCGCAAGGATGAGCATATTCGCCTCGTGTTCTCCCACGCAAATCCAGAAGGTGGGCGACGCTGTCTGGCCGACCACGGGCTGCTAGAAGAATTTCCTCTAGCCGTGAGGAACGGGGAAGTTTCTAACGGGCACCGGGCCTACAATCAGAGTTGGCGCGGTTACTTCAAGTGTGCTGCCGCGAATCTGTTGCCTAAGTTTATGGAAATCCCCCTAATCCGGCGCAACGCGAGTGCATCTATCACGGCGGTAAGTTCCGAACCCTACGCTGGCTGGGTGTACTCCCTGGATGTAGAGAAAGACCACACCTACGAGGCGGATGGAATCATTGTAGGCAACTCAATCTATGGGTTCAACGGTGCAGTCCCTGATATCCTCAAGCAGTACAGCGAGAGCTGGCGCGGCCTAACGCCAACCCTCTATCGTATCGCCCGCAACCACAGGAGCGTACCAGAGGTCGTCAAGTTAGCGAATGCTATTCAGACCAAGATGACGCATACCATTCCTTTGAAGATGATAAGCTGGCGGGGAGAACAAGGGGACAAAGGTGTCACCAAAATGCTGAAGGCTTCTTTGCCTTCCGACCTAGCCGCAACCATTGCACACGAGATTTACAGCGGCAGTCTGCTTAAAGAGAACCCGATTACCTACCGCGAGAATTGTGTGCTAGTCCGCAGTGCGATACAGATTAGAGATTTGGAAGGGGCGTTCGTTCGTCTCCGCATTCCTTATATTGTGCGCGGCGGACGTGGCCTACTACAGACCGAAGAGGTCCGAGACGTCCTAAGCTATCTCCGGTTGGCTACTAACCCAAAAGACTTCATGGCACTCGTACGCTCCTCCTCCGTCCCGCGCCGGGGCGTTGGAGAGGTTGCGCTAGAGAAGATCCGTGAGAATGCCAATGCGCAACATGACGGTGATCTTGTAGCAGCTTGCGCCGTTGGTAGCGACAAACTAAGTCTGTTCGTCAGCGTGATACGAGCCATACAAGCCGACGCCGGAAATCCAGTGAAGGCATTGGAGACTATGCTGCGTATGGTCAACTATCAACAGTACATTGTTGACAAGTACAAATCGCGTGATAAGGAAAAAGGACCGGCCAAGATAGAAAACTTGGAGAGATTTGGTCAAATGCTTCAAGGATTGGTTGAAGATACCGGTATGACTCTGGAGGATGTCGTTTTTCAGTTGTCTATAGATCGACAGTCCGAAGACGATGAGAGCGGTAAGGTAGTGATCAGCACTATACACGCGGCCAAGGGTTTGGAATATAAGAGATGTTACGTTACCAATTTGTATGAAGGTTCTATTCCGCACAAGTTCTCTATGGGCAACCCAGAAGAGGTCGAAGAGGAACGACGGTTGTTGTATGTGGCCACGACCCGTGCAAAGGACATCCTCGTCTACTGTATCCCCGGTGTGGTCCAAATGGGATTCAAAAAAGGACAAGGGGGTCCTAGTTACCAGCAAGTCGTGCCTAGTCGCTTTCTTGCGGAAATAGGCATATTGTAATTTCTTACCTACGCGATTTCTATATAGGAAATAGAAATCGCCATGGATTTACCCCAAGCGTCTGGTATCTACGAAATTCGAAACTTTACCAATGGCAAATTATGGATAGGACAATCCGTCAATATTAAAGCTCGATGTCGTCAGCACAGGACAGATTTGAGACTCAAGCAGTCTAGTCCCCACCTTCAAAGTGCCTGGGATAAATATGGGGAAAATTCATTCCAATTTTCTGTTTTAGAGTTGTGTGAAGTCATAGATCTTGACGTAAAAGAAACTTATTGGATCGGGTTTTATAAGTCTAGTGAGCGAGAATACGGGTATAACATTGAACGATTTCCACAGGGCACTGGTCCAAGATCCCCTGAGTTTCGTGAAAAACTTAGTAAAGTGAAAAAAGGGACTCCTTGCAGCATCAAAGGTTACAAATGTTTTTACAATCCCCAAACAAAACAAGAAACTAGGTCTAAAGAATCTCTTGCTCTGCCCTGGGTACCGGGGCGCGGCCCTGCTAAACTTGAAGCTGTGGCTAAACGTGCAAAAGCGAACACAGGCAAAAAACGTACTCCTGAAACTTGCCGGAGAATAGCCATCGGAAACACAGGGAAGACTTGGTCAGAAGAAACACGAATCATTTTGACAGAGTTTGCAAAACAACGTACTGATATAGGTAGAGATGGGCATACCGGTCGGTTTGTTTCAAAGAGATAGCTAGTTAAGAGGTAGGAGTCGTAGATTAACTCATGGAAATTTTTGTCTGCCGGAAATGCGTTTTCAAAGCAGTTCATAACGAGGACGGGAGTTTCTCTTTTTCTGAAAACGAAAATGTTGTATCCGTTCAAGATTTAGGATGCCCGCCGGAGTACATTTTCGAAAATAAATTCTGTCCTCTTTGTTATTGCGGCTTCCCTCTCAAGAAAGAGACACAATGAAAATCTTACTGGCAACAATTTTGTTCTGGCTATGCGTGTCGGCGATGGCTCAAATTCCGCTGCCCGCTCCGGAAGGAACTCTCCTTGTGGTGGGAACTTGTTCGGTGGCGAATTTTCCAAAAACCTACAAAAGAGGAATGCACGGCAAATGTAAGGGTGACTACGATATTGCATCCACTAAACGGTTTGTGACACCCGGAGAGTACCGGGTGTTCATTCACTTAATCGGCCCATCTTCAGAATACTTTGTATCTTGTTTGGGTCATGTGCATTGGAGTACCTGGGGGGGTCACTACATCTTCAGCAAAGACTGCGTATTTCCTGACGACTACACTAAACGTAACGTTTTAACCGGATCAAACCCGTACGAAATGGGCCGTGCTACTCCTGCGTTGCCAGAGGTTGGATCCTATGTTCCTTACCTGTGGACTGGAAACTATGAGGAGAAGCTGATCATACGTTTTGCCCGCGATTATCACGACACCACTGGGACAATGTTTCAATACACTCTTCTCCAGATGGCGACAAGCCGGAGTTGGATAATTACATCGGATGAAATTCCCGATCAATATCGATGTTCAAACGGCGAGGTTCTTGTTGAAGGAAAAAGAAAATGTCGTCCGGATAAATAGCTGTTCTATCTTCTTTCTCAGTAGGTTAAACTGGAGGGAAGCAAAATGAAATCAGGATTGCTGGGTTTTCTCGTTGCGATGTTGGTTGTGGCTCTGGGGTATTCGATTCCAACAACGATGTCCCTCGTTAAGAGACCAGTCCCGGTTATAAACACGGAAGTTACGGTGACGCCGGAAGACAACGGCGCGGCGGACGAGAATTCTGGCCAGCCTGTGCAGACTTTGCAGCGCACGAACCTTTGCATATGAAGCTAACCAACCTCATTTTGACAGTGGTAGCCCCGTTGGTGGCGCTCAACAACATCTATGGTTGGGGTCTCCGGTTTCTCGAGGTTAGAATGGGCACTTACGATCCCAGAAATTGGGATGTATCAGTAACGAGGAAGCATAGGCACAAATGAACGACTTTGGAATCGACATCACAGGTTTGACTGCGGTGCTAAAGGCTCGCAATTTTTACAAGAAACCGTCCACGGATAAAGAACGAACTGTAGTTGTAATTCAGGGTTCTGGCTGCGATCCTGA
>Ga0181523_10002645_pt1 | contig 17137 bp, 13 predicted proteins | sample PEATcosm2014_Bin_43_FD_119752 | JGI IMG/M metagenome (GOLD analysis project Ga0181523, IMG submission 119752) | Peatland microbial communities from MTU Mesocosm Facility, Houghton, MI, USA - PEATcosm2014_Bin05_30_metaG | ecosystem: Environmental > Terrestrial > Soil > Wetlands > Peat | place...
CAACAAATGAGCGAAACCAAACGTCGCCGGGTAATCGCCGGCAATTGGAAGATGTACAAGAATCAGAAGCAGACCCGCGCGTTCTTGCGAGCATTCAAGCCACTGGTAGTGGAAGTGACGGATTGCGACATCGTCGTTGCTCCCCCGTTCACCGACATTCCCGCGGCGGTGAAGGCCGCCAAGGGAACCACGATCGGCATCTCCTCACAAGACGCGTTCTGGGAAAAAGAGGGGGCGTACACGGGCCAAATTTCGACCGGGATGCTGGTTGAGGCGGGCTGCAGGTATGCCATCATCGGGCATTCCGAGCGGCGCCAGTTCTTTGGCGAGACCAACGAAACCGTTCTGAAGAAGACGAAAGCTGCTCTGGCTGCAGGACTTACGCCGATTGTCTGCATTGGAGAGATGCTGGCGGACCGGGAAGCCGGGAACACCGAAAAGGTCATCGAAGAACAGTTTAAGGGCAGTGTGGGCGCGTTGACCCCGGAAGAATTCTCCCGTATTCTGATAGCTTACGAACCGGTCTGGGCGATTGGCACTGGCCGCACAGCAACACCGGAAATCGCGGCGGCGGTGCACAAGTTCGTTCGGCAATGTGCCGCGGCGCAGTTTTCCGCAAGCCATGCTTCCGCGTTACGGATTCTCTACGGCGGAAGCGTCAAGCCCGACAATATTCAGGGATTGATGGCGCAGGAAGAACTCGACGGCGCGCTGGTGGGCGGAGCGAGCCTGGACCCGAAATCGTTTGCCAGTCTTGTGAAGGATTGGCCCCGATAGTGGAAGTGAACCCCGGCGGCTCGCTGGGAAATGTGATCGAGGATTGAGGTGCAGGAAATGCCAGGTTGGATGAAATGGGCGTTCGCGTTGCTCGTGGGTTTCGTGATTATCGTGGTTGGATTCCGCTGGGCGCCATGGCTGCTCACCGCGTTTTTCGTGATGAACTGCCTGGTGCTGATCATTGTGGTGCTGCTGCAGAGCGGGAAAGCCGCGGATCTTGCCGGCGCCTTTGGAGGCGCGGGCAGCCAGACGGCGTTTGGCCCGCGGGGAGCGGCCACGGTGCTATCGCAGGCGACAACGTGGTGCGCGGTCATGTTCATGGTTTGCGCGCTGGCCATGGTCGTACGTGTTGACCGCGGAGTGGAGTCGGGTAACTCGATCCTGCAGAAATATTCGAAGCCCACGCCGGCGAAGTCCGCACCGGTTACACCGGCTCCGGCAACGCCGCAACAACCGGCACCGGCTCCCGGGGGCAAGAAGTGAGTTCGGGAGCACGTGTCCCGCATTTGAATAGTCAGCGCCTCCCGCCTCGTTGGTAGCGTGCCGAAAAACAGGGGGCGAGCGCCTTGCCGCAGTTTGATAGTGCGGCTACAATGAAGACGATTTCGTCAGTGCGGTCGTGGCGGAACTGGCAGACGCACCAGCTTGAGGGGCTGGCGGTAGCAATACCGTGGTGGTTCGAATCCACTCGACCGCACCATCTTCTTTTTGATCTGCTGTGTATCCAAAGAATCTCGATTCCCCATTAAAACTCGGATCCCGGGCAGAACTCTTGGTTACCGTCAGCGGCGCAACGGAAAAGCGGCTCCGTAAGGCCTTCCCCTCTTTTGCCTTTGGTTGTTAGTAACCAGCGCCTACTAGCTCAATGCGAGCCTCAATCAAGGAGTCGGGTCGAAGCCATGCTTCATAACGCACCAAAATGCGCGTACGCCCGCGAGTAACCAGCATCCACAAACCATGCATGTATCCGAGTCTTGAGAACAAGCGATAAACTTTTTCGATATCGTTTGTATTTGGCGCAGTCAATTCGTCATATCGCAGCCCAATCAATTCTTCGCGTTCATATCCAACCAATTGGCAAAAACTGTCGGAAACTTCGACAAACTTCCTGTCGTTATCTACGACCGTTACATAGTCAGATTCAACCATGCGCTGCGGAAACGCGCCGTCTAGTTCCTGAACAGGGAATTCCAGACCCTTTGTAATCCATTTGAGATATCCAACACCAAATTCATGCCGAATAGCACGTGGTGCCGAATACGCCTTCCTCCGCGACATGAGTCTGACTCCTTCCCTCAAACACAGAAACATGTTTCGGCGAGAGTGTGCAACTTGGTTACTGGACTTTACGAGGTTGAGTGAGGGATTTGGTCAGGAACTATTTCTTTGCTTGGAACACCAAGCAGCACGCAAAGCCACCTCGCGGCTCAATCTGTCGGCCACCCGGTCAATGTACTAGGGAGTGGGGCTGCTCGTGGCTGGGGCTGGCGCGGTGGGAAGGGCCGAGGTACCAACCACCAGGAATTCATATTTCTTGCCATTCGCTTTGAACTTCATTTTGTCTTTGTCGAGCGTAAAGTCGATGGGCGTATTTGGCGGGAAGATGTTCATACTGCCGGGCTTCTGCTGGCGGATCTGATATTCGGTCGTGGATGTGCGAACGGTGTATTGCTGGCAGAGGATACTCGTAGACTGTTTCTTGCCCTGCTTCTTTGTGCCGCAGTCAACCGAGGTTTGAGAAACGATGGTCGCGGTCTGGGCGGGCTTGTTATCAGCCGAAGCAAGAGAAGCGCTGAGAGCTAATACTGCAAAGGCCAGAACCTGTTTGCGCATCTTATTCTCCTTTTAGAAAGAATCTGGAACCTTAGGATGCCATTTTTCGTGCTGCAATGCGATGACGGATTGCCTGTTGCCGGCCTGTTGCCCCACTGACGATATGCCTGGATGCATGGCGCTCCCCGCAATCGGTGTACACTCCAAACGTTTACACGATCTGTCGCTGCTGCGGGACGAGGAGCGGCACGACTGTCCTGGGGGCCAGATGAAAAACGTGGTTCGAATGTCCGCATCGTTTTTGGTGGTTACTTTCTTGTGGGGTGTGCCGCAGCTGCGAGGCCAGCAGGCGGGTGGGTCCGCGCAAACGTGGCCCGTGCCGCAGGAAGGCGATTATGTGGTGCGCGATTTCCATTTCCAGTCGGGAGAAACCCTGCCTGAAGTGCGGGTTCATTACTACACACTCGGAAAGCCGCTAAAGAATTCCAGCGGGCAGACGACCAACGCGGTGTTGATTCTCCATGGCACTGGCGGCAGCGGCAATAGCTTCCTCCGGCCGATCTTTGCCGGCGTACTGTTCGGTCCGGGCCAGCTTCTGGATGCCACAAAATATTTCCTGATTCTGCCCGACAACGTGGGCCACGGAAAATCCAGCAAACCAAGCGATGGATTGCATGCTCGTTTTCCGCAGTACGAATACGCAGACATGGTCGCGCTGCAACATGAGTTGGTGGAAAAAGGATTGGGTGTGAACCACCTGCGGCTGATCCTCGGCACTTCCATGGGCTGCATGCATTCTTGGCTGTGGGGAGAAACTTACCCGGACTTCATGGACGCGTTGATGCCGCTGGCCTGCCAGCCGGTGCAGATTGCCGGGCGCAACCGCATTTGGCGCAAGATGGTCATCGATGGGATCCGCCAGGATCCGGATTGGAAAAACGGCGACTACACGAGCGCGCCGCGCGCAGGTTTGCAGATCGCTGCGGATTTTCTGCTGATTGCCGGGAGCGCGCCGCTGCACATGCAGGAAGAACTGCCCACGCGAGATGCCGCCGATAAGTACCTGGAGGACTATATGAAGAGAGTCACGGCAAGCCTGGACGCGAATGATTTCCTGTACGCGGTGAGTTCGTCTCGAAACTACGACCCTTCCGCGAAGCTGGAAATGATCCAGGCAGCGGTGATGTACATTAACTCCGCCGATGACTTCATTAACCCGCCGGATTTGGATATCGCGGCGCACGAGATCAAGCGAGTGAAAAACGGCGAGTTCGTGCTGCTCCCAGCTTCCGAGCAAACCCACGGCCACGGGACGCATACCTGGGCGGCGGTCTGGCAATCGTATCTGAGAGAACTGCTGGATCGTTCGGCGAAACAAAATTAAGAGTTCGCTGACTTCGCCGGGAGTCTTGCGGCTGCTATCATTTTGGGATGGGACTTGAACTGTCGGAAGCTGAAGTGCGCGTGCTGGGTGCGTTGGTCGAAAAGGAAACGACCACGCCAGAATATTATCCGCTGTCTGTGAACGCGTTGATCAATGCGTGTAACCAGAAATCAAATCGGGATCCGGTGATGACGCTGGACGAGGAGTCTGTGAGAAAGGCGTTGCGTTCATTGACCGAGCAGGCCATGGTGCGTTCGGCGAGTGGTGATTCGCGGGTAGCGAAGTTCGAGCATCGGTTGAACGAGTTGTATAACTTTCACCGCCACGAGATTGCCGTGTTGTGCGTGCTGCTGCTGCGCGGACCACAGACGCCCGGGGAACTGCGCACCCGATCGGAGCGGCTGTTTGCGTTCGAAGACCTGGACGCGGTGCACGCGGCGCTGAACCTCTTGATGAGGCGCGAACCGCCGCTGGTTAAAGTTCTGCCGCGCCAGGCGGGAACGAAGGAATCGCGCTACATGCACTTGCTCTCGGGCGATGCTGCTTCCGTGGAAACAAGATCCGCACCGGATGAGGCTGAGCAAGTGCGTGATGAACATGCGGTGGCCCTCTCCTCGGCCAATGCAGACCGCATCAGCGATCTGGAAAGCGAAGTGAGCCAATTGCGGCGGGAGTTGGAGACATTGCGGGAACAGTTCGCCGCATTCCAGAAGCAATTCCAATCCTAATGTTCCAGATTTATTTTTTCCGGAAGATGGCCTGCACCACAGCGGCAGGACCGCGGTGCATGTGGCCTTCGTCGATGTGAATTTCCTTTTCCTGAAGCTCTAGCGCCTCCGCGAAGGCGAAATCCCGGCGCAGTATATCCGCTGTGTAGAGCAAATCCACTTGCTTCGGACCTCCAGAAGAGTGTTGCAACTGTGCTGGAGTGAAGGCCTCCAGAATCACCAGCCCACCGGGTTTCAGCGAGTGCAGCATGCAGGCGTGAATTTTTGCGCGCACATCGGGAGGCAGATGAAGAAAAATCGCGGCGACGCCGTCAAAGTGTTGTGCCGGCCAGTTCCAGGAGGAAAGATCGGCTTGTTCAATGGTCATTGCGACGCCTGCAGCCTCGGCAGCTTTGCGAGCGCGGGCAACTCCCACCGAGGATAGATCCACGGTGTGAACCTGAAATCCCTGCTTAGCCAGCCAAATGCCGTTGCGGCCGTAGCCATCGGCGGGAACAAGAAACTTCATGCCCGGCTGGAACCGGGAAACTTGCGCTGCCAGAAAGGTATTTGGCTGCTCGCCATAGACTGGTTCTGCCTGAGAGAACCGCTCATCCCACATTTTCTGTGGATTTGCCCACTTGTCGTCTGCCATGCCTTTAGCCTCCGCTCCATTCTATTGCACATTGTGGAGGGCCGCTGACCGGATGGGGCATTGTTGCAATTTCCGGGGCAGGCGGTAAGATACAAAATTGGTTCAGGGTCCCCAGCGAGCGAACTGCTTCGAAAATGGTCACTTACGACGACAGCGGCAACGCCTCTGCACCCACCGGTTCCGGTCGATCTGGCCGTGTGTTTTCCACCCGGCATAAGACGATTGGGCTGCAATATCTTTGGGTTTCCCTGGCCAGCGTGTTCGTGGGCATGGTGCTTTCCGCACTGTTGCGGATGCATGCCTCGTGGCCGGACTCCGCCATTCCATTTCTGGGCGCTCTTGAGACTACCCCGGAACGCTTCGCCGCAGTACGTTTGCTGCATGGTTCGCTGATGGTGTTTTTCGTACTGACCGCTGCACCGCAACTTGGCTTCGGCAACTTTCTTCTGCCTCTGCAAATTGGGGCGGAAGAGATGGCCTTCCCTTCGTTGAATCGCCTCTCCTTATGGCTGACGGTCGCATCGCTCGCGGGTATGACCGCCTCGTTCTTCCGGCCGCTGAGTGAAGGTATCGACCTGTGGCTTGTGAGCGCTGCAATTTTTTCGCTAGCCGCGCTATTCAGCGCGCTGAATTTTTGCGTTACCACTATCACCTTGCGCACTTCGGGCATGACCCTTCCGCGAATGCCGGCGACAGTGTGGGCCTGGTTCGTCAACGCCATTTTGAGCATGCTGATCTTCAGCGTGCTGCTTGCCGGATGCACGGCGATTCTCTCCGACCGCATGCTCGGGTCCAATCTTTTCAGCACAGCGGCGTTCCTGGCACAACAGCCGGCGAATCTGGTGCGGCAGGCGAGCTTGCCGGTGCTCTGGCAACGGCTATTCTGGTATTTCGCGCAGGCGGAAGTGTATGTGGCGATGCTGCCATGCTTTGGGATCATCACGCATCTTGTGGCTACGTTCTCGCGCAAGCCGGTCTGGAAAGAACGCCTGGTGGTGCTGTCCATTTGCGGCGTGGGAGTGATCGGATTTTGCGTATGGGGCTATCACATGTTCGCCACGGGGATGAATCCCTACGCGCCACTGGTTTTCTCCGTATTGGCTTCGTCCCTGGGAGTTCCCGCCACGTTCCTGCTGGCCAGTTGGCTGGGAACATTGTGGAATGCGCGGATCCAGTTCACGACCTCGGTGCTGTTTGCGATTGGTTTTATCTCATTATTTATTGCAGGTGGATTATCCGGGATTTTTCTGGCGCGGCACGATCTCGCGCGCGCGGCGGTGAGCCAGGATTTCGTGATCGGGCATTTCCACCTAGTGATGGGAGTGGCGGCAACGTTCGCGATCCTTGCGGGACTATTTTTCTGGTTCCCCAAATTATTTGGCTGCCGGATGAATGAAACGCTGGGCAAGACGCATTTCTGGCTGACGTTTACGGGCGTGTACTTCATCTTCATGCCGATGCACTGGATGGGGCTGTTGACACAGTCGACGTTACTGCCAGAGGCGCAGCGGATGGCGCTGGCGTCAGCCGGCAAATCGATCCGCACGGTGGTCACGGTGGCGACGATCTGGACGGTGGGGGCCCAAGTGCTGTTCGCGGTGAATTTCTTCGGCAGTTTGGTGCGGCCGAAGACCGTGGAAGCGGATAACCCCTGGAGAGCTTCGACACTCGAATGGAGTATCCCATCGCCCGCTCCGGAAGAGAATTTCAGTGGGCAGGCCCCCGTGGTTTACCGCGGGGCGTATGAGTTCACGGAACCGTCATCGGATGAGCTTGCGCCGCAGCACCTCTCGCCCGGGTTGCTGGCACAGAAAGCGCGTTGAGCGAGCGAAAGGAAGAGCATGCCGGGTACAACTTCAACACCCGAGATCGAACTGATCATCGAACGGAAGAACGGCGGTGGGGGAGGAAAACTGCCGCCCGGGGGTGGAACTGGGGGTGGTGGTGACGATGGCAAGAAACGCCCAAATCGTCCCAATTCGCCGGGTCGGTATTACACGGGCATCGCCATTGGCATTATTTCGGTTTTGATGTTTTTCATGGCGTTAGCGAGCGCGTTTCTGGTGCGCAAGGGAGGAGCGGATTGGGTGCCCGTGCACATTCCCGCGCTGCTCTGGGTGAACACGATCGTTCTGCTGGCGAGCAGCGGCACCTTGGAACTGGCAAGAAAACGACTCGCCCTTTCGGATGTGCCGGGCTTCAGGCGGTTCTGGCTGGTGACCACAGTCCTCGGCGTAATTTTCCTAATCGGGCAGGTGGTGGCGTGGCGAATTCTGGTGAAGCAGGGAATTTACCTGGCCAGTAATCCGGCAAGCAGCTTCTTTTATATTTTCACCGGCGCACACGGCGTGCATCTGCTGGGTGGAGTTTGCGCCTTGATTTTCGTGGCGCGACGGAATTTTGACATGGCGAAAATAACGCGGACAGTGGCGGCCGAAGTGACTTCGTACTACTGGCACTTTATGGACGCGCTCTGGCTGTTCCTTCTGGCGCTGATGTATCTGGGCAAATAATCACTCTTGTCGTGTCAAAAGATCAACTTCAGGGCCACTTGAAGCTGACGAGCGCTGGTCGTGCCGTCGGGACGGACGATCGTGGAAAGTGACTCACCGAAAGTAGGGCTTCCTGGCATATATTGACTGTTCGGCTGCCCAAATTGCGTGTGATTGAAGAGGTTGTACGCCTCCAAGCGGAACTGTAAGGTGAGCTTTTCCGTCAGAGCGGTGTTTTTCAAAGCGGCCGTATCGATATTCACAAGACCCGGACCATAGAATGAATTCTTGCCGGTGTTGGGCAGCACATCAAATGGCGTGTTGTAAATGTTAGACAGGGCCGGACCGGTGTAGGTTTTGTCCGTGCCAGGCGGCTGGCTGATAAACGTTTTCCGGCTCACGCGCGCAAACTCCCCGGTGTGATTGCTATCCGTCTGTCCGTAAATATCGTAAGGATGGCCAGTTTGCGCGGTGATGATTCCGGAGAGCCCCCAGCCTTCAAGTAGCCGGCCAACGACTCCCTCATTCATGTGGCCACGGCCGCGCCCGATGTTCGGTTCATAAATGAAATTGACGACCGCGCGGTGGCGAATATCGTAATCCGAATTGCCGCGCTCCGCCTGCAGGTCGAAGGAATTGCGAGGCAAATTTGCATTCCCCTGCGCCGGCTGAAGCGGGTCATTGATGTCATCAATGGCATGAGAAAAGGTGTACGCCGCCTGGAATTGTAAGCCCTGTGAAAACTGCTTCTGCAGATTGACCTGCATACCGTTGTAGATGGAGTTGCCAATGGATTTGTACAAATAGGCTCCCGGGCCGCCGCCAGAATAGAAGGCGTTGTTATTGACGGCGTTGAAAGGGAGGGTGCCGAAGAAATCCTGGCCAGCCCAGAGATTGGCAAATTGAAGCGTGGTGGTGTCGCACTGTCCGGTGTCCGTGGCAAACCCCGTATTTAAGGGGTTATTGGGAACGCAGAAAGCCAGCAGCTTCGACACCAGATTCGGCTGGGGCGGATCTCCGTCTACCGCCCGGAAAAGATGTGTGCCCTTTACCCCAACATAGTTTACTTCCACGGACATCGTCGGGGTGATGGCGTGCTGGACGCCCAAATTCCAGTTCTGACTGTAGGGGGTTTTCAGGTTCGGGTCGATCAGGTCTACGTAATAGAAGGATTCGTTCGGTACGACCAAGGGAGCGTTCTGGTGAATAGTTGCCGGCGCGGTAAATTGAGATAAGGGCTGAAACTGGTCGTAGGTCGGTGATAGCGAAAATGGAGGGTTTCCACGGGAATTGCCGAGGAGGTTGCCGTAGACCCGGTCATGGAAGATGCCATAGCCGGCGCGCACGGAAGTACGCCCGTCTTTGAGGGGATCCCAGGCCAGGCCGATGCGGGGCTCAAAATTATCGTACTGGTTGTTGTACAGGGTGTGGCCTGTGCCGGGACCCACAATCGTGAAAGTGAACGGAGCGGGGCCACTCGGATTTGCGAACAAATTGGAGAGGTTGTTGTTCACTTCGAAGGGCACGCCGTAATACTCATAACGCAGACCATACGAGGCGGTCAGATTCGGCAACACCTTCCAGGTGTCTTGCACAAAGCCCGCCCATTCCCGCTGGCGGAATCCGCGCAGGTCCGAATTAGTGCGTTCATTCTGCTTGTTAAAGTATTGCGTTTGATACTGCGTGTCCACATAGCCCAACAGTGTCAACACGGCGTCTTCTGTAGCCGCATCGTTGTATAGGGGCGAACTGGGAGGGAGAGCGGTAATTGTGGAATAGGTATAGGCCTGGAAATCCAAGTAAGCCCGCGTAGAAAAATTATCATAGGAGTTGGAATAGACGTCGCGGAACTCTCCGCCCCACTTGAAAAGATGGCGGCCGCGAGCGTAAGACATACTTTCTAGCGTCTGGTAGGTTCCGGTATACCGGGCTTGCCCGTTGGAATCCGTCAGTGCTAGGCAGCCAAAGCCAAGACTCGTTGAAGTGCCGAACGGAATGCCGTAGTCGGCCCCGATGCCGATGGGATCGATCTGGCCAAAGCTGTCGAAGGTTTTGTATCCGTCACAACCGTATTGCTGGTCCGAGCGATTGGCGCCAAAGCGAAACTCATTAATCAGCCGGTCGGTCAGTGTGGAAGTCAGGCCGATGCTGGCGTTCTGATTGCGAACGTACAGGCTGGTTGCCCCCAAGTCGTTGGGCAGGAAATCGCTGTGCTCGAAATTTGGATCGCTTTGCTGGTTGAAGGAGTATCGAACGCTGAGCATCTCTTTCTTGGACAGGTTGTAGTCCACCTTGACGGTACCGCTGTCTGATTGAAGGCGCGAAGTGCTGGGAAAGAACAGAGTGCCGGAGAGGCCGGGAGTGACAGCGGGCCCATTGGGATTGGGGAATAACGCGAGGATCTTCTGCATCGTAGGGTCAAGTGGATAGCCGAGGGCATTGTCCGGGCTGGTGGGAGTGCTGACATTCACGGGGTCGGGGAGACCTGTGACAGGGTCGGTAACCGTGAAAATCCCTGTTTTGTATGCGGCGGTGGGAACCGTGCTGACATTGGTTAGGGTGGTAATGAAGCGCTGCCCTTCGTAATTCACGAACCAAAATGCTCTGTCCTTGATGATCGGTCCACCCACGGAAGCTCCAAAATCGTTGCGGGTGTACGGGTTCTGCGGACCATTGGAAGCTGGATTGAAGAAATCGCGTGCGCCGAGCGCGTTGTAGCGGCCGAACCAATAGGCATCTCCATGGTAATCGTTGGTACCACTGCGAGTGAGCACCTGGATGACCGAACCATTATTGCGGCCGTACTCGGCAGAAAAATTATTGGTGATGACGCGGAATTCCTGTGCGGAGTCGGGGTTGAGCGCGTTCAGTCCTTTGGGCGCACCAGGTACTTCGGTGTCGTTGTTATCGACACCATCGAGAAGAAAATTGTTATCGCGGATGCTGGCGCCGTTGGCGGAAAAGCCATTGAGACCACTCGGATTGTTGCTCTGAATTACGCCGGGACTTAACAGGATAAGCTGGTAGGGGTCGCGTGTCAGCAACGGAAGGTCCTGCATGCGCTTGGCGTCCACCAGATTACTGATTTGCGCGTTATCCAAATTTATGATTGGGAGCTCAGTGGCCTTCACTTCCATGGTGGTCGCTATGGTCCCCAGTTCGAGATGTGCCTCAAAGGTGAAGGACTGGTTTACAGTGAGGGTGAGGTCATTGATGTGCATGGCCTTGAAGCCGTCGCGCTCGACGGTGATGGAATAAGGCCCGGGAGCGACGTTGGTAAACCAGAAGATTCCCTCGTCATTGGTTGGAACATCGCGTGAGATGCCCGTCTGGGTATTTTGCAAAGTAACTTTGGCGCCGCTGACCACCTGTTCGCTTGGATCGCGAATGACGCCGCCCACGCTGGCCGTTTGCGCACGAGTGGGAGCCGGGAGAAGGAGGCACGAGAGCAGCGAAAGGGCTATGGAGATGAGGAGAAGGAAGCGCTTCATCGAATCCCCCAATACATAAGGTTCGGACCTGACTGCAGGGAAACCACAAGAAACCACCGGAAACATAGTTCAGAGAGGGACCGCGCCCCCCAGTCCGTCTAGATGGGGCACAGTTTAACATCGAGTCTAGGAAAACAAGACAATTTCATTTCGTGGTTGTGGCTAATTGGGAAGGAAAAGCCTAGCGCAGACGAGCGGGAGGATCCGCGCACGGAGGAAGGGGCTTAACTGCTGATGGCCAGGCGCTATTGGCTTCGACTTTGACGGGGGCCGGTTGTGGAACGCCGACGCCGGCATTGCGGTCCAAATGTTCCTTGGCGCAAATGGGGCAGTAGCCCTTGCCGTTGTCCTCGTCGCGCTGGCTCGCCAGTTCGTAGCAGCCACAGACGCAGTCGCAATAGCCAGTTTCGGAAGCGGTTTTTATGGGTATGAGGGCCATGAAGTCACTCCACAAAAGATAACATGCGGGGGAAGGCGAGCGAAGAGAAAAGGGCGGCACTTGTTACGAGCGCAGATTTTTCAGCTGCGTCAACCTAAAAGGCGAACCGAGATTCTCACGGAGCTGGATCCAGTTCTGTTCCGGAATCGAGAGAAAGACCTCGACAATCTTGGGGTCGAACTGCGAGCCGGAGCATCGGCGAATTTCTTCACAGGCATGCCGCATAGGCAGAGCTTTGCGGTACGGGCGGTCGCTGATCATGGCGTCCAGGGCGTCGGCAATCGAAAAGATTCGAGCCCCGAGGGGAATTTGCTCGCCGCGAAGACCGCGAGGATAGCCAGTGCCGTCAAAAAATTCCTGGTGGGCCAGGACAATTTCTGCGGCATCCCGAAGGAAGGGAATGCGCGTCAGGACGTTATAGCCGATCTCGCAGTGGGTGCGCATGATCTGCTTTTCATCGTTGTCGAGGGGGCCAGGCTTGCGCAGAATGGAGTCTGGGATGGCCATTTTGCCAATATCGTGAAGGAAAGCTGCGCGGGCGAGGATGGGCAGATAAGTAAGCGGTACTGGAACGGTTTGAGCAATGGAAATGGTGAAGGCGGTGACGCGTTGGCAGTGGCCCTCAGTTTCCGCGTCCTTCAAGTCTAGAGCGCTACCGAGAGCTTCAAGCGTGTCGTCGTAGGACTGTTCCAATTCCACGCGCTTGGCCTCAAGAGCAGCTGTGCGCTCTTCGACTTTCCGCTCCAAGTCAGCCTGGTAATTGCGAACTTCGACGACCAGGCGTCGATGCTGCAGGGCTCGCTCGACACCGTGGTAGAGCTGATCTTTCTCAAAAGGTTTCAGGATGTAGTCGTAGGCGCCACGGCGGATGGCCTCGAGAGCGGTGGAGATATCGTGGATAGCGGTCACCATAATGACCGGCACTTCCGGGTCGAAGCCATGGAGCCAATCGAGGAGCTTGATGCCGTCCATTTCCGGCATGATCATGTCGCTTAGAACCAGGTCGGGAGTTTCTTTGCGGACGTACTCCTGAGCGGAGCGCCCATTACTCACCGCGGTACAGCGATAGCCCCGCGATTCGAGCATGGTCGATACAACTTCGCGAATGGCCTCTTCGTCGTCTACTACCAAGATATGGTCGGAGTCCACGGTGGTCTTTCTCCCAACTAGCATTATACGGGACGGCACAAGGTCTTTTGGGTACTCTTGCCCAGTCAGAAAATAGCGTGTTAGCGTCAGAAGAACGCGGTGTCTGCTTCCTTCACGAGAGCAGACCCAGGGTCCCGTACCAATTTTCATTCCGTATCACCACTGGGAGGATCCGCTGTGGTGCCGAACCAAGGCCTCCAGGGTATTGCCTTCTTTGAGGCAACCGTCTGCCTCACGCTACTTGTGTTGTTTGTTCACCTGAGGCGCGATAACCCCGGCAAGTTCTTTCCTCTTTGGCTGTTGGGTTGGATTTGCTTAACGGTCTCCTCCTTTGCAGAGTTGGCGATGTTCTACCAGCCGCACTGGTTGCTGCTGGCGGTGTTTTCTACCACGGGAGCCGCGGCGCTGGCACTTTTTCTGGCTTCTATTGTTCAGTACGCGATCGCGCCGAACCGGCTTTACTGGCCAATGTGGTGGCTAACGATCTTAATTGCCCTGACGGTGGGCTACTGGCAGATGAAAGTCCCACGTTGGGGCGAAACCCGTTGGGAAATCGCCATCCTAACAAGCGCCATCTGTCTCGGCGCGGGATGGATTCTCTGGCGCGCTTCCAGTACAGAGACCGGACACGGAGGCAAATTGCTGGCGGGAGCATTCTTGCTTCTGGGATTGAACAACCTGGATCGCAAGATATGGACGCAAGAAGAAGTACATCTGCTGCGTTACGCGTTCGACCATTTCCTGAATGCGGGCTTGGGGATCGGGATGATCGTCATGCTCCTCGAGTCTGCCCGTGCGCGCTCAGAGGAAATCAGCGAAAAAATGAGGCAATTCACAATGCTGACGGCCTCCAGCAGCCAGTCGGTGTCCTTACCTGAGCTATTGCAGAAAGTGTTAACGCAGATAACAGGAAGCGTGAATGCCAGTCATGGAACCATCCGCCTGTTGGAGGGCGAAGGGGATACCGGCGAATTTGTAGTATGTGCGTCCGTCGGATTCTCACAAAATTACCTGAAACAGTACCAGCGGATTTCCCTGAACGGGGCGTGGATGCAAGAGGTCTTGAAGGCGGAATACAGAATCGCGCGGTTTGAAGACGAAAAGGATCTTAGGGTCCGACGAAAGATGGCGGATGCAGGAATCACGCAACTGGTCAGTGTGCCCCTGTGTGGAAAAGAAGGACCGGTAGGCGTGCTGAATGTCGGCGCGGTACCCGGCAAGCGGTTCCAGGAAGACGAGTTGACGTATCTGGTGAACGTGGCGAATTTTCTGGGGACCACGATTGAAAACGTGAACCTGTTTGAGCAGGTCAAGTCAGTGCAGCAACAATGGGTGTACACTTTCGATTCCATCGGCGATCCCATCCTGGTGCATGACCAGGAGGGCCGCATCGTGCGCAGCAATGCGCGGCTTGCCGATCTACTCGGCCGAAAGAGCAAGTCGATATTTGGACGCGCGGTGAGCGAGTTGTTCAACGCGCGCGAGGAGCCGTTCACCATCTGCCCTTATTGCGAAGGCATTTCGGGAGAGGGGGATGAACCCGATCCATGGCTGCAGGGCTATTTTCTGGCATCGAATTCGCAGTTCACTGATCCCGCAGGGCGCAAACTGGGTACCATCCACGTGTTGAAAGACATCACCGAACGAAAAAAGGCGGAAGAAAAATATCGGACGTTGGTGGCAAGTGTGCAAGAAGGTGTCTTTATCGCCACGGTGAACGGCCGATTCCTTGATTTCAACGACGCCATAATGCGGATCACCGGATATGAAAACCGGGACGAGCTTTTGAGCCTTGATATCGGGCAGAAGCTCTTTGTAAACGCCGGCGAGTACGAAAGGCTGAAAAAACTTTTGCATGAACACGGCGCCGTGAACGACTTCGAGTTCGATATCCGGCGCAAGGACGGCGAAGTCCGGACAGTAAGCGAATCTTCGACAGCCGTGCGGGATTCCGCAGGAAATGTCATTGCCTATCAGGGGTTCCTGCTGGACGTGAGCGAGCGCCGGCGGGCAGAACACCAGATCCGGCGAAGGAATCGCGAATTGGTGGTGCTGAACTCCATCGCCGAGACGCTGTCGTACACTCTGGATTTGAGCGAGTCCGTTCATCGCACTCTGCGGCAGATGCTCGAGCTTTTTGAGCTTGATGCAGCTTCGCTATACCTGTTCGACAAGGACGACGTCACCATCCGCCGCGTGGCTTCGGTCGGGCATCGCTCGGATCTGGCCAGGAGTTTTCCGGTGCTCTCCCTTCCGACGGGATTGATCCAACAGCTTCGCGCCACACATGCAACGTTTTTGTCAGTCCAGGGCCTTCCATTACCTCCAATCGTTCGGGAGATGCAGAAGCAAGAAGGAATCGAGTCTGCTTACGTGGTCACACTTTGGGCCAAGGAAAAAATCATCGGAGGGCTAGTGGTGGGCAGCCGGCAGGTGAGGGAGTTTTCGGTGGCGGACATCAGCTTGCTTACCGCCGTGGGCAGCCAGGTGGCAAGTGCAGTCGACCATAGCCGGTTGTACGAGGAGACGCGCCAAGCTTACGAGAATCTCCGACGGACTCAGGAACAATTGGTTCATAGCGAAAAACTTGCAGCGGTCGGCCAGCTTATCTCCGGAGTCGCCCACGAGTTGAACAATCCGCTCACGGCAATTCTCGGCTACAGCCAACTGTTGTCAGCCAGCGGAGAAGTCGGGCCACAGGCTCTGGGATACGGCGAGAAGTTGTATAAGCAGGCTCTGCGAACTCATCGCATCGTGCAAAACCTTTTGAGCTTTGCGCGCCAGCACAAACCCGAGCGCGTACCGGTCCGACTGAATGGCATCCTGGAAGATACACTGGCGCTGCGCGATTATGACCTGCGCATGAGTCACATCCATGTGCATCTAGATCTCGCGGGCGAATTACCTGAGGTGCCGGCCGATCCGCATCAGCTTCAGCAAGTCTTCCTCAATCTCATCAACAACGCAGTCGATGCGATTTTGGAAACCGGCTCCGAGGGCGATCTCTGGGTGCGCACGGGAACCGAAGGGCGCCGGGTGTTCGTAGAATTGACAGATAGCGGGCCAGGAGTCAAGGATCCATCCCGCGTGTTCGATCCGTTCTACACCACAAAGCCAGTAGGAAAGGGGACTGGACTCGGCCTCAGCATCTGCTATGGAATTATCACCGAGCACGGAGGCACAATCCAGGTCAAGAATGTGCCGGAGCGAGGTGCGGCATTCCGGATCGAATTGCCTCTGCGATCGGAAATGCGGAAGGGGAAGAACGCGGAAGTGGAAGCGCCGCGAGCGACACGCAGCGGACGAATTTTGGTTGTAGATGCCAACGAATCCGTCCTGGAAACGATCGCGGAGCTGCTTTCCGGGAATAACCACCTGGTGACCACCTCGAGGTCTTTGCCGGAAGCTCGCAAGTTGGTCGCAACGAAAGAGTTTGATCTGGTGGTGGCCGATTGGCAGACGGTTTACCAGAACGAGTCCGCGCATACCAAGCCGGTTGGTGGCCCCGAGGAGCACGGCTTGGGACCCCGGGTGCTGTGGACAACCTCGGTTTCAGCAAAGGAAAAAGGGCCATCCCGATTTCTTGCGCCGGACGCGGCTATTTTGCAGAAGCCGTTTCAGCCTGGTGAGTTGTATGCGGCGGTGGAGTCGAAGCTATTCGCGGTCGCGATTCTCCAGGAATAGAGGAAATTCGGAAGCGATCGCGGCGCGCTCTCCCATGCGAGTGGTCGCGGCCTCCAGGCGGAGAGTCATATCTCCCTCCATATCCGAGAGGATCCCAAAGACATCCCACGGCTGCAAACCAAGACGCAAGCGCCAGCGCAAATAGCGGCAGGCAAACACAAAGCGGACGTTCAACCGGAAGCGCTCATACTCGTCCATCGGAGAAACCTCTGGGGCGATCTTGGCCAAAATTCGCGAAACCTCGAGGAGAAGCTGATATTCCTCCTGGAGATAATTGAGATAGCGCAGTGCAATGCGTTTGCGTTCCCGGCGCAAACGGCCGGCGAGCCCGTCGTGGCCCCTGCCATGCAGGAAATCCGTATCTTCCGGGCGCAGGGACTGAAGGATTTGCGGCAGCCGGGCATAGTGCCGTTTTTGGGAGAGGGCGTCGAACATGTCATCTACCGATAACAATAATTTCTTGGGTGGCCGGACCGACCAGGCCAGCAACAGAATCAGGACGATCGAAAGAGCGATAAAGAGAAGTAGCGGCAGACTCATGATCGTGAATCCGCGGAATGGAACAGGTGGTCCAAACGATGGTTGA
>Ga0181523_10002660_pt1 | contig 17071 bp, 13 predicted proteins | sample PEATcosm2014_Bin_43_FD_119752 | JGI IMG/M metagenome (GOLD analysis project Ga0181523, IMG submission 119752) | Peatland microbial communities from MTU Mesocosm Facility, Houghton, MI, USA - PEATcosm2014_Bin05_30_metaG | ecosystem: Environmental > Terrestrial > Soil > Wetlands > Peat | place...
CAGGAGAACGCCTACATCCTGATCCACGAAAAGAAAATCAGCTCGATGAAAGACCTGCTCCCGTTGCTCGAGCAGATCGCCAAGGGCGGCAAGCCGCTCCTCATCATCGCTGAGGACGTGGAAGGCGAAGCGCTGGCGACTCTGGTCGTCAACAAACTTCGTGGCACGCTGCAAGTCTCGGCCGTCAAGGCTCCCGGCTTCGGCGATCGCCGCAAGGCCATGCTGCAGGACATCGCAACCCTGACCGGCGGCAAGGCCATCACCGAAGACCTCGGCATCAAGCTGGAGAACGTTACTCTGGCCGATCTCGGACAAGCCAAGAAAGTCACCATCGACAAAGACAACACCACCATAGTCGAAGGCAAAGGCAAGCCCGGAGATGTCCAGGGCCGCGTGAAAGAAATTCGCAGCCAGATCGAGAAGACCACCAGCGACTACGACCGCGAGAAATTGCAGGAGCGGTTGGCGAAGTTGGTCGGTGGCGTGGCGGTGATCAAAGTTGGAGCCGCGACCGAAACCGAAATGAAGGAAACCAAAGCCCGTGTGGAAGATGCCATGCACGCCACCCGCGCAGCGGTTGAAGAAGGCATTGTCCCGGGCGGCGGCGTAGCGCTGGCGCGTTGCGTTGCGGCTCTCGACAAGCTGAAGCTGGAAGGTGATGAGCAGATCGGTGTCAACATCGTGAAGCGCGCCATCACCGAGCCCTTGCGCCAGATCGCCGAGAACGCCGGCGAAGAAGGTGCCATCGTGATCGGTAAGATCCACGACTCCAAAGACAATAACTTCGGCTACAACGCCCTGACCGGCGAGTACGAAGATCTGGTCAAGGCAGGCGTGCTCGATCCGACCAAGGTAGTGCGCACCGCACTGACCAACGCCGGCTCGATCGCAGCGCTGATGTTGACGACCGAAGCCCTGGTAGCGGATATTCCTGAAAAGAAGGAAGCTCCGATGCCCGGCGGCCACGGCGGCGGCGGCATGGACGGAATGTACTAAGTTCGTCGTTCGTCGTTAGTCGTTGGCTAAAATCAAAAAGCCCTGCTCGCGAGAGCGGGGCTTTTTATTTTGAGGCGGAGTGTTCCACGTGAAACACTATGCAGTTTGTTTTGTACGTATTTATATGTATGCTATCGACTACAAATGAAACAGAAGAAAAGAGTTAAGAGGCGGGGGAGAATCGCCATCCTGAGGGCTTCCGGGGGCGTGGAACACGAGTCTGCGATGAGCCGCCGCGAGCAATGGCGGGAGCGGCAGATGGAGCTTCAGCGCTGGCTTGAGTTACCCAAGAAGCGGGTCACGCTGAATCTGGACGCCGATGTGCTGGCCTGGTTCCGGGGGATGGGGCGGGGATACCAGTGGGAGATTAACAAGGCGCTGCGGAGGATGATGAAAAGGGAGCGGCGAGCTTTGAATGGTAAACATTGAAGCTGCGAGCTTCGATCCGCGAGCTTCGAGCGGTGAGCTCCGAGCTTGACTCGTGTGGCGCGACAAGGAGAGCCCTGGGTGCGGTGGGTGGGGCTTCGTAACCTTCTTACAATTTCAAAACAAACCTCCGCCGCTCGCCACAAATTGGTCTATAATTACCGCCTTCCCCAAAATCTAAAGTAGAAGGAGAGCGTCATGGCTAAACGACCTCGCGGGGCATTTCCGTCTCCAAGGTATCGACTTGCAGGGGCAACGCCTCACACCATCACCGGGCCCACACCTCCACAGGTGCTTTATAAACCGTCCAAGCTCTCGTTTTGGCTGAATGACAAAGATGGGGACTGCGTCACAGCCGAAGAGGCTTTCGCCAAAGCCACCCACCAACCGGAGATCTTTATCTCCGACGCGGAGGTTCAAAAGTGGGCGAAGGCACACAATGTCCTCAATGGGGCTAACCTCACAGACGTACTGGACGCGATGGAGACTCAGGGATTCCAGCAGGGCGGCCATACGTATGATGACGGCCCGAACGTCGCAGTGGATTGGACCAACACTGCACTCCTGCAAAATGCAATCGCACACGGGCCGGTCAAAATCGGAGTTGCAGCCGATCAGCTAGAAGCGGCAGTGCCTAACCCTCCGACCAACGGATGGTTTGCCACTGGCTTCAAACAGGATACAAACGAGGATCATTGCGTCAGCCTTTGCGGCTACGGATCTTTCTCATGGTTAGCAGGTCAGCTCGGCGTTAAGGTTCCTCAGGGTGTTGATGGAACAACCCCGGGCTATGGCCTGTTCACGTGGGACAGCATTGGAATCATCGACAACCCATCGATGGTGGCCATTACCCAGGAGGCTTGGCTAAGAAATCCAACGACTGTCGTCCATTAAGAACCTGTAGCGCGGGCGCCCTCGCCCGCGAAACGCCGACAGCAAAACTAAAGCCCTGCTCGCGAGAGCGGGGCCTTTTTGTCTCCTTTCCAAGCATCGGCAAAATCCCATGCTTTACGCGGCGGTGGAATCCTATCTTAACGTCGGAAACCGGCCTTAGGATGGGGCACGCAGTCGTTGCCTGGCAAACTGCAGATCCCTCACTTCGTTCGGGATGACAAACTTGGGGTGGTGGGCGTTGGCTTACGGCACGGCTTCGAGGCGCTCCCTTTCCAGAATCGCGCGAGCCAGAGCTTTCCGGTGATCCCAGACGGGGCAAACCCCGTCTCTACACGAGTTTTTCCGCAGGCTGTGAAGTCGTGCCCTTTCCAAGCATCGGCAAAATCCCATGCTTTACGCGGCGGTGGAATCCTATCTTAACGTCGGAAACCGGCCTTAGGATGGGGCACGCAGTCGTTGCCTGGCAAACTGCAGATGCCTCACTTCGTTCGGGATGACAAACTTGGGGTGGTGGGCGTTGGCTTGAGTTTTTCCGCAGGCTGTGAAGTCGTGCCCTTTCCAAGGATCGGCAAAATCCCATGCTTTACGCGGCGGTGGAATCCCACCCTGCGCAAAGAACGCGCAAGGATGGGGCACCCGACGTCAGCTGAACATTGAGGTCGCACGCAACGCTCATCCCATCTTCTGCGCGATGGTGATTGTGTAACCGTCTCCGTCTTCGAAGGCAAATTCTTTCATGCCGTAGAACTGCTCGGTCACGGGCATGGAGATTTTCGCTCCCGCTTTCTGCACGCGCTCGAGGACGGATTGCAGACTGTCCACTTCCATGTAGAGAGTCAGGCTTGCGCCGATCGTTGCGGCCAGGTTGGGAAGTTCGGCGGCAACGGTCTTCTGATCATTGAAGAAGATTTCGACTGCTCCGTTCGAGACTGCGGCGAAGATGTAAGGCGACTCGTCGGGAACGCTGATGGCCTTTTCCAGGCCGAGGATTTCGCGATACAACTTCAGGCTGGCTTCGACGTTGCGGACTACTAGATTGGGTGTGAGTTTCTTGATCTGCATGGTTTCTCTTCTTTTCGCAAATTGGGATCGTGATTCGGTTCCGGACGGTGCGTGTGTGTGTCGTGAAGGACGATTGGCACACAACTCCGGTGTGCTCGCATCGCCTCCATCCACGACCCTTGCGAGGAAGGACGTAGGTAAGGACCCTCATTGTCATTGTCGCTGGCGCCGAACCAGACTGTCGAGATCGGCGCGCGGGTCCTGCGAGGTACGGGGAAAATAATAGCACGAGATGTCAAGAGGCGCTGGCCAGCAGATCCATTCCGTTACAATGGCGACTCTTGGCGCGCCGGCGAGGAGGGATCGATGGCGAGTCGGAAGATTTTTGCGGGAGTTAATCGCGTTGCGGTTGTGGACTCGGTGCGAACGGCTCTGGCGGCGATGGCTGCCATGCTGCTGGCTCGTCTACTGAAGCTGCCGGAATATTATTGGGCTCCGATCTCGACCATCGTCGTCCTGCAATCCACGATCCCACCGCTGACGCTGAGCTGGCAACGCTTTGTGGGAACCGCGCTCGGAGCGGTGCTGGGCGCTGCGATCGCCACGTTCTTCAACCCCGGTGTTCTGGTTTACGGCCTGGGGATCTTGCTGTGCGGGATGGTAATGTGGATGTTGCGCGTTGGAGGCGCTTACCGATTTGCCGGAATCACCCTGACCATCGTTTTGCTGATTCCGCATACGGCTGTGCCTTGGATCGTCGGCTGGCACCGGTTTCTGGAAGTGTCGCTGGGAATTGCGGTCGCGCTGGTGGTGACGACGGTTTGGCCGCTCGGCAAGAAAACGGGATAAATATCGATTAGAAAATCCGATGGCCGATGGGGCTGCAGAGGTGCACGACGCTGCGGATGTGTTGAAATGATTTGCATCTTCAAGTGAAAGGCGCGTGAAAAGCCCAAACGAGTTTGATTTTATCCGGCACTAGAAGGTATCTTCTGTCAAGATTAGGGCACGCTTTAGGGCTGCGTCTCGAACTGCCGCCAGAGTCGTAGGTGTTTTCGAAGTCCGCTGGGTGTCAATCCAATCTTCTTGGAGGGTTCTGTGGTATTTGCAATTGTGCGTGCTCGAAAGGGTTTCGTTTGTCTTCTGTTGCTCCTTACCTTGGGGACGGTCGCTGGGGCGCAAGTCGCGGTAACGACGTGGCATTACAACAACTCGCGCTGGGGCGCGAACACGAACGAAACGATTCTGACTCCGGCAAATGTGAATAAGGACCAGTTTGGAAAGCTTTTCACGCAGCCGGTGGATGGGCAGATGATTGGGCAGGCGCTCTATCTGCCGGGAGTCACAATTCCAGGATCGGGCGTGCACAATGTTGTGTATGCGGTGACGATGAATGACAGCGTTTATGCGTTTGACGCGGACGGCGCGACGGGAAGCAACGCGAGTCCGCTGTGGCATACGAGTTTTCTGACGAATGGCGCGACTCCGGTTCCGGTCGCGCTGCAGGGGTGCGGAGGGACCACACGCTGGACGACGGTGGGAATCCTTTCGACACCGGTGATCGATCCCGCGACGGGAACGCTTTATGTCGTGGCGAAGACCTACGAGAATTCGGCGTATGTGCATCGCTTGCACGCGCTGGATGTTGCCACAGGCTTGGAGAAAACGGGAAGCCCGGTCGTGATCACGGCGAGTTACGAGTTTGCCGGCACGAACAACATTTTCGCGGATAAGATGCAGGTCAATCGGCCGGCGCTGCTGCTGGTGAACGGGCACCTGTACATTGCTTTTGGATCGAACGGGTGCCGCGGTGACTTTGAAAAGGGTTGGGTGCTGTCCTACAACTCCACGACGCTGCAGGCGGAGGGCGCGTTCGACGACGAACCTGGGAAGGCGGCGGCGGCGGTCTGGATGAGGGGTGGAGGGCTGGCGGCCGACAGCAACTCGGATGTCTATGGAGCGACCGCGGATGGGCCTTTCGTGGCGGGCTCGAACTTGGGACAGTCGGTATTCAAGTTGACGCAGTCGGGCAGCACGCTGAAGCTGGCTGACTGGTTCTCGCCGTTCAACGAGGCGTATCTGGACGAACACGATCTGGATATGAGCGAACCCGTACTGGTGCTGCCGAATCAGACGGGAGCGCATCCCCACCTTTTGGTCGCGGTGGGTAAGGAGGGCACAATCTATGTTCTGGACCGCAGCAATATGGGACACTTCTGCGGTAGTACTTGCACCTCGGACACGCAGATCGTGCAAGAGTTGACGGCATTCGCTCCCGAGACCGGAGCGTTGATTTACTGGAACAACGCGATTTATACCTCTTCTGCCGGAGGACCGATCGCAGCGCTGGCGCTCGCGGATGGGGTACTGGCGACGACGCCTTTCGCGCAATCGGCTAACCAAGGCTCCGGGCATTCGCCGGTGATCTCCGCCAATGGAACTACCGCGGGCATTCTGTGGCAGCTCAACGGTGCAACTCTGACTGCATTTGACGCGAATTCCCTGGCTCCACTGTATGACAGCTTACAAGCTCCCAATAATCGTGACGTCCTTCCTCCGCTTCCCCACTTTGCGAATGTGGTCGTGGCCAACGGCAAGTTGTATGTGGGGACAAACAATAGCCTCGTGGTGTACGGATTGCTGTGAACGTCACAGCAGTCCGCGATAGATGTTCAGCCATTGTCCACGGACGGCTTCCCACGTGTAGTTTTGCGATTCGTGGTGGGCGTTCAGCGCCAAGCGAGCGGCCAGAGCGGGCTCGCGCAATAGACGGATTACATTTGCCGACAATGCCTTTTCGTCGCCTACTTGGGAGAGCAGTCCGGTATGCTCGTGCTGGACGAGATAGGGCATGCACTCGGGCGCAGTGGTGACTACGGGAGTGCCGGCCGCGAAGGCTTCGATGATGGAGAGCGGCATATTGTCGAGCCACGAGGCGTTGATGAAGATGTCGGCTTGATCGTAATACTTGCCGATTTCCTGGCGCGACGCGACTCCAGTGAAGTTGACGCCGCTGAGATGCAAATCCGCAACCAGCTTGCGGATATCACCTTCGAGTGGGCCACTGCCGACCAGATCGAGCTGCGCTTCGGGATATTCTTTTTTCACCTGCGCGAACGCGCGAACGACGACATCCACGCTGTAGTACCTAGAGAATCCTCGGGTGCAGACCAGGTGCGGGCGAAGGGGCGTGCGCTCACGATATTGAAACTGCGCGAGGTCGACAATGTTGGGCACGACAGACGCGGGCAATCCGAATTCGCGGAGGACATCGACCAGGTAACCGGAGGGAACGACAATCTTATCGACGCGAGAGAGGACGAACTTGGCCGAGCGAAAGCGCTGGAGGTGGTCGCGGGCTTCGCCGCTGTGGTAGTTGAGCAGGGTTTTGGTGCGGCGCGTCTTCGTCTTTGTCTTCATTTTTGCAAATAGCGCGGCTGGCGCGGGAGCGAGCAGGAAGGACCAGTAGGACGCGGAGAAGATGTGAGCTACGTCCACATCTTGGAGTTCACGCCAGAGGTGCCAGAAGTAGATGGGCTCGCGCAGAATTGTGCGCAAGCCGGGAATACGCTCGGCCCAGGCGAAGGCAGCGGGGAACGACGGATCGACCGCGAGGAAACTGATGTCGACGTCGGGGTCGTTCTGCCAATGGCGCAGAAGCAGGTCGGCTTGGGCGGATTGTCCACCAACATAGCGCAGGCTGGGCGCAACGATACAGACTCGTGGGCAGACTCGAGGCCGCGCCTTGGCTGTGGTGAGGTCGGCGGGCTCGCTCATGCGGCGGAATTCCTTGGGCGTTTTCTATGGAGAAGCTTGATATAGAGGTCGACGTAGCGCTGGCGCACTTGATCGAGGCTGAAGTTTTCTTGTGCGAACTGGCGGGCAGCTTGGCCCATTCGCTGGCGGAGAGTGGAGTCGGCTAGAAGTTTCTGAACGGCATCGGCAAAGGCGGATTCCTTGCCCGCGGGAATCAGGGCTCCGCGCTCGTGGCTGAGCAGTTCAGAGTTGCCGCCGACGTCGTAGGCAACCGCAGGCAAACCCGCGGCCATGGCTTCAAGAAGAACGTTCGACAAGCTTTCGGAATCGGAAGTGTTGACGGCAACGTCGATGGAAGCCAGGACTGCGGGCATATCTTGACGATCGCCGAGGAATATGGCGGAGGCGCCAAGGCCGAGGCTCGCTGCTTCCCTCTCCAGTTCCTGGCGCAACGGACCGTCACCCACCAGGACAAACTCGACGTTCGGCATGCGCGTATGGATCTCGGCCGCGATGCGCAGAAATCCTGAATGATTTTTGTAACGGTGATTCATGCGCGCAACCATACCGACTCTGAGTATCCCGGGACGCTTCGGCAGAACTGCGGGCGCTGTGGTGAAAGCCTCGGCGGGCAGGGCGTTTCCGATGACGGCGATTCTGCCGGGCGAGAGGCCTGCGGCGATAAGGCGATCGGCGGCTGCCTGCGAATTACAGACCACGGCGTCACACCAGCGAAAGGCGGCGTTCTGGGCGCGAAACTGCGCGGGCGTCATCAGGTCGCCGAGTTGGCGATGGCTACCAATGATTACAGGAACGCGCGCCAGCCTGGCGGCGGGAATCAGCGTTAGATTGGCGTAGAAATCGAAGGCGTGGGCGACTTGCACTTGATGACGGCGAAGATGCCGGCTCAGGTTGAGGCGAGCGCGCAGGGATTGCCATCCGAAGAGGCTGCCGCCCAGGGGAAATTGGGGAGCGTCGGGGAAGTTATGGGCGAGCGGTCCGCGCGGGTTGATGCAGGCGACATGAACCTGGAATTGCGGAGGCGTGAGATTCTGCGCGAGGACGGTGAACTGGCGCTCGGATCCTCCGGTTTCAAAAGTATTGACCATGAGAAACACGCTGATGGGCGGATCGGGCAGGCCGACTAGCATTGCATTTGCATTTGCATTTTGGCGCTTGAGGTCCGAGAACCATCGCCGGAAGGCGGACCGGTTCGGGTTGCGTTGTTGGCGCGCCTGAGGGGGCGGCGAATCCTCGTCAAGGCGCTTACCCTCAGCGGCTAAAGCCGCATTGAAGATGAGGCTGTTACCGCAGCGCTGAAGCGCTGCGCCACCCAAAAGCGAGGCACCGGTAAGTGGGGCATCCAAAAGCGTAGCGCCGGAGGATGTGGCACCCAAAAGCGTAGCACCGGAAAGTGCGGAGCCCAAAAGCGTAGCACCGGAAACTGTGGCAGCCAAGAGCCTGGCGGGTTCGGCGGCGCGCATCCGATCATCCTCGGAGATAAGCTCCGAGATCCGCTCCGAGATTAGCGGCGAGATCATCCTCCCACCGGAGCGGAGGCTAGAGTGGAGGAATTGGGCGCGCGGCGGCGAGAGTCGGCCACTACGGGGAGAGAAAAGAGGCCAGCGGGCTTGATGTATTTTTCGAGGAAGTTGCGATGCCAGAGCTCGAACATCAGCAGACGCCATATGCGCCCAGTCATGGTTTTGCCGCGAAGAAGATGGTCGTCCATCAGTTTGCGAATTCCGTCGGGGGCAAAGTAGCCGCGCTCGAGGGTGCGGGGCTCGAGCAGAATCATGAGCATGTCTTTGAGTTCGTTGCGCATCCAGTGGACGAGGGGGAGCGAGAATCCTTGTTTCTGGCGATAGAGAACTTCGCGCGGAACGCCGAGGCGCTCCGCCAGTTTTCGGAGAATGTATTTTTGCTGATTGCCGCGGAGTTTCCACTCGGGCGGCAGACCTGCGACCCACTCGACGAAGACGTGGTCAAGGATGGGGACGCGGACCTCAAGCGAATTTAACATGCTCATACGGTCAACCTTGGTGAGGATGTCGGCGACCATATAGGTTTTGGTGTCTACGTAAAGAAGCTGGTCAACGGGATCTTTAGCAGGCGCCTGTGCGAAGTAACGGCGCAGAACATTGGCAGGATCATCGCTGCGATTCAGTATGGCGCGAAAATCGTGCGAGAGGAGCGGAGTATCGCGTTCGAAGGCGGGCAGGAAAGAAAGGCCATCAACGTAGCGTTCCTGCCAGGGCAGTGAAACGTTATAGCTGAATTTACGGCCCTGCATGCTATTGGGCAAACGCGGAAAGATCTGGTCGCGGAAAACTTTGCGGGCCCATCCGGGAATGTGTTCGTAGATGCGGCGGCCGGCGTGAATGCGGTAGCGGTCGTATCCGGCAAACATCTCGTCGCCGCCATCGCCGGAAAGAGCCACGGTGACATGCTGGCGGGCCATCTGCGAAACGTAATATGTGGGCAGCATGGAAGAGTCGCCAAAAGGCTCTTCGAGCGAAGAGGTGAGATGGGCTACGGTCTGGACTACGTTGGGCTCCAGGATCATTTCGTGATGATCGGTGGCGAATTTGTCGGCGACAATGCGAGCGCAGTTGGCCTCGTTGAAATCGTCCTTCTTGAAACCAATGGAGAAGGTTTTGACCGGTCCGGAGCTGGCGCGCGCCATGAGGGCAACGATGGTGGAAGAATCAGTGCCGCCGCTGAGGAAAGCGCCTAGAGGCACGTCGGAGATCAGGCGCATTTTCGTCGCGTCAAATAAGCGCTGTTCCAGTTCCTCGAGACATTCTTCTTCGTTCTTCGGGGCGTGCGTGTTGTATTCGGGAAGGTCCCAGTACTGACGGACTCGGACCCTGCCGTCCTGAAATTCGAGGACGTGTCCGGGAGGGAGCTTGTGGATTCCGGTGAAGGCGGTGATGGGATCGGGGACGTATCCGTAATAAAGATATTCGAGCAGACCCTGGGAGTTGACTTCGACCAGCTCGGGGGCAACTGCCAGGATCGATTTGATCTCGGAAGCGAAGTAGAGATTGCCGTTGTGGAGCGCGTAGTGAAGCGGCTTTTTGCCCAGGCGGTCGCGGGCGAGAATCAATTTGCGCTTGGTCTTATCGTAGATGGCGAGGGCAAACATGCCGCGCAGTTTCTTGACGCAATCGGCGCCCATCTCTTCATAGAGGTGGATGATGACTTCGGTATCGGTGTGGGTGCGGAAGCTGTGGCCGCGGCTTTCGAGCTGGGGACGGAGATCGGGAAAGTTGTAAATCTCGCCGTTGAAGACGATCCAGGAGCTGCGGTCTTCGTTGAAGACGGGCTGGTGGCCTCCGGAGAGGTCGATGATGCTGAGGCGGCGCATGCCGAGGCCGGCGCCGTCGTCGACATAGAGTCCCTCGTCGTCGGGGCCGCGGTAGACGATCTGATTGCACATGTGGTGCACCAGAGCTTCGGTGATGTTGCTCTCGCGAGTTGTGCTCACGGCTCCGGCGATTCCACACATGGTCTTTTTCGATCCTATTGTCCTTGATTACCCTTTCAAGCTCACTGGAACAGAAGTGGATTTCTCTGGCGTTAGCGACCCGGCGGCTTGGCGTTTGAAGCGATAATCGCGGTAGTCACCGGGATTGCCCTCACGGCCGTCGCAGGCGGCGAGCAGGATGTTGGCCATCTCGCGCGCGGTAACAAAGTGCAGCGATTCCTTGCGCTCGGGTGCGCCGCCGACCAGTGCCGCAAGAAAGTTGCGGAAGCTGTCGCCGATTACGGCGTCTTGCTGAGTCGGGTCCATGCTATGGCAATGGAGTTTGATGAACAACCAGTCGGGACGTCCGAGGACGCGAACTTGCGCCTGCTTCCAGAGGGAAAGACGCTGCAAGGTTGGAGGCGTAGCGGTCGTCAGGCCTCCGTTGTCGAAGGCGGGGCGGGCGGAACGGAAGGTGCGCCGCAGGTCGGTAACCAGCGGGCCCTGGACGATGAGAGGAAAAGTTTGGGGCGGGCGTCCCACGGCCAGATCGTGCCCTTTGCGGTGCGGCACCGATTGATCGAGCGGCAGAGCGCACTCGTAGACAGAGTTAATCTTTGCGATTTGGGCGGTATGCCAGATGCCGGCGGGCAGCGTCATATCGACGTAGCAGCCAGTTTCGGCCAGGATCTGCATTTCCGAATCGACGCCGCAGAAGAGTCCGGGGGCGGAGTTGGCGAGCGCGAAATTTCCGTGGACAAAAGCATAGCGGGGACGACCCGAGCCTACTTCCAGCGCCAGGCAGCGATGGCGGAAAGCCAGGCGGTCGCGGAATTCGGCGAGCAGGCGGCGAGTGTTCTCGGCGGTATCGGGAATTCGAAATCCGTGATGCAAATGGATTTCAACTTCTCCCCAACCGGCATGGCAGTGCTCGGCTAACATCTCGATCAGGCCTTCGTCATACTGCTCGGCGGGATAGAAGTAGGTGTGGACCAGCGGGCGGCCATCGTGGTCGCGGAAGGGGTCGACGACTTTGGGATATTCGCGGGTCCAGTATTCCAGGCGGCGCTCCTGCTCGACGCGCGGGGCGCGCTCACGAGCATTGATGGGGTCGTGGGCCGGTTCGAAATGATCGGCCAGGGCAAGGATGAGGTGCACGGGGTCGCGGGCGGGCGAGTGCAGCGCGCGCCAGGTCGCAGATGGCAGGATCTTTCTGGCATAGGCGAGTTTTTTCTGGACACGCATGAAATTTGGACTTCGATTGCCAGAGCGGCCAGCCGCCTAAAATGGCATCGGCCTTCAACGGCATCTGCCTTCCTGTCGCGTTTACCTTGGCGCCGGAGACGGGGCAAGCCCCGTCTCTACGGGGATGCGCCGAACCATCAGCTCGCCTTTGCCGGTTTGCGACCCCGAACGGCGATGGATATCTCACCCACACGAAGGTCTTCCATACCCATCGCTGCAAACCATTTGGACACCTGTTCGTAGGTGTGTTTGGACTGATACTTCGGTGAATACCAGTCGAAGGTGTCGAGCACGCGCGCTTCCGGATCGTCATGGCGGTTCACCGGAAACACGTGATGAATCACGCCCGAGACGGGACGACCTACCAGGGGCACGTGGTTCAAGCCCTGTTCCAAGTTGTAGAAGAATGGGACTGCAACTTTCAGGATGCGGTGCAGGGTCTCAGGCTTCATCTTGTGAGTATAACGGCGCCAGAAGTCGCTGAAACGGTACCACTTGTTGTATCCGCTGTAGAGCCAGACAGCAAGCAGCCCACCCGGTTTCAGATATTGTTCGAGCGTTTTGACGGCGGCTTCGCAATCCGGCGTGTGGTGAAGCACGCCAACGCTATAAATGACGTCGAAGCTTTCAGGAGCGAAGGGCAGGGCAAAGACATCGGCCTGAAAAGCCACGAAATCGCGGTCGGCAAGATTCTTGGCGGCAACTTCAGCGGCGGCGCTCAAATCGATGCCCACCACACGGGCGCCCCAGCGGGTCGCGACTTCGGCGAAGCGTCCCATACCACAACCGACGTCGAGGACGATTTTGCCTTTGAGATCTTCGGGGCGAAGGGCGGTCTTGGCCAGGAAGTTCTTCTCGGATTTGCGAACGTCGTCATGGTCGAGCTGCGTTTTCTGATAACGGTGCCACTGAAAACCGAAACTGGCGGCGTAGTGTTGGGCGTCGACAAAGCGCGCGATGCCCTGCGAGTTGGCATAGACCCGTTTGCAGACTGGGCAGACAAAACCTCCGGCCTGGTCGCTTTCGAGTCTCGAATGACAACTGAGGCAGCGCAAAATTGCCGATAAGTCAGCGGACAGGGGAGACTGCACCGGTTGTTCCACGGTCTGCATAAACCTCCAGGAAGTGACGCGGCTTTTTGGGCGGCAGCGGCGCCAAGCCGGGTCCTTGATCTTGATCTTGCTCTTTGACAGTCTGTAACAACGCTGACGTAAAGCCGACCGCGAAGTAGGGGAAGAGTTGGTAAGCTTCGGGGGCAAAGAGGGCGCCCACGACGAAACCGACCAGCGAACTTTGCAATGCTCCGATGAACAAAACGATGTCGGGGTCAAGATTCTTGGTTCGCCGCAAGATTTTCAAATTCTTAAAACCGCGCCAGAAGAACATGAGGAAGATAATGAGGACGGGGATGCCGCCTTCGGCGCAGATCTGGAGGTAGGTCATGTGCACGGGAGCCCAGATCAGCGAATAGGTGGCGAAGTTGCGAACGCCGAGGCCAAGAATGGGATAGTGTTCAATGGCATCGAGGGCGCGCAACATGAGGTATTTGCGATCCTGGTAGGAACCATAGGCGGACTGTTCGGTACTGCTGTCGCCTGACAATGCGGTGAAGCGATCATAGAGTTTTCCGCCGAAGGCGCCCATCACCACGACACCGATGAGCCCCGTGGCCACGATCAGGTAAATGCGCTTTCCTTTGATGCCGAAGTAGTAGAGAGCGACACTGAAAGAGATGACGAGGTCGATGAAACCAGCTCGGGATGCGGTCATAAAAATGGCGACCAACATCACCAGCATTCCGAAAAGCCAGAACGCTTTGATGAGAGCGTTTCTAGCGGTGACCATGAAGGCCAGCGCGAAGGGCAGCACTAGCACGATGGCGAATGCGAGATCGTTTGGGTTGGAATAGATGCCGCCAAGCACGCCTTCGAGCCGGGGTGTGCTGTGGCCCTTAGCCATGGCGGCGGCACAAATGACGACTACCGAAAATGTTTGGATAAAGATGATTCGCCGCAAACGGTCGAAGGTAGTGATGAGCAGGAAAATCAACGCGAATGCGATGTAGATCTTGGAGAAATCCATGGTGCGAATGAGCGCGCCACCTCTCCAGATGGGAGACAGGAATGCGCTAAGGTAGAGAATGCCCATCATGGTCAGGAGGAGTCTTGCTTCCTTGGGCAGATCCTTGAGTGTACGTTTGGTTTTGCCCAGTGCGGTGAACAGGCCCCACATGGCCAGGATGGCGGTGATCTTGGCAAGCGGAAGATAATTGAGACCGGGAATATAGTCTTCCGGGCGGGCGCAATAGACGACGAAGAAACCGCTGAGCCAGAAGAACGCATTCTTCGTCGGATCGGAGACCTGGAAGGATGTGCGCCTTCCGGGGCCTTCCGCCGGTACTACGTTGCCGTTATCGCCAATGACCACAAATTCCCTCTTTTTCTCTTTTTCTTAAGCTTTCTTTTCCGCTAAGCGTTCTGGAACGGTGCGTACCGCGATCGATTTCTTCTTTGCCACTGACAGCAAGATATCGCTGAAGCGCTCTCCGATGGCGGGCCAGTCGTAGCGGGCAGCGGTTTCGGCGGCGGCTGTTTCGTACCGGCGGCGCAGTTCCGGATCGCGCAACATCATGATCACCGCTTGGGCGAAGGAATGGGCATCGTCGGCCAGAATAATGTCGCGGCCATGATGAACATCCAATCCTTCGGCGCCGACGGTAGTGGAGACGACGGCTTTCGCGGTCGCCATGGCTTCGTAGATTTTCAGACGCGTTCCGCCGCCAATACGCAAGGGCACGATGACGACGGCGGACTCCCGCAGATGCTCGACGACCGAGGGCACACGGCCGGTAACTTCGATGGAGTTATTGGTCGAGGCAAAGGTCGAGTTCGAGGCCCACTTCAGAACGCGGCGATCGGGATTGCGGCCAACGATGCGGAGGCGCGCGAGGGGTACTTCGGCCTTGATCGCGGGCCAGACTTCGCCGCAAAAATATTCGACACCGTCGACGTTCGGCTCCCAGTCCATGGCGCCGACGAAGGTCACGAGGGGTGCGGATGCATTGGCATCGGATGCCGCGGAAACAGACTCCGCGGGATCGGGGCGATACTGGGCGAGATCGACGCCCGTGGGGATGACGGTGACGCGGTCTCCATCGACCCACTGCATCATGAGGGCGCGATCGTTTTCGGAAACGGCAATGACATGCTGGAACTTGCAGACAGCGGCGCGCTCGTAGCGGAACATCTTCCGGAATTCCGCGCGGTACATCATCTTCTTTAAGGGGTTACTCGCGGTGGCGGCATGGCGGCGCCAGATTTCACTTTCCACGTTGTGCTGAAAGAGGACACTGGGAAGGTTGAGGCTTCCGGGAAAATTGACGGCGGCATCGAGGAAGTCGCAGACGGCGACATCGAAGCGCTGTTCGCGGTACCAGGCCTGGATTTGCTTCTGGACAGCGGCGTCGGCGAAACGGCTGACCGCATAGGGCGGGTGGGCGCTGAGATGCGCGAGATAGTCGAGGCCTCGCGCCGATCCCGAAAGTTCGGGTTTACCGGTGCAAACAGCCACGGCGCCGGGCAACTGGCGCTGCAACTCACGCTCGTAGCCGGGGTCGGGCGTTCCTCCATAGTAGGAGTAGAACGTAAGCTCATGGCGAGCGGACAGATATCGCAAGACGTGGTACGAGCGGATATTGCCGCCGTTCTGCACGGGAAGGAGCTTGTCGGCTTTGACCCAGAGAATTTTCATGCAGCAAACCCGGTTCAGCGAACCCAGACTGCCTTTCTGCCGGAGACAAAGTTGACGAAGGCAACCATGGCGGCGGAATTGAGGACAACGAACGTGCGCGCGGGATCAGCGATGCGCGAGAGCGGGCCGACCTTGACTCCGGCAAGCGCGGCGAGACTGAGCGCGTAAAACGCGAGCTGCACCGCGAGCATGGTGCGATAGACGGGCTGGGACAGGAAGATCGAAGCGATGAAAAGCGCCAGCAAGGCAAAGGGCACGGCCAATCGGGAGAGTTTGTGGCTTACGAATTCAAATCGTATGGCGTTTTGTGAGCTCAACAGCCACGGAGCCAACTGCAGGAGTTGATAGTTGCCGCTCAGAGTGCGGACTTTGCGGTAAAATTCGCGGCCTTCGCCCAAGTCGGGCGAGTCCCAGGCGCGGGCGCGGGAGTCGAAGATTACGCGAGATCCCTGGCGCACGATCTGCATGGGCAACAGAACGTCATCGAGGATGGTGCCTTCGGGCAATGGGGACGTGGGGAGCAGGCTTCGACGGGCGCAATAGATGGCGCCGGTGGCGCCGACGACGGAACCGGAGGCTGACTCGAGTTCGCGAATCTTCTTTTCGATGCGCCAGTACAATCCCATTCCCTTTCCGGTTTCACCGCTGGCGGGATCACCCAGCATCAACTCGCCGCTGGCAGCGCCAACATCGGGGTCGGCAAAGTTCTCGATCAACAGACGCAGGGCACCAGATTCGATCTGCTGGCGAGCATCGGTAAACAGCAATACGTCTCCGGTAGCCAGTTTGACGGCATCATTGAGGCCGGCGGCTTTGCCCTGGGATACGGGTTTGATCAGAGTTCGGATCATTGTTCGGATCTGGGCATAATCGGCGAGAATCGCGGGCGTACGATCAGTGGAACCGTCGGAGACTACAACCACTTCCAGGCGGTCCTGGGGATAGTCGAGGGTCAACAGGTTCTCCAGTTTGCGTGCGATCGCGGCTTCTTCGTTGCGCACGACCATCACAGCCGAGACCGCAGGCGCAGCGGGGCTTTCGACAAAACCCCGGCGCACTGGACGCGGCGACCATCGACTGCGCAGCCACAGCCACACGGGATAACCCAGGTAGGAGTAGCCGACGAACGCAGCCGCAATCCAAAAGACGTATTTCATCTTCGTCGTCATTATTATTGCGCTCGTCGTTATTATTGCGCTCATTATTGAGCACCTCGGCGCAACAGAACGGTCTTGACGGTGAGGAACATGATCAGCAGATCGAGGCCAATGGAAGCGTTCTTGATGTAGAAGAGGTCGTACTGGAGTTTCTCGCGCGCATCTTCGACGGTGCTGCCGTACTTGTACTTAACCTGCGCCCATCCGGTGAGTCCGGGCCGCACCATATGGCGCACGCCATAAAAAGGAATCTGTTTGGAGAGAAGCTCGATGAATTCCGGGCGTTCGGGACGAGGGCCGACGAATGCCATATCGCCTTTGAGCACGCACCACAACTGGGGGATCTCATCGAGACGCGAGGAGCGGAGAAATTTGC
>Ga0181523_10002661_pt1 | contig 17066 bp, 17 predicted proteins | sample PEATcosm2014_Bin_43_FD_119752 | JGI IMG/M metagenome (GOLD analysis project Ga0181523, IMG submission 119752) | Peatland microbial communities from MTU Mesocosm Facility, Houghton, MI, USA - PEATcosm2014_Bin05_30_metaG | ecosystem: Environmental > Terrestrial > Soil > Wetlands > Peat | place...
ATGGGGCTCATCCCTATGAGAACCCCACGCCGCTGACCAACTTTCTCGAAATGTTGGCGATCATACTCCTGCCTGCGGCCTTCACCAATACTTTCGGCAGGATGGTGGGCCAGCCTCGACAAGGTTGGCTTCTCTACTGGTTGATGCTGCTTCTCTTAGTCGGCGGACTGGTCTTCGTCCACCACTTTGAACAACGGGGATTCGCTCCCGTCGAGAACGTGGATTCCCGACACACTCGCCTCCAATCTGGTGGGAACATGGAAGGCAAGGAGGTGCGCTTCGGCATTGGGGGTTCGACTCTTACAGCCGTGGTCACATCCAACACGGCCACTGGGTCCAATAACTCAATGGACGACAGCTACACCTCGCTCGGTGGCATGGTGTTACTGGTCAACATGCTGCTGGGAGAACTCGTATTCGGAGGACTTGGGACAGGCCTCTACAGCATGGTCATGGCCGCCGCGATCGCCGTCTTTCTGGCGGGGCTGATGGTTGGGCGCACACCGGAATACTTGGGGAAAAAAATCGGGCCTGCGGAGAACAAAATGATCGTGCTCTACGCGTTGGCCGCGCCGCTGGTCGTCCTGCCACTGACCGCGATTGCGGTGACCACCAGAGTGGGACTGTCCGGGTTCACGGTCAACACCGGCCCGCATGCTTTTACCGGGATTCTCTTCGCCTTTACTTCCTGCTTCGCCAACAATGGGCAAAGCTTTGCCAGCCTGAGTGCCAACACTCGGTTTTACGACCTCACCACGGCGTTGGCGATGATGGTTGGTAGGTTCGGCTTGGCAATCCCCGCATTAGCGTTTGCCGCTCTCTTCGGTCGTCAGAGGAACACTCCTTCTTCGTCGGGAACTCTTCCGACCCATTCTTTTGTCTTCGGGGTCCTGCTCACAATCTGTTTGATAATCATGGTGGCCCTCAGCTATCTTCCCGCCTTGGCCCTTGGTCCGGTGCTGGAACGATTGCTCTTGGGAAGATAGACCGGGGAACGGACGAGTTCGTATATCGCGTATCAGGGTGAAGAATCTCGATTTCACTCATTGCCCCCCGCGAGGGGGTTTTGAGCGCTATCGCCTGATTACAACAGCGGCCCGCCTCGGATCTTCGTGCTGTAACGAGGAAGTGCCGCCCAGACTGGGACATCGCGGACGCAGAGCATAAAGCCGCGTGGACGCGCGGAGAGAAGGATGGCTTTTATCCGTACGGAAAAGCTATGCGACAGTGTTTGGCGAACAGGATTGAGATCCACTGCTCCCGGACATAGCTGTTGCCGATGCATTTCTGATGCAGAACTTGTCGGCTATCCGGAAATATCGAAGCCCCACAGGGCGGTACCAGCCGTTCTCAACTGGCGATAAATCCCGATAGGACTCATTGCCGCTTGGGACAAAATCTAGGGTTTTGCAGGGACACACTGGCGCAGTCGCCACCCCCACTCGGACGCCGACCCGGTCATTAGATCGACATGGCGGCGTATCAATTGTTGATAAATCCCCATATCACTCATCGATCTGCTATTGAGATCGTGAGGAAATGCCTGCGTTACCTTTGTGACTTGCGTCGCCCACCCAATGCGGTAGGCTCCGGTTCATAGGCCCGCTTACGGCCCGGAAACCTAGCGAGGGACTGTCATGGGAATGTGGGACAAATTCGCCGACCGCCAGTTCGCGAAAGACGAAGGTGGGAGACTGGTCTTCCTACCCCGTGGGCCACACCGGCCTGCCTATTTCGTCGACAGCAGCGACGAGACTAAGCTTAAATCGCTAGTGAAAGTCTACGGCGTTGCCGCCGCAATCATCAACTTGACCGGATCCACGGCGAGCCTTGCCTTCACTCAGGCGCTCACGTTTGACGAGCGTTCCGCTCCGCTGGCCTACAAACTGAAATTTGGCCTCGTGGTTTACGCGATTTCCTCGGCGCTGCTGTACATCGGGCCGGCGCTCCTGCTGTGGAATGTGTACCGTGGAGTGCTGGGCGGGCTGTGTTCGTCGCTGACGACGGTCGATCCGGCATCGCTTCAGCTGACGCGATTGCCTTCGACTTCGCATCCAGCCGTAGTCATCCTTCTGTTGACGGCACTCCTGCTCTTTACCCTCGGTATCTTCATTGCGATCAGCTATCGCCCCTAAGCTAAATCAAACGAGACATAACTGGCGATAAATCGCCATGTCACTCATTGACCCCGTTGACCGGAGTCGAGACCTGCCTCTGGGCACATGCTCAACGGCTGTCTCGCGCTAGCGGCGGAGACGCATGCCGACTGGTGATCTTCCAAGTCGCTTTTGGCGCGCTCCATATCGACGTTCTTTTGGGCCGCAAGCTCTGTGCTGACTCGATAGTACGCAGCGGAACGAGCTTCGAAGTACTTGCTACGCCTGAAGTCAAAAGTTCGTTCAAGATCCCTGCAAATTAAGCAAGCCATAGCTATTCCTCCAGCCTTTCCCCAGACCCAACGAAGGCGTGGATGGACCTCTTTATCGCCCCTGGTTTAGGATCTCCCTCTCAGCGCGGAACCAGTCCTGCTCGTCTTGGCCGGGTTCACAACCACGGTGTTCATACAACTCATACGCCCGCTCCCTGATCTTGCTGTCTGACGGGACGGTGTCCGGCGTCATTGCCAACTTGCGGGGAGAGCTTTTCGAGGGAACAACAACGGGTGCTTTCGGTCGCTTGTTAGCTTTGGGATCGAACATGGGAATCCTCCGAATGCTGCACTAAGAGGAGAGTACTTCAGATGGACTGACTTAGTTCAGAGGACCTGAAAAGAGGAGAGGAACTTCTCTCTCACCTCCAAGACTACGCTGAACCCCCACGCGTGTCCAATTTTCGGAGTAACCGCTTGCGGCACCTGTCGAGTCCTGATTCTTGTTGGCGAAAAAACTCGACTACGCGCATTGCCTCGGCTGAGGGGATTCCGAGCGTAAACGCTTTGGTTTCGACAGTTGTTGGGTCGTGCGCTAGAATTTTAGCTGTGACGCGGGAAGGGATCGAGCGGTTCTTCAAGAATCTGGCCTCGGCGCTTGGTCACTGCATCTTCGAGGATGCCGAAGTGCTGGGTATGGTGATTCCGGCACTAGTGTGCCTCGGCATCCTGTGGTTAATCGGCGTCGCCGTTTACGATCTTATCCTTGATCCGCATGTTACGACTGCCGCCGGACTGGATGCCCTCTCCATTGATCCCGACAAGTGGTTTCCTCGCTGATTCGGGATTGACATGCACCTCTCAAACGAGTGAAATCGCATGTTTTCGTCAGTTATCACTTTGCCGCTCCGCCCCGGACGTATCGGGGCGTGGGTTTCCGCGGCGTCGCTCAAGAGATTCGTAGAACCAGTAAGGTTGCGTCGTCGCGGAAATTCCCCCCGCAGAAGGCCGTGACCTGCTGCATGATGGCGCGTTGAACTTCGAGCGCGCTTCCGTGGCGTGCGCGAGCGGCTTCCAGCAGGCGCTCCTCGCCGAACTCTTCGAGTTTGGCGTTCTCGGCTTCCGTGATGCCGTCCGTTGAGAGTAGCAGTTGGTCGCCCGGTTGAAGTTGCACGGTATAGTCCTGGTAGGTCCAATCAGGCAGCGCACCCAGCACTGCTCCTCCTCCTTGCAAAGTTTCTGTTGTGCCGTTGCTCCGCAACAGAATTCCGGGTGAGTGTCCGGCATTCTCGTAGGTGAGCGTGCGTGCGTCGGCGTCGAGCACCGCGTAGAAGAAAGTTACAAACTTTCCCGACGCGATGTTTGCACAAAGGAACTTGTTCAGTTTGGTACAGACCATCTGAGGCGATGCCTCGGGGGTGGCGAAGGCGCGAAAGGATGCCTGCAGATTCGCCATGAGCAACGCGGCGGTGATTCCTTTTCCGGCGACATCGCCCACGCAAATGCCGAGACGATCTTTGTCCAGTTGAATCACGTCGAAGTAGTCGCCTCCGACTTCACGCGCCGGCTGCCAGGCTCCGGCGATCTGAACTCCGGCAAGCTGCGGCAAGGTGCTGGGCAGCAGCATTTGCTGAATCTCGCGCGCTCGCTTGAGTTCTTCCTCTTGCTGCTGCAGCGCGATGGTCCCTTTCTCGACAGTCTGCTCCAGCTGTTGATTGCGTTGTTTCAGCTTTCGTTGGAGTTCTTCGACACCGTACGCAATAACGTTGGCGATCACCACGACGACGATGCAGAAATAACCGATTTTGGAAAAGAGAAGCCAAAATGGCTCGGGCTCGATTTTGGTCAGCTGCAGGAACAGTATCGAGCTCACGGCGCAGATCACACCGAAAATGATTTGGATGGGGAAAAATGCGACCCAGTTCCACGGGCGCGGCCGCCCCACGTACAAGCGGCGGCTGCCGAAAGAAAGAGGAACTACGAGGTTGCCTACCGTGAGGGTCGCCACCATTATGACCCAGAGGGAAGCAGGCTGGTTGATCGAAACCAAAAGGGCATAGACCACGAACGCGATGGCCACGAGCACCTGCTCGACCTGGAAAATGCGGCGCCACAAAACCGAACGTTTCTTGGAATTGACAGAAAGAGTGCTCACGCGTGCTCCGGTCAAAATTAGACAGCAAGAGTAACGCGGAGTGACAAAAAAGTCATTGCCGCCGAGAGCCTGTGGAGCTATATACAAGTCCTTACTTCCACGCCAGGATCGCATTGGATGATAAGGAAACCGGGGCGTCGGATCGATTTGCTCGACAACGCTGTCTCGCTCATGACCCAGATCGGAAAGCGGCTCAACTGTTGCAACATTCGCACGCATGGGTATTCGCGGAGCCAAACCGTGGCCACAGTCATCAAATCCTGCAGGAGGGTAACGAAACATGTATCACGTGCGCCAGGAGGACCTGCCTTTTGTTGGTAGTTCGCATGAGTTTATCGGAGCTGAGCAGGGCAACGCCAATGTTTCGGTGTTCCTTTTCCATGGGAAGCCCGGTTCGGGGCCGGGTCCGCACCGGCATCCTTATGACGAGATCCAGTTCATCCGAGAGGGCCGGGGGGTGTGGACGGTGAGCGGCAAGACCTTCGAGGGCAGTGCTGGGGACATCTTTGTCATCAAGGCCGGCGAGATCCACAGCTTTAAGGCGGTTGGCGATTCACCACTGGTACAACTCGACGTCCACCTCAGCCCGCGCTTCATCCAAGAGGACCTATAGAACATAGAACGGTGGGGCCAGTAGCGTCACCGCGCAGGATCGCACGACTGCACGATCTCAGTGTGTTGACAGCACGTAAGTTATTGATTCTGGGAAGTGCCACAACGGCTAAAAAGGCCCCATTGCCCGATGCCTCGACCCGCGGATCAGCTTTGCGTTTCGTCCCTTCAATGACAACAAGACGGTCCTGCGCGCCGGCTTCGGAATTTTCACGGTAATCAACCTCGGGCAGTTACAGAACAACAACGAAAGTAACCCGCAAGCCGCGGTCCACACGTATCAGAACGCCATTCCCAGCGGTGTGCCGCTATTCCAACTCCCCAACACGATCGCAGCCAGCCAGCTAGTGCAGGTCGGCGGGGGCACACTTGAGCAGGCGACCGATCCGCGGTATCGCGATCCGCAATCTGCGCAGTGGAACGTCACCGTCGAACGGGAGCCGACCCCTTCTTCAGCTGCCACCCCGTGAATGTGGGGAAGCAGCGTCGGCTCGCTCTCGCTTCCGGGAACCGGATTTGTAGTGGCTCGTTCGATAAATTATTGCCGACCTGTCACGGCAGCGGCCATCAGCGCTGCCTCGTCGAAGCCGAAAGCGTTGTTCCATTTCAAGGAGGGAGTATTATGCGGATAACTATATGGAGTTAATGAGAACGGAGTGGAGCAATGCCCGAATCAATTGATTGGCCGCCGACCCATCCGCGGACGCATCCGCCGCGGCGTCTCCGCCGATTTCTTCTCATTCTCGCCGTCTTTGCGGGCATCTTCTTCAGCGGTCGGACCGCGTTGTCGTACTACGTGGACGTGCTCTGGTTCAGGTCGCTTGGCTACGGGGAAGTATTCTGGAAAACGCTGAGCCTGCAGTGGGGAGTCTTCACGGCTTTTGCAGCGGCCACATTTCTCATCCTGTACGGCTCCTTCCTGGCCTTGAAGCGGGCGCATCTCTCCGATTTGCCAAGCGGTCACACGATTCTCATCGGCGGACGACCGGTGAAGCTCCCGGTTGAGCCCGTCCTGCGCCTCATCGCGCTCGCCGCTTCGCTCGCCGTTGCCGCTGCAACCGGCGCCGGCATGATGGCGGAGTGGCCGACGCTCGCTCTCTTTTGGTACGCGCCTCGCACTGCTGGTGGCATGGTAGATCCGATTTTTGGCAAGCCGCTGAATTTCTTTCTGTTCACCCTGCCCGCATGGCAACTCATCCTCGGCTGGCTGCTTACGCTGGCTGTGATTGCCTGTATACTCGCCATTTTTTTCATCCTCATTGCAGGCGGAGCCCGTGCCCTTGCCGGAAGTCTCAGCCGCTCCGTCACATTACCTTGGCGAGGACTGTCGATCACGTTTGGGTTTCTGTTACTGGTGGTCGCGATGCGCGTCTATATGGGGCGGTTCGAGCGATTGTTCGACGATCACACGATCTTTGGGGGTGTGACTTACACGGACGCGCACGTCACGATCACCGGGATGCTCGTCGTCTGCGCAGCGCTGGTTCTCGGGGCGACAATCGCAGCCGCCAACGCAATCCGGGTGCCGCGAGGACGCTGGCTGGTCGCGGCAGTCCTTCCGGCCGCAGTCTGCTATATCGTCGTGCAAGTGGTCGCCTGGTACGTGAGCAGCTTTATCGTCAAACCGAACGAACTGGTTCGCGAGAAGCCCTACATCGTCTATAACACCGACCTGACGCGGCAAGCCTACGGATTGAACCGAGTCGCGCAGCGCGAATTTCCGGCTGAGACGACCGTTGACGCCGCCGACCCGGCTAACAATCAGGCTACGCTTCAAAATATCCGGCTATGGGACTGGCATGCATTGCAAGACACACTGCGCCAGATTCAGGAAATCCGCACCTACTATGACTTTCCCGACATCGATATTGATCGCTATGAAATCGACGGCGCAAATCGTGAGGTGATGCTCGCCGCGCGTGAGTTGAACGTCGAGAAACTTCCGGAGAGCAGCCGCAATTGGATTAACGAGAAACTGATCTACACCCACGGCTATGGCATCACGATGAACCCGGTCAATGGTTTCACGGCGGAAGGGCTGCCCACTCTGATTTTGAGCAACATGCCGGTCCAGAGCACAGTGCATAGTCTGGCCGTGACACGTCCAGAGATTTATTTCGGCGAGTTGACCAATACTGACGTTTACGTGAAGACGCGGCAGCAGGAATTCAACTACCCGCAAGGCGCGACTAACAACCTCACGTCGTACGAAGGCAACGGTGGCATCGCACTTGGCGGCTTCTTGCGCCGAATGATCATCGCACTCGATCAGAGCGATCTCGCGAAGCTACCATTCAGCGATGACGTGAACAAAGACAGCCGGCTTCTGATGCGCCGCAATATACGCGATCGCGTAACGGAGTTAGCGCCGTTCCTGACCTACGATCCAGATGCGTACATCGTGCTCGGCGACGACGGTCGTCTGGCCTGGATCATGGATGCATTCACCGTTTCAGACAGCTATCCCTACTCGACCCATTACCAGCTCGACAGCACCGCCATCAACTACATGCGCAACAGCGTCAAGGTGGTCGTCGACGCCTACGATGGTACGACCACGTTTTACGTGTTCGATCCGGAGGATCCGATCATCGCAGCCTATCGCGGTATCTTTCCGGGTCTGTTCAAGGATGCGGCCATGATGCCGCCGGGACTGCGCAAACACGTGCGCTATCCCGAGTTGTTGCTCAAACTGCAGGCGGAAGTCTACGGCCTCTATCACATGACGGACCCGGAAGCGTTCTACAACCGCGAGGATCTGTGGACCGTCGCCACCGAAGTTGGAATGAGCGACGGCGGTCAGCAGGTAACCCAGGCGATGCAGCCGAACTTCGTGCTGATGAAACTGCCGGGCGAAACCGGTGTGGAGTTCGTGGAGATTCTGCCGTTCACTCCGGCCAATCGAAATAATCTAATCGGCTGGATCGCCGGGCGCAGCGACGGCGCACAGTACGGTACGTCGGTCGTCTACAACTTCCCAAAAACGAAGCTTGTCGATGGGCCGCTGCAAATCGAGGCGCGAATTGATCAGAATGCGCAACTTTCCGGACAATTAACGCTCTGGAATCAGCAAGGCTCGCATGTGCGGCGCGGGGCATTGCTGGTGATTCCAACCGGTCGCGCGCTGTTGTATGCAGAACCGATTTACCTGCAGGCGGAGCGGAGCCCGATGCCGGAGCTGCGTCTGGTCGTGCTGGCGCTGCAAGATCGGTTGGCGTACGGACCAACCTTCGAGTCGGCGATGTCGGCTCTTTTTGGCGGAGGAGCGTCGTCGCTGAGCGCCACGGCGGTCACCGGGGAGCCGACGCGAAGCGCACCGGCATCCGCCGCGTCGCCCCAGCCCGCAGAGGATCGCAGCGCGCTCATCGCGGAAGCCGCCAGAGATCTGGCTGACTACCAGCGCCTGACCGCGGAAGGCAAGCTCGGTGAAGCCGGACAGAAGCTGGAAGACTTGAAGCGCGCACTTGATAAGCTGAACGCCCGGTAAAGATAATTTCGCTGCTGTGCAGCCCTCTTTCCCCTCCAAATCTTTCCAGGACGAGAGATTGCCCAAGAAAAGGGCTTTGGGGACGTCTCCTGCGTTCGACTACGGGAAGTGTTTCTCCGGGTCACAACGCGGACCGCGATTTATTTGACCCGCGCTATATGCTTGAGACGCGTCACGCTCTACGCGAACGAGCACCTCCGACATTTGTGCCTCATCCGAAGCTGCAGTCGCCCCTGTCAGAATGCTCCTGACTAAACACAAGTATGCTAATTGACATAGTCGTAAAACTCGATAGCTTTGTACAAATGTCAAGGGGCGTACTGGTTGTCCTTGGGCAATCGACTGCCGTTCCTAGAAAGGTGCACGGAATGAGGTTTTTCTATTGCCGTCTTCTGCTTTGCCTGGTTGGTCTGATTGCCGCCGTTCCTTCCTTTGCTACGGACGGTTATTTCTCAACCGGTTGTGGTATGAAGCAACTGGGGCAGGGGGGTGCGGGCGTGGCATTCCCGCAGGACAGCCTGGCGGGTGCGGCCAATCCAGCAGGGATGGTCTTTGTCGGAGATCGCGTCGACTTTGGGTTGACCTTCTTTCGGCCGATTCGCAGCGGCTCCATCACAGGCAGTTTGGCGCCCGTTAATGGCTCTTACGACGCCAGTCGGCACAAGAATTTCTTCATCCCCGAACTGGGCTTCAATCATCTCGTCAATCCCCGTCTTTCGCTGGGCGTCTCCATTTGCGGCAATGGGGGAATGAACACTTCCTACACCACTCCGATTCCGTTGCTCGGAAGCACGCGGGCAGGCGTTGACCTCGAACAGCTGTTCGTGTCTCCGACGGTAGCGTTCAAGCTGAGCGAGCACCAGGCCATCGGCGTCTCATTGAATATTGGCTGGCAGAGGTTCTCGGGCGAAGGTTTGCAGAATTTCACGCAGCCGGGTTTCTCGATCGATCCTGCCAACCTTACGAACCGGGGCTACGATGCAGCCTACGGCGCCGGATTCCGCGTGGGATGGCTCGGCGAATTCGGGAAGTACCTCAACCTGTGCGTGACGTTTCAGAGCCGCACATATATGCAGAAGTTCAACAAATATAGCGGGCTGTTCGCCGAGCAGGGCGGATTCGACATCCCGGCTACTTTCGCCGGCGGCGCCGCCTTCAAACTGTCGGACAAAGTGACCGTTCGCCGCCGCTTCAGTCGCATTCATTAAGAACACTGGTCTGAAGACCATCTCGGGCGAGCCCATCACGATTCCGCCCAAGACCCTGGGGCACGGCATTCGTTACGCCGTCGGCGGCACGATCTTCGGCCTGGGTTGGGCGCTGACCGGAGCCTGTCCCGGACCTCTTTTCGCGCTCGTCGGGAATGGTGTCACTGTGATGATCGTCGCTATTGTGAGCGCCCTGGCCGGAACTTGGCTGTACGGATTTCTGAGGCCGAAACTGCCGCATTGACGGCTGTCCCAGTGCTCACGCGCCCACAACCTGAGGAAGTCGAGACAGTTCCTCGTCGGTGCTGTCATTGGGGACGGAGCATCCCGGTGTCAGAATGAACTTGCTGCCCGCCACATTCCCGGCTGTCTGCCATTGGTTGCGGATCTGCTCCGGGGAGAGATTTTTGTAATTCTTCTCATCGATTCCGGTGGCAATCGTCTGCGAGAACTTGCTGCGCACCGTGCTGACCGACACGCCGCTGGACTGGACGGACCAATTGACGACCGGGGACTGGAAGTCCACAAACTGATCAACATACTCATTCTCCCAGTGCAAATGGGGGAAGTTCAGCTTGGCGCTGGCGGTCGCCGCAAAGAAGCGCTTGTCAAATGGCGCGCTGAATTTGGCGTAGTCTGCCGGCGAGAGTTCCGCACGGTTGGCGTTCGCGATCGAAAACAGAACCCCCGCAGCGCCCGCAGCAAAGGCGCGTTTGGCATGGTTAATGTGCGACTGCGTCAGTGCATCAAGGGCGTCGAGCAGTCGCTGCGGGTTCTCCTGCTGGAGGCGAACGACCTCTTCCTTCGACGAAAGTTTGACTGCTACCTGCCAGGGATTGAAAGCAGTTTCGAGAATATACGCGTCTCCGTGCAGTCCGTCGCGGATCAGTTCCAAGGCACGAATCTGCTCCGGGAATGGGTTGTCTAGAACCTTCAGCTCGTACCAATTGCCTTCGGGTTTTGGGTATGGATAATCGCTCATCACCTTCACGATGTCCGTCTTTTACTTCCAGTGGTAATCAAGTGTGGCCTTGGCGTGCTCTTCGGGAGTCTGCGGTCCGAAGTGATGCCAATGCGTGAATGGCGGACGGTCTACATCCTGCCCCGCCAGTGCCCGGTCTACGCGCTCTTTGCGGGTGAGTGGGTCTCGGCCGGCCATTTTTCCCAGAACTGGTTGTGCAACAGCGACACCGGCTGCGGCCGCGGCGGATGAAAGGAAGCTTCTACGGCTGATCATGATTGACTCCAAGTCTCAGTTTCCGACCTTTGCAACATGAACGCTTTCCGAAAGCAATTGTACGATCTCGTTGCGCACATCATCTTTCAAACGTGAATCGAGCTCGCCGCTCGCATGACTGGTGAAACCAGTGTGGATCGAACGGACCAGACCATTTCGGCCAACGAAGAATGTTGTCGGCCAGGCATTCAGGTTTTCGGCCTGTGGAATCTTCTCGTTCAGTTGGCTTGGTTCTCCAGCGATCAGGTAAGTGTATTCGATCCCATAACGCTGGATGAACGCGCGCACTCGCGAGAGGCTCTTCAACTGTTCTGCCTGTTCGAAGTCAAGGGCGACAATCTCAAGTCCCTGGGCGTGATACTTCCGGTAGAGCTCTTCGAGAAAAGGGGCTTCGTCGTGGCAGTTCGGGCACCAGCTTCCGGTTATATTCACTAACACGACTTTGCCCTGGAATCGGTCGTCAGTGTTGGAAACGACGCGGCCGGTCAGATCCGGAAAGGAAAAACGCAGCGGCTGGCTCGCATCTTTTACTCTTGTGTGTTGTGTCGGGTCGTCGGGCGGAGCAAGATTTCTGGCCCGTGCCTCCGCCGGCCGCAGCGCTACCAAGTTTTGTGTGTCATGAGAGCTGGCGATCTGCAATTGCAGGCTACCGTCGGACTGCGGCGTCACTTCCACGTAAAACGGCCGCTCTCCAGCGAAATGACTGAGGAGGAACTTGCCGTCCTTGAAATTACCCGAGAGGGTTCCCGTGTCACCATCGACCCGCAGAATTGCCGCATCGATCTTCGCGCCTGTCTGGTTTACGACGAAGTGCCAGGCCGACTCGCCTTTCGGGCTCTTGACTTGAATTTCCCAAAGCCCGGAAATATTCGGTGCGTGTTGGTCGCTGCTTGCAACCAGGGATGGGTCCTGCCGCTTCGCTTGGAATGCATACGCATTTCCGGAAACTCCGCCGTAGGTTCCAGCCAATACTCCATCATTAAGGCTCGCTTCCAGCTTCGTGGCGTAACTGTCAAAAGTCAGCACCAGGGAGCCGTTCTGGAACGTCCCAGTGTTTGACGGGTTGACCCGGTCGTCGCCGTTAAAGAAGTAGCTGTGCACATTTGCTCCGGTGCCGTTGATTTCGATCCGGAAGGGAACAGAAACGTTGTTCACGGTGACGGTCGCATCCCATGTGCCCTCCACAGACTGTCCCGACGCCAAAAAGGTGATGACAAAAATTGTTAATACGGTTGCAGCGGCCAGTTTCGCGCTAGAAGCGATATGCATGAAGGAATCCTTGCGAGCTTGCTCAGCCAGCAAATATAGGCTATCATATACATAGACATACTAGTAAAGTCGAGATTCCGAAATGCTTGCCCTCTGCCATCGCGTTCGACTTCGCTGTCGATGCACACCCATCTTTATTTCTCTCCAGTTGTCTTGAGTGCTTTTCAACCGCAATCGACTTGGCTGTTCTGGATACCTTTATGAAGCCCCAACCCTTTCCAACGTTCCTCATGGTTGCACTATTGACCTGCGCGACGGCGACCAGCGCGACGGCAACTCAGAACGGCGCGTCGCCACCGGAGCTAGCGCGAAAACCAATGCGAGTCCTGCTTGTAGTCGCTCACCCGGACGACGAATACGAAGTGGCGGGCACGGTTTATCGAATCAGCAAAGAACTCTCTGGGACGGTCGATCAGGTAATCCTCACTGATGGTGAAGCAGGCTATCGCTATTCTTCTCTCGCGACGCCTTACTACGGGGTCGACCTGACGAATGAAGCGGTCGGCCGAGCCCGACTCCCAGGTATCCGCAAAGAGGAGGCGCGACGGGCCGGCAGAATCCTGGGCATTCAGCACCAGTGGTTCCTGAACGAGAAAGATGACCGGTTTACGCTCGACGCCGGTGAGTCCCTCCACAGCAGTTGGCATGAACAGCGAATTCTGCGTTTCCTGCATCAGCGATTAAGCAAGGGACATTACGATTTCGTTTTTGTACTACTGCCGTCAGAACAGACTCACGGCGAACACAAAGCGGCTTCGATTCTTGCACTAGAAGCTGTTGAACTCCTTCCATCAGGCCACCGCCCGGTCGTCCTGGGCGCGCAGGCTGGCGGAGGAGATCCTGCGCCCTACACACCTATGCGGGGATATTCACTCACGGCTACAGACTCACCGCGCCCGCAATTTCAGTTCGATCGCAATACTCGCTTCGGTTACCGGGAATCCCTTTCCTATCAGATCGTCGTGGACTGGGTGATCGCCGAGCATAAGTCCCAAGGTCTGTTCCAAACCAGATGCGAGCAAGATCGGTTTGAGAACTTCTGGCTGTTCACCGTAAACCGAACTTCAGCGACCGGTGAAACCGAGTCCTTGTTTGCTGCGGTTACACGACAGCCCGAACCCGCCAGGGAGATTGGAATTGCAGGAACTGCCAAGCCGCAGTAGGCGAAAGTCGAGAGTACGCATTCGCCGAATCGGTGCCCACAACCGAAAAGAACAGGGGAAGGATTGCCACCGTGTATACGAAACAAACGCAGATTGAAACCAACGTTGAATGGGTACATGAAATCGGCAGGCATATTGCCTGCGGCGATACTTTGGATGAGGCGCTGGCCGCAACCGTGAGTTTCGCCGTCGCGCTGGTCAATTGCGACTGCTGCTTCATCTACGTCCGGAACGGCGCAGAACTGGCGCTCTGGGTTTGGAAGCACTTGGATCAAGAAGAGCCGAAATACACCAAGCTCCCACTGGGAAAGGGCTACACGGTCTTACTGGCGCAACATCGGGTTCCAATGGCCATTTCGACCAACAGCCGCGAGCAGTCTCGGGCGAGGAGTTTTGATCAATGGTTAACCGATCCTGGCGAGACGTTTGTATCAGTACCGTCGCTGGCCCGCAAGGAATTGGTCGGCGTGATCAACTTGCAGCACGGCCGACCCCGCCGATACAGCCTCCGAGAAGTTAAGCTGCTTTCGAGCGTCGGATGCTTGCTGGGTGCTGATATCGCTATCTCGCGCTTGGAGGGGCAGAATTCCGACCTGCTGATGGAATTGGAAACACGGAAGCTGGTTGCGCGCGGCAAGGGCATTCTGCAGCGGGAACTGGGACTCAACGAGCACGAAGCCTTCCTGGCTTTGCAGCGCCAGAGCCAGCAGAAAAGCGGCCGATGAAAGACATTGCTCAGGCCATCATTCTGAGGGCTGAAGTAAGGCAGAGCGTCGGTCAAACTGAATAGCAGAGGCGCGGTAGCCAAGTGGCAAGGCAGGGGTCTGCAAAACTCTTAACGGCGGTTCGATTCCGCCCCGCGCCTCCAAAGATTCGTGAGAAGCCGCCGTTGTCGGACTTCTTGGTGACTCTAACTACGTCGGTGACGGTTCGCCGATCGGCTTGCCTTTCCAGAAACGATTCCAGTTGTCGATTGAAGTGAAGGTGCGAGTGTGCATCCGGTCAAGATAGAGAGTCCCATGCAGGTGATCGATTTCATGTTGCAAAATCCGGGCATACCATCCGGATGCTTCCACTGAGCGAGGCTCTCCTTGTTCGTCCAAATATTCCACGCGCACGGCCCGGGCGCGGGGAACGACCGCGGAAAATCCGGCGAGGCTGAGGCAGCCTTCGTAGAAAGACGCTTCGTCGTCTCGTGTCAAAGTGATCTTGGGATTGGTGATGACAGGATTGATGATCACGTGGAAGGGCACGGGCCGGCGATCTTTGTCCGCAAGTTCCCGAGGCGGGAGATCCTGCAACGTTTCTTCGCGATCCTCAATCACGGCAAGCTCCAGGGAAAGTCCGATTTGAGGTGCGGCTAACCCGACGCCTGGAGCGTCGCGCATGGTTTCTCTCATGTCATGGATCAGTCTTTGAATCTCATCACCCAATATTTCCTGGCGGGTCAATGGACGAGCGGCCTGCCGCAAAACAGGTTCTCCTGCTTGCACAATTTTTAGCCGCACATCGCCTCCATCCGGGCAATGAACGCCCCCGCTATGTATCTTACGCGCCGCCTTACTTGGGACCGATATGCAGACTGGAAATATCCTGCAGATACACGCCGGTAGTGTGCGCTCCGGGGACCGAGTCGCGGGTGGAAGTGAACAGGAGCCAATACCCGTTGATCGTAAAAGAGTTAGGATTGATCCACTGCACCGGCTGGTGATCGATCACGCTGTGCGAAATCCCTTGATACGGATTGCCCGACAAACTGGGACGATCCGTGTTTTCGCCCGTGCCGCTGGGATCGCCATAAGCATCGACTGTGAACGGCAGTCCTGACCGGAAACTCAGAAGGCTGCTGAGCTTCCAGCCGTTGGTCAAATACCGCGGACCATGCGAAGACCCAGGCAGAGCGTACAGAAGATAAGCGGTGAAGTTTTGTCGGGCATCGAAGTCACTGTTCCCGTACTCCGCTTCAGGATCGAAACTATTTTGCGGCAGCGCCGTGAAGCTGTCGTAGTCCAGAGTATGGGCAAAGGTGTACAAACGCGCGCAAAGAGAGGTGATTGGTGTCATTGAAAGCATGATCCAACTTTAAGATGCCGTTGTTGCTGTATCCATTTTCGGTGCCTGGATTGAAGTAATTGTCGGGTTGAGCAAGGCCGGTCAGCGCCGATGCAGGCCACAATCCCGAGAGCAGGCTCTCGGAAACCGGGTTGACCGGAACGTTGTATTGCGTCAGCACCGCAAGCGCAGCTTGTTGGTACGCCTGGGAGGGCTCGGTGACCAGAGTCGGGTTTCCGATGTCGAAGCTCTGATGCTCAAAACTGAAAAAGAAGAAAGTCTTATCCTTCAGAATCGGTGCGCCTGCGGAGAAACCGTACTGCTGATTCCGCAATTCGTTTTTCTTCGGCGAAGTCGATCCGTTCGCAGCGAAGACAGGCGAGGCCGCCAGCGCTTCATTACGGTTATAGTAGCAGGCACTGCCGTGCAGCGAGTTTGTGCCTGATTTGAGCACCAGATTGACCGTCCCGCCTGGGTTGCGGCCCGCCTCCGCGTTACCCTGCGTCACCAGGGAAAATTCGTCCACGGCGTCCAGCGGCAGCAGAACTCCAGGAATCCCGTATACGCCACCCTGGTTCACAGCGGACGTGTTGATCCACTCGTCGTTGTTGTCTGCTCCCTCAATCTGCCAGTTGGTCTGCGTGGCCTGCGCGCCATTAATGGCGCTCAAGAAGCCTACGCCGTAGCCCGCATAGCCGGGGGTCACGGTGAGCAACTGGGTGAAGTCTCTTCCGTTCAGCGGAACGGTCTGCACCGTGTTCGTGGAAAGCACATCCGCCTGCACCGTTGTGGTGGTGTCGAGCGAAACTGTGGCGGCCGTGACATCCACAACCGAGGAGACCGAGGCCACAGCCAGCTTCTCCAATAGGTTGTGGATACTGCCCGCCTGCACCTTGACCTGCGAAACTCGAAGTGGTTCAAATCCGGCCAGCTTTACACTGACCGTGTAACTGCCCACCGGAAGATCCTGAAAGGTGAATTCCCCGGCCGACGTGGTGACGGTCGAATAGATCTGTGCGGTTCCGTCGTCTTCCGCCTTCACCTCCGCCCCTCGGAGCAGGGCACCCGAAGGATCTTGGATCGTGCCATGAATTCCGCCGCGAAATGTTTGTGCCACCGCGTAGCCGGACACTTGAACCAAAGCAATGACGAAGGCCAGAAAAAGCCGCCGACCGCAGAAACCTGCTCTTTCGAATGACATTCTGCCTCTCCTCCAGAGATTGAAGCGCTAGCATCGCTCAGCGCCTGGCGCGGAATTCCGAAGCCCAGGCCGCGCTGAAAACCAGGACCGCGCAAGCGGCTCAGATGAAAGGATCAATATATAGAAGTATGTCGATTATATCAATAGACATAGTTTGGATTGCTGATCGGCCCCCTCGTAGGGTTGCAGGCGCGGCTGCCAAATTCGCCGGAGGCGCGCCGCTCGCGACTTGATGCGGAGGATTTGCCAGAAAGTGTGGCAAGTGACTTTGGCAAGGTCAAAAAACCCGCGAACGCGGGCGACGATGGTTCTGG